>JAABVA010000202.1_pt1 | contig 77919 bp, 85 predicted proteins | sample 5560331 | NCBI WGS metagenome assembly JAABVA01 (sample SAMN12812661, study PRJNA571458) | rock metagenome | isolation source: Antarctica rocks | place: Antarctica: Victoria Land, Mt New Zealand sud | collected 2016-01-07
ATCCCCCCCCTCCCACCCATCCCCCCCATTCCATTCCACCCCCCCGCATCATCTCCCATCAAATCCCACTCGCGCACTGCGCCTCCCCAGGTTTTCCGCGCTAGGGTTCTCCATCACCACCACCAGCACCAACTACGCTGCCGTGAACGAATGGAATAGGATTTAATCCCGTTGTCGACCATGTTTTTGTTTTTAAACGGAGATCCGTTGGGGTGGTTTCGGAGTCTTGATGGGATTTGGGGAAGAGGATTTCGATAGGAAGGAGGTGGCGTTGAGGGATTGAGTAGATCTAGAGGGAGAGGGAGAGGGAGAAAGAGGGACTTTGGTATATCATTTCCATGAGAAAGAAAATATTATACAGATTCTTACAGACCCACCTCGTCCCTTCTCCAACATTCCCGTTTGCTGCATGTCCACCCAATCACCTACTAAAACCCCATCAAGACTGTCTCCAGTATCCGCGCACAGCAGGCATTGGATACTGAAAACAACGCTCTTGAAATGACACACTCTGCTCTCCACTTTCCCCTCTCCCCAACAGCTATCACCTATGAAGCAAATTTCCTCGTAACCTTTGCGATAACTATCGTACATAGATCCCGTTAGCTACGTCCATTTACGCATTCCATTCCATCCGTCTCGAGAGTGTAGGAGAGAACATGGAAGGAGAAGGGAGAAGGGAAAAGACTCACTGTGCAACGCCACAACGCTGAAGATGAACCCAAGACTCAGCACAAGCACGACCACAGGGTCAACCTTCAGACCGGGCGATTCGTCGGTGTAGAGGCCTGGTTGAGGGGGGGGTGAAGGTTAGCGAGTGGTATAAAGAGAGGTGCTTTCTGCCATTATGTGTTTGTAAGGTCTTGGAAGTTGGGGTCCCCTTTTCCGCTCCTCTCCTCGAAGCTGTTTCAAAGCCCCGTAGAATCCTCCTAATCATCCATTCAACCTTCCCTCCAGCAACTTCGCAACCGCTCACGCAAAACCTCCCCACCACCTCAACCCCTTCCCGAGATCACAAGAAACTCAAATACATACGCAACATCGTACTACTGCTCCCCCCGGCGCCCGCCGCTCTCGTCGACGTCGGCCGCGCATTTGCAACTTTATCTGCGCGGTCAGCGGCTGCTTTTCGTCGAATGACTGTTTTTGCGCCACCGGGAGGACTGGAGGGGCGGGCTGTGGTGCCGGCGGAAGGGGAGATGGGAGGGGAGGACGGGGGTGGGGAGCTCTGGGAGGGTGGTTAGCGGAGAGCATGGGGAGATTTTAAGGACTAGGAGGAGTAGACGGGGAGGAGGGAATAATGAAGCGGTCCAGGAGCGAGGAGAAGCTTGAGAAGGGTTGCGAAGTGGTTCTCAATGGATAATCGCGAAACCGGAATGGGAGAGGCAAACGTACCATTGCGATTGAAAGAGCGTAACAGTATCGGGGAGAAGGTTCTCAGACTCCGTGGAACGTTGTTACTGTTGAAAGGAAGGTAGTTGAAGCCAGGTGTGATTTTGCTGGTTGCTCAAAGGACACGCTCGACAATTTTGGCGATGAGTTGCGGCAACGCTAGTTGAGCCTTACAAGGCTGAACTCTGGGGTTTTGGGCCATCAGGGGACAAAAGTCATAGAACAGTAAGCGGCAAGCATCTGCGGTCAAGGCTTCCCTATCAATCCCAAAAACAGCATTATCTTAATTCATATCCTATGAGCTTACAGTTAATTTTATCTGGATAGCTGTTTGCGTCGTCTGAACATGGATAGATAAATCAGTAATGGATAGGTTGATTGTGTAGAAGGCAGATATATATATAGGGCCGAAATTTATGACTTTTGTGCCCCCACTGATGGGCTGGCACGTGATGGAATAATTGTAGGAAATTGAGGATTCCAAGACTCGAACGGTATTGTTCTTACGAAGGATTGGCTGACTGGGGTTTGCCAGATCGGGATAAGCATATCTTTTTGTGTCACAGCGTTTACTGCCATCTGCCTGCAATAAGACACTTTGGAAAGGTAAGGTAGCTTTTGGTAGCTTTTGGCATCAAGCGGGTAGTCTTTTCTGCTGCAAGCCACATAATCCTTGCCGTCTCCTAAATAGATCTAGACACAGCGGAGGTCTCCCCTGTCCCAAACCACAACCCTGCCACATATCAAGTCAAACTTAAGCAAAGGTCGAGGGTCGGTTGGCGGAGAAGATTTTCTTCGAGGTAGTCTTGGCAACGCGATGAGGAAGAGGGAATTTGAGGTCTTTGGTAAGAAGTTGCTTGATGTAGGGACGCTTGACGTCGTCTGTTTTTTCGATTTCGACAACTTTGAGGATCTGCAAAATCAATCTGTTAGCGGTTGTACGCCCCCGAAACGGGTAATTCGTATGCCTACATGAATTGACCTGAAACGAGCTCGATGTCTTGCCGCCATGTCCTGATAAAGAGCCTCTACCGCTTCCGTCCTTGACATCTCTCGGTACTCTTTGTACATGTTGTGGGTTCCAGATCTTGAGTCGTAGCGAATCCAGATACCAAAGTTCTTAACCTTTTGTGGGCGCTTCTCGTGTATCTGATCATTGCAACATCCGTCAGCATTTTCCCAAATCGAAATACGGATGCTCCTCTCTTCCATGATGGAACTCTTAGTTGTGGCAACGTACCACGTTCAGGCTGACAATCTCTCCGTTTGCCTTCTTGACCTTTCGTAGCTTCATCAAAAAGTACCAGAATCTTGACTTAGCGACAACGGTGTTGGGTGCGAATATGCGCATGCGGTAAAGCTTGGGTGTGGGATTGGTCTCTGTTGGCAGATGACGGCCAATCACCTGATATTCAATGAGGCGCCCTGGAGAAACTATCATCAGCATTTGAGCCTGACCCAATTTATGTTCCGTTAACGCCCTATCCGTTCAAAAACGCAAGTTCTGCCGGTTCTGAGAATTTTATCCAGTCCTCTCTTTACGTGGTCCACAGGGCAACACGCCCTGCGTAGCGTTTCAGAGAGAGGTCTTCTAGAACTGCTATGTCCTTTTTCTGATTTCCATAGCAGCAGAAAGCTGGAGGCAGTTTTTGTTCCGAGGACTGGGACTAGGAAGCGACGTTCCTTACACCAACACGAGGACGAGACGAGAGATCGCTAATTGCTTACCCATCTGGAGGAGTCAGTATTGGCCGTTCATAAGGATATCCCTAGACTTACAGTTGCGTTTGCTGGTGGTCAACTTCCGATCGCACAATTGTCGATTGATGGTTATTTTGGCATTGTGGTAGGGTTTGGTGGCCCTCACAAATAAGCGACGCACTAGAGACTTTAGCGTTATCTCTGAGCAAAATATTGTCAACACCATTCCAGCTTTCAATCTTATCGCCTTGATAAAAACGTACCTTTCTACGCTTTGTAATATGTCTATACTTTTTTACAGCTAACATATGTCGTTAACCAGCACGAAGTAGGGAAACCAGTGAGATGGACACACTTTTCCAAGACTTCAAGCAAGCCCAAGCCGTTGGATCGGGCCCTTTACTCGCAACAACAATCACTCCAATTGCGCCATCAGTTGATCCGAATCGCCTACGTAAGTTATATGATGACAGCAACTCGTTTTCTATTGCCAGTGATATAAGATACGGCCTCCTAGATCATAAGCAAACCGATCTCAGGTTCTCAAAGGCAGAAGGAACTGCCTGGGTAGACGTGTACGTGGCATACTGGAAAGCATTGGGAGCAATTTTTGACGCAGAAAATGGTGGACCCGACTTTGATTGGACGAAGGCGTATGACGCATGGAAAGAGGTAGCAAACGCTCTGATAAGAGGGTACAGCTCGGCTGGGTTTGGAGCTTGGACTATGCCGTGTCTTTATGTGGCAGGGAAATACCTGCGCATCTTCGCTACCAAGGCGGATGATGGTATTAAAGAAGGTGGAAGTAACGGCAATGCTACATTTGAGGATGATATTGTAGGGCAGAGTGGAGGACATGAGAAATTGGAGGATGCAGCGAGGGTTCTGAATCGGATGTTTACTCTGTGTATTAGTGATAGGTATGTAGATGTAGAATCAAAAGACCGTTCTGTTATTATCTTCACGAGTGCTTGACTAAGGGTCAACTAGGGCACCACTTGAAGAGTCAAGAAAATGGGGCCTCTACTACATCACCAATCTTTTATTCAAGACGTACTTTAAGGTATGTCTTGAATCGCGAAATTTCATCGAAGACAGTACTAAGAGCATTGTTTTAGCTCAACTCGATTAGCTTGTCCAAGAACATCATTCGAGCACTTGACGCTTCGAGGGTGGATATGCCTCCTTTGGACGGGTTCCCCAAATCCCATATCGTCACCTTCAAGTACTATGTCGGCGTCACTCTCTTTCTTGAAGAAAGCTACGCTCTGGTACGCATGCTCCCGTTTGTCTTAACAGCCATCTCCACTTGCTAGTTTCTATACTTTTTCTGCGAATACTGACATGGAAATAGGCACAAGAAACCCTCACCGCGGCCTACTTGATGTGTCACAGATCCTCAACTCGTAATAAAGAGTACTTTTCCCAAGCCCATCTTCCCCTGTTTTCCCCTTTACTGACATATCAACCTTGCAGACTAATCCTGACTTACCTAATCCCCACCCACCTCCTGACCACCCGCCGCCTCCCAACCTCCACCATCCTTAGACCATACCCCCGCCTTCACGCCCTCTTCTACCCCCTCATCATCGCCATACGCGCCGGCAACCTCTCCGCCTTCGACGCCACTCTCAACGCCGGCGAAGATGAATTTGTTAAAAGACGGATTTATCTGACGCTGGAGAGGGGAAGGGATGTGGCGCTGAGGAATTTGCTGAGGAAGGTGTATGTGGTTGGGGGGAAGGAGTCGAGAGTGCCGTTGGGGATGTTTACGGCGGCCGTGAGGGTAGGAGGGAACGAGGAGGGGGTGGAGGGGGTGGAGGGGGATGAGGTCGAGTGTTTGCTTGCGAATATCATATACAAGGTCCGTCTTTTCGTTCTCATCTCTTCCAACCGCTCCGTCCCCTTGCTATCCCGTTACCTGTTCCATCGTCTGCCTAACGGCCATAAGTGCTCAATCATAACTTCCCCTCCACGGATCCCCTCCCCTCGCTCACCCAAACTAACCCGCACACGACATAGAACATGATGAAAGCCTACATCGCCCGCGACCGCGGCCTCGTCGTCTTCAGCAAAAGAGGCGACGCCTTCCCCGGCACCGGCATCTGACCCTTCTCCGTCTCTCTGACACCACACATGCTGGCACGCCATTTACGCTAGACACTGTATCCACCAGTCCCCAGAAAACAACAACCCCTGACCGAGTTGCGCAGGCAGAAAAGAGCCAACCGCCCCCCCTAAGAGTTTGCCTGAACCACAAGGCCCCCAACCACCTCGTTCCAGGCACCCATCCATCCACCACCCACCCAACCAACCAACCGTCAATCCCACCGCTCTAGCCTCTTATCCACGAAAAAAAATCCCGTATGCCCGTCCCAACCAATCAGCGCACCACGCCAAGAGCTGCTCTATCTTTTTTTTTTCTTTTCCGCACTACTGTATGTATGTATGTATGTATGCTAACCGACTTAATGTTTCACTTTCACATCGCTGGACAGGAAGAAACAATCCATACCACTGACCCGGCCCTCCATCATCTTTCTCGAACATAAAACATCACCGCGGAACCCCCTCCCTCTCTCTCTCTCTCTCTATCTCAACCACAGCACCACCACCACAATCCGGGCCAAACCTAATGATGCCAGGCGAGCGCGATGCGGACGACGACGTTCTGCAGGGTCCACCCACACCCCCTTCCCCTTTTTCCCTTCCCATCCCATCCCATCCCGTACTATACTATACTCCCAGCTACTTACTCTAGGTCCAAAACCCCAAAAAAATTATGACTCACCGATTCGATTACTCATCATCTCCCGTGTCCGTGCTGTGTTCAGGTACGGAAGTACATAGGTAAGGTAGACTGTTTCTGTGAGTCTTTGCATATATGCGTGCGTGCGTGCGTGCGTGTGTGGGATGCGGGCTTGGAATGGAATGGAGTGGTGGGGGCATGGAACGATAGGTACGGAACAGTAAGTGCATGGATGGATAGATGCGTGCGTGGGATAAGGTAGCAAGAAAGATAGCGAGCGAGCGGGTTTATACTGCGCAATGAGGGGGGGGCAATGTGACTCTGCGCTTTGCAGGCAGCTACTGTAGCTACCTTGATAAGGTAGGCAGCAAGCAGCGAATAGGGCATGCAGCAGAATCGTCCTCGCATTACTCGCATTTTACTATCTAGCAGATAACGGGTCTCACGCTCAAACCTTGCTTGTAGACAATCTGGAACAGCAGAACCCTGTTGATCCGCTTGCTTAGGGATATCTATAGTGATTCCCCGATCTGCACCTGTCGAGAGGGAGTTGTTTTATTCCACTCTCATGTCCTGGGGGTCTTATTGCACGCTTTAATCCCTCGGCAGCGCAGCCGCTCCGGAACCATCTCCGTGCAACCGGGAGAGAAATACCATCACAAGAAGCTTTTTTCCACCCCCTGAGAAAAATGGTTTTTGATAGAGCTGAGAATGACAGTGTAGAAGATGTGATGTAATATACATGGGTTTTTGTAGAAGTAGTAATAGTAGCAGTAGCAGTAACAGTGACAGGAGGAAGGGGAATAGGAAGGTGAAGCACGCCGGACGCCTGGTATCGAGCCCACAGTAGATAGATTGTTATATACATGGTAGATGGGTGCAAGGAAAGGTGGAAAGGTAATGAGCCAAGGAGAGGAGGCTGGAGTGGCGTATGCCGCAGGTTGTGGATGGTTGTAGTGGCGAGGGAGTATGGAGGGTTGTCGGTGTATGTGGGTGATGACGGTGGAGGTGTTGAAGACGGAGATGGGTGATATTAGCGAGACCTTGGTGGCGTGGACTGATAAAGTAGAGAAGTTCAAGGACTGGTGGATAGTGCCGAACCGAGTTGTGTTGTGTGCTCGGTGACGTGTCCACTTGGAGGACTCGAGCACCATGGAAGCCAGCAAGGCTAACGAGGCGACTTGGTGACGTTGGTGATATCGTCCTACATCCACGTCAGCAAGTCTGTCGCCTAGTCCTCGATATGAGGGGAAAGGAAAGAGTAGCTTACCATATGATTGCACATGGCGACGAAGAGGTCAAAGAACCTACCATCAACGCCGTTAGTCCAAATTCCCTGGAAAGGCATCAGCAATGCAAGAACTCACAACCTCCCACCCCCCTCCATCTCCATCTGCATCGTCCCACTCCGCTTGAACGTCGACCGACTGCGTATAATCAGCGCCAAATAGTGCGCTCGTAGTTTTGAATCGCTGTCTGGCGTATTGGCGTACGCAAACCGTGCACTAGCCAGGATAGTCGAGCATTGAATGCCAGACTGCAAGCCTTGCTTTCTCAAAGCAAGCCGCTTCAGCTCGTCAAGCCCGTACTTTTCCGCCGTGCAATACAGCAGCGTGTCCTTCAGCAGCGCCAATCCCGTGCCCGCATGCACGACCGTACTTTCCACCGCCCCCCTCCCGCCATTGTTGCCCTCGGCGCCCTCGAGCTCCCACGCGTTGCGGCGTTTGTTGTGCAGCAGGCGCGGGTAGTAGTCGCCTTTGTAGAGGTATTCGAGTACGGAGGAGAAGATCTCTGGGAGCTCGTCGGGGAGGTTGATGCGTTTGGAGGCGGATTCGAGGAATTGGCCGCGGCAGATGGCGGCGAAGAAGGGCGAGGAGGAGAGGATGGATTCGTGGGCGGCGAAGAGGCGTTGTTCGGGGCCGACGCAGAGGGTGATTATGGGGGAGGTGAGGGTGCTGTTTTGGAACACAGGTTAGTGAAATCAAGACTTTGCAGAGGGGCTGCTCACCTTCCGGTGGGAGGGCTATTGTCGGGTTTGCGTGGTTTCTCGGTTTTCTTGCTGGCAGTTTGCTCTCGGAAGGATCTCTTGGATTTGCTGGGAGCTGTGGATTTGGTGGCACGGTGCTTCGAGAAGCTCTCATTGTGATGAGAGCGTCGTGCAAACATGGTGGAACTGTCGTGAGCGATGGATTAGTTGCAAGCACGCTGCGAGCGATGGAAAGCAGTAGCATTCAAAGAGCAGGCAACATTGACCGTTACAAATGCAATTGGAATGCCTCAGTACAATCAGGCATCAATCGAGCATCTGGAGCATTCCGGCTGCAGGAAAGAAAAGAAAGAAAGGGAGGGAAGAGCATGATGATATATGCGTCTTGTAGAGTCATTGCGCTAAATTCTCGTAGGCATCCGGGGGAGACGTGACTGTTCGGGGGGTGACAGGGATGCAACGCGTAAAGTGGTACACGAGTCCGACCCGATGTCACATGATGGCTCAACTCGAATCTTCTTTGGGACGGCTAAGTCATTGGCGCACCGGGTTCTGGGGTTTTGTGCAACGTGGGAAGACTGCTAGCAGGCCTGGTAGAGTTGCTATCAGACGGCCGAAAGCAAGATTGTGCTGTAACGCGGTTTCACTTGTGTCAGCTTTGGCACGCCCGAGTCTGCGGGGAACGGTTGCCGGCAAATTTGCTCCAGGGGTTGGGGATTGGCTTTGGCTTTGGCTTTGGCTTTGACCTGCGCAGCTGGACGAGGAGACTTGTCGATGTGGTACGCTGGAACAGTTGATGATGACGGCGAATGCGATGAGAGGCAACCGGAGTCTCAACAATGGATCATTCGTGATCTTGAACAGACGGTGTCGTGAAAGTTTAGAGAAATCTCTTCTAGACTTCAAATTGACTAGGTCGACACCGCGAGAGCTTTTGCATGTGCGAAAAGTGACCGGCAGACTCTCCACATCCTCCACTAGTTCCACGCTATCTCGCTAGTCAGGAACCGGCAATTTCTCGAGATTTGTCTGATTGTCTTCCTCTGTTGGCACTTGGCTTGAACTTGATCGTCGAATCGAACGATGGCCAAACAAATGCCATCGACTCGGCAACGATTTACAGCCATGTGATTGGCTACCGACCTAGTCACTGGGCGTAAGCCTCAATATAAACAAGTGGCAAACATTTGATACTGTAATGGGCTTGTACAAGTTACAACTGCTATTTTAGATACGAGTCACGACCGGAAAACATATGCGACCGGAAAGGAATTTGTATTGCCAGAGGTACCTAATGCTCTATAACTGATGCTGGATAAATAATGCTGTACATAAATCACTTTTCATTCCGTGCCATTCCAAACGCGAAAGCGCCGGGACCGACAACACGCCTCCCCGAGTCAGTTGGAAAGGCCAGTGAGGCCGCGGATCTTCGAGTACTCGGAAAGCTCCTCCTCGGTAGGACGAGCCGCCACCCCGGAGCAACGGATCGGATCTTGGTGCGAACGACGACGGAGGGTAAATCGATGCATCGCCGACCCGGCATCAAGGATCTCGTAGCCGGTGATCTTGTAGACCCCGTCGTATCGGAGGCCTTTGGAGGGGCGGTAGGCGTTGTCTTTGGCCAAGGTCGCCGAACGCAGAACACGAACGTCCTTCGCCTCCTCGTGCGCTTTCTTCAACATCTTCGTCCCCGCCGAAGCTTCTCCACCCGCGCCCGACGTCCCACAGTACTTGACCATGTTGCCCTCGTCGACGTCAGAGTAACCGCCTCCGCCAAGGACAATCGAGTACGCCCACTTGCCCGGCTGGCCATGAATTCCTCCTTCGAGCTCACCGTGAGCTCCGTCCCTCATCGCACAGATCTGTAAGGGCCACCATTGCCCATTGACAAGGTTTCCCTCGCCGGTATAGTTGCAGGACTTTTTATTAGGGTAGCCTGCCTCAAAGTTGCGGGACGTGAAGTTGTTGCCTTTGGCGTTCTTGCCCTTTTTAGTATCAATCCCACGCAAGAGATGCGGATCCAGAACTCCGTTACGCCATTTCCGATAGAGTCCTAGAGCGTCGGAACGGATGTCGCAAGGATACCCGACAGTTTCGTCCTCGATTATGGAATCGAGGCCCTTGTCCTCTAGGACCTTGGATTTGCGAAGGAGAACGCCAGACACAAAGTCATAAGTCTCCATATCGTGGATTCGCTTACGCAGTTTCTCGAACAACGGCTCTAGGTTTTCCCCAATACGTGCACCAGTCTCGCAGTTTTGGATGAGGATCAAGATAAACTGGAGAGTTCCCAAGTCTGAGCGACTGAATGACTCGTGCATATTAATGCTATCATACCAACTGCCAGTGTTGTTCGTGGTACGCGTTGCAACCAGTTGCCTTGATAGCCGTCAGCTTCTATTTTATACTTGTGCGTGACTGAGAACTAAGCATCAAGACTTACGTGGTAAGAGGGGTTGATTTCTTTAGCGGAGTTTTCTTTGCAGGCGCAAACGGACGCGGCTGGGACTGCGCTGTTGGCTGTTGAGAACTAGAGGACCCGGCAGCGTTGATGCCCATAGAGACATTCTTTCTCTTGATGCGACGTGCGGGAAGGCTGGATTCATGCTCGTCGTCTTCGTCTTGAGAGGAAAGCAGGTCATCTTCGACTTGCGTTGGTGATAAAGGTGCTTGATCCGGATGTTTCCTCTTTCGGCTTACAGTGAGTCCAGCATAAGGATTTTTGTTCGTTACACTTGGCTCAGGCTCAGGCTCGTCTGCGGCAGGAAGATCTAGGAGGGAGACAGCAGCGTCTGGTACTTTTTCCTTCTTGATCCTGATCGTGGCGGGGATAGGGGTTGAGATTACATTCGATTCCGCGTTGATCTCAGGCTCGGACTTGATCTGAGGCTTCGTCGTGCCACCACCGGTCCAATGCATGATGGCATCCGCCTTCGCAGCATCCATACGAGCTTGGAACGGAGAGACGTTCTTGTCTGCCATAGCTGGAAGCGTGCTTGTACGTGGTCGTTGGATGATGGATGGGTTAAGAAGGTGGTTCGGTGAGGCCTGCACGCGATAAACAAAAGCGTCACGCTCGGCTGTTGCGTCCGTTCCAGAATAGGAAAGGCTCGAGTGTCAAGAGCGGGGTAAGCGCGCCCTCGATCGTAGAATCAATCGCTCTGGTCATCGAGGATTCACTTGGCTGGAAACATTCCCCCCCCGCTGCATTTTCTACGCTTTACTATTCCTTTTCCCTGGTATCCCCCACCCTCATATAGATCCCTAGGCAAAGGATTGGGACTCGCCTTCCTCGCCCCAGCTCCAGCCACAGTAGTCCTAGATAGAAAACCCTTTACTGGCAAGCCTCTTCCATTGCCCCGCGAACAATGCATTCATGAACCCTAACCGATACCACATGTTGCGGATCGGCAGCGGCACGGCCCGTCCCGTTCCCGCCGCGCCAATCGCGGTAGTGAGGTCAATGTGAGGCCTATTGTTCGCTGGAACATTAAAAGCTGTGAACCCTAGTGACTGACTTGGTTACATGACTATTGCGACGAGTGGAGTGTGGGTTTGATGGGTTTGGGTTACTATGTGGGTATACTGTAGAGATTGATCCGAAACGATCTTCTACACTTGGAAGCTCAAGGTGATGACATGGCCAGGTATGGCAGATTAGCTTTGTGTCTACATCGGTCATCATACCCATCGCGACCTGGCGGAACACTTCAGATGAGTGGATTTTCGTGTGCTGTGAATGGCATGTGGAAAAGAATATCTTCCTTTTGGCCGGTCGATGGGAAAAGAGTTCCGCTGTTCTTGCTGGAAATTGCGCGTTTTGCTGTTTAGAGTTGGGTTGGTCACTTCTTTAGTTCTGGGGTATTCTTGCTAGGGTTTCTCTATGTGGAAAAGCTGTCTGTAAAACAAGAATTCTTTTGAAGAATTTTCTTACTGAGGTTTTCTTCATTTGAAGATTCTGTCTGTGAAATGGGTTTTTTTTCCCAAAGAAGATTTCTACTAAAGTTTCTTGTGTGAAGATTCAATCTGTGAGACGGCTTATTCCTTCTTAAATGTCCGCTTGTTTATTTTTCATCTGTAAAGTTTTTCCTGAAACACTTTCTTGAGTGTGTGCCAATGTCTTCTTCACTCGTAATAGTCATTCAACTGAGAATGCATTCATCGCCCGTAAAGATTCCCTTTGTAGTGCTCAGAGTCTTTTATACGTAGAAGTCTTGGACTAGGTAACGTGACAGTGTGAACTATAACGTATGTATTAAATAGAGCTAATAACTGAGAAGGCATAGAGGCGTCGTGAGAGCGTCGTGTATATAGAGCATCCTACTATTTACGTTACTATGTCATCATGGTAGGATTGCCATTACATAGTAGATATGGCGTATCTGATACACCGGTGCACTGCCATCGAGCATGATGCCCTTTCAATGAACCTTTGTCCCATCTGAATATTCTCTTTTCTCTGAGAATTTCCGTCCAACGCTTTTCTAGCGGGTGATCTTGCCTGCGAAACGACTTTCCGCTTGCTTGTTTCCCAACTGCAAAGTCTTCTAGGAAATACTCTTGTGTGTGTGTCAAGATCTTCTTTATTCGCATTAGTCGTTCAGCTGAGGATGCGTGTATTGTTCCTGGAAATCTTCTTCCCAAAAAGACATTTTCCTGTTTGTAACCCCTTCTGAAAGTCATTTTTCCGGAATAAAGTTCCCGGGGACTGTTTCAGTTCCATTCGGGCCAAGCACTCAACCACAGGCATTTCTGCCTGTCACCCAATCTGCGCGTGGTCAATAATTAAAGCCATTTAGTAGCTACCTACTATGATACTTTCTAAGTCGTCATGTGGCTGAGAACATGTCTAAGGAAGATTTGCTGATTTGGCCGCCTTTTTGTATGAGGTCTCCTCAATGCTTCAGATAGCTATCCTTTCGTAGCAACCGTTTATCGTGTATTAAACTGAACATTGAATTTGTTGTACTTGAAGTCTATCTATATTGGTTTCATAAGTATTCATCGGTAACGATCAGTATGTCAGTCAAGGTTACTGCTCGTATTCTGAAACTCTTATTCAATATTTCTTCGATTCATTGACTGTGCTGTTCAAGATGTCAAGTCGCAGAGAATTCAAGTCTTCAGCGGCAGTGCAATCACAGATCAGACGTGTGGAGAAAGACGAGTGTTAGACATGCGTAAAGAGAAAATAAAGCAAAAGTGAGGACAGAAGATAATCGAAGAGGATATCTCAGAGCCGTCAGCTTTCGTCTCGTCGACGGCAAGATTCAGAAAGAAGAAGGATAAAAAGAACGAGAAAAACATTTGGCAGTTGATTGAAATCTTTAAATTATTGATGTCGCCTCTCAGACGTGAAAGGACTAGATTCACAAAAAAAAAAAGTAGTAGTAGTAGTTAGTGAAAATTGAAAAACCCAGACAAAGTGTTCCTCAACCACACGGCATCGAAATAAGTCGATTTGATTAAATCAGTAGGATGGAAGCTTGAATATGCCACACGGTCGGTGGAGGCAGGCAAAAATGCCTATGGGTGAGTGGGTGCCTGTTACGAATGGAACTGGAACTCTTCTCCCTAAGATGGCCGTCAAAAGCCGACCTGTAGACTAAGGTTGCAGTCTTCTTGTTATAGCTGTATGTCTCAGATATATTTTCTTTCTGGAAGTTCCTTTTGAAGAACGGAGATGTCTGATTCACTATATAATACTAATTTGAAGCCAAAGCATGATCATATAAAATGCTGGAGACTCTTGACGTAGAATATAGGGAAGAATCGAAAATTGAGCAGACGGATCGAGATTTCGAGAAAACCGATTGTATCCTCGAGCACCACATGGAGGTCTTATCGGCCTAGGCTGTAGTTCCCAGATCCTGTCGAGATGGAGAAATTGCCGCTTGAATATTAGGTGTTGAGATGAGGTGGTGGTAGAGCAATGGATAACGCGATTGACTATTATGTGGTCAGAATCGTTGGCGGCACCTACTTGAAATCCATTGTACGAAAGCTAAAATGAGCATCGGACTTCGCCCTTATAAGACGAATAGTTAGTTACAACCGCAATGTGTATTTCAATCCTGCCTTTTGATGCTGAGATATCTATACAGCTATACTTCTTCATGTTGGAAATAGGGGAGATGGTAATCTCCGCCTTCATAGGGCTGGTAGGGCTGGGGCCCGCCAGTAGAGTTTTCACCTTCCACCTCCTAGATAGCCTCCTAACAACAACAACCAAAATATCAATATGCCCCATATGACCTCGTATTCCAACACTTCATGGGTAGAATTTTCTTCCACCGAAGCAGCAGTCTTTATCTCGGTAGGGACATCAAGTCAAAGATAATGTTGGAATTAGGGGTTGGGTATGTCCGCCTTACATTCTAGGGCTGATGCCCGCTATTGGAGTTTTCGCCTACTGTAGATACCTTATGTAGCCTTCTAACAACAACAACAACCGATGTATCAATACGCCCCTTTATGACCTCGTGTTCAAACAGATAACAAATCTGCGTAAGTACGGCGTAAGCCTTTTTAACCCCGAATCCCGACCAACCTCTTCCCATCTCTTCCCCTCGTCTTTCTACCATCGCTACCTTCTCATCTCATTTCGTCAAAAAGCAGCGAATATATGCACTTGTCGTTCTCATGGTGACACTAATATTCACAAGGTTTTCCCAGCGAAAGTATTTCCAATTTTATCCTGTCTTTCTCGCACAAATGCACAATTGCTTTCGCCCTCCATGTACAAGAAGAAGGCTCTACAATGCCAGGAAATTCCATCTAAATCACAGATCTATGCTTTCATCACGCCCACTCCACCATCCACCCTTCCACCGCCAGTCCCGCTCGAGACAGCTACCTCTCCAGGGGGGAATCAACCACTTCCCTTAAATAACCGCGCCACTTCTCTATCTCCACAATCCCCACCCTCCTCCTCCCACCCTTAACCTTTTTCACCCTCCTGCTCACCCTCTGGCTCTTCAAGTCCCTCATGCTCATCCTCTTCCAATCCAAAATCCTCTACATGCCCTCGATACCACCATTTTCGCGCTTTGAGAAAATTACCGACTACGCTGCGCTGTGCCGGCCTGTGGTGTGGCGTGAGAAGACGACTATGGCTGATGATGGGGTCGAGGTGGCGGTTGCGGCTGGGAGTGTTGTGGATGAGGATAGGGATAGTAGAGGAGAGGAGCGGAAGCGGGAGGGAGGAGGGTGCTCGTTCTCTATTTCCAAGGGCATTCACCCCCTCTCTTCTCCTCTAGACCCCTCACAACCCATCTAGCAAAAAACCTAAAACAACGGCTCCTCCCTTCCCCCCGGCTTCCCCGCCCTCTCCTCCATCCTCAAATTCCCCCACGACCCTCTCCCACAGCCCCACATACGCCCTCCTCGCCCTCTCCTACCGCGGCTACTGGACGTCCCGCGGCCGTTTCTCCCAACCCTTCCTCGAACACCACGCCGCATCCTTGCTCAACCACATCCGGAAGGCTGTGGTGGAGGTTATGAAGGGAGTTGGTGATGGTGCTGTGAGGGAGAGATGATTTGGGATTTTTGGGGTGGAAGGGTGGTGGGAGTATTTAGGAACTTTATGATACTAGGCTGGGGATTTATCGGGAAACGAAACGAATTGGAAAGATCTGGAAGGCCAGAAATGAGGTAATATCATCGATTTTACAGCTGTTCTACAGTATTTACCTAGCTTTGGCCTTTAGAGCTCTGACAGCCGTGAGAGATTTGAGAGCCCGGAGCCGTGAGAGCCGTGAGAGACTCGAAAGACCTGAGAGCCCTGAGAGCCCTGAGAGACCTGAGAGCCCTGAGAGACCTGAGAGCCGTGAGAAACCTGAGAGCCTTCATAGTCTCGAGAGCCCTGAGCGCCACCCCGCCCCAAAGCGACCACATTCCTCAACGTCCCAAACGCGAGTACATCCGCAATCCTACTCGTCCCCGCCAAAAGCATGCACAACCGATCCAAACCGCACCCCCACCCCCCCGTGGGCGGCAATCCCCACTCCAGCGCCTCGAGGTAATTCTCATTGATGTCGCCTGCGTTCCCGTCATCCTTCCACGACAGCTGCTGCACGAATTTCCGGCGCTGCTCGAAAGGCGAGTTTTCTTCTTCGTACATATTGGCGATTTCGATGCCATACACGAAGAGTTCAGCTCGGGCGGCGACGCGCTGGCCGTTGGCGGGGTGGATGAAGGATTTGGAGAGAGGGGAGAGGCATTCGGGGTGGTTGGTTATGAATGTGGGGCGGCGGATGTCCCGCTCTAGATAAATGGAGCTTAGCCTGTCCAGGAGGCGGGGCAGTGTTGGTTTTGCTGGTTGGAGTATATTTAGATCTTGGAAGAGCTGAAGGATTCCGCGCTCAGCATCCGGGGACGAAAGGTCGGGTAGTCTTCGCTTGATTTCGGTCTGAGCGGGTGAATCGAGGGTAGGCGGTACGTAGGCTATGGCCGCCTCAAGCGCTGGGATGAAATCTAAACGGTTAAAGGGGGTTCTTAGGTCCCATGATCTAAGCTTCAAGGATCTGTATTGCTGCGAGACTCTGGTTTTTGCAAATTCATATAGCTGGGTGACCAATTTTTCTGTCATGTCAATAAGCTCTTCTACGTCCGCGTAAGTCCGGTAGAACTCGCATGTTGTGAATTCTGGGTTATGGTTCAAGTCAACGCCTAGGCTTATCAGCATTCGAATACGACTCTCCAAAGGAGAGACTCGCCTTCATTCCGGAAACAAGAACCAATTTCGAACACGCGGTCGAATCCTCCTAATATCATTCGCTTGAGCCATAGTTCAGGGGCAGTCCGCATCACTATATGACGGTCTGGAAACTCTAGACCAAACGTCTCAAAGGGTTTCGCGATAGCGCCACCAGCTGCGGCTGCAAGTATGGGCGTCTGCACTTCCGTGTGTCCTTCATCTTGCAGGAATTGGCGCACGGATTGGATAATATCCGAGCGTAACCGAATAGTATGTGCGGACTTTGGATTTACCAGAAAATCGACGTGTCGATTGCGAATCCTGGTTTCTTCATTATGGAGATCCGCAGGAAGATGGTGTAGGCATGGCGACAAGAGCTGAGGAAGCTCTGTAACTAGTACGGAGAGTCCGCCTCTCCGTGTCTTATGCGGCATGCCTTTAAAGCCTATTCTACAATGAGAAATCCAGGACCTAAGCCGAGAGGTTGCTAAATCTTACTGAAAACATCTCCCCTTCGCATGGAGCGAACGAACTTATTGAAGTCTTCTGGATCTGAATTCTCCTTTTTGATTCTGCTAAAGTCGCAGACACCCTGCACAGAGTGTCCTTCCTGAGCAAAATTGACAAATACAAGCTTCGAGCCTGCCATCCGAAACGCTTGAATCCTTCCTGAGAGCATGAGCAGGTCGCTTCATATCAATGTTCCCTCCTCTCATAACATACCACGAATTATGGCTACCTCTCCTTCCTGCGACTCGTCCGGTTTCAGGGAATCATAGCGCTTTATGAAAGCTTTGCAATCTATAGCGCCATTGTGAGGCTTCACGCGAGGGTAAAGCTGGCTGGGAATAGCGTCGAGCTGCTTTAAACGCCTTTCAACATCTCCAGCTTTTTGCTGAACCGTAAGGATCTCATGATCTTCCAGCAGCGGTTGGAGAGCGCTGTAGAAGCGGAGATGAGCCGCACGCGCTGCCGTTGAGACTGGCTGGAAACGGGGCCGGAGGCAGGGGCTTAGGAATCGCAAGCTGGTGCTCATACTGTATGGAATTAGCCACTGCTGGAATTCAAGGACCAGCTGTATGGGGAAAATGCAATGATGTATTTCAGACATGAGTATTATGACCATTCGCTTGCAGAGCAAGCGTCATTCGCAACGGTTCTAATGTTGTAATTCTTCCTGCAAAGCATATAGAGATATGTAATACAGAAAGCGCGTGACTTACTTGAGCTCATCAACGTCTCGTTCTCCAACCTCATCGAGCAGTGAAGAATTATGGACGAATAAGCTAAAAAGGTAAAACTTTTCTGGCAAGGAAGCACCGGAGCGCCGACAAATGCGCATGAAGTGCTACAGCTCACCGTACAAGCTCCCAATGCCTGCGTATTGAAATCTTGTAGACATCGGCTTTATTGAAACTACAAACTGCTCAACAAACGCCCAAGTTCAGAAGTGCAGACCGATTGGAGCCCACCTATCCGTCACCATGTCCTATCTCTTTGGCGCCGGCCGCCCCCAACCCACCTCGGCGGAAAAACTCGCCGCCGCAGAAACAGAAGTCGAGATGGTCTCCGACATGCTCAACCGGTACCTTCCCTTACTCCAACAAGCCCCTAATCCCTCTGATTTCCTCTTCTACCCTCCTCCTGCAATTTCAACTAACATCTCCCCATCCAGCCTCATCCAATCCTGCACTAAGAAATGTATACCTCCCGACTACCGCGAACCCGATCTCAACAAGGGGGAATCGGTTTGCCTGGATCGATGCGTGTCGAAGTTCTTTGATGTGAACATGAAGGTTAGCGAGAAAATGCAGGGTGAGGCGGCGATGAAGCAGGGGGGTGGGGGTATGGGGTTTTGGGATGTGAGGGGTGGAAACTTTGGAAGCGGCAATTAGGGAAGGAAGATTCCACGGCAAAGATTATTGCCGGTGATGGGCTATGTGGCACAATGCCCGCATTATGTGGTACTCGGCATCACAAAGCCTGTAGGTGTTGGTTGTGGCAACTCCCGGCTTCATGGGAGCGATTTGTACGATGTTAGGATAGTCTTCGTCGTGACCGCAGGTCTACATGTCCATCACCAATGGACTTGTAATAAGCTTCAAGAGGTGTCTCTGACGGCTCTAACATTTTGGAGTTTGTACAATATACTAATGCTATATACCGAAGAAGCCAACACGCAATCGCCCCTGGGTATCAATATAAACGGAAGGGAAAAGATCCGACAAACACCAAAGCTTATCACTGCCTTATTGGAACCACTGAAGCTTGGGAATCAATGACCACCACCACCCTGACGTATTATTCTCCTCGCTAAGCTCTTCCGCCCTGGTCTCAATCTGTAGGACTTGACGCTCGAACTCAGCCACTGCAATCTCCACGTCTTCTACTTTCGATTGTAGAGCACCCAGCTCGTACTCAAGTTTAGCACCCTGAACGTCAATGTCCTTGACGGTCTCGGTCAACGACGTTCGTTCTTCCGCCAAAAGACCATCCAAGGCTTCCCGAAGCGCGTTGTACTCCTCTAGTTTTTGATGGTACACAATATCCAATTCTTCATGGTCTCTGTCACCTTGTTTGTCAAGGCCCTCAATCATATCCACCCTGTTTTTGACCCACGACGCACACTGAATTTCTAGTCTTTGCAGGCGCTGTTTCATGATCTGTGCATCGGAAGCTAAGCTGCTCTCCAATTTCAAAGCATTATCGGGGTTCTTGTTCGTATTAACCGCGCTGAAATTGGCCAGATATCCATCGTCTCCGAGTGTTAGAGTTTCAATAACAGCACTGAATGAGAGATGCCGAGGAAAGCGGTATCCGGAGTAGCTATTCGTAGACCCAATTTTGTCCATTGGAAGACTTGCTGTCCTCTGTAGTAACGGTTGTGACTTGGGTAACGCTCCTGGAAGGGTCCCGCAAGGAACCATATTTGGTTTGCCATCTCGAGGCTCTTTATCATCCGCCAGCTTCTCGACAGCGAATGGCCTCAGATCATTTAGATCTGTCCTTAAATTCTCCTCGTCCATATTCAATCGACTTACTTCTGTTCCTGCTGACTGTGGAATTGTCCGAGGCAGATCCTCGTTCTCTGGCTGAGCCAAGGTTTGGCTTTCAAGACTTGAGGTCGATCGACCAAATACATCCCCAGAGTCGGATCCATATATCGTATTGCTGGGAATACTCTTGAGATACATTGGATCATCTAGAAGACCACTGTCACGATGTGATCCAGGTATTGATGCCGATATGGCCGACTCCGGGACTCTAGTAATTTCGTCGCTATCTCGAAAATGCCTTTCCTTGAAGCTTTCGCCGTCTGACGCAACATTACCGTCTTTCGAAGGTCTTTGATGATGGCCCCGTAAACCAGATTTGCCCACTGCATCTTTGATGATTCCACCCAACCCACTTCGGGCATCAGTCATTTTGTCCGTCACACTTTTCAAGACAGTCCGCCGCAGGGCTTGATCTTTGTCTGTGGGTTCGATGCTTGCTTGAGAACCATGCGACGGCTGGGTATAGAAGCGGTCAGACAGACCGTACCTTGGATGGTCATCGACTACAGAACCCCTTTTTGTACTTGACCAAACATAACCTCCTTGCTGATCATTGCTGAAAACCATACCTTCATCACCACCAAGATCCTTGAAAACATCGGAATTCGGATGCTTCAGAGGCTTGCCATACCACAGCCATTTCGATCGTTCACCGGATAGCAGATGGATGAAGGTTTCAATGTCGAGCGTCTCTATCTCTGCAATTCCAGCTTTGTCCCGTGAACCAGCCATACCAAGTGCTAAGGCCTCACCTTTACCGCTCAACTCGGCTACGGTCGATTTGACTGCTCGGGGGACAGTCCATGTTTCACCACTAGCGGCTTTTGCAGTGACCCTGTGTAGACGGTCAACGGTTTTTTGATCAAGTCTGCGTGTTCTCGGTAGCTTTTGCGACTTTTGGAAATATGATATGCCTCTTTTTGTGCTCACTAAGTCAAAAACATCTTTTGCGACAGGGGTGCCGTATGCATGGAGCCTATTGCGTGCACCCAACAGTACACCGAGCAGCGCCGCAACTGTAGTAGGCCCAAGAATGCCGTCACTAGGCTCAATATTGAAGAACTCAGTCCCAAACTCAGCCCACCAGTCATTAATTGCTTTCTCGGTCACATCACACAGTAGGCCGTCCACATACTCAGGAGCAAGCTTGCCGAAGAGCAACAGAGCTACCTGGCAAAGCTTGACCAGCTCAATCACTGCGCTGTATAATGGGATCTTCTCGCTGGTGCGGTAAAGCTGATTGAATTTAGCTTGAGTAGCCCCTACCGGTGGAGCTAAGTTGAGGCCTGCTCGACCTGAACATCCCATGCGCTTCAAATTTTCATTGACAATAAAATCCTCTCTGTGCTTTCTAACGTCGCCATCGGGGACCGCAATGACTGTTAGTGATGATGGAAATCCGCTAAGGTTTGTCACCATCATTATCCCAAGAGGGGTCTGTCTTCTTCGCGCATGATATTGGGTAATTGCTTTGAAATATACGCGCAGGCGCGGTGACCAAGCTGCTTCATCAGTTGAAACACTCAATACATCAACAAGCACAATGTGCTGTTCTAGTCCAGTGTATGTAGTAATCAAGAACGTTGGATGTACTCTAGAACATGCCCACTGTTCTACTATGTAGAGTTCATATCCGTGAAGCCGGCGCCGCCGAGCCAGGACCATGGTAGAAGGGTCTTCTTCTAAATACCTGAAAGCTGCCGGATCTGTAAATACGAGGCGCTGATGTTGTTGGCGATTTCCATTATCATGTGTTTCAGCTGTAGGAGAGGTAGCAGGTGAATGCCATGTATCATCCTGGGCATTGGCACCACCATCTTCGCCGCTCACGCCGTCTATTGGAGACATTCAGGCCAAATTTACCAAGGCTTCAAGAACTCGCAATTCCGTTGAGGAGCAAATGAAAGCCTTTTCTCGTTATTCCGTACTATCGTAAGATTCGTATCGCTCGAAATGAGTTCTGATCGGTATGCTGGTCCATTGTATGGGCATGACCTCTGTAGTCTGGATGCCTTGCTTTCTCAAATGCCCTCGTCATCGGATCCTATTCCATTCGGGATCTTAGAAATTGAGGGGACTGGTTAGTAAACACTTACTGTGTTTTTGTGATATCCTTTTTGTAGGGACTTGTTCTTATTAGGCTTGAAGTTGTCGTCGTCGATGCCGGGGGCAAAGTCGGTCCGTAAAAGGCCGAGGCGGGCCTTATGACCTACCTTTCCATTGCCTACCTACCTTGCCTCCTCTTAAGATGAATAGCTTCTTTCTTTACTACCGTCCTTCGCACCTCCTATCCGGAGAGCATGGAAGTACAACACTGCGGTATAGAGTACAATACAGAGCCATGACCCCTTGAAGAAGTCTTCTGGGCCCTCTGAAGCCCGACTTAAACCAATACCAGCTTCATCCGGTTCTCTATACCGCCCGACTTACGTAGCCTATAAACATGGAGTCACTTTTGGAGGAGCATGAGCGGCTTGTGGAGAGTGCGAACCTCTCAAATAGCTTGCAAGATGTCCAGAGTACCATCGAAATTCTGATCGAAGCGAGGGATGCTATAAAAGCCAGTAGGTTTAGGATCATTGCTCTCTCCTCATGGTGTAGCTTGTCCTAGTTTCTCTGACCTCATCTAGATCCTACGAACGACTTTGCCAATAAAAGTCTTGCGCACCTCCAAAACACCGTCAAGGAGTCGTTCGAAGATATTAACGAAGATTTGAAGGCAATCTATAAGGGGATTGGGAATTACACCAAAGCGTTGGAAAAGGTTATACATCCCACGTGTGCTGGCTTTGTAATTGCATCTGACGTTCTCCAAATACAGAAGTTCAAAGACAAACCCTTGCCCACTACAGACTACGATGCCCTCTCCTCCCATCACCCCTTGATCAACCGCGCAATAGCCATGCATCTCCTGCGGGAAGGCCAATTCTCCGTCGCCTCCACATTTCTTACAGACGCTACTACATATCCCCAACGTACCGAGTCCACTCCTGGGATATCGAATCCCTACGCTACGCTTGAGCGTGATCCGGGCATTGATTCCTTGAAATCAGAACCCCTGCGAAAACAGTTCGCCAACATGTACCATATCCTCCACGAGCTCAAGAACGAGCGCAACCTCCTACCAGCAATCGAGTGGGCAAAAGCGAACAGTGCCATCCTCGAACCCCGAGGAAGCAACCTAGAATTCGAGCTCGGAAAACTCCAATTCGTCTACCTCTTTTCCGGAGGCGGCACTTTCCCCTCCGACCACGGAAGCATTCTCTTAGGCCAGCAACAAGCTCTTGAGTACGCCCGCCGGGAGTTCACCCATTTCCAAGGCCGCTACCTCCGAGAAATCCAACAGCTTAGCGGCGCGATGGCGTTCTGTCCCAACCTAGCACAGTCCCCATACCGTCGCATCTTCCACAACACTGACTCCTGGGACGATCTCGCCAACTCCTTTACTCGAGAGTTCTGTTCGCTCCTTGGGCTTTCCGCCGACTCCCCTCTTTACATCGCCGCAACGGCGGGTGCGATCGCGCTTCCCACGCTCCTAAAATTGCAGACAATCATGAAAGAAAAACGGACAGAATGGACGACCCAGCACGAACTTCCCGTAAGCCCCATTTCTAGCCCCTGTCCTTAGCCACAACTCCGCTAACAAAACCCGTACCCGTAGGTCGAGATCCCTCTCCCTCCCGCCTACCACTTCCACTCCATCTTCGTCTGCCCCGTCTCCAAAGAACAAGCCACCGATGAGAACCCGCCGATGATGATGCCGTGCGGGCACGTAGTCGCACAGGAGAGCTTAAGCAAGCTGAGCAAGGGCAGCCGGTTTAAGTGTCCATATTGTCCAGGGGAGAGTCATTCCAAGGATGCGAAGGTGATATTTCTATGATGGTGGGGGAGAAACGAAGTTATGACGGGGAGATATGCATGGACTGGTGTTTTGGGGGGCATTGCTTGGAGTTTCGGGCCAGGGTTGTGGTGGTCAGGAAATGGCGTTTCTCTATCAGTGTTGGCTACCTTGATAGCTAGATCGCTAAGTAGAGAATGAGAAGACGATTGCAAGTATTCCTGCCTGCAATCTCATCATTTTGACGTCTTTCGGTAGAGCTTGAAAGGGGGATATGAATTTGTGGGAAGTGGGAGGGATGGCGGAGATTCTTGGTGTCATTGCCATGGCGTATGTTCTCACTGTATCTATCTCACGGTCTAGATCCTTGGTTCGGCAGCATAAAGATCCAGAAATGTTACTCGGCAGTCGCTGACCTCTACGATAAGATAAGTAGCCCCACCTAAGGTAGTCCATGCACAGCTTAGTGCATCGTCAGCATAGCAAACACTTCCTTGAAAGACAGAAAGAACCTCTCTTTCCCCTCCCCCCTCCCCCCTTCCCCCACCCTCCACACCCTCTACATCTCAGCCTGCCCCCTAATATTCTCCCCCCCACAACGCCTCCCAGCCAACATCGCACACTCCGTCCAGAAAAGCGAGCGCGACATGCAGGATCCGGGGGCTGCGAAATTTGATCCGTCCTTGCAGCGCCAGTTCCGCCACTCTCGTCAATCTCCATTGCCCCATTACGTGACAAACGCAGACCATCCTGGACTTTGCCAAGATCGAAGCAAAGGCGTTCCAGACGATTCCATTGGTGAGAGTGTTGTTGCCTCCACCTCCCAGTCCGCAAATCCTAATAGATCTTGCCCGGAAAGACCCCACGGGAATCAGTTGCGGCTAGCATGGTTGACATGGCTGTTAGTGATCCGAGCGTGCGGTTAATCAGAGCTTTCTTGCCAGAATCTCAGCAGGTGATCGGATGGGCAAAGTGGGACTTTTCCATGGACCCTGCCGAGTCCCCTTAGAGAAACCCTATTAAATGGCCCGCCCGGCGCGAATCTTGCTTTGGGGGAACGTTTCATGGAAGCGCTGTACAAGCCCCGGGATTCTCACATGCGCGGTAAAGCGTACTTCTTCATGCATATTCTTGCTGTGTTGCTAGAGTATCAACGACAAGGGGTTGGGAAGAGGATGCTGGAGGGGGTCTGAAACAAGCAGACGAACTTGGGGTAGAATGTCCGATTGATGCCACCCCGGCGGGCCTGGGGTTGTATAGCAAGCTGGGGTGGGCGGAGGTGAATGTGGTGACGATAGACCTGGAGCCGTATGGCGGTAAGCCTGGCGAGAAGGGTGTCAATGTCCAACTGGTTAGGCCGCCACGACTTCTTGAGGCGTGGGCTCGCGTCGGTTAGGAGTGGAACTATGACGATCTTGGATCCTCCTCATTCACAAACGTAGCAGGGTGTCTACATCTTCTATCAACCTTCAGATCAAATACACCGAGTCGTTGGTATCCGCCACCAACATCATTGATACAGTTTCTTTTCTATGCAATTCTCCAGATCAAGGCCCAGATACAGAATACCCTCTTCCTTCTGAAGCATTTCCTTGGATTCTTTTGCACCAGTCGTTTGATGAACGGTGAATGAAGGATGGGATGCGCCTGTCGGGTCTAGAAACAAGGTCGCCGCTAGGTTCGGAATATCCTAACATCTCTTTGATCGCATCGCTATGTCCCGCACACGATATGCCAAAGTATTTCGCCTCGAAGTAGTGCGCCGCGGCTCTGATCCTGTTTGCGGCGACACTGTCGTAGTTGCATTTTGCGCAACTTCAGTACCGTCCAGAGCACTCGTAGGGTTTGTTTTTCTGGTAAGCCAAATATCAGGCTACGAGGATATGTGTACCTGCTCCCTGCTCGCCATCAGGGCATACTGCGCCAGCGGGTTCGTAAATTTACCGCAGATTAACGACCTTATCTTGCCATACTTTGTCTGTGCCACCCGAAGCCTGAAGCCGTTACCAGGGCTCCAGGTTAGCTTTTCGACAAATGTTGGTATTAGCTTGCGATGATGAATAAGTACTTCGCCGTTAGGGCCAATGATCAAGTTTGAGTTGAAAAGTGTGGCGGTGCTGTATCTCACTTTCTCGGAGATGCCGATACTGACAACTGTACCAGTCTTTCTAGCCGTTTCTTCGGTTGCATTGACTTCCTCACTGTCGGCATAGATGGACTCGTCGGTCATACGTTGGAAAAAGTTATGGCTCTTTGTGGGTGCAAACAGAGGACTCCAGATGGGGAAAGCAGGAATATATGACTCGGGACATACGACGAGATTAGCAGAAGAGTGGGATGCTTGGTGGATTAGAGGGATGCATTTGTTGGTAGTAGGGCGAGCGGAGAGGAAGACGGGGGAGACATGACACGCTGCTGCTCGCTTCATTCAGCGAGCTAGAATTGGAGATAGATACACAAGCAGATGGATTGTTCTTTATGACTTGTTAAAACAATGGAAGAAATAGATTGCTATTCGGAAAATCTGGCGATACCTTACCTTTCCTCTCGTTCGGAAGGAAGGAACAAAGGTGGAAAAGAGCAGTTGAATTTGAATGATCTGATATTAAAGTACGGGGTTGGTGGAACTGGCGACTTGTACAACTAGAAAGCATTCATCCATCATCTAAGCTCAATATTTTTGGTACAAGACAACAAAAATACGATCATTGTACTTTTCACCTCGTGCCATGAGTACTTGCTTTTACACAAATGGTATTCACTAGCCTGTAATTTATACTTTATAGTATCGATCTTCCAAATCAATATGCGAAGCGTCTCTGCCTTCGGCGGCAGTTCCTTCATACCAAGAACCGGATATAGATATCGAAACTGGGCATATTACGCGTAGTCGCGTTGGTTGGTGAAGCTCGGGAGTCGTAGCGTCGCTTTACTTGCGTCTTTTGGAAGATCGCCGCACTGCCATCATTTGTGACAGGATAGCCGGTCTCTTCTAAGCCAGACCTAAGCTAAATGCCGAGGAAGTGGTACAAACACTATCGGAAACTTTGAGACACTTCCTAAAACCGGTTGTAGGTGGTTGCCTATCTTACAGATCAATATTTATCAAAGAAATAGCAATCGCTGGATTCTCTCAGCTCTTTCGCTTCAGGCAGAGCCAAGAATTTCGTTGGCCTTCTCAAGTATCTTGTGCTCTCCCTCAGAAACCCACTTTCTATCAGTTGGAAATTTGGCAAGGCCCATTGCTTGCTGAGCTTCCAGATTTATGTTCTGCATCACATAGTCTGTGGTTAGTCGACCCATGTGTTCACTCTCTCCCACGCCCGAAGGAAAATCAGGCCCAGGTGTTCCTAAGGATTCGCCGTGTCAGTAGAGTTCTTAGTGTGGTTCCATTCAAACGAATGACATTCGGTGGGTAAGCCCAAGAAAGACTATTAGATTGTTGGATCAGAAAACCATTACCTTCCAGGAACGTCTCCCTCTGCCGTACAAGGTACTCTGCATTGGTCTCGGTCAATGGGCAAGCGGGGATATACATGACACTTGCATCCGACCTGCCAGCATGTAGCTTATCGACCGCGTGAATAGCTAGCCAATGTCAGCTGGCGATACTCACAACAAAAAGTTTACCTGGACTGACTATCACAATGCCATGCCACATAGTCTCCTGGTCTCACTGTTGGTACATGTACCATTGAGCTTTCCAACTTTAGATGCGGATGCAATGCAGCATTCAGTTCCTGACAAGTACCGGGGACAGCACCATGAAGATCAGATGTCATTTGCCCTTCCAGTATCCAATTGCTGCTCTCAAGCCAAGTTGGACCAGTTGGGTTAGGATTCTTTGCGTTAAAAAAGGGACGCAGTAGAGAGTAGGCTGTCGCTTTGGACAGTAGTGGATTCACAAGCAAGGTACCTTCTCGCGGACCTGTTTCGCTCATAGAAAGCCAGCCTTGGAACATCCGGAACATCGAGCACCCACCAGGTCCATTGTATAGATCAGAGACAACAGGTAAGCGACAACTACTCTCCCACGGATCGTAACCTTCCCATTTGCCCTTGAAGATGCTGTCATATACACCACCTTTCCCGTAACCATTCTCTTCCCATCTCTCGACACTTCCAGCGTCGCAGTGCGGTCCCAATGCAAATCCAGCATCTCCAGGCTGCCGGATACGTAACCTATCCGCATACGAAACAGGGTGGTTTGTGGATATCATTGCAGACTTGTGGGCCGAATGCCAGTGAGACATGAGGAAAGCTTGAGTTTTCAGGAGATTAGGATGAGCGCGAGCAAGTATCTGTGACGGAGACCAATATAACTCATAGACAGCAGGCTTATCCGCTGGGAAGCCTTTAGTCGAGGGATTAGTCTTGACATATCTTTTCACCAATTCCTTCCAGTCCAAAGCCTCTTTCTCTGTAACGACCCCTCTTACTACAGCAACGCCTCGCTTGCGCAAAGCATCCCTGAATGCCGTCCTTTTCTCAACATTGTTCACGTCTTTGAAATCGATATCTGGTACTACACTGGGGCCCAGAGCCCTTATTATTTCCGTCTCCTCTTGTAGGTCGGACAACAGCCGTTCCCAGCTGGCCCGTACCCGGTCCTCGTGGCCATGGATCAAGCGGGCTTTCAGGTCTGCAAAGCGAGCTGGTAAAGGCTCGCTAACAACACCAGAGAGAGACGGGAATACAGATGATATATCTCCAGCAGCCTTAGGAGAGGAGCTCGTACTCGATTGAGTGGTCACGCTGCGTATGACATTAACGGTCAAAGGTCTCCTGCAGGTGCGAGCAGTGTAAGAGCGGAGCATTGTGAGCATTGTGGAATTTTGTCAGTCATTGGCAGCACGCAGGTTGGAGTAGCACTCCCTCTTGTAAGTGACCCCATCCATTCCAAATCTGGCAATGCTCCCCACCAAATACTGAGTGGTTGGAGTCGTCGGCTGATATTCGCCCGAACCGCCGGGAGGACTAAGAGACATAACCATACCTTAGGTAAGGCTTCCTCTTTGCAGGCCTGATAGATATCTAAGTGGTACGAGGGTATGAGGTATCTCGATAACTTAGAACTTCAGCCACGGGCAACAGAAATCTACATTCTTACTTTGGGAGGCGGAAGCCAATCATAGAAGCTGGCAGCCATGTAAGTAGCAGCAGCCTGGGTCACGCTTGATCAATGTCATGCCTTTTATCAACTTCCTAATCGCATGTCCTTTCAATCGGAATCGAGTTGTTGAAACCGAAAATACCATTGACTTGACATTTAAGGGGAGATATATGGTAACCCGCAGCGGAGCGATCAGACTGTTACTTCTTGTATCATGCGGACTATAGCCACCCTTCTACGAAGTACCGTTGTGGTGCTCTGGCTCTGTGTTTTCTGGAGTTAAATGGTGCCTGGCAAGCAAGCCGAGAAACGGAACTAACAGCCACTGTCATATAAGTGATATTTTGAAAGGAAAATAAATTTGTAGGGGTAGGAAACAGGAATGGGACAACAAATTGGGGAGATTTGGTGCCATTGGTAAGAGATGTAACAGAAGGTAGCAAAAGTCTTTCGATTGGATGCATTAGGTTTCGTTGTAACATGGTCTCATAAATGTCGACAAGGTCCTGTATGATAGCTCGGGCAGTAGAGAAGCCGAAAGACGCCCTAAAATCTGCTCGAAGCCACCAGATACAAACTCTGGGAGGTGTCCTTTTGCTTCAGTTTTCGAAACCATCAGAAACCGCCCAATCTCCCTCACTTCTTCACCGCGTTTGCCAAATCCGTCAACGCCTCCTTCCTCTTGAATCTTGCATCCTCAATGACCCCAGCATCAGCGTCAGATGAGAAGTGCGCCGACCATTGAATGAATGTTGAAGACTCATGTGGCCCAGATGTGACTGGATAGAGTCTTATGGTAGAGATAACGCTGGAGTAGGAAAGGGCGGGGGTGGAAGCAATGACGGAGTATGTTATGTAGTGATCGATTGTCTGATAAAAGCGAAGATTAGCTTGTATTCTCATAAAACGTTTGAAAGGGAATAATGGCAGCTGAGCTTTCAAAATGGGAGCTCAAGGTGCGGCCCGAAAGGATTGTTTAGCTGAATGGCAACACATACCGAATGCTCCTCCTGCTTGACATCTAATACCGTCCCATCCTTGAACGTCCACTTTACCACATCCGTCTCTGGACTTGCACCCTTCACATGTTCTGATTTCTCAAGCTTGCTCCAGAAATTGTGGAAATCCTGGAGCTTGATTAGGTGCCAGACATGGGAGAGCGGGGCAGCGATCACAGCGGACTCGGTTATGGAGGTAGAGGTCGGAATTCTAGTGGACATTGAGGGCTTATTGAGAGAGTTGTAATTTGAGGCTTAAATTGAAGGATTGGAAATCTTGAAAGAAGATCAGGTGAGGAGGGAGATAGGTACGATAAATAGTTTTGTGATGAAAGACGTCAGATCTGCGGGGAGCCGCTAAGATAAGATAAGCGAACCCTAATCGCAGGAAGAAGAAATGAAATTGCAGCTCTCTTATACTCCACATTCTCCAGCCATGCCGCCGTCCTCAATAAACACCCCTTCTAAAAGACTTCAATTCCACCAGCATTGATCTACCCAACATGTCTCCACCCCCACCCTCCAAACGCCGCCGCCTCGACTCCGTAAACCACACCCTCTCCCAACCCTTCAAATCGCCCTTCAAAACACCTTCAAAACCAACTACCACACCTCAATCCCACACCACTCTCCCTCCATCTCCCCAAAACTCCACCACACCAACAACCTCGAAACCTCCCCCAACAACATCAACCCCCCTCCGCCGCCCCCTCCCCCACTCCCCCCATATCCTCGCCCTCCGCACCCGCACCACCCACCTCCACACCGCCCTTACCGCCGCCCGCGCCGCCCTCGATACCCACCGCCAAGCCCTCGCCCTTGAAACCTCCTCCACAGACGCCGAACTCCGCGATCTGATCACCAAGTGGAGAGCGGCGAGCAGAGCGGCGGCGGAGGAGGTTTTTAGGGGAGTGAGGGATCGGGTTAATAGGATGGGTGGTGTGGGGGCGTGGAGGGGGAGGGAGAGAGAGAGGAGGGAGGAAGGGTTTGGGGGTGGGTCGGGTGCGTGGTGCTGGGATGAAGGGGGGAAAGGGGGGACAAGCGGGGATGGGGATGGGGAGGAGGGGAGTGGGGAGGAGAGGGGGGAGGAGGAAATGGAGGGTATGGATGGGGAGAAGGAGAAAGAAGAGGAAGAAGACGATGACGAGGGTTTCACGATGGATATGATGCTGAAGAGCTTGAATATCGAGCTGGACGTTATTGGCTTCGATAAGAAAGAGCAGAGGTGGGTTGACTAGAGGTTATGAACAGGTATTATCTCAAAGGTAGGATGCCAGATACGAAGGACTGTGAGATTCTGGGGGTTGCTTCTACCGTACGTGGGCGGTGGCGCTTTCTTTCTTCAAAGATACCCCCTTTCGCAGGTTTGCTTTAACGCAAGGAGATCTACCTAGTCGGTTCGCATTAATAGACCGAAGCACGTACTTCGATATGATGCACAAATGCTCCACGGAGGAGGATACTCATATTCGATGTGGCTAACGATACAAATACCTACAAACTTAACCTTCCAGTTTTTTATACATCCCAACGCCGAACACGCCTCTCAATGCCCCACTCCCCCAGCAACCCACTGCCCGAAATTCGGATCCCCAGGCGCAGGGAAGAAACCTCCATCCGGCTGCTGCCCTTCCACCACTCCAACCTCCGCCCTGGCCCCAGCCCCTTCGGCCCCCTGCTGCTGCTGCCTTTCAACCTCCCTTCGATGATTCGTCTGTCGCTGCTGCCTATAATACACCAAAAACGCCAACGCAGCTGCTAGAGCGACGATAACTAGCGACTCGATAATGCTCTCATCAATGTCGTCATAGTAGTCATCTGCGGCGCCGGGCATGGGGTCCGGGGATGTGGGGTCGGAGAGGTCGTCGTCGTCGGCGGAGTGGTAGTAGGGGTGAGGGTCTTCGAGGAAGTTGGAGATCCATTCGCTGAAGGACCAGTCCTTTTTGGGGGTGTCTGCTGGGTTGGTTAGTTGGGGTGTGGTATGGGTGAGGGATGGGCTTACCTGGCTCGGGCTGGATGGAATTGACTTTTCCGTTTGTGATGGTATTCCAGAAACTGCGGATGCGCAGCTTGGTTAGACTGAGCTTGACGGGAAGGTATGATTCTTGGTTGGTTTCTAGTGCTTGGTCGTAGAAGCGCTTGGCAAGATGGAAGTCTTGCTCAACGCCGATGCCATTTTCGTGTATCCAGCCGAGGTTCCAGAGCGCTTGTGCGCTTTGGTGTGTCTCCGCCGCGGTTTGATAACAAGTCGCAGCCTTCTCCATGTCGGCCTCGACGCCGTACCCACCTAGATAGTAGTCACCCATCTTTACCACGGAGTCAATGTTCGACTGCTTGGCTGACCGGGTCCAATAGATCAGAGCAAGCATCGCATTCCGGAGAAGCGATGATCGCCGCTTCTTCCACGGAATCACCGAATTCAAGGGGAGAATGGACTTGTACTCGTCTAGCATGTAAGCAACGTTGGCTTGGGCAGACTCATAGCCTTGCTCAGCCGCCATCATGTAAGCGACCAGTGCAGTCTCCATGTCATCATCTTCGTAGGCCTTGTTGGCTTCGTCGAAAGAGGAGTGAATGGTTTCAACCTTTTCTGCTACCAACTTGTAATACGCTGTAGCCATTCCACAGGACCGGTCACGGCCAACTCCATTGTTGCTAATCTCAGCAAGATGGTAAAAGGCCTCGATATGTCCGTGTCGTGCGGCGATATCAAAGTATCGTGTTGCCGTGGCGGTGTCTCCTTGGTCGAGATATAGTTGGCCGAGATTGACCTGAGCAGCTGCAAAATCCTGATTAGCAGCCTCCTTGAAGTAGTCCGCGGCAGCCAGCCCATCTTTCCGAACACCCAGACCATGGAGATACATCAGCCCAAGCTCATATTGGCACAACGCATCACTGTTAGCAAGTCCGCGCCTGAACCAAGTCAAAGCCTTCTCATAGCTCTGCTCCATGCCCTCGCCACGAAGGAACATGCGTCCAACGTATCCGGCCGCTTTGGAGGCAATCCTGCCAATGCCATTGTCCTCTGATTTTATCGACCCATCCTTTGCCCAGTATTGCCGGGCAACAGTCATGAAGTAAGCTCGAGCGGTCCTTAGGTTCCGCTTCATTGTCCGAGAACCCTCGTAGTGTAGACGTCCTAGACTGAATGTAGCCTTCAAGTCCCCTTTGCGAGACATCAAATCCAAGTACTCCAGGACATCGTCGAAAGCCGCGTGTGTATCAGAATTAGGCCCAGCTTTGTTTGCGTAGACACCAGAGCTGACTACACTAGCACCTTCTCCATAGACGCCGCCCTCCTCATCTGCAAGCTTGTACGCATCTCGTTGCAGTGCCACACCACCTGGTGGACCTGATCTTGAATATGCAATAGCCTTGTCCGCAACCTCCTTGTACCAATATGCAGCTTCATTACAATTCCTCGGTGTTCCTACTCCGGTATGGTGCCGGAACGCGGCGGTCATCTGCGACTTCGTGTTTCCACCCATGGCTGAGAATGTATGATATGTCAAAGCCTTTGCCTGGTCTCTTTCTATCGCTCCTCCTATCCCAGTAGCGTACATAAATCCAAGCATATGCTGCGCCGAGTCGTTTCCATTAAGAGCGGAGAGCTCCTGATATCTTCGAAACGCTTCCTTGTAATTCCGAGGATGGGTATAATTTCCAAAGAAATTCATCTCCGCTAGAAGAAAGATCGCATCTGGGTCCCTCTCCGCTGCAGCGCCTTCTAGCAAACCTACCGCCTGAGTCAAAGGCTTGCTGAGCTTTTGCTTTTCGGGTTCGGGGTTGAGATAATCCTCCTGCGGTGGACCGTTCATGAAAAGTAGGAACAATGCCTCTTTGGCGTAGTAAATTGTTGTACCAACGAAGCCAGAGCCTTTATCGAATTTGATGAGGCGGTTGCGCTGTGGTTGAAGCGTTCGAAGCAAGGAGAGGGCTTCTTGGACCGCAAGCGCGGCTTGACCACCGCTCTTGTTCCCTTCTTGCGGCCATTTTGAGAGAGCGCCATGATTATCTTTGGCGGATGATTGGCCTTTTGCTGGTCGATCGCCGGTGTCTTTGATACCCTGCTCAAAAGGAATTCCTTGATGCTGCGCCTTAATAAGGACACAGAAGATCGAAAGTGACACTAATGTACGGAAGAAGCATCAGCAAGCGATCAAAATCCGGGAGACAAGGGAGAAAGATGTACGCCATAAGAGCTGCAACAGTCGTTTTTTCATAACTGCTTACTTGCCCCACCTCCGCCTAGAGATGGAAGAAGTAGAGGTGATATTTGCATATAGCTACAGTATGCGCAGGAAGTAGGCGTTATCTCCAGATCATGCTTTCACTGAAGACTGGAAGCACATACAAACAAATGTGAAACGGTGGATGATGCCAGCTAAGACGCATCATTCTATTCGCTAAGCCACGGCTAAGCCACGGCTAAACCGACTTGACGCTTGTCCTGAAAAGGTGGTATTCTAGCGGGAACGGGCGGTTTTTACTCTTTTCGTGATTTACTGTCTTTCATGACCACTGAGGATGTGATTCTATGCAGCAACCACCAGACTCGCATCACTAATAAGGTACGCCTTCAAATGCAAAGTTCAGAGGAGTATATTCACTGCTTGTACTACTGAGGTATTTGAGACTTCGAGGAGTACGACACAACCATCATCGTGCATTTCATGATGATGCACGAGAGAGTTATGCGGAATGAGATATCTCGTATGAGGTAATGTGATGTATAAACTGTTTGTGGTAAAATTGACTTTGGCTTTCATAGTATGAATATGAAAGCTCACCGCCGGAACACCCTCTCCTAGGAATCGATCTCGAGGAGCTCATCCTCGGTTGGAGCATGATACAACCATGGGCTCGCTCTCCCAGGCAAGCTTCGATAATCAGGGAGGATTTTCAGCAACTGCTTGTCCCGTACATCATCGAGTTTCTGTCTCCGGTAAAAACTCGCACTAAAGCCCGCTTGCTCCAGCAAGTTTTCTCGCGAGGTTCCGGCTCCGGATCCGCTTGTGAGAGCTGGTTATGTATAGCTTGTTCTTCCGAGGACCTCGCTGTCACCATCGTTTGTTCGCATTCATGGATCAGCGTCTATAGTTCGCGATCCTCTCTCAGATGCTCGGGAAGGGTTATGCTGGCTTTCCTAACGTTCCGCAAAAGGGCTAGCTGCCGCACTACGACTTCAATATCTTGTCTCCCACTGAAGCTCCGGTCTTTGTTCAGCAGCCAGTTACAATTTTCTCTATTACTGGGCTAATTTATATGTGGCTTGTCGGAGAAATCGATTTGAAGACTTCTCAGACTCGGTTCCTTGTCCAGTCGCCTACAACAGATCGCTATATTCGTCAGAAGATCCAAAATATTGGGATCCACCTCAGCTCGAAGTTGAAGCCCAAACTGTCTTGCTTTGGCGAAGGGAATTTCGAGTTGTTCAAACAATGGTCCGTACAAGTGTTTAGTATTTCTTCCAAACGGTGTTGGATACTCCTGTCTGCTGAAGTAGATGGAATATAAGTCGAGTTCAATAAGAAAGGCGCGATTGTAGGTTAATCGAGAGCCTCCCTCGTAAAGCTGATGGCTGGTTTGTAGAATATTTGGGTGACATGCGTCGTTGTCGTAGCGGAAGCGCATGTCAAAAGTGAGACTATTAGAAGAGGGCTTCGTGGCCTGGTCTACTTGGATCACGTCCCTGTCCGGAAGAAGGTATCCGAGTATCTGGTCGCTGATTTCCGTGGGAGTCCTAAGAAAGGTGGTCCATCGCTCGGAGACATGACGCTGATATGAGTTTGAGCTTGGGTGTTTCGAAAATGGACAGATCGGGATCTAACATTAGACTGTGAGATTGATTGGTTTGATTGAGATAGAGGATGCTTTCATACGTAAGATACAAATTACAAAGAACAAACGTCGTCGAGTAGAAAGATTAGTACTTAAGGAAGGAAATCGTGGCCACAAACAGAAAACAAAATGCAATGGTCTTTACCAATTGTCGACAGAATATATAGATGGGCGGAAGAAGGAAACTGGTTTCTACGAACATTGTAGACCTATCAAAAACCACACCCTCTCTTCGATTAATAGTGTCTAGACTGGCCGGAAAACAACCTTCAAGTATGAAGTCGCAAGCCTGCAAAACCCAAGTGGAACTTCGTTCACGGGTTTTGTTGATTGAGCATACAATCAACGTAGACCCAGGGCTACTCTCGACATTAGCAGACATCGGACATTGCAAGGAGACAGTACTGACAAGCCATGGTCTGCAGGCAGAATACAACTCATGAAGCCAGCAGTTTACCAAATCTTATCCTACAGTATCTTGGCTAGTTCCAGGACCCTTGTGATCTGGGTAGACATTTCGATGTTTGCCATGTAAATCTTGGCGTTCAACATGGTATTCGGCCCACCATGAACTTGTGCACGTCGTCCGTGTACGATTCGTAGAGAAAGCAGTCCGTTCCCTCCTTAGCTTTTTCATATGCCTTTTGCTACAAAAGTCATATCTAGGTGATCTTTTAGGGCCGATTGAAGCCTGGTTCGAACATCTTGAAGTTTCGCAAGGTCCTAGTAGCTATAGAAAGTTTTTAATCCTAGCGTCCGTAGGAGTTTTCGAGCTCTGCGTCCAAAAAGCGTTTGTTCCATTCTTCAATAAGTCATTCCGAAGCCTTGAATTTGTGCGTAGTCCGAATGCTCGCCAAAGCCAATCAGATTATCTATAGAGTAAGGGATGTTGTCCCACAGGCCGATACGCAAGGGGTTGGCGACCTTAATTTGAGCCACATTTGCTCTACCGCATGCAAAAGCTGGAAATTGTATACTAATCGGTAATTCCATTTGAGAAAATGAGACCATGTTGCCGCTTACTCATACAAAAATTTCCAAGGCGTCATCCCACAACTGGACGTTTGCTCTCAGTGTAGCAAGGTGATATCTGGTCTTGTTCCGCTGTAGTCGTGGTAGATTATTCCCTTCGTCCACATAAGTAGAAGTAGCTGGATCATCCTTGTAGTAGATATCAGGAGGTTTGACGGGCTTGGCAGGAAAGTCGTGCATGTCAGAGGCTTTATATCCTCTTAACGTTTGTTCCTTTGGGTAGGACGTAGAAAAGAATAGTATCTCAGAATCTAGCTAGCAGCTATAGAAGAGGGGAGATTGCGGAGGGTGATCGTTTTCCATGATTGGAGTACTCTGCCGAGAGCCATCTTCGAGACGGCTAGAACTGTTAGGTCGCAAGCGCACGGGTAAATACGAAGCTGGGAGTAATTATGAGAATTTCAAAGATGGTACAGTTGCGAGACACGTGATAGTCGTATGGCAGAAAACGACAGCAGCAGAGAGAAGATGCAGCACTGAGGGTCATCCCCGATTGGGCAGACAATACTGAGTTGGAAAGAATACTTCCTAACATGCTCGTCTTTCAAGGCTCGGTTAGGACAACGTGACCGAAGTCAATCCATGACATTGAAGTAGGGAATTAAGAAACGGACTTAGGTAGTAACAGTATAAGTAGACCAATCTAAGCAAACACAAAGCTGACCAGGAAGCACAGCCAAACAAGAAGTACTGAGCAGGAGAACCGTTGACCGATCTCTTAGAGCGATCTTATCTACGCCGTTATTAGCCTTTGAGAGCGTAATAAATCCTGTAGAATGGGAAAGTGTACAGGTTGTTAAGTGAGATAACATACAATGGCAAGACAACCTCGGCATGAGGTAATAAACGATTATGTAGTCGAATCTTTATAATTTACCTGAACATACCTAGATTTTGTTGAGATGCACGTCAAAATTGGGTGGAAATCCCCAAAATATCTAGCCAGTATCAGTATTACCACACACTGTTAATCTTTCATTCAGTGCTTCATTCAATGCTCCATATATGCTCCATCCAGTGTTCCATCCAGTGTTCCACCCAGTGTTTCACTCAGTGCTTCATATAAGGAAAGATAAAAGAGCTGGAAAGACGTGTGCAGATTTGGATGAATCTGACAATTTTGATGTTCGATCACGGGTCCGCGGGATAGGAAGTCACGTTACTTGAAATTTGCACCAATCGGATTGAAGATTGCCAATTCACAATTCTATTTTACATTAGATAAGTCTTAGAGTAACGCATAACGTGAGAATGTTCTAGTCCTGGAAACTGTAACAAGAGTATCCTCAATTTGAACAAAAAAACAGAGAGGAAGAGCAAGTTCAAACCGGCGCAGAGGATTGCTATCGCTTCCCAATCTACTTTGGTTGCTGTAAGGAGACGAATTTGCCTTAGGTTAATGCCCGAAACGATTTAGTTCTATCTCGTAGCAGACGCGTTTAGCGAGCGGCACTCGCTCTGCACTTATCTCTTGGGCCCAACATATATCTCTGGCATTTATTCGATAGCTTTGAGCGGCACAAATCGCATCTAACAGTCAATTTCAAGTTTCAAGATAAGCCGCATGGAAAAAACTACTAGAACATACACTGGAGCAGAGTCACTACACCAATGGATTACCCAGCAAGCAATTATTCCGTTGTCAATCAGGTCAACTTAGAGGCGCACAAGACTTGTGGAATTGGTCATGATACAATCCAAGAAGCCATATACTGGTTTTCCTTATCACGTGTGCTTTCCTTCCATTGCTATTGTATCTATAACTGTCTCAGAATTACCGCATTTGAGTCTAATGCCAGAGACGCACGGTAGATTAGGTGAAAGAACAAACAGCCAAGCTCTACTAAATGATACTTGATAGGTCATAAAAATGCAAAGAGCTCGACCGACATCAAATAGACCACCTGAGTCATTAGACTATCCTTCAGTTGTTTCATACTTACAGCACAGCTGTTCTATTTTGCAGCTGGTGGGGCTAACATCTTTCACTTTTGGTACTCCTTCGTGACCTCAACGCATGACCTCGCGCTTTCGCACAGATTTCGGCCTCCGTACAAAGTACAATCTAATCAACATCACGGCTTGATCTCCTAATGGATTTGAGAGGGTCTTGACGCCAGTTTACGAGACCTTCTTACTCGCTATTTCTAGCGTCTATTAGTATTTATTGATAATCTTCAGAACCATGCCAGGATTGAACTTTGCTATCCCCGTTGTGCTAGCCTGTAGGGCTCGGCCTGCCATGATGCATTGAGCTCCTCATCACCACACGGTCACCAAGACGAACTCAATCCATCATGCCGTACTCCTCCTCCTCCTCCTCCTCTTCCTCCTCCTCCTCCTTCTCCTCAGCCCCTTCATCATCTGATTCGGTTCCGAATTTCCATTGCCTTTCCAAAGATTCGGGATATCTGAGGATGGTTTGGTTGTTTCTATTTTGGGGTGTGGTGTGTGGGGAGGATTCGATCGCGTTGATCAACATCATGTCGATGTACGCTATAATTGTTGGCTGCTCGATAACCCAAATAAAAGGCTTTGTGGTAAAAAATTTCTTCTTTGCATCAAGGAAACAGAAGCGAAACTCTTTGCTGTCAGAAACCATTCCAAAGACACTTTGGTTGACTCTGTGCTGTCGTGCTTTGTGCACAGCGGCCATATACACTAGTAGCTGAGGCATCCCTATCGCAGCGGATTCGTAAGGGTTTGCCTCTAAAATAAGCAGAATAGCACCCGTATCATCCTTGTTGGCACCATATCCCAATGCCCAGTCTGCTCTGCCCTTGAATATCTCATTATTACCGTAGATGTCCTTGACGAGAATTGACATAGAGACTTTCGCAGATACTTGTAAAAGATGATGTGTATCTCTGTTCTCCAAGTGTCGTAAACGGTCCACGATAATAAGATCGAGTACCGTTCGACAGAATGATTCATCTTGTCTCACACCGACATAATCGCTGGTCTTGAGATCTTTGATCACGGCAGCTAATAAATATTAGCTTTCAAAACATCCTAAATACAGTGCATGCACACTTGCCAAAATGTTCGGACAGCTGCTCGGAATATTGCAGATACTCAGTTTTGAGATTGAAATAGTACGAAATATCATCTTCCTTGCAATCAATAGCCAACGCTTGTGCCGCAGCGGTAGTGCCCTTGAAATCCGTTGCTTGACGAGTCTGCGAGAATGTCAGTATCCTCTTCTGATCATGTAATATGGTAGTGTTTACTGGCAGAGCTCTCCTACGAGGTGGGATCACATCAGTGTAAGCTTTCCGAATCGAATCTAGGACCGGCACCAGGCATTTCAGGTTGGGATGCAAAGCATCCGGTAAGAAATGTAGAGCTGCTATTTGCTCTTCGTTCAGGTCCAGGTCCAGGTCGAGAGACATCGGATTTCCTGATCGACCGTCTGAATATTTGCGTTTGGACATTTTGGTACAATTGGCAAAGAATAGTCGGAAAGGCAGCAGCAAGTTGCCTCAGACCTCAGACGTATGGCGCTAAGCCCCTATCGGGTTAGCGCTCTGCTTACTACGGAAGCTGGTAGCCTGGTACTGTCTCGAGCTCGCGAAGTAAACAGAGCTAACCCGAAGGGGCTTAGCCATTGCACGTCTGATGAGTGGGTTTGCGCTTTTATTTTCTCCTTGTGCTTGTGAAATCTTTCCCAAAGGTGAATCCTTGACGTGTTGACTCAAATTTACTTAGCTCAATGAACAGCTTCATTCTGCGAGAACAAGACCGTCATTTGCCGACTCTATATATTCCGAAGAAAGGACTAGCTTCTCTGAGACACAAGATGGTACTAGGTAAGCAGATAGAACGGATGAGGGTCACAAAGTCTTCCCTGTCCGCCTCCTTGGAAGATAAAAATTTAATGTCTTTATATGAATCGTCCCTGTCTAGTCAACAACTTTGTCACTACTGGAAGATAGCGGATAATTTACTGATTTCTTTATTAACTCTGCAACTTCTTTGATGGGAGACCACCAGTAGCGTGCCTTATATATTCGGGGTTTCCCTCCATGAGCTCACCCACCTCCTCTTGGATTTCCAGAACTCTGCTGCAAACAACCCAGTGACTTTCCTGGGTGGATGAGCCATGAGGAATACTAACATACACAACGGAATAGCTACCGTAAAGTAAATCCAAAATGCTTTGCTCCCTGGTTTAACGGTTTCATTCATGCTGAAGAGCCCTGACACGAACGTCAAGGGTACAAACACGAGAGCTAGATGAGTCAACCGTGAGAGATTTGCTGTCTCTATGAGTGATCGATGGCTATCAATGATCTGGATCAGCGAAGTGACAATTGGGACCATAGCCTCTAACCGGCGGCTATAAATATCAAGGCTTGAAGCAATATGTTTATAATCCTCTATCAATAGGCGGCAGGTTCCCCCGTCTCGATCCTTAGGACAATGGTGTTCAAGAAAACTGATAACGGAGCGGATCTTCAGGTGTGTTGCCATAGATCGACGGGACCATCTTTGAAGAGCAATAAGGTCGGTATTCAGTGTTGCAATTTGTTCCAGCACTGCAGGAATAGTGTCTTGAGTGTACTCATAGTGCTTTGTGCTATGATACATTACCTCCAAGTACGTCATCCACTCTACGGCGACGGTTCTCAGAGGATAGTAGGCCAGGGAAACTAATGTTGGGCCGTTGGCATCAAAGCCTTCAGGCGGTCCATTGCTCCAGTGGAAGATCAGATTGTTGGAAATAGGGGAGTTAGTAACCTCCGCCTCATAAGGCTGATAGGGCTGGGGCCCGCTAGTAGAGTTTTCACCTGCTCGCTCCTAGATAGACTCCTATACAGCTTCAACCTCATACACTAAATGCCCCATATGACCTTGTCTTCCAACACAGATTCTTAAGCAGGGATTCACGTCCTGGGTCGAATTCGGGAATGGTATGGTCAAGGAACGATGTGCCAGACAGAAAGTCTTCAACGCAGCCTTGAAATGGGCGGGACTGTAGTGTGGCGGTTATTATTCGACTCTCGTCTCGAGGATTGATGACGAAAGAGTTGCTGATAGAGACGTCGACAAGCACAAGCCCTGGTCTATTTGAGTCCCAACTTCTCCATATTTATAAGAATGTGCTGCTTTTCTTACCTAGCCATAATCCGTCCTTTCCAACGGTCTTTAAAATTGAACAGCAGTGCCGTGCAAGTCCAATATTAGCGCCCTTAACCGGTGGTAACATTCTAACTTTCCGTGGAACATTCATGTCTCGGAGCAGCGTTTCTTTGGAGCCATGGTATTCGAACTGGAGCACACGGTGATATTGGATTGTCAAGAAATCTTGCGACTTGGCCATAGATGGTAGCGTGGCCCTGTAGGGCCTTGCTGCTGCTATATCGGTTTGAGAAACACCGATATGCGACGAAAAGAAGAAGGGGTCGATATTCAAGGCACAACCAAGCATCTCGATGATATTACTGGACAAATCCTCTATGACTAATAGTCGGCCTCGGAGATTTTTATCCTCCCCAGCCTGACTCTGTAGCAAGGATGCAAGATTTTTCAAGTCAAGTCTCTTGTGGCTCACAACACCAGAGGTAGAGAACTCTAGACAGGCGATTCGACAACTATTTCGGTTTGAACGGTCATTCGTAAGAAAATTGGAAAGGTTTTGGAGGCACGGATTTTGCCGAGTCCGTGCTGCGACGTATGATTGGTACGGATTTGATTCGTTGTTCATTGCGCGTTCGACTGGGCTATATAGTACAGTGATAAGTTTCTAGGCGGCAAGCAAAAGATCTTTGAGACCGATGCAGAGCTCAAGTAGAGTCTCAGGCTTCTATCGAGTAAATCATTCAAGCTTCACTCCCTACACCGTCTTTCTGATTTGCAGCGTGGCAGCCTCACTTCTGCAGCCCCGCTTTATGCAGCCAAACAGCCAAACAGCCAATCAGATAACTGTCCTTTTCACTCTGTCTCCAAGACATCAAAATATAGGACCCAACGACTTATCCGTCTCTAATCTATCAACTCTCTGTCCCCTTGGTCGGATTACCAGTGGCATTCTACTTGCTTTCACGTGCCGTTCTTACTCCGATGGGGACGATACCCAAGTTCGTTGAGACCTTCCGTCGCGATAGGGAGGTTTTCGCGAGAATAGAGAAAGAGGTGGAAACTCTTTGCAAGGAGAAGCTATTGGACTACAATATCAAGTTCTCATGGCAATCGCGCGTGAAAAAAGCTGCTTCACTTCAAAAGAAATTGGAAGATCGCGGTAATCTATATGCAAACGAAATTGATAATGTCGCTGATGTCAAGGATCTGGTGGGTGGACGAGTCATTGTGACACGCCGGAAGGATTTCGGACTTGTTGAGGAGATGATAAAGAAGAACTTTAACATCCAAGGTCGAAGTCAACATCCGAAAGCAGAGGAAAATCTAGTCACCTTGTCAGCACGGTCTCGTGGCTATGATGGTCTCCATTTTCATGTCACACGGCGAAACTCCCGAGACGAACGATACGGCGACTTGCTTATTGAGATTCAAGTAATGTCCGCATTTAGGTGGGCCTGGTCCACATTGGAACACGATATCATATACAAGAAACTGAATGGCGAACCTGACAAAATCTTATTGCTGAACCTTGAGATGCTTGAAGGCATTGAGCTGCTTTGTTCTGACTCCAATTCGCCCTGCCATGAACCACATGATGCTAGTCCAGATCAGCAAATCAGAATAAGATAATTCGTACGCGTGAAAAAGGATATAGTGTCTGAAGAAGTGCAAAATCAGAAACAAAATAAGAAGATTATTTCATGGGTATCGAAATCCGACGTTGAAAACGATCACAATCTGGTAAGAAGAACGCTTGGGCCGCATTATAGAGGCTCGGGACAATGACTTCGACCACAATATGACGAAAGAATTGTGTTCTTCGAATAGCAAGTTTTTTGGCTTGCTGGCTCAGGTCCGTAAGCTTCATTCTTACAACTCTGATACAATCTAGATTCTAACAGTTAGTGACGCCTCTATAGTTGATACAGGCAAAAGTTCGTTGGTGTAGATATTCTTTCCCCTTTGATTGCGTGACTAATTATAGCTGATTGTTGTATGACAGCAGACAGCTTCCAAATTATCGAATGACATTTCGAACGTATTCAGTTAAGGGAAGAAGAGCGCCTCGTTTTTTCTACTGTTCTGGCAAGAAAGGTCCGAAAACTAAGACGCTCGAAGTGCTTCACACTCTCATCGCCCAGCTTGCTGAATTCATCACTGGTGTGTTCGTTCCAGCCTTAGTCAAAAAGAGATACGGAAATGGTAACAGAAACCCGATTGAGATACATGAATGTTCAAAACTTCTTGCAGATCTCGCAAGTGAGTACCAAAATACTACTATCATTGTCGACGCGCTCGACGAATGCCAGGACCATGACACGCTTCTCCTCAACCTAGAAGAGGTTTTGAAGATGATTCACGCAGCCGGTAAAGCGGTCAAACTATTCTTGTCGAGTCGAAACCAAGTGGATGTGAGTGAATGCTTCCCAAGTTGTGAGACGTTAAGACTCGAACATGTAGTTGCCTTAAATAAGGAGGACATGATAAGGTTTGTGCAGGCACAGGTCAAAGAAAGGAAAAATTTACGCTTAGGGTCTCGCATTCTTGAGGGTAAACATCCGGAAAGACAGGCTCATCGAAGTGCTGGTAAAACACGCTCAAGGAATGCAAGTTGCTTCTGTTTGATTCTCTCTTACTGGTCAATCTCTAATATGAGTTTGTAACACAGGTTTATGTGGACGAAGCTTCAGCTTCAATTGTTTTTTGGTCCACATGCTCGAAAGAAGCTTCGAAATGATATAATCAAGCGACTTGAGAAGTTGGAGCTATGGGACGGAAATGCAAAAGATGACATGCTGTACAAGGTGTATGATTCTGTATATGAAGATAATACAGAGGAGAACTTGGACAGTCGAAAGTTTGCCTCCAGAGCTTTCAAATGGATGATATGCGCCATGCGACCTTTATCGATCAAGGAGCTTGCCGAGATTGCATCGATTGGCGACGACGGCGTCAAGGATGTAATCACAGTGGACGAACTTCTCCTATTTTGCAGCAATTTCATTATCTCGGATTCCGGCGGAATCGCTCAATTCCCACACCCGTCGGTTCGAGAATATCTGGAGACACGGGAGATCGACGAGATTCATGAGTATTCGCCAGAGCAGGCACATACACAAATAGCCGTAACATGTCTAGCATACCTCAGTCATCCTCAAACTCGTATTACGGAATGCAAAAGGTCAGAAAGGGATGTACTTGAGTATTCATTGCTGTATTGGATTGATCATTTGGCTGCTGTAGTGCCTCAGAACAGATCAAAACTTCTGCAACGTCTCTACAGCGAGTTTCTGTCCGAAAAACACGGAAGATCTCTCACTGTTGATTGGTTAGAGATCTTATCACAACGCTTTAATGACGGCTCCGGGCAACTCTCGCGTGTGGAAGATGCTGTCTCCAAACCCCAAAACCCTCTTTTCGCAGGATCTATATGGGATTGGTTGATATGATATCTGAATCATCAATGACGACTGATAATCTGAATAAGACGAATTTATATGATAAATCATCATTGATGCTTGCTATCTCTTATGGACATTGCCATATTGTTACGCTCCTACTGGACAAGGGTGCGGACGTTGATCTGATTACAGAATATGGCGACTGGAGTTTTGAAGGCGCTATCGCGCTGCAGACACCATGTGAAGCTAGTTTCGAGGCTATCGGTGGATTGTTACTCGATAGGGGAGCGAACATCAATCAACGCGCAGGCAGGACTCTACGGTACCGCACTGCAGGCAGCATGTTGTAACATTAACCAAGTCATCGTTCGATTGCTACTCGATAGGGGAGCGAATATTAACGCGAGAGGAGGAGAATACGGTAATGCGCTGCAGGCAGCATGTTATAGTGGTAATGAAGTCATCGTTCGACTATTACTCGATAGGGGAGCGAATATCAACGTGAGGGGAGGACATTACTTTAATGTGCTGCAGGCAATACGTTGTGAGTATTATAAAGTCATCGTTCAACTACTACTTTATAGAGGAGCGAAATTAACACCCAGGAAGAAATAGCTTGGAACTGCAGCATGTTATATAGGTAATCAGGTCGTCGTTCAATTATTGCTCGATAGGGGAGCAATCATTAACGCGCGATATGGGAAAACGCAGGTGGAGATTTGCGTTTGCACAGCCTCGTATGAAACGTATTCTTTTCGTGTAGCTACATCTGATTTCAATCAGAAGCTGAATGTCGTCGCATAGAAATCTTCACTTTCCCTGATTCGGGAGGGGGGCTGTCCGGCAAAGAGTTGGTGGCGGACAGCCGAAGAGAAGAAGAAGGAGTAACAATGTTGGAAACAGGGGAGATGGTAATCTCCGCCTTCATAGGGCTGACAGGGCTGGGGCCCGCTAGTAGAGTTCTCACCTGCTCGCTCCTACTCCGTAGATAGACTCCTAACAGCAACAACCAAAATATCAATATGCCCCCATATGACCCCGTATTCTTAGATCTGAGGCGCAGTCAAGATCGAGTCTACCACAATCCTAACGCGGCCGCAGCAACCTCTGCAATCTTAATCGTTAACATAGCAGTCTAGTAGAAGCTCTGCCTGAGTCACGTATATAAAAGCTTAAGCTCGCCCTTCTCTTTCGCCCTTTGTCTTTTTCGTTTTGTACATTATCTAGTATATGTCCTGTACTTGGATTCTACCTAGTAACCCAAGGAATATCATCTTTCAATTGATAGTTCCTAGCCTAGTCCCTGACATCAATCAACTAATCAATCAATCAATCCCACCAACGGGCTAAGCACCGTCATACGATCAAAGAACTCCCACTACCATTTGCCATTCTGCATCGAATTTGTAGGTATTGTCTACTGAGCAAAACTCATCCTACTACCAACGCAAAACTTTTCCAATAATGTCCGACGCGTGGTTTAGTAGTAAAATATTACCTCCCGACGGCGACCCAGGAGACGGCTGCCACCCGACCGAAGCGCAGGCGCTGAAAGACTACTGCCACAAGAAAACAAGCGCAAAGGAAGCTGCTCAAGCCATCACGCAGTATCTAGTAGACTCCAATGACCCCGAGGACGAATTGTCTGGTCTCTGGGGCCTTCTCGAAGATGCTCTCGTCGAACTGCCCGCAACGCAGACCCCAGCCCTGATCCAACTGCTCGATGCCATCCGAAATCTCCCCGAGCCAGACATGACGGCCAGACGCACCACAGAGAGGTCTTGGGATGGCTTCCGGCGGGATCTGGTCAACTTTGGCCACATGTGGGCCGACTGCTACAAGTCCGACAACTGGCGCCCCGATCTGGCTGCCAGCGATCCGGCCAACCGCGCAGAATTACGAGCCGAGCATATCAAGCGAGCCGATATCGAAGCGCGCCTGACCGTCGCGGACGTCGGTATATTTCCCATGGACTGGGCCTACGAGTGCATGGCCGATGCGCTCGAGCACCGAAGCGCCGTGCTGGACTTTGAGGTCCCGGCCGCGGCCAGGTGGATTGCCATTGTCGGCAATCAAATGTACGCCGGAGCAGTTGGCGGTGAGGAGAGCTGGGCTTTGAAGAGGCCGCGTGATTTCGGAAAGGAAAGCAGCGCGATGAGCTTGGAGCGATGGGCATTCTGGAAGAAGCGCTTGGGGGAGTTGGCTCAGCAATGCGAGGCGGTGCGGATTGCGGCAGAGGGTGCGGTTCGAGAAATGGAAGCCTTGGAGCGCAATTCGCCTGGCAGCGAGTAGAATTTTGATGTTCCTGAGGTCTCAGTCAGTGTGGTAGCCAAAACGGAACACGCAAAGTCCGCCGTAAGGCTGGACCCTTCCGTGGGGCAAATGAGTATTGACATGACCAGCCATCGGTAGTAAGCGGAATGATAGGGTACAGTAGTCTTGCGGTAGAAGGCCTCCGCCTGCCAGAAAGAAACAAATATGCCGGCCGAATTCGTTGGCTAGAGCTCGATTGAACCCAACCCATCACCAATTTCACACTCCGGTGGAAGGTAATTTACGGAATCGCAGGAATGAGCGTATATTACATTAAGCAACTAAGGAGCGTATTGGCATGCATGCCACAACACACCCCACCCCCCTTCGCATCCATCAACCCCCCTATCCACACCCGATTTCCCACTCCCACTTCCATCCGCTCGCCATCACTATCTCCTCAACGCTCTGCTGCACCTCTCTAATCATCACCCTCACCCTCACCACCGCCATAGCCCCACTTGTCGTTCTTCTTGCAATGCGGCTTCTTCCAGTAATAATCGAAGCCGCCCTCGCAAGAGTTGTAGTATCTAGATTTCTATTAGATGGCTTCACTTCTGGATTGGTGGGTGCGGAAGTTTAGAGAAGTGAGGACAGGTAAGGAAGTAATGAGTGGGAGTTTGGAGGAAGACGTACCCGCCGTATTTCTTGCCGCAGTTATCGTTCTTGTACTCGCATTTATGGCACTCGTCTTCCTTGCAGTAGGGTTTTGGGTAGCATTGGTCGAAGGACTCGTAGCAGGAGTTGTAGGACCTTTGGATGGCGGTTGTTAGTTTGGTGGGCGTGGTTGGTCTGGATAGATGGTGGAAGGAAGGTTCTGGGAGTTGAGGTAGGGTAGGGGTGAAGTGAGGGGAGGGTAGATTGGGTGAAGGTTGGTGGTTAGTAGTGATGCCACATGACGGTAGTGACGGAAGATATGGCGGGAATACTATGTGCATCGATGGAAGAGATCTGGGGTGGATATATGGAAGAGAAACATCATACCCTCCGTATTCTTTTCCACAGTCATCGTACTTGTACTCGCACTTATAGCAATTGTCACCCCACTGCTGGTTGGGCATAGCAGAGACGAAGCCGGTGCAGAGGAGCACGGCGACGCTGGCGAGAGCTTGGAGCTTCATGATCGCTTGTTTTGGATTGATAGATGGACAGATGCTTTGGTAGATGAGGTGTTTTCCGATTGCCTGGAGTAGTGGAGCGAGTGAGGATGATGAGAAATGATGGGAAAGGAGCCTTCTCTTATACTTGTTGAGAATGTCACGATCTTGAAACCTCGATCAGGAATAGTCTCGTCAATAATACGTGCGTGCCTCCCAGCAACAATGATTCCTGAGTTCCAATGGCTAGAACCCTGAAATGTTGAGGCAGGAGAAACGCCAAGCCAATGGCTGGAGAAAGAAGTTCGCATGATGGTTAAGATTCAGCTTCTCCTCTCGACATATTCCCTTTTCGACAGCGTCGGCGGGCTTTGAGTTCTTGAAAGAGCGACCACAATGCAAGACTACGACATGAAACAATAGAGTTTGCATATACGAAGCTGGACGGCGTCCCGCGGAGGGTAAGGAGATCTCGATGTAAAAGTTTGAGGAGAGATAGTAGCGGCTGACAAGGCTGTGACCGTGCATGTGGGGAGATCAGCCTCGTGAAACTTGATTTGGGAAGAACCCCTCATCTTGAGAAAGTTACATTTCGGCTGTGCCGTCCTCTCCATCGAGGAAGAAAAGGTTGAGTAAGCCATTCGGGAGGCTTGAGAGGGGTGATCGACCAAGGGAAGTAACAGAAATTGACACGCCAGAGAACGAAGAAGAGATTCATTGGATCTTCTGACCACACGTTACCGAGATTACGAGGTTAGTAGGCAAAGGACAGCTTGTGAAGGCATCGCCGTCTATACCAAATCCTGCAAGAGAATGAGAGTTGCCAAGTGTTCGTGGCTGGATCAGACTTCGGCGTGGAGAGCCTTGCCCGTGTCAGGACTGGGATTATCGAGACTGAGCGACCCTTCCTTTCGGCAGCTACGGGTATCCCCGTCCGCCAGATGCTCACTCTGCCGAGCTAACAATTCTGTGCTTTCAAGTCTTCCGCGGTTCTTTTTGTGTGGGTTTAGGTTTAGGTCTCAGATTAAATGTTGCCGATGACGGGATCTGAAGGGGTACAAAGTTTGCCCCTAAGAATTGGATCAATAAAAGAAGATTTTGTGACGTTTTGGCAGACCGTTGAGACTGTTCGGAAACTCACCGACAACCGTCACAGCTCTTGGACATGAGATACTGTACACCAGGCAATTCACTGGACCAGGGGGCAACGTGGGCGTTAATGTGTGGGGGATGCGCATCGAAGAGGGTTCTTGGACATCAGGAAGCACAGCAAGGCTCATGTACCCCACAACTGACGGAGTAACCTCGTATGGTGGACTTTCGTGACCGAGCAGCTCCCTAAGCTTTGCTAGGAAAACATAGCCGCATGGAACGAAAATCCTCCGCCGAAAGGGGAATTGAGGCTTGGTCAGACGAACTCTAATCGTCACATCGGCCACGCCGAAAGAAAGTCCAATTCGACGACTTGATATTCATTAGTCACATTGATATTGAATTGATCACGGATCGATTTTCTCTTCCCTCTCGGGAAAAAGCAAGGTACCTGATCGTGCTGTTTCTGTCCTCGTGTCCCAGTCTTGCCAGACGGTTGGTTGGGTGGACCATCAATCGTGCTCCGCGTTCATCTAGAGTATGCGCAACCTTCCTGTCGACGAATCATAATGTGCTACACATCGGAGGACGTTCAAGTTAAGAGCGTAAAGTACTGCCAGACGGGATGTGCATTTAGGTTGCAAGCTGATGGAATAACGATCGGGATTTTCATTGCAAGGTTTGGCCTCGAATTTAGTAAGCACTGGCGCTTACCTTAAATGGTGATAGGAGGCCTTTGCCTCAGGATCCTTCACACGTGTTTTTGCAACTAAGCCCCTTCGGGTAAGCCCCGGCAGCCAAACCCCTTTGGGTTAGCTGCTTTGCTTACTGCGTACGGTAAGTTGCATCTACACCCGTGGGCTACAAAGTCATCCAAAGGGTCGATAATCCGGAGGGGCTTGTTACTGCAGTGCGAATGCGTAAGTCTCAAGGACAACATTATCTTCTCAAAGGTCCGTGGAGATAGGCGATGCGACTTGGAATGGCAGCATCGTTTCCTCTAACGGGCGCTGGTTGTATGATATAATCATCGACATCGTTGAACGCTCGAAGAGTATAGCTCGTGGCCATCTACCTAGGCCTTCGAGTGGCTCTTTGGATAGGATCTACCATGACGCGCTTGTCAGTCGAAGACTACCTTATACTGTCGGATGGATATGTGCCTTGTTTACTAAGCTAGCTGTGGCCGAAAGTATGCTGGATGAAATCTACAAAATCGACGCGACCTTGTCATCCCGAAATGCAGCCGATGACAATCATTATACGCTGGGCAGAATTGGCTCGCATAATATTGTCCTTGCCACTCTAACCTCTGGGTCAACAGGTTCTGTATCTGCCGCCAACGTCGTGAGCCAAATTCTATCCACCTTTCCATCGATTAGACGTTCTGGATTTGGTTTGGTTTGGTGGTGGGAACTGGGGGTGGTGCTCCCAGCCCAGAAAACGATATCCGTCTTGGTGATGTTGTTATAAGCGAGCCGGTAGGACGCTTTGGAGGTGTCATCCAGTATGACTTCGGGAAAACAGAAGCAGAAGGCAAGTTTCGTATTACTGGTCATCTGAACCCGCCACCAGCCATGCTCCTAAATGCGGTGATGGGCCTGAGATCGAAGCCCGAAAGGGCTAATCACGAGATCACAAAGCACCTGGACGTCATATTTGAACAGAATCCACGAATGCAAATAGATTGTTCCCGTCATGAGAATCTAGTCGACCAACTGTTTAGCGCGGAATGTCAACACCCTCTCAAAGAACCCACACGTACAAAATGTAATATCAGCGAGTTGGTACATCGACCGCCTCGAGCTGAAGAGGAGCCTATAATTCATTATGGCCTAATGGCCTCTGCTAACCAAAGTATGAAAGACGGAGAAACTCGGGATCGGCTAACGAAAAAAGAGAATGTCAAATGTTTTGAGAGGGAGGCAGCTGGTCTAATGAACACCTTTCCGTGCCTTGTGATAGGCAGAATCTCTCCTTCGGATTCGCACGAAGACAAGTCTTGGCATTGTTATGCCGCTGCTGTTGCCGGAGCTTACGTTAAAGAGCTGTTATGCACAATGCCAGCTGGTAGGTCAATTTTAGTATCGAAGGCTGTCATGCTTAACATCAAGCCAACAGTATCCCAACCATAAAATCTAAAGCCTCAGATCCGGCTTTCATGGTACCGTTTAACAGAGATGCAAAATTGATTCAGTCTACGACGATAGCTAGACTGGAGCCTCAACCGTTGGCTTTGCAGGAAGTCACAGAAGTTACAGAAGTCACAGAAGTCACAGAAGTCACAGAACCATCTTGTAGATATTGAGAAGAACACTTGCGCACACCAGTGTTTCGGGTCATGCTAGTACGCTGGCGAAGTTCGAGCAATCATAGGCAACTACTGTACAAAAGCTACCACTTTTCGAGTACAACTTCTAGAAACATACGCACCCGAGGTTGTGTGTCCCACTGGTCGAGTGAAAAGACGTTGAAGAAGGCAGCGGCCGTCTCCTTTGCACTGTTAAGAAACGCGGATAACACAGGGACTTCCTTCGGCTTCATGTTTGAGCCAGCATTTATTGGACCATGCCACAGCCTCTAGCCGGTTATGAGCTCATACATCAACAATGGTAAAGGTGTGTATCTCATTGACCAGAACGTTAAATAGGAGTTGATTGACGGGCGGAGGGAGTAGAGACGACAATGGGAAATGCGCCGCATCTGCTTCTTGGATGACGTGTGTAGTCTTGTATGTATTTATCTAAGCAAGTGAAGCGGGACGAGTGAGGTTACGGATCACTCACCCCCCAGAGATGTCCTATGAAACTGGGAACTGGGCCTCTTCCCTGGGGACTGAAGTCAACGGTCTGTTATACTGAAGTTCATCAAACAAAACTGATAAATACTGTGGTCGAAACCTCTCAACTGACAGTTGACAACTCGGATGCTATCAAATTCACTGTCCACTAATTTGAGCCTACAACCAACATACTTTTGCTCATTGGAAAGCTAACGACAGGCGGTAGGAAACGAACAATGTCAACTCAGTCGTTTAGCAGGTATGGTGGCCGATTACTTGCCGCATATGAAGCGTATTTTACCATTTACTAATCCCATTCTCTAGCCCTACAAAAGGAGCACGGTCTCAATTCCTAGGCCTCACCGCCATTTTAAAGCCTCGAGTTATCGGCCCGGGCATTCCGCTTTGACCGTATCACTCGCCCTCGCAGTGTCATTCGATTCCATATCTTTTCAGCTCACTCCTATGGCCTGTTGTGACAATCCACTAGTTACGGGGCGTGCGTGGCTTCTTCTACTTCAGCTACGGCTCGGGTCGTCGTAGGATACGCCTGCCGGGTGACATGCTATTGCTAGGCTTGAGCCAGATTCTGTTTCCTGGCTGGAGGTTTTGGACAACCATCAGAACATATTTGTCTGACCACTATATCAAACTTACCAGGGTCAATGCTGAGGACAAAAACCCTCGGAGGGGGCAAAATTTTTGTCAGTGCTCTCTTCGATTGGCAGGTGCTCCTTCCCTGATATGCTCTTACGTAAATAAGCCTTTCTAGCTCAACCTTTCAATGGGGAAAAAAGGCTCCCTCGCCTGCGTTGCCTTTCAACATGTAGTCACAGTACAGGATAATGTTGCTGTTATAAACTTTACAACAATATTGCTGTCGTTTTAAGCAAGCTGAGAGATTGCCTTCTAATGATTCTCGTACAACTTGGTACTTATAATCGACTAGGCAGTCCTGAAGACGTGCGTAGCCTTCTCGCTTGTCACCTGGATAGTTCTTAAGAAGCATATCGATCAAGCAGCACAGCCAGCGAATTCTAGGCACGGATTACCTTACACATTCCACCAAATCCGTTGTTCAAGTTCTCATTGAGGTTCCTGGATTCCTGGATTCCCTAGAACCTCAATGCGGCTTCAATATTATGAAATTAGCACGCTTAGATTGCCTGCAAATGGCCATTGAATAGACATTGTTACTTATAACAGCTTATCTTCTCCCAATGCTTCGCAGGAATGACAGATCAGATGTATACATCAAACTTCCATGGTCGCTCTTGCTTTTGACCTTAGCCTGAACAGCGACACTTCTTGTCTTGAGCTTGCAACATATTTATAGTATGTTGCTCTGGTTCTGCAACAGTTTTGTCGACAACGGGCAGCAGGATATTGTCACGTCTCTATTGCTCATTGAGCGAACTGGTCGACCTCTTAAAGCGCACCTGTCTTACGATTTCTGATTGCGACAGATATCTGTTGGAATATGCTATAGATACCTGAATAGGATTGTTCCAAAATGTGTTCACGTTTTGGCCGATTCGTCAACCAACAATATCTACTGTCGAATTCTGGCCGAGGATATCTCGGAAAGACAAATCATGGTGGAAAAACGCACCTCCGATCTGTACCCACAATAATTATTAAACTTGTTTGATTAACAAGGTACATAATTTACGAGAGTAGTTAGATTGCAGGCTGAGAGAGCTACCCTGGGCCCTACAGTCAGCCCGGAGTCAGCTTACAGTACTTGAAGGCGACCGAAAGACTTTACAAAGCTGTCAATCGCTATATTTCACTCGGTTCTATGTATACTGCAGCCTTCAAGCCCTACAAGTCCAGGATATCTTTGAGATCAAGGTACTTTGAACAAGCAGAGAATTCTGTTTTGGTTATCCACTGGGAGTATATTACACCAAATCACGAGCTTCTCGAAACGTTCATTGCGTCTGGGGTGTGGTGACCAAAACGACCAGTCGGGTACAGAGAGAGTGCAATAGTAAGCAGGAATGTCAGACTTGCATACAATAGCATTGACGGTGTGCGTAACACATGTAAGGCTGCAGCGTAGTTCATGCATGGAAGCTAATCCACGATCTGCGCAGTCTTCAGGGCTGCATACAATTAATCCTGAGTGCCTCTACTTCGATAGTCAACGACGTGACTTGACGCACATCTGGATACGCAGGTGTTCTGGGTTCAGTTACGGATAATCTGTATACCACAATCCTTTCGACCTGACTCTCCTCTCCCTGCTTGGTTTGAATGCTGGATGCGTAGGTATCGGAGAGATTCTTACCTGATCTCAAAGATTGTCACAGTATGCAAGGCATACCTTGTCGTTGCGCAATCTTTTGAAGCACACCACCCTGCTTCACGACTTCTGATAGGCTAAACTCCTTGTATAGCTGCGGATTCGGTTCGCCTTCCCATACCGAGACCTTGGCAACCACTCCTTCTCAGCTTATGTGCTGACTACCTGATGCCTAATGTTGATCAGACGAGGGAGCAACTGGTACGAGCAGGCAATGACTTGTACGGACTAAGTGGCCTATCATACGAAAAAGGGAGCCGCTAATCTAGGATTCCCAGGAAGATCCTTTCTTATCAGTCTTGATGCTCGCCTTACACCTTTGTATGCTCACTATTGCACCTCTTAGCCTGACCTTGGAAGTGTGCTTGAAACATCTGACATGCTTCACCGTTGGCGTTTTTGCTATGGTTATGTCTGACTATTCAATTCATGGAGAGGCTTACAACCTCAAACCTGGCCATAGCTTTGCTTGCGCGTCGTGTCACAGATTTCCAACTCAATCAAAACATATTCATTACTGCGTAACATTTCTTATTGTATGCAATTCTATCATAATCGCGCAAGTCCTGAACCTGAGCGCACACAATGCCTATCAATGCTCAACCAACTCGAGGGCCAAAATTAAGACATTCCTGCGACGCCTGCAACATCGCCAAAGTTAAGTGCAGTAAAGCCCGCCCCGCGTGTGCCCGTTGTCACTCGCATCAATTGCAATGTATCTATGGGGTGTCTATGCGGTCTGGCAAACATCCAGCAAGTCGAAACAAAGTACCAAAGCATCTACCAGTATCGCAGCGGTCGAGAATTACATCGCATCAAGGGGCAGTCTTTGAAGGTTCGGCTATTTCAATATTGGCGGAGAAAAGCGTCTTTTTCGAGCACACAGCGCCGTCACTGGTCGAACCTATCCCCTTGCATGATAACAGGCCAAATATCCTTCCAGACATTAACGGCTTGTATAATCTCGAGAGCTTGATGAGTGTCGATGGCCAATCTCACCAGAGCTACTCTGAATCCTATGGTGGAGATATGTTCGAAGGAGATCAGTCTCATCCATTCTGGAGCAATACTCAGAGCATACCGCAAAATGTATTCTCCACCGAACAACCACCACCGATACCTCTTTTCACCCCAATAACTCCTGAAGCACCATCAGCAATCCTTTCAAGAACCGTGCAAAGACAGTCCAAAGCCGCCGCTCTCTCGTCCTGCTTTTGCAACCAGAAGATATTGCAACAGCTTTTCGAACTCTCTAGAGGATTCAGCGTACCGCCCTCTTTTGATGTTGCTCTACATCAAAACAAGAAGGTCGTCACTCTGTGCCAAAACATCCTCAATGACCACACCTGTTCCCAACATGACGCGCCTTATGTCCTGGCCTTTGCCGCCCTCATCGCCAGAATCATTAGCGTCTACGAATCCATCTATCTCAAACACTACCAAAGTGCACCTTCTTCAGAATCGTCAATGCGTTCAAGAAGCAATACCTGGAGCGGCGACGATGGCGCTTCCATTTTTGCCTCGGAAATGGACGATAGTGAGAGCTTGTGCAGCTCTGCCAACCCGAGTAACTTTAAAACCCACTGGACCACGCCATACCCCTTCACCATCTCGCTGCCCAGCATGGAAACGGGGAGGATAGCTACAAAACCTCTTCCCTTGACGCTGGACGCACATAGACTGGGTCATGAGGACGAGGAAAGTCTGAAGATGAACATTCTCAAGATTGAGCTTTCCAAAGTCGGCGATCTAGTAAAAGCCTTTGGGCAGAGATATGCTGGCAACAGTTCAAAAATGCAATATGAGGCCAAGGTTAACGAGGATATGGTATCTTTTTTGCAGAAGAGGCTGCGGGATAGTCGGGATATGCTGAGCGGTCAAGAAAGGTAGAGGTAAGACATGCAGCTCAAGGAGCTCGGCCAAATTTATCTTTTGTGCCTATAATTTTCGTTACAATCGCATGGATAAAGAAGATGTTAGAGAGCATTATAGACATGTTGCAATCTTGCGACTATTACTTGCATCTTCGTATCTTGCATTCCGAGGGTCGTCGAGCGCAGACATGAGAAGTTTATTGATAGATATACTAGACACCACAACGCGATCCAAGCCTATGAATCACTTCAACGCGAGCCAATATCTCAATTTCTTATACGCATGCCATTCCTGCGCCATTATCTTCCAGCAAATATTGATATATACAACTGAAGGCAGAGAAGCCTACTTGAGAAGCGATGCTTCGAGCACCTCATATAACAACGGCAGTACTCAGTACAGCACTTCAATAAAACCCTCCTAAGCTCATCAAACACCCTATTCTACCACATCACTTAGGATTGCAAGCCTATATCATTGTTTCAACTACTACAGAGCCCCTATCTAAGCCAACCCAGTCCTGGACTTCGAATCTCTGAAAATTCACAATAACCTTTGCTATTTCAAATCCGCTAGATGAAGAAAAACCCACTACTAACAGCTTAATGCGAACAAACAAAGAAACGCCCACCCTCCATCCTTTCTCCCTCTCCCTCTACGAAACCACCACCCAAAACGCCACCCGCCCACTCCTAAAACCATCATCAAGCACATACGTAATCCCGAACCCCGAACCCCGAACCCCAAAGCCAACAGCCAACCCACCTCCTTTCATCAAGTCCCCCTATAACCCATCCTAGAAACTCAAATACGATACTTCACGCCGCTATCCGTCCTCCCTGCCAGATATCTGCAATGTCCCAGGCCCTGAGGGTGTTGACTGTGAGAGTGGGGGTAGATGTGGAAAGGCGGGTGAGTAGGGTGGACTTGAAGGAGGTGCTTTTGAGGCGGGAGGCTGGGTCTGGTGCAGATGCGACATAACGCAGGATTTGCTGTTTCTTGAATCGATGAGGCTTTGCAAGGACTGAGACAGAGCGAGACAGAGCGGAGAATGGAACATTGATGAAAGATGTCACGAAGCACGATTACCTAAGCATTTTGATCAATGAGAAGATACATATCGTTGAGTCGGCATTTGCACAATCGACCGCTGTTCTAATCTATTTCGTTTCGCTCCAAGACATCCTCACCCGTCAAGTCCATCCAAACGCGCCCAACCCGGCCCTCGCAAGTCCATAAGAGACAGAATGAGAGGCGGAGAAGAGAGAAGAAATACAAAACCTACGTGTAAGCCCTCCCAACAAATCAACTTACCGCCCCCGCAATTTTCCCCTGCATAATACCACAACGATCCGCCGCCTCAATCTTCTCAACAACCAAGCTCTCCTCTCAGCCCATTAACTGATTTCACCCAGCATCCGGTGATTCAGCAGCCACCTTAACTCTTTCGGGATCATCATCTCGATACGCCGGCCTCGGGCTGTCAGACGAGTTACAGACGCTGTCCGTAGTCCAGATCATGTGTGTCTTGGCGCCCTGCCGAGAGGAGAGGGCACGGCATTGTAGACGTTGAGGGTATCGAGGGAATGGGGCAGGAGCCATTCCGGAGGGGGCTGTTTGCCTTGGCCGAAGAGACCGATGGTGTCGAAGAAGGCGTACAGGCTTGGCGCGAGCTTCTCCAAAGTGATGGGGAAAGGGGTTCGGAAAAGATCAGGCGGGGCTTTCTTTGCCTTGCTGGGTGAGTTGCTGCGCCGCGTCGTATGTGCAAACTGTTGAAGCAGCGATAGGTGTAAGTGTGTAGATTCTATAGAGGTGAAGGTTCAGCTAACTAAACCTCGCTGTCATCAAAAGGCGAAATTTTCCCTTTCGGCCAAATTCCTAGAACTACTCTCATACTTCAATCATCATACAACAATGAAAGGTTCGAAGACCTATCGGATCCCTAAGCTAAAGAGAAGCGAGAACTATAAGTCATGAAAGGAGAATATAATCAATGTCTTGAAAGCCAAAGATCTCTGGATGATCACCTCGGGAAAGCTGGAGAAATCGGCACCACTGTCATTCGACGCCTCGACAGCAGATAAAAAGAAGCATATCACTGATGTTCAACATTGAGAAGATAGAAACGACAGAGTCAGCGATATAATTGACTTCAGCTGCGAAAAGAGACTCAGAATACATATATTCAAAGCAGATAACATCACTAAAATGTGATCTATTCTGAAGACTCAATATGAGCAGTCGAATTTGATCACTCTATTTCTGACAATCAAAGAACTGACTCAATCAAAGCAATCAAATTTCAAATTCATTCAGAACTATGCAGACTCGCTCAAGCAAGTCGCTATCAAGTGTGCAGACATCGAAAAAACAGTAGAATCGTGAATGCTGAGCAATCTTTTTCTTCTAGATCTCAACGAAAGTCTAGAATCGTACATCTTCGATCTGATACAGAGCATCAAGATCAATAAATTCGAACTATTAATTGATGATATGACTATCGCTCTAGTCGATCATGACAAATGATCAAATCAAGAGAAGAACTTCAGCTTCAAAAGTATGATAGTTCAGTTTGATGACAAGAAGTCGAAGTTTTTTCGAAAGAAGTTGAAGAAATGCGCTCATTGCGAGCAAGAGAATTGTTACGATTCTAGCTACGCACCTTCGTTGATAGCTATGTTGATGACTATGTTGATGACTATGTTGATGACTATGTTGATGACTATTCTGAGAGCTATCGTCGATCGCTCGTCGCTAGGACATAGACTTGTTCCGAAGCCAACTCTATTCAGGATTAGCTTATGTTCTTCTGAGTCATATAGATAGTCGACCCTTCTCTTCTAGATACTTTCCTTCCTTAGCATTTATATACTCGTTACATTACACTCATATGACTCGCTCTATGCTGGCCCCTAACAAGAATCACAGCGAACAGAACTGCTGACATCTACATTCGATTCTTCGTTCAGATGAATGAAAGTCTTATCAGAATAGAAAGAATCTGATCAAAGAAGATGATTTCGAAACAAGCTTCGAAGCCAAAATAGTCAGAACAATGAAGATCGTTTGTCGAGCTGACAGTCACACAGATGTCTGATGAATAGACAGCGAAGCTGAGAATCATGTCTGCTATGATATAGACTTGTTCAATGAACAGTTATATCGAAAGATCATCGATAACAGCATTGTTACTGCAAATAATGAGACAGTACTCATCGTCGAGAAAGATTTGATTATAATCGACGTTTTGCTGAACGATCAACCAACCAAAATTCGACTAATCAATGTTTATCACTGTTCAGAACTACACTATAATTTGATGTCAGTCGATCAGATGAAAGTCAAAGAATATACGTGTAGTATAAAGAATGACAAATTTCGATTCATGAATTCAAAGAGTGCCGTCGTTCTCATCGGCTCGAGAAACGATGCAAGAGCATATTTCGTGAATACATCAATCAATCTCTCAAATTCTCGATCAGTTATTCTGACAAGCAGAACAGAGTCAGTCAAGGCGTCATGACGTCAATGACATAAACGATTAGCTCATCTGAATATGACAGACGTCAAACGTCTTGTCAACATGAGCATCGACATCGATGTGAATTCAACTGATAGTCTGAAAAACGAAGAATCCTCAGAATCGATATGTGAGACCTGTGTCATAGGCAAGCAAAATAAAACGTCAAGTCGAAAACCTCACATCAGAATCATCAAAGTAGGTGAGCTAGTACATTCGAATCTCGTCAACGATGATAAGATATCTAAGATCGATGAAGAATTCAGATATGTAGCTACTATGATTGATGACTACAGTCAATATACAATTATCTATCTACTGAAACGAAAATTCGACCTAAAAGACGTACTTCGAAAATACCTGAAATTCATGAAGACTCAGAGCACTTCGATTCAGCGACTGCGTTCAGATAATGAAAATGAGTATGCTGATCATCAAATCATTGAATTGCTTGAAGAGCATGAAGTCAAATGAGAGTCGACGACATCATATAACTCGAGTCAAAATGAAGTTGCAGAGCGATGTTTTTGCACTCTTTTTGAACGAACTCGCGCTATACTGACTAGCGTCAAATTGTCGATACGACTATGAGATGAAGCAATAATGACTGTCATCTATCTGAAGAACAGAAGTTCTATCACTGCGTTGAACAATATAACTTTCTATGAGGTCTGACATGACAAGAAGCCTGATCTTAGCTATCTACATACGTTTGAATGCATAGTCTATCATCATGTGAAGAAAGCTTATCGAAAGCTCGATGACAAGAGCTTAAAATGTCAGTTCTTGAGCTACAAGAAAGTCAATCAGTTTCGCTTGTGAAACGGGAAGAATGTACTAATATCTAGTCACGTTCGATGAGACGAGATAGTCATCGAAGTCGAGAAGTATGATGAAGATCTTTCGATACTAAGCTTCGATGATCAAATCGACGATGCATCTTCTTCGATAAAAATCACTGAAAATGCGAAGATCGCAAAAATTGTCGACGATCATCAAACAAGAACATCAGTCGCTTCACAGAAAGCTAGAAGCAGATCACTAGAACTAGAATCAAGCGAGTCAGATAGCTCAAGCGATTCTGATGCTTCTGATGCTTCTGATGCTTCGAGCGAACATCTCAAACAAATCATCGCTGAATCAGTTGACTACAGAGCACTAAACGATCTCTGAGTCAGAGATCATAATCGAGACTTTGTCAGTAGAGCAAACCGAGTTCAAATTGAATCGAATACTTCACAAACAGTGAAACATGCTAGAGCTAGTTTCGATTGAAAACAATGAAAGCTCGCATTCAGAAGTGAGCTCGACGCTCACATCAAAAATGACATCTTTATTCTGAAAACATCTTCGTCGAATCGACGAATACTGTCGACGCGCTGAATAACTATCATTAAGCGAGGGCTCAAAGAAGAGATGATCAAATACAAAGCTAGATGAATGTGTAAGAAATTTCGTCAGAAGCAGAGAATTGACTATGACGAGATCTTTGCTTCAATGATCAGAGTCACGATCATCAAAATGCTTCTAGCATTGACAGTCAAATATGACTACGAAGTCGAACAAATGAACGTCATCATCGCTTTTCTAGAAGCACATCTAAAGAAAGAGGTCTGAGTGCAGCAATCTTCGAGATTTGAGCAAAAAGAATCAAATGAGATCTTTTTGATCTGTTGTCTAAACAAGACTCTATATGAACTAAAACAGACGTCTCGAAAATGATATGCAACTCTGAAAGTTTATCTCATCTTCATCGACTATCAAAGAATAGAAATTGATCATTCAGTGTTCATTCATGATAATGACATCATTATCGCTATCTATGTGAACGATTTACTCATTCTAGAATCGAACATATTCGATATCGAAGCACTGAAGCTGCAATTTGCAGAGCGCTTTCAAATGAAAGATCTTGACTCAATCGAATGATATCTAGAAATGCACATAACTCGTGATAGAGCTGAACGAACTCTTTGAATCAATCAAAGCATCTATATCAAGCGAGTCATCGAGCTTCTGAGCATGAGCGACTGCAGCTCAACTAAAACATCGATGCATCACAGATGTCAGCTCAAAAAGAACGTCTATTGAAAGTTCAAGAAGTGAGTCGAGTATCAAGCTATCTCTGAAGAAATAGAGAGTTATCAATCAATCATCGAAACACTGATGTGAATAGTCTGTCAAACACGATCAGACATAGTTTATGCAGTGAGCAAATGCAGCAGATATTCGACGAATTCTATTCTCGATCATGATTTAGCTGTCAAACAAATCATTCGTTATCTAGTCGAAACTGCTCAGCTGAGACTTCGATATGAATCTTTCAAAGTGAAGAAAGTTGAGAAAGCTGAATTCTTTGAATATATCGATTCAGCTCATGCGGATTGCTTGAATTCTCGAAGATTCACCTTCGACTATATGTTTTTTCTATGAAATGAATCAATTAGCTGAAGCTTCAAACATCAGCAATGCATTAGCACGTCATCTGCTGAAGCTGAATACGTCAGCGAATGTAATGCAGCCAAGAAATTGATCTTCCTGGTTCAAGCATTGAAAGAGGTGAGATATGATGATTCGGATACGAATTCAACTATCATTTTAGCTGACAATCAGGCGGCTATAAAAATGAATAGCAATCCCGTCAATCACCCCCGGGTCAAGCACATTGATACGTTGTATCACTATGTTCGGAACAAGGTAGAAGAGGGAGCAATTAGGTTGGAATACATACTCACCGATCAAATGGTGGCCGACGGCCTCATCAAGCCCCTGGAGTCAGGCAAATTCTTGAGATTCAGGTCAGTCATGAGACTAGCTTCAAGGAATGAAGCTACCCCCGCCGAGCATGGCGCCGGCGAGTAAAAGAGCATGGATATACAGTCAGTAGAGGGCCTGGATAGCTTCATATAGAGCTTCAATTCCTAAGAGGGAGTGTTGGAAATGTTGGAAACAGGGAACGGTACTGTTACCCCTGTGGTTAGTAATCTCCGCATTTATCCGGCGCTAGTGGATGGGTATTTACCCTTCGCCCACTTCTTTCCTTCCTTCTTCATCCCGTATGCTCTACCTACTAGATAGTTCAGTCAAATATATCTATATGCCTTTCTACGCTTGTGCCCTCGTATACCAAGAGGAAGGTTCATTCAATAGGAGCTAGGATGGCTTCGGTCAACGTCAACACCTATGGCAAATAGCAGGTTACATGGCTTCAGAGGGAGCTAATTGGTCAGAGGGAGTGTTTTTTCGGCTGCATTGGTTGCAGAGGAAGCTTTCTGGCAAAGGGAGCTTCTGAATAGCATCAAAATTGGCGGCAGCGAGGTCTAGGATAGGCCTGCGCAAGGGGGAGTGTTGATGCACGTGATGCTCAGGGCCTATCCTAATCGGGTTAGTCAGGGGTATCTGTTGTTCGATGCTTCTGTCCTTTGTTATTTTTCCGGTAGCGGAATAGCTAACCCGGGCTCATAACCTCTTGATATACGAGGGCACAAGGGTAGAAAGGCATATAGATATATTTGACTGAACTATCTAGTAGGTAGAGCATACGGGATGAAGAAGGAAGGAAAGAAATGGGCGAAGGGTAAATACCCATCCACTAGCGCCGGATAAATGCGGAGATTACTAACCACAGGGGTAACAGTACCGTTCCCTGTTTCCAACATTTCCAACACATTGGACAACTACAACCTCGCGATCACTTTCAACGCTCCGTTCGTCACGTGCAATTCTGATAGTCTGCCATCTGGGAATCCGGCACCTTTGATGGAAAGCCTTGACCAAGCTTTATGTGGCGCAGACGCCTGCAACTATGATGAGGATACGCCAGAGTGTGACCGACAGGCGCGCTCTTCTACGGAATACTATATAAAGTTGAAAGGTCAGAACACTGGCTCGGGTGGCAGACCTCGCTGTGGACCGGTCGTGGTGTGTTGTCATTCACCTTGTCGCGACCCATTGGAAACGAAGCTGACTCAAGTTCCAGGGTGAACTTGTATCACGATGTGTTCAGAACCAGGGAAAAGCCGGTGGCTTGTGGGGATCCGGGGACTCTGTCGATCAGGAGTACTACGAAATGGACTGGGTCAATGACCATTTTCAAGATCCCGACTTCATCGACGACCCAGATTTGGCCCACAAGCCGATTCTAACAGATTTATAAGGATGCGCACCCAGCTACCGTCGCATAGTACGATACTGATTCTCTCATAAGGATCTAATTGTGGTCAGTAGGACCATGTATTGTGTATAAATTCACCTGAGATATATTCCCAACTCTTTTTCTTCAACAAAACATAATCGGGGGTATTCGATGTTTGTTCAACGCACACGTATCATCCCTTCTAGAGTTTCACAACCAGCAGGTAAACTTTATCGAAAGTAAGGAAGGCAGAGACACGGCAGCACGACCAGATCAAAGATTACTATAAATACCTAGAATCTACTCACAAGCTCCCACCACCGTCCTCCGATTCCTCTCCCTCCACCTATCCAAATCCCCCAAATTTGCTGTGGCCACGGATACCTCGCCTGCTCAGGAACACATGAAACAACGTTCACTTGGGTTGCGAGGGTCATTTGATGGAGCGCTTGGTCCAGAAGATACCTATTAATGCTCTATCAGCAATGAAATCCAGGTGTTGAAGATTTTCACAACATACCCAACCAGCTTCGAGACCCTTCATTAAGCAGCTTTCCAATTTGCCGGAGTGGGGCCGGGTACTGTCTTGGCAATTACCAGGTCCTCTGTGCCTTCCGGTGATGATTCAACTGGATACATGTGGTCGACTCGAGAGTTCTCGAACTCGAGCCATTAGAGCCGTTCCATATGGTATGTTTTCTGACGGTCATCGATAGCCGGCACAAACTTTTGTTCAAACAGAAGCCAGTATTAGAAAGTACGCATGGCTACATGACGAAGGTCGTCCTCCACGCCGTGATTCAGCTAGAGACCGAGTGCAAGACGGGAAGCTTTGGGAGAGGCTTCAACAAGCCCAAGCCCCTCGAGTGATTTAGATTCCTCCGAGCAATATCTACACCATATCTACAATAAAGCTATATAAGGAGCACAAGAAACGCCAAATACAGCCGCACCGTCTTTGTACCGCCCATACACAACAAGATTGAACCGTTGACAGCGAGGAAGCATTTGGGATATCGAAGGTGAATATGGGGGTGGGAATAATGAGAGAAGCCGAGAAGGTGCGAGATTGGTAAAAGAGGAATATGGGGATAGGAAAGGCAAACCCATCTCGCACCTACTTTCGCCCCGTAGCACTCTCCCACCGTGGCATCACCCCCATGGGAGAGGAAATTGGGGAACGTGAGAAAGCTGTGGGGAGAGTTGGGGGAGATGCCGGAAACGGATGGATTATGAAGGCCAATGTTCCCCCCTAAATATCGAACTTTCGCCATCATCCCGCATCACTGCAGTCGGGATGGCCGTGCGAGGTACGACGCATCCCTTGACCCACTTGACTTCCTCTCGCGTCCCTGTTGTCGGGAGCTGAGGACTCGATCACCATGCGTAGATAAATTGTTACACTCAAGTATTCGCCAAAGTCTATTCCATGCAACATCCTGTTCGCCCGCCACCCACTTCACCCTCTACTCCTCTGCCTCGTCCGACGCCCTCCTTTAGCTCTTTCTTTCTAGCCCGGCTCTCCCACCCAAAGCAACCAAGTCCGGGCAGCGACGTCTCACGAGATGCAGCTGCAATATTGTGCAGAAATAGAGCTTCTGAACATCGCGACCTGCGGAGAAGTTCTCTACCCTAAGGCAACGTACCATTGCAATACCTAACCTTAAGCTAAAGCAGGAGCTATGTAACTGGTGAGCATTGAAAGGTGACACGAAATTGTAGTGTATAGAGTTCCCCGATAATAGTTGCTGACGGCTGCAGACTCGTCATAGGAATAGCCAGTAGATTTGACGATAACCAGGTCTCCTTTCTCCGGCATCTCAGTACCGTTGCCTTCAGAAACTCTCGACGTTGGACATGATCTTCTGCGCTGGGCCAACTGTAAGATGGTGACTGCCGTCTCCGCTTAGCAGGGACATAGTATCCTCTCTTCCTTGTCCCACTCGGCGTGAGTGTAACTAAGCCCGTCGCTGTATTTAACGCCATGGCTCTCCGTCTCTTCTTGACCTGACTCTAGAGATATGTCCCGGAATAGAAGCGGCCGCCTCTGTTGCTTGGCCGTTACTGGACAGATGCACCCTTTTAGCAGTCAGCATCCCTGCCATATTGTTTACTTCTCGCTGCACATCGTCGTCATTGTCCTCGACTATTAGTCCCGAGCATCCGTTGGTGCATCGGTGTTGTTGTATATACGTAGATATTTCGGTTGGTTGGCCTCGGCTCCAACTGGCAGCCTCCAGGGCAAACAGTGGGCCCAGCAGGTGCTCATCGGCGCCAAGAACTGCCTCTATCTAAAGACTGAGCTAAGGGAGTGGGTGGATGGGCGGAAGTGTAGACCAAGCTAACTTACTTCTAAAGCTCATTCAGTGGATTTCCAGAAAGAACCCCACATTACTGGTATAACATCTGATGACTACTCATAGCTTGTTGGAGGTTTGGGGCCGTGGCAAAACTCAGATGATATAAGCGTGCCCCACAAGAATAAGACATCGTATCAAAGTGTGGAAACGCTTTTCAAAAAAGAGATGAATTGGTGATTTTAGTGAAATGCTCCAAGACTCGTGAAGACCATACCCAGTGAAGGGCGTAAACAGCCTGAAGATTTTCTCATCAACGCAAACAAGAAACGAGTATTGAACAGAGCGAACGTTGAAATGCTCCGTACACAATGCAAGGTCCAAGACAACATGGGAAAACGCAGGCGTTACTTAGTACACTGGCAAAAGCTGGGAGGAAACCTTCAGTATCACCCTTCAATACACATGTGTTCGCCCTCCATCTCATCGGAGTTCGGGCGAAAAATTGGGTCGTCAAGCATGCCTATAAACTTTTTGGTAGATCCATCCATACATGGAAAGCAAAGTACCCCTTCGCATTCCTTGGTTGTGTCTCAATCCCTTAGACTGATATTTTGTATCCATCATAAACATGGCATATAGTAGAAGAAACACAATTGAAAGTATCCATGTCGAAGTACGCTGCGTCCTCTTAAATTTGCGATCCAGGCTTTCCCCGCTTTCCCTTCTATTGTTCGTCCCGCGCGATTGTTGAGACTTCAGGACGTATTAAGACCCATTCCGTGTCCTCGCATGGCTTCCAAGTCGAAACTCCAAGCACCTTCGAAAGCGCTCCTATGAGTGAGTGGTATCCAAGTCGAAACTCTAAGCCCTTCGAATTTGATAACATGTTTGCTCGCTAACTTTAATAGTGTTGCTTTTCTGCATCTATCAGAGGACAGCTGATTTCATCAAAATTACAGATATCGTCTTCGTGAATGCCGTACTCCGCAATTATATCTCTTACGCGTTGAAACCACGCTCGAATAAGCTTCGGATCTTCGCATTTTGCTCGTTGATAGTCGTATTTCCGATTATATTTCGAGTTAATCGTATCGTGGCGGTCGATAAACTTTCGTACTCAGTGGTAGGGTGGTTGATTTAAAACGTTGCGCGACTAGAAGACGTGTCATTTCTCGTACGATCGCGATTCTAGGCGGCGTACCGCGCCGATTCATCGATAATGTTCATTGTATAAGGCTTTCCTCTTCGGTAGGCGTAAGGAGGCGTTTCTTCGAGATAGGACCTAGAATAGTTTTGATGGTATACCGATTATACGCCGTTGTAGAGGTTTTCGAGAAACGTCGTACGCTTTTGCTGCCACGATAGAAGTTGAAAATTGGGTTTCTTGAATAGGCTTGAAGGGCTAGTTCGAGTCTAGAATACCTTCTTTTAGTATCGTCGCTTGTCGTTGTGATGTTGTCATGACGAGTACGAAATAGTATTGTAGAGTTTCATCGCTGATTTATTCATTGTATATTTTAATTACTTTAAATTTCTAATTAAATAACTTAAAATTTCAATCTCAGATCAACTCAAATTGAGCAACAAATAGTTACATTTTTCAACATAATATCTGTAATTCAATAATCTTTATCTTTGATTAAAAAGTTTCATTAAATAAACAAGAAATAGACTGACAACGAGATTCATCTGTACATGATGTCAACTACGAATCTTTTGATTCTATTCTGTGTTCGAATAGAAGTCAGAAGAGTCAAGAGATCTCAATTCGATGCAGTTCAAACGATGTTAGAACGTTGCGTGATCAGAAAAGTTGTCGTGCAGAGTTTTCACTCATGCAACAACATTCTCTCTAACAGTCACAATCAATCTACGAGAAAGATTAATGACATGTCGATGTCAGTAAGAAATGAAAAGATACTATTAGTGATTAGACAACTCAGATGCAGAGTCTGAGAGTTGTGACTGCAAGTGATCAAAGAAATGATGACTTGTTGATCGCGTCGATATACTGAAACGTCTTCATCACATCAACAGTGTCATCAAGTAATTGATGAAAAGATATCAGATAGAATAGTCATTTCAGATGATGAATCTGAGAGTTGTGACTACATGTGCTCGAAGAAGTAGTGACTCGTCGATCACGCTGATATACTGAAAGAGCTTAAACTCATCTTCTTTACTTGACGTCAAGTCATACATCTATCTACGTGAAAAATCGAGAGCACAAGAGAGCAATCAGAACACATTCTCTTCTATTGATCAGAGTCAAACATTGAATGATTGCGATCACATGTCTATATTAACAATCTATTCAACGTCTACGTGACATAAGTCAAATTAAGAGAAGAAAAGAATTATTCAGTACAATCACACTCTATCTCTTCATCGTGCATATTTCTCTTTCATCACATATTTCTCTGCTCAATGAATGACAATCATTGAGCAAGAGAACGCAGTTTTTGACACTACAATCACGAGCATCACGAGTGCAACGAAATCGACTTCGCGATCGAAGATCGAAGATCGAAGCATCGTTGTATAGAATATCATCAATGAAGAGCAGAGCAAAGACGATGCATCATAATCAAACAGCACAGACATTTTCATCAAGAGTTTACTTGAGCATCACATGCTGAATAGAAGTTATAGATTCATTATTGATAACATAGTGTCAATTTTATTGTTTCGACGACGTGAAGTCATCATGTAGTCGACGAGCGATTTTCTTTCTCAGAGAATTTTGTTCATTCGATATACATAGCATAGTTTCTTTCATGAATCGAACTTAAATCGATGTCACAAGAATGTATGAATTCAAATCAAATCAAATCAAATCAAATAAACAAGAAATAATAAAATAATAAAATAATAATAATAATAATAATAAATTCATACATTCTTGTGACATTGATTAAATCGACTCATGAGAGACTCTGTGCTATGTGTGTTGAGTGAACAAAACTCTTTGAGATAGAAAATCACTCGCTATCTATACGACTGCTTCACGCAGTCGAAACGACAAGATTAAGACTATGTATCAAATTTGTTTGCGTTGATTGCATGTTAGAAAATGAGTGTTTCAGTCACTTTAAATTGCTTCAGAAGTTTTGTTTTCATCATTATTCTCATTGCTGCTCTGAGATCTTTCGTGATCACGACGATTATTCAATAGTTTGAAAAGTCAATGTCACATAGCATTCTTGATCGTAGATGCGTTCAGTTCAAGCAGTGCATGAGTACATGCTTCGCTGTCTGATGACTTCATTCGCAGTCACATCGCAAGCTGTTCATGCTTGAAACGTTTCTCGAGTGCAAATAGATGTTAAGATCTATGCGTTCAATTCTGATGTAAGTTGCAAGAATGTTTTCAATCTTCTGAAGATCATCACGCATCTTTATCATCTTGTTAAATAGATGAGATCTTTGTGCTGAGATTATATTGATGTCTGCAATGCGTTTCTTATATTTTTCTTATTGTTGCTTTCATTGATCTTTGTAATATAGCATTATTGCGATGCTATTGTTTATTAAAGTCATCGTAGAAGAATTGAATCATCTGCGTTTAAACTGCATTCTTGTGTCTTCTTGAATAAATGTGTTCAGAAGCATTATTTTCTTGATGACAGAAAAGTGAAAAGTGAGATGATTAATTTTCATCAATTGAGCGCGTATGAATTTGCATGCTCATCTAGTCTCTTGTGTTCTGTCGTTGACTCGACTGCGTAATGTGACTTTATTCTGCAGCATGTTCAGATGAACATGCAGCGAACTTGTGTACATTTCGATCTTTAGCGTTTCAATGCTTACTTTTTTGAACATCTCTGCAACGTGATGTAAAGTCTGATTTTGCAAAGTTTCTAGTCTGCATTTCTTGTCTGACAATTCTTTCTCTTTGTCGCGCTGATATCAGACTGATGCTTCGAATGTGATTTCTGATTTCACTACAGCTGAGTACACTTGTCTCGCTTTTGTGAAGATTGCTTCTCATGTGAAGATTTTTAGATGACTAAGCGCAAGCATTCTTGTGACGTGACTCACTTTTATCTGTCGAAGATGCGCGTTTCATCGCAGTTTCATGTTCAGTTGAATCTTTAGAACTTGCATGTCTGACTTCGACTTGATCATTGAGCTTTCTATTTGTATGCTAACTGTCATGTCGAATTTTCTCGATTTTCTAGTGAAATGTGTGAGCTCGTATTTTTCTGATGCGAACGTTGTGTCATGAGTTTGAGTTCACTTCGTGCAGACATCGTGTATCTTGCTCAATGTTTTGCAGATTTCTTCAATGAAATCTGTCATAGACTAGAATGTTGATGTCATTTACGAAGTCGAGCACTTCGATTTTGATTCTCAGTGCTTCGCATTTTTCAATTAGACTTGCGTTGAAAAATAGAAAAAGAATCGATGAAATGAAGAATTCTTGAGATATGTCTGCGTTTATCTCGCGCATAATGCTCGTTTGCTCATTAAATATCAGCAACGTCTCTCTGTTCTTTAGAAAGCTGCATGTTCATTCAATTATGTAACTTGATGTTCTTCTCATTTTCAGCATATGCAGCAGTCTGATGTGCAAGACTTGATCAAATGCTTTAACAACATTTAAATCTAGCATGAAGATCACGTACTTGATCTCACAGTTTCACATGATGTAAATTTGATCTACTAGTAGATTTAACGTCGAGATCATGAATCACTTGCGTCTCGCTCTCATTTGAGCATTCGAAAGCATGTGATGAGTCTCAGCTATATCACTCAGTCTTTTGATCATAATTGACTTTAGAGCTTTGCTCATGATATCAAGCAAAGCAATGAATTGATATGTTTTCAAGTCAATGTAATTGCTTTTCTTTGATTTATGTAGCACTATTGTTTGAGTCTTTTTGAACTGCTTCGAATGATATTTGTGTATTACGCATGCGTTGAATAAACTCGTCAGCACTGAGATCAGTTCTGCGAAATCTGCTTGAAGTGCTCTGTTTGAGATTTCAAAGACATCTGATGCTTTGTTTGCTTTTACTCATCTGATTGCTCACTTCATCTCATTCTCTGAGATGCGTGAATTTAATGATACTTTCAAAGATATGAATGAATCTGAAATGTTGTTGACGTCTGCTTATGAAAGTGAAGAGAAGAATTTCTCTTGCAGCATCTCGATTTTTTCTTCAAACATTGTTGTCATGTGATCAATATCATCTCATTTCAGCAATGAAAACTGAGAAAGCTTTTTAAATAGTTGACTTTCGATTCTAGCTCATTTTGCAAAGTATCATATTGATTTCAATATGTTGCTTAACTCATGCATCTGTGATCTGAAGTGTACATCTATTGAAAATATGTTGTATACGTTGCATGCAACATACTTAAAGCACGATCTCTATGCTGATTTTTCCCTTAGGCTCAAAAGATTACTCAGAGAGTTTTCTTGTGACAGATTCACAGTTCAAGAGAAACGAGATTTCTCACTGCTCAGATTTTGACAGTTTACTTCTTAAGCATGAGTCGCAGATGTTTCATCTGCGATATACATGTGTATTGCAGTCGATTTTTTCTTTAATCACATCAACATACATTACTGTTTTCTTGAATTATACAGATGATGTCTTTAACTAAAAATTGATTCTATCATCAAGACATTCAAGAGTCAGAACTCAGTGAAGAGATGAGATTCTCAAGATCAACAGTCATCATCATTGTATATCATGCTTTGCAGATGCTCACTTTGCTTGTAAAGCATGCAATTCATTTGTTTCATATTATCTGTAGAAATCTTTCTCATGCAGATCAATCATATTTTGCAGAAATGTTCATATGTTACACTTTTAATCAGACAGCATAATTTGATCATTTTTTATTAACTCACTTATGTTTCTCTTCTCTTAATGAAGTTTTCTCATCAGCATATCATTTATGTATAAAATGTTTGTATCTGAACATTTGTTAAATGATATTAACAAGATTCTCAAGTTTATTCATGTCAAATTTAATGAAACTCATAAGTTGTTCATGTTGTAGTAACAGGCATGCAATCTTAACAAGATTTATATGTAGTTAACATATAAATTTAAAGAATGTTCATGATTTGAATTCTTTCTGCTAATCATTTTCAACAAATCAAACATGAGAATGTTTTGTTTCAATTTTTATCATTATGATGACAAAATGCTGAATCAAATGATTTTCATAAACAATTTTTCTCATAGTTCTGCGTTTTATTTAACTTTCTTATCTGTATGCAGATTGCTTTATAGCATGCGCATTGAAATTATCAAAGTCTGCATAATCATGAAAACTCTGCATGCAATTAACTAGATACACAATGCTTCATCATCATGCAGCATTTTGATGTCGTTCAAACTTTTGATAATCTTTAAACTTTATTTCATATGAATTAGTTTGCTCATTTTAAAATATGTTTCATGTGATGTGTTTAAATACACATTATTCACTTTATGATTTACTTCATAATATGCTTTATACAGATTTTATACATACTTCATAACATATATTAATAAATTTGTCATCGAGTTAGAATTGAGTTGAGTTGAAAAGGATTAATTTAACTCAATTCTGAGTTCAAATTAAGATTGAGTTGATCTTTCTCAACTTGAACTCAATTTGAAATCAAATTGAGTTGCTTGAACTCAATTTCTATATATTAAATATAGTATACTATGTATTAAAAATAGTATAACTTTCTTAATTTTTTTTCAAATTTTTTTGCAATCAATTTTAATAAAGTAATGAGCATGTGAGTTTAATAGAAAATTTGATGAGAAATTTGATAGAAAGTTTGATGAAAGATTTGTTGAGAAGTTTGATAAAGAGTTTAATGAGAAATTTGATAGAAAATTTGATAGATGAGTAAGTAGCTGAGTTGATAGCTGAACATGTAAATAGATGAGTAAATAGAGTGATGAGTAAAGTGATGAGTAGAATGATGAGTAGAATGATGAGTAGAATGATGAGTAAAGTAGTAAGTAAAATGATGAGTAAAGTGATGAGTAAAATGATGAGTAGAATGATGAGTAAAATGATGAATTGACATTTAAACATGTTGATATGCTTGAAAAGCTCTTTAATCTCTTTTTCTAGATCTGCAATTGAATTCAAGTCAATTCATTGAGTTGATTGAGTTGAATCAAAAGTCTGACTCAACTCGATTGAGTTGAGTTGACTCTTCTCAACTTAATTCAACTCTGAAACTTAACTTAAATTGAGTTAAGCAATTTAAACTCAACAATAGATCTACATATTAATTAACTCAATAAAACATGTTTTTCATGACTCAATATTAAACTTTCTATCAAACTGTTAGAAACTGAGTTAAACTAAAGATTTGATTTAATTTCATACATTCTTGTGACATCGATTTAGACTCAACTCATGAGAGAAACTATGCTATGTGTATCGAATGAACAAAATTCTCTGAGAGAGAAAATCGCTCATCGACTACACAATGACTTCACGTCGTCGAAACAATAAAATTGACACTGTGTTATTAATAATGAATCTATAGCTTCTATTCAGCGCGTGACGCTCAAGTAAACTCTTACGAGTGTCTGTGCTGTTTGTTGTAATGCATCGTCTTTGCTTTGCTCTTCATTGACGATATTCTATACAACGATGTTTCGATTCGATTCTCGACTCGAAGACGAAAGACGTTTCTTTGCATTCGTGATGCTCGTGATTGTAACGCAGAAACTGTGTTCTCTTGCTCAATGATTGTTATTCATTGAGCAGAGAAACATGTGATGAAAGAGAGATGCGCACGATGAGAAGATAAAGTGTGATTGTACTGAATAACTCTTTTCTTCTCTTGATTTGACTTGTGTCATGTAGACGTTGAATAGATTGTTAGTATAAACGTGCGATCGCAATCGTTCGATGCTTAGCTGATCGATAGTAGAGATGCATTCTGATAGTTCTCATGCACTCTCGATTTTTCACGTAGATAGATGTATGACTTGACGTCAAGTAAAGAAGATGAGCTTAAGTTTCTTCAGTATATCAGCGTGATCGACGAGTCGCTACTTCTTCGAACACATGTAGTCACAAACTCAAGACTCATCATCTGATTCATCTATTCTATCTGATATCTTTTCATCAATTACTTGATGACATTGTTGATGTGATGAAGACGTTTCAATATTGACGCAGTCGACGAATCGCAAATCTCTTCGATCACTTGTAATCACGACTCTCAGACTCTTCATCTGAATCGATTATTCTACTAGTAGTATCTTTTCATCTCTTACTGACATTGACATGTCATTAATCTTCTTCGTAGATTGATTGTGACTGTTAGAGAGAAATGTTGTTGCATGAATGAAAACTCTGCATGATGACTTTTCTGATCACGCAATGTTTTAACATCGTTCGAACTGTGTCGAATTGAGATCTCTTGACTCTTCTGACTTCTATTCAAACACAGAATAGAATCAAAAGATTCATAGTTGACATCACGTACAGATGAATTTCGTTGTCAGTTGCAATAATCGACTTAGTAAATAAGTAAATAATCTTCGTCCCGGTGAAATGCGCGTCCCTTCCGGCTTCGGGTTTGGCGTCAGCCCCTTTGGATTTGGCGCGACCTGTTTCGGGCAAGGCGCCCTTCATCGGCCGACTCGCCGCTTTCTCTCCGACGACCAAGCTATAAGTACCGGCCTCCCTCGCTGTTTTCCCATCTTTCCTTCATCCTTCCTTCTCAACACTGGGTCTTGCCCTTGCAATGCCGCTCTCTCTACCCACCTCATTCGCCAGCCGTCCTGACCGACTGATGCGCACCTGCATGAGGCATTTTTATTCACCCCCTCTTTTTGCATAGTCTGCCTCACGGTTGCACGCCTTTCCCCCAACTCCTGCTCCACACCCCGAGCTAACGGCACCGTCGTGCCTTCTCATTCGCTGCCCGCGTCTCTCCCGAGACCGGTGTAGGCGCATGATCCCGTTTGGCAGGGAGCTGAACCTCCCTCGGTCGACTCTACCTGTTTGGGGACGTCCCATCCCTGCCCCTCTTCGCCGCCCTCATTTCATCTCGACTCAGCTGACCCCTGGGCTTGCCGTGGCATTGGCTCGAAGTGTTCGCCTTTAGTGGAGACCGGCAGAGGCAAATCCGCCGGATCGGAGATTGCTGCAACACGGTCTAATGAGGGAAATGCCTCACTGCGGCTGGCAGCAGTCTCCCCAAATCTGCCTGGCTGCGCCGACACGGATCCCACATTGGCAGTGATATGGTGACGCGGCCTCAGGGGGGCTGAGCGTGGAGGTGGAGGCGCCATCGAGTTTCACAAATGGAAACGGACCAATGGAGAAAATGCCTCAACATGGCCGCAGCGATCTTTCCTCGATTGATGGCGTTGCTGCCTAGGCTACGTCGGAATGGCCTGTGTTCATGCGTCATGCGTCATGCGAGGATTGGGGGGCCTGGTTATCTGCATTCCCTGGATTCGTCTGGCCCCCAAGACTCCAACGTCTTCATTACGCGGCGACTGCGGATTGGTTGATTTCCGGTTCCTTTCGTTCTACGGGACTGCTGATCTTTTGGGCTGGCTATTCAGGTGATCTTTTCGCCTTGCTAATGCGCCTTGCTATTGCCGAGTGACTTGGCATGGGCCAACTTCTGGAATTGCCCGCAGCCATTGGGGTGGAACCTTGTCCAAGACATAGAGAGAAGAAGCTGAGCCGTTCGAGCATCTTGATACGCAATCAGCGACGGGGATCACCGAGGCTCGGATGAGTGACCTGGGCTTGCAGGCTCCAGAGGAGAGAACAGGGAATCGTGGTAGTCAATGGTTGAGCCGTGTCAGTCTATGCCTCCTGCAGGCGGAGCTGAAAAATGGGCGAAACTGCCTTGCCAGTCATGGGTAACACCGAGGCGGGACTTTAATGCAGTGTAACATTGATGCTGACGGCCTCGCGATTGGTCATCGCCTCAGCCATTGACATTTGCTCGGCTGGTTGGAGGGGAGGAATCCCGGGCAGGATTAGAAGAGGCTCCTGAATGGAGCCTGCAGTCCATCGTTTACTTAAACCCTCTTTCCCCCCCCCATTCTCGAAAACTATCAGTCATTTTGATCTTCGTGAATATTGAGTGATGGATAACATCAAATTCTGGCAACCGCCATCTTTTCGAACGCAAATACCCACTTTCGAAGGTCTACAGATCGAAGGAACGAATGCCCGGGCTTCTTCCGTTCGCGGTAATGCTATTTCCGCAAGACTCGATGACTGGGACGAAACTTTGCAAGCCCTCGACGTCGTGCAATCCGTGGATATGACGGCATCAGACGATGTAGATCTCGGTACGCAATCAGTAGAGCGAGGAATCGATATAGAGCAACTGGATTTCTTGCAAGTGCGCCGTCAGCCTGCCGAGTTCAAATATCCTTCGGGGCTTGCTTTTCTCTGTGGACATGGCGGACAGGAGGAGGTGTTGGATTCTATTAACTTGAGATCAGGCGGCTCTCAAGGTAGTAACATGATTTCCCCGATCTAATTATCCCTTGCTTATGACTTTTAGATGACCCCATTTTACTGAATGAGGACGACGGCGATGATAGCGAGACTGACGCTAATTCAGGGCCTGTTGATGCTGAAGAAGAAGGACATGACTGGCGGCAAATGGACTCAGCGGGGGGTTATACGAGCGACGATTCGAGCGCTGAGCAACCGGATGAGGAGCGAGACGTGTCTGAAACCCAACCGACGTCTATAGCGAGCTCGGAAGCTGGGTAGAACCCTTGAAACCCCCGCTCGGTGATCCCAAGACTGACAGATGGCGCCGATCTAGATGCCCCACCCCCCATGAGAAGACAATAGATTCCATCTCAGATCGCCCTCCTCCACCCCGCGATACCCTTCTCTCATCGACACACGATAAACAAACCTGTGAATCAAGCGACGGGCCCCGCAGCGATATGGAGCCTGATCACCCGGCCGGTGAGAAAAAAGGAGATGGGAACAAAGTTAGGGACAAAGGAGCTGAGTGGGAGGATAAAGAGGAATTTGATAGCGATCGCGACAAGAGCAAGACGCCTTTGCTACCTTCCACGAAGAAAAGGTGCAGGTTTGCCGCTCGCGAGAGGCCTCCGTCGCAGCGGCGGGTCAAACGTCGCCGCTGTCCGCCACCTTATCGAGATGAAGCTGTCGGTAATCAAGGTGGGTGTGAAATGCGCATTTCTGGTTCAAGAAGTGAACGGCCATCTAATAGTCTACAGGTACCCCAATTGTAGTCCAGGACCAGGGCGGCGATACCCTGAACGACGACGCTTCTCGTGCTATATGCAGTACAGACAATATCCTCCCATACACTCTCCGGACCCCGAAAGCCCCGCGAGCTCCTGAACCGCCACTGGTTTCGGGGCAGTCTCCACTCAGAGATGACGTCGCAAGACCAATGGCAGACCAGGCTACCTCGCCGTGGATGTGGAGCCCAAGGCTCCTTGCGGCCACCGAGCCTGTGACGGCCACGGGCCCGATCGACAACTTGCATTCCTTCAAGCGCACAGCAGACACTGCAGATTTGAACGAGGGTGAAGAGGAGCAGGAATGGGAAATCATAAGGATTCTTGGCAAGAGACGGACGAGGGAGGGGCAAGAATACA
>JAABVA010000203.1_pt1 | contig 77563 bp, 80 predicted proteins | sample 5560331 | NCBI WGS metagenome assembly JAABVA01 (sample SAMN12812661, study PRJNA571458) | rock metagenome | isolation source: Antarctica rocks | place: Antarctica: Victoria Land, Mt New Zealand sud | collected 2016-01-07
AAAAAAAAAAAAAAAAAAAAAACTCAATTCCCCACAATATCAGCCGCCCTCCTGCATTTATCCCTCGAAACCTCCTCCACGCTCCCCTGGATCTCGACCAGATCCACAGACCGCGATGTCAGCGGCACGACGTCGTGCAGAATCGCCTCGACTTCGGCTAATTTGTTCGCGTTGCCGGTGACGAAATTGAGCGAGGGGGGCGGCATTGGTGCGTGTGTGTGTGTGGGGGGGGAGGGGATTCGGTGAAGCTGGTTCCAAAGAAGTGGTTGGCTAGAGAGAGAGGTATGTGTGTGTTTTTATCTTTGTTGAGAGAGAGAGAGAGAGAGAGAGAGAGAGGATATATAATGAATGGGGGCTGATGAGATGCGAGTCTCCGGTTACGGTGAGAGTTTGCCGGCGGTAAAAGTACGTCTACAGTAGTCTATCTACTGTACCGGCGGCGGCGCAGGCCCGTCTTAATATTCAAAAAGAACTGCGTGCCTTGATGCTTTTCAACAGGCCGTCTTTTCGCCTCAAAATCGTGTGAATCTTGGGCGAAGCGGGGAACTTTTCCTTGTTGTCATCACCTGAATAGTCTCAGCGACCGTGGTCTGGATTAATTGTATGGGAGAAGTATTGCACCGCAAGGAATATAGGATAGAAAACTACATATACAATTGAATGTCCATGCCGAACCTCCAATCCAATACACGTCTAACTTATTGTACAGACCGGGAGGCTCTCCTGAACGGTGGGATGAGAAGGCATAGATGAACCCCCGGCATGCATCGTATCCAGCATAACAAAACGTCTCTATCCAAAGACTTCTTGCTCTTTCCTAACAGCTTCCTAGCCATCCGAGGACGCCCACCATGCAAAAAATCTCCGCAATACGGTACTGACGTCGGATTTTACAGAGGCCCATCCGCTTTCTTCCCCGGCACCCAAACCAATTCCAGCACAGTATCGATATCGCCCTCCACCCCCGGATGCAGGTACGTCTGCCTCACAGCTCCATCAATGACCACGGAGTCCATTAGCCTGTACTGTACCTTCTCTTCCTCCAAGACCATCTTTCGCCTCGTTGGCCCAAGAGAGTGGGCTGTACCCGCATTTACGGAGCCTTCAACAACTGACGGGGTGTCCCATGTCTCCTCGAGCTTGCCGAAATCCATCCCGTCTAGGCTGCCCTTCGGATACATCGAAATCGAAAAACCGTTGCTGAGAAGCGTGTCCTTGCCAAACTGCCACCGTTGCAAGAAGCAGTCCCCACAGACGTCTGCGACAAGATGCATCTTGGGCAAATCGTACCCTTTTCCATCTGGGCCTCCTCCCTTCCAGTGGTGCAATGAGAGAGGCATACGACCACTCTCATAGATACCCGATAGGTCGTTGTGGACATCGATTTGGTGCAGCTCAGGCACATTCGTTAATTTGGTATTCGTATTGTATATGATGCATTCCATTATCCTAATATCCCCAGCACCGGAACCCGAGTCTGCTTTGCAGTGGTCGTAGTTGTTATGAATTGACTTTGCCATTGCAACCGAGAGGAATATTCCAGCTCCCCCAAAACCCATCATACCGTAGCGTACCACAGACCACCAGTCCTCCGATAGAGCACCGATATAAAATTGTTCATTGAAATCATACTCGGAGAGCATAGAGAGAACGGATGGGATGGAAGGGAAAAAGGTATCGTCGTCCATCAGAGCAACCCACTCAGTCTCGGGGTTGCGGTTGGTGTACATAATTTCGGCCAGCGAAAAATAGCGTTCAGAGAAGATGTCCTCTTTGCGCAAAGGATCAACCAGGGTAACATCAAGTCCGAGACCGCGCATCTTTATTTGTAATTCGGCGACATGATTGGTGTCCGCTGCTACCCACTGGGTTTCTTCATCGACCTCCCCAGCTTCTATGACCACAGCAAATAATTTGGCATTGGTGTGCGGAAGCCAGCGTAGTAGTTGGGGTATAGTGTCCTCAAGGCGCTTGATCGTCGTTGAAACGCCGAAAATGACATGAGAGGCATCGACGGGGTCTTTGGGGGTAGCGGGTACGTCGAGGACAAGAGGATCGTTGCAATGCTGCAATTCCACCTTGGGGTTGTCGCTGAGATCGATCGTCTGGAGTTGGGGGAACAGATGCTCCTTCATTTTAGTAACTGGGTCGCGCTTCGCCTTGGAAGTAGGACGGGTGATAATGTCACGATGGGCGTATCTGATGGGGTACGTGAGGTTGAGACGATCCAGCCAGTCTAATCGGTCTGGACACGGTTCGATGGAATGACCACCAAATGAAGGGATCCATCCTGTTGACGGCGAACTCTTTCTGCTGTATAGTTGTATAACGAGTACGATGGAGGTGAGGGAGAGGAGGCAGACAAAAGCAGTGATGCCGCTGCGGAGCAGCATCCTTTGTCTATTGCGATTATAGGAGCTGCGAGCCCCGCGCAGTGAGTGTCCTTGCAAGACGCAGTAAAGCTGTCTTCATGGTATCACCCGCGTCAAGTCCTCGAGTCCACCGTATGGCTTATGGAGAAACGAATTGGTTTGGTGGTTTGGTGTGGCGGCTGAGAGCGGAACAATCTCGGGGGCTGCAGGCTTGACCTGCTTGCCATAGAAGAATTAGCTTTGGTACAAGCACTCGCATTGCCGCAGAGCCCGAGGCGCCGGCATGAATCTGTTACTCTTACAAGTAGGCATAATCGGAATCGCTTCAAGATACTCTCTGGTCCTGTCGTGAGATGTATTCGTCCCAACCTCATACTTTGTTGTGTTCCGCATTGAAAACCTTGGAGTGGGATGGGCAGCCCGCGACCGAGCTCTTCCCATACTTGGCTTGCATACACAGACATCTGTAGGACTAGCATTATGTTACAAGAGAGGCTGTCCCTCTGCGATCAATCAACTCAAGCAAGCAAAAGTGGCGACCATCTACACCTTTAATACAAATACTCGCAATCTTGCTCCCGTAAGCAAGGGACTTTTAATCTATTTCATACGCACTGTCCAGCGCAGCATGCCATGGATGTGAACCGGATTTGCTGCAGAGCCAGCAACTCGGCAATCCTATATGACCACACGTGGAAGTGCTTTGGAGTTGGGCCATATTGGCCAGGTTATGGTCTCTCCTTCGATTGCACTCGATGGCTTTACGCCTAATGTGATCCATGTATTCTACAGAACCGTTCTCGCTCGCCATGGTGCGTCCAAATCTGCCCCGTCTCGAGTACTACTCCACCCATGCGTACTTACGCCCAAAAAAGACATTAAATCATCATTACCTGCGCCCTTAGTTGCAACCGCTGTACACTGTATCTGACATTAGGCACGTGTAAACAATCGAGCATAAAAATGCTGAGCACCCGCCGAAAATCCAACATGCGAAGCGGAGCAATGCTGGTAATATACTTGCACATAAGGTAGTACACAAAGATCAAACTAGGAAAGGCTCGGGTATCGTCAAGTGCGTCAGAGCTAAAATAAATCCAACTGGGTCCACCGCTCTACTCCCCTAGCTGTAAGGTGGTGGAGGGCCAGGTGGAGGCGCTGGAGATGGCGCCTCGAGATCTTGGCCCTCATCAAGAACCTCGCCAGGTGCATCAAACTCCAGCTTTTCTTGTTGAGCCACGGCTTGGGCTGAGACAATTTCCGCCAGTCGCTTGAGGCGCGGTGTTTGCAGCCAGGATGGTGTATAGGTTTCCAAGGCCGTTATCACTCGAGGCTCGGCGATTTCGTACGGTCCGCTGTCTTCCATGTCGACGGCGGTAAGTAGTAGCACGTCTCCCTTCTCCGTGACTCGTGAAGCGACTGCCTTCATGATATCGCCGTTGATCGGTTGTTCGTAATCAGCAACAAGGTACTGGTTCAGAAGCTTTTGTATTTGGTTCGGCGAAAGCCTGCGCATGTGACGGTTAGCAAGCCTGACAGAACCAAAAACAACCTGTTTCACTTACATCCAGCAGATATCTTGGATGATCTCGATATCGTTCAACGTAGCTTTCTTCAGCTGGAGTAGCTTTGTCGCTTGCTAAGGAAAAGTCAGGGATGCTTTAGGAACATGATGGCTACAGTGCTTACCATGAGATGCTCGAGTTGTAGGGTACCCTCAGGCATGTCGTGGCTTTTGCACCATTCCTCAATCCTAGTAATATTGTAGTTGATTTGCAGACCACGCTTCCACGATAGGAAATTCCGACGCATGAGGAGATCGTTGAAAGCTGTAACCCCCACAAGCCTTAGAAGCTCCGTTAGGGTTTGAGTGATAATCGAATCTTCCAGATAATACGCCTTCATAGCTTTGAAGGCGTTGTTCAGCAAGCTAAGCAAATTATCCATGCTGTACGCTGGCGTGTTGTTCGATTGCAGAAGCTTTCCTAGGAATCTGTTACTTTCGCTCGTTACAAATCCGGGCAAAGACTGCGATTCGATGATGGCAGGTACTATCATCTTCTGTAATTTCTTCTTCAGGACCTTCATCCAGGTATGGTAAATGTTGAATTCGAGACTCTCCAGATCATGTTTCACGATTTCTAGCAGTCGATCGTACTCGTAGTTATCTGTCTTCTGCGCTTCGTACCAGTCTTCTGCCAGGAACACAAAGGAAAGCATCTCGTGGACATTGGACAGCCAGAAAGCACCAGGATTTATGGCATCTTCCCCATCGTGCTGCATTACCTCTTGTTGAACAGACTGCATGACATTCGCAAGGAATCTCTCCGAGTCTTTGACGAAGCCATTGTTCCACATCTCAGAAGTAACAAGATTGATGAGGTAGGCTGGAAACAGAACCTCCTTGTCTGTAGGAGAGGGTGTGGTGTTAGGAACTGGGATCTTGAGATTCTTGATGAGCCCCATGGTGACCTCCTCGTTCAATCCATCCTCATCGGACAGCAGGTTTTCAAGTTCGTATTCAACGTTGTCCAATATGGGGCTGAAGGTAGATCCAGAAAGGTTTTGGCGGTGTGTGTTGGCGCTTGTTATGGCCATCGACCCTGGTCGAGGGTTGTACGCCGAGCTGAAGCGGTCCGGCTCTACCCTCTCTGTCCCTGCGCTTCTTCGTTTTGGCTTCCTCGTAGAGACCAAGTTGATCAGGCCATTGCTCTGAGGTTGGGGTACTGCGTGGCCGTTGGTTATTTCTCCATTGGTAGGAGCTGCCCTTCTGGCAAGATCCAGTTGATCCTGTATGTCTGCAAGCTGTTGACGCAATGACAGCTTCTCGGCTTCATGGTCGATCCCTGCCTGCTTGGCATTTCCGAGCTCGATGTTGGTAGTCCTTAGTGTTTCTCGAAGACTCCTCCCTTCCTCCTGGAGACGCTTGGTGTTGGCTGTCGATTCTTCAAATGATTGCTGTAACCTTTTCATGTCTCCTTCCATAGCCTGCAGGCGTGCCGCGGTAATCCCGGCTTGATTCGCCTCAGCTTGAAGCTCTTTTGTACGACTTTCGAGAGCATTATGTCTGGCCTTCCAGGATCTCAATTGACTCTCGTAATTTTCGACCTGGGAGACCAAAACTTTATTCTCGCGCTTCATGGTACCCAGCGATTGCGTCAATTCCACGACTTTATTCTCCAGCTTGTATGATATCTGTTTTAGATCTCGAGCCTCCTCACGTATACTCTTATAGCCGCGCCTCGCCTGTTTGCCACGCCACAGACTTTGAATGATGACAATCTTCTTACGATACTGCCTCCAGGAACGTAATTGCTGTCGTGCCCGCCAAGACCGTTGTATTGTCCGTGATGCATTCCCGACCTTTGTCTCCATGATTTTTCTTCTGCAAAGGTAACCCTTAGTAACACCTTGGAGTAATATGATATTGTTGCGGATTTGACCGAATCGCTTTTTCTCTTTATGGCCTCGCCACACTTTCTGGATGTTTGTCGCGGCCCTGACTCGCCGAACGTCTTCAGCTCGCAGTCGTGCATGATAGCCACGCGAGAGAGTTTGTAGTAACACAATGGAATTCCTTGCTTCAAGGTACTTTCTCCTGTAGTGCTTGCAACGAAGATTCTTCTGTATCAAGATAGCACACTCATTGAGCCTTGTCGTACGAAGATTTTCCAAAAAAGCCAACATACCAGCGCGGAAAAAGATCTTTGTTAGTCCCAACTGATATTTGTCGAGCCCCCTCTCAGTGCCTTGCCCAAGAGCTTTCTTCAATATCGCATTTGCCATTTCTCGTATTTCAGATGTCCATGACTGGGAGGGTACCAGCATATAGTATCGTAAGGCAAATTCCTCGTAAGTCCATCGAGTAGGGTAACCTGCACAACTGATCCTGACAGTCTCCAACACGCCGCAAGCTCGCAGTTGGCTCAACACCATCGGTCCTTCGAAGCTCCAAGCTTGTTTACTCTCGTTAGGTTTGATACAACGGATGTAGTGAACGTCGGTCGAGTTAATTGTTTGCATAAGCTCAATGAGTGATGACTTGAAGATGCCCCCAAGTGTCGGTTTTCTATTTGCAGCCACGCCCATCCTTCGGCCAGGAGTTGCTACAGCCTTGGAGGCCGCTGCGGTCGCCGAGTCCTTTTCGCGCACAATAGAGGCAGCTTCGAGAACTTCCCCCAAAAAGGAATTCGTGGATAGTCGAAGTACCTCCATATGCTCGTCTGGTACGGTATCTCTGTTTTTCTCGATAAATCCATCCGACTCATATGTGACATTAATGGCATAATGGCAAACTGTGAAAGCTGATTTGCCAAAGCGAGGCTTTTTGTAAAACTTTGACTTATCATTGGCGAAATTATGGTGTAGCTTCGTAACAAATTGTTCATCAGAGCCCATCGGTAATCGCGATTCCTCGTCCAGCAGCGCAAGAACTCCAAGTTTTGCCTCGATGAGGTCAATACAAGGCTGGTTGTCCGAGAAATCGATAAAAGTCCAGTCAATCTGCTCACGTAGGTATTCTTCCTGTTCCAATTTGAAGACATGCTGATTAAATTCCTGTTGCAGCTTCTCGTTTGCATAGTTGATGCAGAATTGCTCGAATGAGTTTTTAGCGAAATGTTCGAAGCCGTAGATATCAAGGACTCCAATGAAGGAAGAGGCTCGGCTGCTGACGTCCTCAGTCGCCAAACCGGCATTGATATTTTCAACAAGCCAGTCGAAAAGAGCAGAATAGACAAATTTTGCAACAGAGTCTCGAACTACGAAAGCTTGCTGTTGTGTCAAATTTGATTGAATTTTCTCCCCCCTTGTTATCAACTGCTTCTTAATAGTCCATTTCGCAAACTCATTAGCATCAACACCCAGCATCTGACATGCCCGGCCGAGAGATGGCTCGGTAGAAGGAAGCACTGAATCATTTCGCGTGGCTGTAATTTTGACATTTCCAAGGTGTAGTAGAGCACTGAGTAGCCCAAATATCTCCGCTTGCTTATCTTGACTGACGCCGATTGTGGTAAGCGACTGCCGTGTTGCGTCGAAGTCTGCTTTGTCGTCCACGCCCTCGATAATTGGGGCCCCGCCCTGGTTGAGATAGTCGAAATGTTCCACAGGAAGTAATCCCCACTCTTGCCGCTCGATATCTGTGGCGCCGGCGACAAGCTGGTAGAAGATATGGTAGTTCCTCTCTTTCAATGGCTGGAATACTAATCTGGAACGTTCGAGCAGGTATGTCCTTATTTTGGCACCAATAATCTCGGTTTTCTTGTCAAACATAATCTCTATATATTTCCCAAACCTCGAGGAGTTATCGTTTCGTGTGGTCTTGGCATTGCCGAAGGCTTCCATCACAGGATTTGTGGCTAGAATCTGCTCCTCCGTCTCGCTCATTGTGTCTGCCACCCCTTTGGCCCGTTTTCCAGGCTGGTCTGGTGATTCCCGGGTTGCGAAATATCTCATAATGTACTTGGCACTGACAGTCTTGCCAGCTCCCGACTCCCCAGATACGACGATTGTCTGGTTGTTGTTATCTCGAAGCATGTCCCTAAATGTTGTCAGTCAGTGGCCACTTGAAGATAGATAGCTTCCAATCACTCACGCAAAGGCTTCCTCCGCAATGGCGAAAAGATGAGGTGCCTGGGAAGACCGTTGTTTCCCCGCGTAAACTTGGACCATACCAGGGACATATAACGAGTCCACTCGAGCAAAAGGATTTGTTGCGATCAGGACAATCCCGCTATATGTATAGATCTCTTTCTGGGAGTACCGTAGCTTGATGGCTTGGAGGACTGAGCATACTCTTAGCTTAACACCAGGGTTTGTCACTTTTCGTCCAACTCACCTGCTGGTTCGTTGAGATGGGAGAGGCTAGTGAGATCATCGGTGGCCTCGAGTATGGCAGGGTTCATCAGCGGTGGTAGAGAGGCATTGTTGTCGTCTTGTATGGCAGCTACTGTCGTTACAATTGACCTCGTCTATCATATCATTGGGGTCAGCGGGTTCCGAATAGAACAACCACCTCGAAACAATGGTGATTCACCTCGCCGTTGGCTAACTGAAATACGAGCGTGACTTTATCCCCTTGAATTTTCTTCGACTCCACTTCCGATGCAACCCAGCCCTCTGTAGGATCAGGCTGCCATGCCCGCGTCCCAACATCATAATTGTGCGCCATGGAAGCTGGGGTAGGGGGCTCAGGAGCGCGGCCAGTCTGGGGGACAATGCTCCCGCTTTATGGCCAAGGGCCAGTCAGTGATGTGGGGTGCGAATAGCCAGACTCCACTGATCGATTATGGATTCATGAGTATCGCCTTTCTCAAGACAGGTGGATCTGTATAGCGAACAAGAAGATTATTGTTGGGGGTTATCTTTTTAGAAGTTCTGACCACAACGGAACCGGACGCGATCAAGCGGCGTTATCCGCGGCAGGGGGCGGGTCTCCTTTTCTTGGCCGCTTTCCGTGCATAACCAGAAACAAAGACTCCACCTTGTCCAAAGCAGACGACCACCTTACCTAGATTCTGTCACATATATAAGCCTGACGTCTTACCTTTCTACCTGTGGACATATTGGGTCAAAACATTTGGCGTGGTGGTGATCTATGGATTCTTGTCACCAATAGAATACGGGATTGTACAAGATAATTCCATTCCACTTCTTCTACTGACTGACGTTGACTACACCTTCAACCGCAAGTATCACGTGTAGACACCTTGGACTGGAGTACCAGAGCGCCCATCCGTGCTATTGTTATTCTGACGCAAATGTTACAGACTTATTCGGCTCTCTTGACTTCTCTACGAGTTCTATACATACCTAGTGCAGGAGATACAATGATGCCTTTTCTGACGGACCCAGAGCTGCCTAATATAACATGTTCTCAGAGGTATGGCGCCAACCAAGCCTTCAACGATCTCACATCGCGAAGAATAACTTTGCCCCTTTGTAGTTGTCAAGCTTGCTGTTGAAGCCTTGATCCTGCAATCCTTTTATCTTGTTTGGGACAAAAATCTCCGATTTCCCCATATCCCAAAAAACACGCGTTGGTCTAATACAAGCTGTTGTTGAACTTATCCCACACTTTTTGATAAGACGTTTGCGAACACCATGAAAGATAAGCATTAAGTGAACTCAGCTCAAGATTGTGAAGGTGTACAATCATGTACAAGTATTGATTAATAGAGGACTCTGGTCATGATGCGAGCTGGAAAATGTTAGTACCATTCGAAGCTGTGGAAAAGGAGGCTGCTATACAGCTTAGACTCTCAAGTCGTTGATGAAGATCCGATATCTCGCGAACATTAACATCGCTTATGTCTGCCATAAGGTAGGCTACCTACAAAACCATCAGCTCGGAACTCTATTTGCAAGGTAGTTGTATTACACACATCACCTCTACTGTCTGTCATCTGCTTGTCAACGTTGTGGTCGCCAAGGATTTCGTTCACTAACTATTTTAGCGCTTGTGTCAAAGCTTGCAAAAGCAGGTCATGTCTACCTTTTCTTAAAACACCGGGCACGTTATGATGAATGTAAACCACTCGGACGTGGTTCGACTGATCCATCGTTAAGGAACGCAGATTGACTTCTGGCATGTTGACTGCGCCGAGTGTAGCTCCCTCGTTCACATAACGGACGAGCGCCTCGCTAACTTCAATTCCGATAGCACTCTGGGCTTCTTCTGTAGATCCACCAATGTGCGGAGTAAGAATGATATTCCTAAGGCTTCGCAAGTCCTCTGCCCAAGGATTCAGGTCATTAGTAAAATAGTCTCCATTGCCAGCAGGCTCTGCAGGATATACGTCCAGGGCAGCTCCGGCGAGCTTTCCAGACCGCATAGCATTGATGAGCGCCGGAATATCGATGACGCTTCCTCTACTGGCATTAATTAGATAGCTACCATCTTTCATACAATTGAACTCCTCAGAACCAAGCATATTCTTAGTCTCTGGCAGTTCTGGAACGTGGCAGGTGACGAAGTCTGCGCACTCAAGTAGAGCCTTCAGCGTCGGCACCTGCTTAGCAGTACCCAGTGCCATTGAATTGATGGCATCATAAAACATAACATCCATCCCCATTGCCTCGGCCAGTACAGAAAGCTGGGATCCAATGTGCCCGTACCCGATTATACCTAATACTTGCATTAGATCCATATAAGAAGTTTTGCTGTTGTGGATAAACAATACCGAGCGTCTTGCCCCGAATCTCCCAGCAGCCATTGCTTACCTTTTTCCAGGTCCCATGGTGTAGCTCGTTTGATCGGTCCCCAAGTTGTCTAGCAAGAGCGATGATCTCCGCAATGACAAGTTCAGCCACACTGCGGGAATTGCTGAACGGAGAGTTGAACACAGCAATTCCATGCTTAGCTGCGTACTGGATGTCGACCTGATTCGTTCCAATACAGAAGCATCCGATGACGATCAAGTTCTTGGCCTCCCGAAGCACGCGGGCGGTAAGTTTCGTTTTGGAACGTATGCCAATAACGTGGACATCTCTGTTATCGATAAGCCTAACATTTTACGCGGTTAGGGAAAATGGCATGGTACCCCACCGTATTTTCTTGATCAATTCGTCTTCCGTTAACGAAGATTTTAGGAATTCTACCTGGTAGCCTTGTGCAGACAGATTATCCTGGCCTGTTTGGTTGATATTTTCTAGGAGCAGAATCTTGACGTCCTCGGTAGCAAATGGCTTCAGTGGTTTTGCTGAGCCCGGGGTCACTACTCGGTGTAGTGATGCCCCCCCAGGAGAAGAGGAATGGAAGGTTGGCGAGGTAGATATGCCGAGACTAGACGAGACCTGCCTGGAAAACCCGTTTGTAATTAGAGAGATGTCAACGTTAGGGGGTGAAGCGCGCATTTTGCATGCTCAGTCAGGGTGGTGACATACGAACGCGAAGGGGGATGACCCCCTTTCTTAAGATCAGTCATCGGCGCATATAATTCATCGCTGAATCGGAATCTCATGCAGGAAGGGGATGTTAAAGTGATATTGGAAGGTACGGAGTCCAGATGTTGGAAGGGCCTCTGCAATTATTTGCCGACATTGCATTTGTCAGCGTGATTCTGGCTCCAAGGCCCTTTCACATGGGAAAAGGTCATTACACTTGGATCACTTAGTTCTCACAAACATAGTATGTTACTCCCTTATTCCGTGGGAATCTACATCAAACGCATGCCTGATTAAAATTTGATGCTAGATGGAGCATGTAGGGTCTTCGAAGTCTTGCGAAAATGCCAAGCTTACCATAGGGTAGGTCACGCAGAGCCGTTGTTATTGCGAGCTCTAGTAGAAGCATAGACTGTAGATAATGATCTATCAGTGACTTTTGTGTACTAGGCTAATTGCTACCAAGCATTCCAACGCCCTCAAGCCAGCGCAGCAAGGTAGCTCTGGACCTGTGATACCGGAACGCTGGCATGCTGAGGACAAATGTGCATAGCCCTCGCCGAAATGAGGCCGACCGGGACCACCGGTATGATATTAAAGCGAAGAAGCCCATAGACAAAGGTCAAAGACGGCTTCCCGAAGCCGGGCATACAAACAGATCTAGCATATTTCCAAGCCATAGCCTTGATACCATTAGAAATCGTAGTCGCAAACAGAACTTGTCTAGCTTTGCTTGCATTCAGCGGCCTCTTGCTTTGGCTTCGAGTTGTCATCCTAAACATTGAGTCAGCCTACCTCTAATTTATTGTGTAGCGTAAACCGAGAACCTACCTCCTCGTCTGACTCATCTTCCTCATCTCTATCCTCACTAAGATCGTCATCCTCTTCATCGTCTTCGTCCTCGAAATCTCCTTCCTCTAGATCCTCATCAATCTCTTCAAACTGCAAAGCTTCCCCAGTAAACCAATCGATTGCTCGAGGGATTAGCTTTTCCTTGATGTCCTCGCCAAGTTGATAATCGAGTTCTAAACGTTCCTCGACGTCAGAAGACACCTCATCCTCACCTTCTCCAGGAGCTTTTGGAGGATCGAAGAAGTTGAAAAATGAATCTGTGGGTACTGTCTTTTTTACGACACGAGTCTGTTTGGTGTCTGCTACACTGTAAGTCAACGTGCAGGGTAACTGTCTTGGGTACTCACTCTTGTTACGTTGCTTCTTGCTCTCAACCCGGACAGTAATGTCCTTCCCTGCTTTCCAATCGATTTTGTCACCATCAGCGTGATCGTAGATAAAGTCACCCCCATAACCGCTTTCTTCTTGGTAGTAATATGTCTTAGTGATAATCTTGTTTGTAAAGAATTCATTCTCAGCGAATTCGAAAATCAGACGGAATCCTGGTCGGTCGAGGTACTCCATACGAATATCAGTCAAAGACTTCAAGGCCGTTTCATCCCTATCAGTGATCAACTCTGCTAATGAGACTTGGTTCTTCATGGCAGAAAGCCAGAATTCTGGGATGCCGGCAATCTTCTCGTTCGATTTATCCTCATCGGCTGATTCCGTCTTGTCAGCCTCATCTTCTCCTCCCTCCTCTTCCTGCTCGCCAGACTTGACCTCCTCCTCGGTGGGTTCCGCAGCCCCGTTGACAATCTTGGCACGTTTCTCGTATAGAGGTGTGAATTTAGCAAAGTACTTCTTCTCCAGCTGTAACACCTCTTCTTGAAGTTCGACCTCAAGCTTGGAGTGTTCTTTTTGCACACCCTTTAGACCGGCAACACGACGACGAACGGGTGCGGGTAGGGATTCGATATAGCCAGATGAGCGTCCTACGAGCGAGCCGAGTTTCCCTTGTATCATGGACACCAATTTAGGGTTTTGGGCGAATATTGAGGCGGCAGCCGCACGATCGAGATCCTCTTCAACCAAGAGTCAGCAGGGGATACGCCAGTGTTGAGCCGGCCCGAGGGGCTACGGCTGAAACATATGGTCGTACCTTCTTTGATGCTAGCAACACCAGGCTGTTGAGCATGAGACGAGATCGGAGCATTGTTGGCAGGTGTGTTCTGTGGGGTCCTGTATGGTTGATATCAACTGCCTGTTCATTGCGCCGAGAAAGCACCGACTTACGGTGCTGTTTGAAGATCGAGCTTCTTGTTGCGTATGGGTTCCGACATGTTGCAGGACGGGAGTAGAAACCCTGGTGTTCAGATGTTGTATTTAGGGTTCAAAGTTATCAAATTGAAGATTGTGCGGTGATCTTGAGCAAATAAATGTTTGAAGTTTTTTCCTTGGCGGGAAGACGGTGAATCTGGGTGAGTCCCACCAACTTATCAGTAAATTTACCACTAGATCAATCTATCTTACCTTACGATACATTAGGTACCTTTCCAAGCTTTAAGCCGACTTTAGCCCCGTCGCTTACCTAAGGCCGGCATGAGAAGTTCACATTCACAAATTCCATAATGTATCCGTATTGATGCCACCTACCTTTCCCGTCACTGACCCGTCGTAACCAACACATGAGACCTGATGTAGATCCCAAGTTTGAGAGTGATGATTCGGCATAGCTCTGTGTGTGCGGAAGTGGCAGTGGGGCGGCCAACGCATCCGAATCTGGAGAGTATTTCGATATAGATATAGCGAACACGATGAGTAATTATAGCCCGCGCCCTTGGGCACATCAGCGTCTGGACAGTGCAGGAAGCAGAGGGAGAAATAGTATCATAAGTAGCGGCGATCGCGCCGCTCCCCGGTTTCGACGAGACTCTAACATGAGTATAAGCAAGTCCGGCTACCCTTCTGGGTCCTAACCTGGAAAGACTCTAATCGTCTTATAGCGCAAGCTTTGTGTCCGATGTGGAAATGGCGCACGATGAGGTTGGATTCTACATTTGACTCTTCTGCAATAACTGCCAGAGCTCTGATTTACTCAGGTATTCTCGGGTCCCATGTCAGAGAGTGTTCCGTCAAGCTTGACGGGTTTCGCGCATCGGCACTCCAGAGCAGACTCTATTACAAGTTTTACCTATTTTCAAGAGGACCAGGAGTCATTTGATTGGTCACAAGATGAGGAGGCCGTCCTAGAACCAGATGAAGAAGACCCTGATGCAGGCAAGCAGTTCGAGGACCAAATCACGTCCCTAGAGATGCCCCCGAAGAGGCGAAAATCCTCGGGACATTCAAGGATATCAGTAGAAGACCCTCTTCTCTTTCGCCATGATTCAGCAAAGACAGAGGCAAGCAATTTTGGGCAATGGAGTAGAACTAGTCAGAAGATATACGTCGTGACTGAAGACTTAACCATCGTAGTTGCGGGATTCACTACAAGATTGACAGGTCTTATTGCTTATATCGCTATTTGTACGTTGACGCTGGGGCTGGGCTACCTTGTTCTACGCTGGATTCCACGTTGGCGAGTGCGACTGACTGGAACTCCGAAGCCCTTGCGTGAGTGCACATGGGTTGTCGTTGAGGTGAGATCGACTTCTGGCCAGAAAAGACCGAAAGCCGCCACTAAATACGATCAGAATCAATGGGGCGTAATTGAAGTCCAATACATTGCGGAAGCACAGTATGGCCATGCAATCTCGACGGTCTTCGGATCAGTGGAGAAACAGGGGTTTCATGATTATGATGAAGACGACGATCCAGTGATGATGCAACTCCGCTTCTTGGACTATCGCTATATCAGATTCTGCTACCATCCATTGAAGGACAAGTTCGTGCTTTCCAGTAATTGGAAGGATCCTACGTGGACAGACGTCAAGTCGATAAGAGCTGGTTTGGAAAGCGATGAACGATATAGACGAGAGCAAGTATTTGGCCTGAACCAGATTGATATAAAACAAAAGTCTATCCCTAAATTACTTGTTGATGAAGTATATACATTCACCATTTTCCTAGGTCTCTTATGCTAATGCAAGATAGGCGTTTCATCCGTTTTATGTCTTTCAAATTGCAAGTCTTGTACTGTGGTCCCTGGACCAGTACTATTACTATGCAATTTGCATCTTTCTCATTTCTGTAGTCAGCATTACTACTACTTTACTGGAAACAAGATCGGTATGCTTACCATGATTTTTGTCGAGCGTCTGTTGACTGATAAGCAGACTATGAAACGACTTCGCGAGATCTCTCGGTTCGAGTGTGACGTTAGAGTTTTGCGGAACAGTTTTTGTTAGCCCTTTATCTGAATATAATTGCTCTACATGCTAAACAATGGTAGGGCGACAAGTCGGTAGCACCGAACTCGTGCCTGGGGACGTGTATGAGGTCTCGGATCCATCTTTGACTCAATTCCCTTGCGATAGTCTACTGCTGGCGGGCGATTGCATTGTAAATGAAAGCATGCTTACTGGTGGGTCACTACTGCGCAGTGATCAAAGATATGCCGCTTACATTCAGTCTAGGCGAATCCGTACCTGTGTCCAAGGTACCAACTACGAATGAATCCCTGCTCCTACTAAATTTGAGTGCAACCTCGTTAAACCCTGAGGTCACGAAACATTTCCTGTTCAGCGGTACCAAGATAATTCGGGCCAGACGCCCTCAGGACGGCCAGGATGATGAAGCAGTAGCCCTTGCCATTGTCGTTCGAACAGGGTTTAATACAACTAAAGGGGCTCTGGTACGCTCGATGCTGTTTCCGAAACCATCCGGGTTCAAATTCTACAAAGATGCGTTTCGATATATTACTGTCATGGCTGGGGTTGCTGGCATTGGCTTCATCGCCTCGTTCATAAACTTCGTTCGACTGGGTGTAAGTTTGCGATTGCTGTCTGTTCATGGAAGTAGCTGAACCTCAGTAGCTTGCATGGCACTTGATTATAGTCCGAGCACTAGATCTTATTACGATAGTCGTGCCTCCAGCTTTGCCAGCAACACTGAGTATTGGTACCAGCTTTGCATTGTCCCGTCTCAAAAAAAAGGACATTTTCTGTATTAGCCCCCAAAGGTAATCTTTGTTGGCACATAGATTATCGATTACGGTATTTGACGTTCTGTAGAGTCAACGTAGGAGGCAAATTGGATATCGTTTGCTTTGATAAAACCGGTACATTAACTGAAGATGGGCTTGATGTTTTGGGAGTAAGGGTCGTTCATCGACCGGCAAACCGGTATTAGCAAGGCGTTTTGAGGCTTATAGGAATCGCTAATGCTCTTCCAGGTTCAGCGAAATTCTCTGTGCTTCCTCGGCTCTGTTGCCTTCTTCCACCTATGAACGCGATCCTACAGTCGACTACAAAGTCCACAAAGCCGCTCTTTACACAATGGCAACATGCCATTCTTTACGCAAGGTCAACGACGAGTATCTAGGAGACCCTCTTGATCTGAAGATGTTTGAGTTCACAGGCTGGTCCTTTGAGGAAAACGCTCAGAAAGCAAATGACGTGGAAGATGAGGACATCGAGAATAGTTCTGCTTCTGTAGCAAGACCGCCTCCAGGTTTAGAATACGATATTGACGAATCTCATGCATCTCCAACGGTGCGTCCCCCTCAAATAGTCAGAATTAATAAATGATTAATCTTCTGTAGCAGAATGTTCCGATCGAGTTGGCAATCCTGAAGACGTTCGACTTTGTATCGCAGCTACGCAGAGCCAGTGTTGTTGTTCGGCAGCTAGGCGCATCTGGTGGCGACATATATGTGAAGGGTGCCCCTGAATGTATGAAGGACATCTGCCACGCCGATAGCTGTACGTACTTCAGACACTGAAGTAGCAGATGTACCAGAACTGACCTCTTACAATCTCTTAGTGCCTTTAGATTACGAAGAACTACTCAACTTTTTTACGCATAGAGGCTTTAGAGTCATTGCTTGCGCAACCAAACACCTTCCACAGCTTGGCTGGCACAAGGTGCAGGAAATGAAGCGCGCAGATGCGGAATCGGACCTTGAATTCGTGGGGTTCATAATATTTGAAAACAAGTTGAAAGCCGCAACTCCTGGGATCGTCAATGAGCTTAACGAAGCTGGAATCCGTCAGGTCATGTGTACCGGAGACAATATCCTGACCGCAATTAGCGTTGCCAGGGAGTGCTCCTTGATCGATCGCACCGCTCACTGCTTCGTACCACATTTTGTTGAGGGTGGGTTTGCCCCGGTACTGACCTTATACATCTAACCATGTCTCACTGCTATATAGGCGATATTCAAGACCCAAAGGCTATCCTTACATGGAAAAGTGTGGACAATCCCCTCTATGAGTTGGATGAGTATACCCTAATGGTATGGACGGCTTAGTAAGAGTAGATCCTCTCACTGACGGGTATAGCCTTTACCACCGCCAGCAGAAAGCGATGTCTCTCTGCCTTATGACATGGTAAATCTTCGCAATTATTCGCTTGCTGTTAGTGGAGATGTCTTCAGATGGGTTATTGAATACGGAAGCGAAGATGTCCTGAAACGAGTGAGTACTCTGACGAGGTATCTTCCAAGCTGACACGATCAACGAGTAGATGCTCGTCTCCGGCCAAGTCTTCGCAAGGATGTCGCCTGACGAAAAGCATGAGTTGGTTGAGAAGCTCCAAAGCATAGACTACTGCTGCGGCTTCTGTGGTGATGGTGCCAACGACTGTGGAGCGCTCAAGGCCGCGGATGTTGGCATCTCATTGTCTGAGGCTGAAGCTTCGGTAGCGGCGCCATTTACTAGCCGAGTATTCGATATTTCTTGCGTGCCTGAGGTCATTCGGTAAGTATTCTCGTAGACCAGCGCGAGGATCCCTACTTATACGTTCGACAGCGAGGGCCGTGCAGCTCTTGTTACAAGCTTCTGCTGTTTCAAGTACATGAGCTTATACTCCGCAATTCAATTTACCTCCGTCAGCTTTCTCTATGCGTCCGCTTCCAATCTGGGAGATTTCCAGGTGAGCACCAGTTTAGTTCGGTTTTCTAGATCCCTTGGTTGACTTCTGTGAAGTTTCTTTTCATAGACTTATTCCTGATCCTTCCCATTGCCATATTCAGTAAGTCCAATCCGTAAGCCCACCCGTTATGAATGGTCTAACCGTCAAATAGTGGGTTGGACTGCCGCTTACCCAACCCTTTGTCGCAAGCGGCCGACCGCAAGCCTGGTTTCGCGAAAGGTACTGACCCCTCTACTGGGCCAAGTACTAATATGCATACTTGTCCAAGCGGTTTGCTTCGAGGCCGTACGACGACAACCATGGTACGTAAATTTCCCTAACCACATCCGACGCAATGTCTCCTTACTCCCATCCAGGTTCATCCCACCAAAAGTAAAGAAGGAAAAATCCAACATTGAAAATTCCGAAAACACAAGTCTCTTCTTTATATCCTGCTTCCAATACATCCTTTCCGGCATCGTCCTCAGTGTCGGCCCACCCTTTCGACAATCCATGACTAAGAACCGTAAGTTTCCCCCATTCCCAACCTCATCGCCTTCACTTCCGCACCTCCCCCCTAAGAAAACACTCGCCCATAAACATCCCTCACTAACCCCCAACCACAGTCCCCTTCGTCACCACCATAATAACCGCCCTCCTCTTCACCGCCTACCTCCTCTTCGACCCTGCTGTCTGGCTGGCAAAATTCATGCAACTGACGCCCATGCCCTGGGGTTTCAAACTGTTCATTCTCGTGCTCGCGCTGGGTTGGCATTCGTGCGCGCGACTGGGGGAGAGGAAGGTTTTTGGGTGGGTGGCAAGATGGATTGGGAAGGTGAGGGACTGGGGGGCGCCGGGGAGGAGGAAGAGGAGGAAGGTGTATAAGGTGTTATGTGAGGAGATCAGGATGTAGGTGGTGGGGCTAGTGGTTGGGGTGGGGGAGTGGGCTCTTCGGGTAGTTTCCTTGATTCTTTCTGATATTTGGCTGTGGTAGACTTTCTTTTCGTGCACGTTATTTTGTCCTTGGCTTGAACAGCTTTCGATAGTCTCTGCTGTTACGTCCTACGAAAGTAGCCTTGCCGTAATATCGTCTTGTGAACGGAACCCCAACAGGTAGCATGTAGCGGCGAACAATGTATCTGAGTACTTTATATGAAGGGAGTGAAACGCTTGCGCTAGAACCCCATCCAGCCGTACCTCGTCCTACGTTATGGCTCGACACACCGCTAGAACTGGCGCACTATGTACTCCAAACATCCCACCAGCACCCCAAAACCACCGATATCGAAAACCCCCCCCCGCGACCTCCATCCATTCCACCCATGTGAAAACACACACCTCGTTCAAAAACACAACAACAACAACAACAACAACAACAGCAACCTTCCTCCCTCCCTACCTACCTTCCTCCCTCCCTCCCTGCCTACCTACCAACCTACCTACCTACCGACCTACCTCTGCAACAAAACGATCACGCTGCAGCTATACCTTACCTTATTGAACACGAAGAGAAACAGAAACCAGAGAATCATTTGATGTCTTTTTTCTTGCTTGCGCGCGCTTGATTACCAGGGTATTAGTACTGGGAAACTGGGAGGGAGAGTATGTATGTATGTATAGCCCGAATTTACAGGGGTAGCAGCAGTAGCAGTAGTAGTAGTAGTAGTAGCGAGGGTAGGGATCTCATGGACAGAGGGGCATTCCTTGGATATGATAGACAAAGATGGCTCAATGCCCACGATCTCCTGACTATATCTAATCAGGCTTCAAGGAATCACATCATTGATTCTCACGCATGGTAGAATGTCAAGGTGGATTGATTCGCATAACGCCTAAAAACACACGTCGTATTCTAACCTTTCATGGGCCTGCATCGAGGTCATAGAACGCGGCTTAGGCCAAAGCCTTTCAGAGACCCAAGCTATCTCATCTGACCACATCTGACGTGCCCCGAAATCCCTAAGCGCTCTGCAGGCGAATTTGATCCAGTACACCAATGTCGACCTGCCGTAAAGCGCGCTCCTCGCATACAGGCCATTCTCCTGACATTCCCCATCCTTACTAAACCCTTTCCTCCGGCTACACACGCGCTCTCCCCATAGAAAGAAAAAAATTGCTTCGACACTGGATCGCAGCAACTCGACGGCCGTTTCGTTGGTATCTTTGGCGTTATGTTCGTTTCCTCGTTCGTTTCCCCAGTTCCCTCCTTTCCATTGCTCCTTGCTGTATACTAGGAACGCCAAGGTTGAACCCCTCCATGATCATTTTTCCTTTCTCAGAAAATCCGTCCTGACCGAGTCCCGGAGTACCCCTTCGATTGCTGGTTATGCGTAAACCAGTGATAGTCTTGGAGCTTCGTTTCCAAACACACATAGCACGATGACATAGTAGAAAAATCCATAACGCCGGACTGACATAAAGAGTGCGATAACGTGAAAATGCTGTAATGTAAGATACCGTGACTTAAGAGATGCTGGAATCGAGAACAAATTGCTGAACAAGCTGGCAACATGCGGTTCGAGCCTAGTGACTAGGATTGAGGGCTTACACGAGTGTCGGTCAATTTCGCCGTTCGTAACCGCTTGAGGTTTTCGAGGACGTTGGCCTCGCACTATACATATTTCGCTGGTGGAAAAGATCGACGAAAAGAAAGGAAGGATAGGGCTGCACATCAAGAGCGGGATGTTAGGCTTCTGGCACCGAGTGCTGGCCTTGAAGACTTCTTCGCCGACTTAGGGTTTTTGTTACCCCCAATCTTTTGGAAGCCTTGTAGAATATCCAAACCACCAAAATCGTCAGGCTCATCATCCACATAAAGCTCCAGACTGAAAATGTCTTCTTTTGAGACGTCATCAAGGTTGGTGTCAAAGGCCGGTGACTTGCACGGAGACTTTTGAGATTTCTGACGGATTGGTGACTCGAGGTATGGAGTTTTCGACAAGGCTTTGCTGTTCAAGCTGGCACCGGTAACGTCGGCAAGAATGTTGGATGTTTTATTTGTACGATCAAGGCGTGGACGCCGAGCGGAGCGTTTCCCAGGAGACGCGGGGAAGTGACGGGAATATGCCATTGCAGGGCTGTCTGCAAAGATATTGAACCCAGTATGGATATCATCATTGAAGGCATAGTGCTCATCTTCGATAATCTTAAAGGCCGGGCTGAAGGGAATCTCGTCATTCAGTAAGCTCATGTTCTTGACTGGAGAGCCAACAAGTTCCCGAATCTTGTTGCGATGGTTGCGCAGGTTGGTATTTGGTGAAATGGACGCTGGTGGCTTAGGGGGCAGCTTGAACATTACGGCCGGCGTTAGTGGTGGCAGCATCAGCGAGCTATCGAAATGACGCAGCGGAGACGACGAGACTAAAGCCGGCGTAGGCTGTTTCAGAGATGACCGGCCTTTGCTTGGGCTGATGTCATGTGACGACGAACGGATACGAGCGATTTCCTCCTCTGCTCGTCCCCGTTTGGTCCTTGGTCGATCAACATCAACCTCAGAGTTGGAGATGTATCCATTGGGATACGGTCTCGCGGCTGAAGACTCTAGAGACGAGAAATAACCACTATCATCCATCGTAGCCATTTTACGCTTTCTCGACCGTGATCGACTGGAGGGCAGTGCGAACTCGGTAACATGAGGGGGCGTATCTTCCCGTAGCTGCGAACGGTGAGCAACCGGTGGCGATGAGTGGATGACCTGAAGGGGTGACGAGAGATGATTTCTGGACTGGGGTGGCGGCATATTAATGACCTCCTCAAAATAGTCTCCATTAGATGGTGCGTCTGAAGCTGGGATAGTGGCATCTGACGAAGGTTCTGTAGCATCAATGGCTTGGCGATTAGAGACTTGGCGGTCCGGTTGTGTTGCGGATTGGATCGGAACAGGCCATGCGCTGAAGTTCGCTTCACTTGAGGGCTGGACTGGAGGGAACCATGCGCTCGAATTCGGTTCACTCGAAGGCTGAGAAAAAGATCCCATGCCAGGGCCAACAGTGGTCATAGTCGGTCCCGAAGATGAGTTTGGGCGATGAGTGGGCTTGTCCTTGACGAATTGCGCCTCCATTCCAGGCTCGATGGCCCAGTAATTTCCTTTGCCAGGATCATCCTTTGGCCTCTCTTGCTTGATGAACGCTTTATTGAGGCTCAGATTATGACGGATGCTGTTTTGCCATCCAGCATCAGAGGCACGATAGTGGGAGAAAGAATCCGATATCCATTTGTATATTTGTGCTAGAGTCAGACGACGTCCGGGAGCGCGAAGAATTGACATTCCGATAAGTAATGCGTATCTGTAAGGTGGCTTCGTTCCGTCATCGTCGATCTGCGGCATATCTTGTGGTTCTGGGATCTGTATTGGTTTTGGCTCTTCACATCGGGGCTTCTTGTAGGTTGTTTCTGAGAGCCCAGCAGGATCCCGCAGCTGCCTCTTCTTGTGGTTTATATCTAGCAGCATCTTCTTGTCATTTATTTCCGGAAGACCGGCAGGATCCGGCAGCAAATTTTTCAGAGGCGCTTTGTAGCCATATGTCGGATCTGGAAATTCTGCAAAATTATCATTGTGATATGCTGGGCTGAAATTGTCCTTGTCGGCAGATCTTGTACTTGGGAATGTGGTGTAAGCGCATGTCTGAGCCTTGTGCGAAGCCAGATCTTGGAACGTTGAGGTGATGGATTTTTTGACAGGGGAATCAGTACCGAAGACCTCGATATTCGAAGGTGGAGCGAAAGTGATCAATTTATCGCTAAAGAGGGCTTTTGGTGAATTTCCTCTGGGCTGCTGAGCAGATTTGGTTGGAGATCGGCCAGTTGGTGCACATGTTGGAGGATTGAACGTAACGCTTTTCCCGAACAAGGCGTTGAAAGGTGAGTTGTGGTCTGACAAAGGTTCGCCAAAGCTTGTGGAGTTTTGTAGTGGCATATCGGTAGTATCGAAGGAGGTAACCGGGTCGTGGAAGATTTCGAGACGTCGCGTCGAAGCCATCGTCAACGGACCAGCTTGTTGTTGATGGCACCAGAAATCGCTTCAACGAGCTTTATGACGCGTAGAACCGAAGTTTTGGAGCGGTTCCGACAAATGTGGTGGTTGTGATCGCAGCGACTGTGCGTTGTGGCTGAGGTTATCTCAGGCGCGCTATGGCTGCGATGAAGATTGCGCAAATTGCGTCTTTGGCCTCGTTGGATGTAATCTGTCTCAACGGTAGATCCAGCCTGCAGCTCACCTTTGATGGCCCTATGCTGGGACTGTCATGTGTTGTGTGAGAGGTTGTATTAGGAGAACCATTGGCTGGCAAACCTGGAGGTGAAGGGATGAGCGATCGCGAAAGCGAGCTGAGGTGAGGTTCGAAGCTGATAGCAAGATCTTGCCTTGAGACTTTTTTGCAGTGTAGCAATGCAATAACAAAGATGTGTAAGCTATCAGAGCAATAGAGGGTGCAGATGCAATGCGAATTTGTTGAGTTGGGGTGTTTTGAGGTGAAGGAGTTGAAGACTTGGAAGGAGGGGATCATCCGCCTACAGTGGGGGGGGGAGTATTTCGGATAGGACCAACACTTTTAGGGCCCAAGAAGATTTCACAGTGAATTATCATACAGTAGGTACAACACACATTGATTATTCTCTTCTGAATTACTACATACTGCTTGTCTTCCCAACTCTCAGGAAATGATTGCATCAAAGCTCTAGTAAGTAGATCATGGAGTATATGCAAACGACTGCGACAGCCTCTCATGCAGTGGCCACAGTAATTCACAGCCACTCATTGGTTATGAACATGCCAACTTTCAGGCCCGGCGCTTCCACACGCCAGGGCCAGAAAACCTTTCGAGCCTGAGAGGTCGAGGCGCTAGGTGTGAGGCGAAACGGCACTCCCCTAAGCTAAAGGACTGTTGGTAGTTTTACTCTCTAACGTGGACGAGTAACCAACCGTTCCCGAATCATTGATGCCAGGCAGAGCAGGCTAAAGACCAAGATTGAAGACGGAGCCCTGCTGTGCACCACTGCACCAGTCATAAAACTTGGCAAAGGCGTCTCCTTTGAGTCCCCCCCTTACCCTTTGCGACACGTGAAATTGATCGAGAACACTCTGATGTTCGTGCAGATGACGTTCGTTCTTTATGGATCAATAGCAGCATGAAAAAGTCTGTCTATTTGCTGACTTCTATTCGATGTGGATCTCGAGCGCAACTTTCAAGAAAGCAATCAGCCCTAATGGTCTGTGCTAGGCATAATATCCTCTATTGTAGACTCCGGTACCACCAAAAAAGGTACCTGGGGGATAGACCATTTGTTTCTCTCATAAGAATATTCAAAGGTCGTACTTGGTATTGTATGACATTGTGTCGCTTTTCACTCCAAGAATGTGAACAAACTAGTGTGAATAACGTTAATGGCTCGTGAGGCGTCTCTTTCTTCAATAACACAGGAGATGTTGATCTCACTTGCCCCTAACACGAGATGTCAGGTTTAGCGTTTCTCGATGTATCACCAGCCACGGGGGAAAGTAAATCACCTTGCCTGTTTCCGGAGTCAGCAATATTCTCGCTTTGGAGATCCTAGACAGTCACTTACGATATCATCTCTACATTAATGTGGTTCTCTCCGAGAGTGCTGAACATACGACCAGCACAGCCCACCATATCCTTCATCTGCTTACCGACCAGACTCAGAATCGCCATGCCGTCGATGATGTCGACAGTGCCGTATCTCTTCAGTTCTTCAATTGCGCCACGAAGGTCATGGTCTACGATCTTCTTCTCGTCCTCGCCACCTCCACTCACCAGAGCTGAGTCGGAATGCAGAGCCATTGAGACATGTACTTCAGATGTAGAGATGAGATCGACAGACATCCTCCACTTGTCCAGAGTCGAGAATATCTTAGCGAAGAAACCGTGAGATAAAGAGCGTTTGTTGGAGTGCACATTGATGACAATAATCTTATGCTTGATGGTGACTGCTGTTGGTCGCTTCGGCCGCTGGTCCTCCGAGAGCACACTGGCACTTCGCGTGCGGAAGAGCTTTGAATCGTGACCAGGGACGGTTGGGCCATGTTTCTCCACCTTATCGGGTTTGATTACAGTGCCTGAACCTCGAGGATTGGTGACATTCTTGATCCGAATGGGTATTCTAGCTCGGATAACTTGTTCCATTGTGAACGGATGTATGACCTCGGAGCCATAGAAAGTAAGCTCTGCGGCTTCTGCGGGCGAGATCTCGGTCAATAGCCGTGCTGTGGGGACCTTTCGTGGATCTGCCGTGAAGATACCATCAATTTCTTTCCATACTTGTAGCTCCTCTGCGCCCAGGCCAACGGCGACCAACGCAGCGCACAGATCCGTATAGCCTCTACCTATTTGTTCTAGCAATCCTCCAGGAACGGCTCCAAAGTAGCCGGTAATGACTGGGACCTTCCTTCCACAAGCTGCAATCCTCTCCTTTAACGCTCGCGCTAGATTCAGGTAAAACACCTGGTCCAGGCTATCCGGTATCTCAAAGCTGATGACCTCGGAGAGATCAACATACTGTGAATCTACGCTTCGATCTAGTAGAAGAGCTGTCATGAATCGAGAACTGAGGATCTCGCCCTTGCTGATAATTCTGTCGGTGGATTTTACGCTTAGCTCCCCAACTCTCTGCGTAGCTGCTAGGAACCATTTTAGGTCTTGGCACTCGTCCTCTATATCTTTGGATAGATTTCCAATTATCTCAGAGGAATTGATGTAGATCTTCGCCGCTTGAATATGGTCATCTCGTATGGTATTCACAATATTGTCATAGCTTTGGGACTTCGAGATCCCAGCCTCTCTTGCGGCTCGTAACAGCCTAGACTCGAGTCAATGTCCTCCTCGTGTTGCTCATAGTTCCGGTGATATCACCTGTTTGTAGTGCCTTCTATCTTTGTATTATTGCTACGGGCAGAACATACTACTGCGAGGCGATGCTCTCTGAGACTAGGTCTAGGGAACAGTGACAGTCAGTCCACAAGGCCTAATCTTTGGGCCGCCAATGATACATCCAAACATACCTCACTATGTCTTCCGCAATTCTGTCAGCGAACTTGCCAATGCTTGTACCGCCATATTTTTGCACGACCCATTGTCTTGAATTGTCATCGTTGCGGACGAGACCCGCGTGGTAGCCATTGACCAGTGTATTCGATCCCATGATCCATGAGTCGAAATGCCAGAGCAAAGACTGGGCGACAAATACTATTTAACGGACTATATGAGAGACTCGGGGTCTGCTTAGGAATAATTATGTTACTCATCTTTCACGGCCGGTGTAGGAGCATCGGAGGTTCTGAAGAAGATTTTCCGTGGCTCCAATTGCGTGCGAACTAGCCGCAAACGACCGAGGATGTCGCTTAGATGTGGAGTACATACTGTAGCCCTACTGTATCGATTGGCGTTTGGTATCAGGGGAGTGGTGGCGCAGGGTGAGAAAGGACAGGCAGTAATCCGGAGATAGGAGTGTTGCCAGTCTTGGTGTGAAACCGATAATTGACATGAGTAGATGACTAGACATTGATATCTAACACTAATATGCGCTTCTATCAATCTACTCTTCTCAGAAACTCGAGACGCAATCGGATGACCCTTCAACGGACCCCTTTCCTGACCATTGAACAATGTCAATAATGTCCACGGAAACCCGAAGCCGTGTTTCGCTTCGTCCATAACGCCCCTCGGTATCAAATTCCCTGGATAGATGTTACAGCCCAACCTTGTGCGCAGCGAAGCTACCCTCATTTTTGGTTCCCCAAGAACTCCAATGGCCCCCTCCTGTCCTGCAATGAGCACCATGAGTAGATATCGATCACCGTCGGTACAACTCCCTATTGCGATCCCTCTCTCTGTGAAGATCTGGGCTCCTGCTCCGTCGTCTGGCCATATCCCGCGGATCGAGCTCTCTTCGGTCGCCATGTCGACCTCGGTCGCCCCTATCATCTCTCCTTGGCCCGTCATCTCGGCCTCTCGGTCCTTCATCTCTACTTGCGTAGCTCGGTATATAAGTGTCTACTTGAGACCTCTGACCTCCAGGTGGGGGCCCCCTTGGTGGTGGCGGCCTTCCTCTTGCGGGATCTTGAGGTTCACCAATCCATCCCTGTCCGCCCCATCCCACATTCGTCGGAGGAGGTCTTGGAGGAAGTCCATTGACGTCACGCGCCCACGCAGGACGGTGGAGTGGAGGTGGGCCAGAGGGTGGTGGGCCTCTATAGTCTTGTGGTGGGTGAGGCATCCGGTTCTCATAGCCATTGCGCCGCGGTGGATACTGTGGTGGACCATTCTGGTAACCTCCTGCATTATTGCGAGTCCTTTGTAAAGCATTGTTGTTGACAGGACCTGAACCATTAGTCCAATCTCCTACTGGACCCATTCCTACTGTCCCGCCGGCAGGAGCAGGCGGCAAAGCTGCTTTTTGACCGCGGAATTTTCTCCGATCTAGCTCGTGGGAGTCTTCAAAGTGAGGAATATCGCCAGGTTTGGCAGGTAGTGGAGGGTTCTTGAAGTAAGGATGTTCAAGAGCATCGATAGCGTTTATGCGTTTCCGCCAATCAAGCTTAAGAAGCTCGCTGAGTAAGGAGATAGCTGAAGAGCCTTGCTCTCGAAATTGCTGCGAAAGTGTACTGGGGCGAGGAGCAAAATTCTGAACGCCTTCGCATCCTGGGAGGGAGTTCCAGCCAGGCATATTCGTATCATTAGGTGAACCAACAAGGTCAAAAATCAGTTGCGCTTGGTTGAGATCACTATTGCCAGACAGGATAGGCCTTCCCTTGAACATCTCTCCAAACACGCAGCCAACGCCCCACATGTCAATAGCGGTAGTATACCTCCGAAGCTGTAAGAGGAGTTCTGGAGGTCTGTACCAGCGAGTGACGACCAATGTGGTGTAATCCCTCGTGGCCTCACCACCACCCTTCCCAGGCTGGGGAGGAGGATCATCGTAAGGTCTAGCAAGGCCGAAATCGGCGATCTGGAGTATACCTTTATTATTGATGAGGAGGTTGGCGGCCTTCATATCTCGATGTAAGATCTTATTCGCGTGCAGATACCGAAGCCCCTCAAGTAGTTCCAACATGTAGCATTTGATTTGAGGCTCGGTGAATGTGACCGAGGGGTTTTCGAGGAGTCCCGAGAGATCGTGGTCCATATATGGCGTAACCATGTACATGATAGCTTTCTTCTTGCCTTCTCCTTTAGGGCGCTCCACTGCCATCTCTTCCAGTTTCAAAACATTTGGATGAGAGAGCATCTTGAGGAGTTTGATCTCTCGCAGAGCAGTAATTGGAAACCCATCCTTTTCATTGTGCATCAATATCTTCTTCAAGGCCACGATGCGTCCGGTCTTCACTGATTTAGCCTTATGTACTTCTCCAAAAGTACCCTCTCCAAGCTTGCCCAAGACTTCGTAGGTCTTTATGCTTGAGCAGCCATGAAATCTCGCACGCCCTTCTGAGGTTCTCTCCAGTGATACTTTCGCGACTGCTGTTTTCTTATTTAGTGCACTGTCATTTGGCGACGGGTCGCTCCCGGGTTGGGGTGTGCTAGTCATCGCGCAAGAAAGCTACCGATCATGGATGGTTTCCGAGTGCGACGTTAGGAGGCCTCGTCAAGATAGCTTCGAGGAAGTGTGTTTGTTGGCGATATGCGACATTGGTCCGAACATGCTCTTATGTAGGCAAGAGACCGCGATTGCAGTTGTAGCTTTGTAGGAAGCACAACATGGCTCCTCCGTCGAGCTTGTCAATAGCATACCCTACCTTTTAGCACAATAGCATCTCTGCGGGATGAGAGGGTGAAGTGAATAACCGTACCTCCGTACCTGAATTTATTTCATTCATTCATGAGATCCAAAGGCGCGCAAGGATACAGTAGTAGTACTGTACTCTATTCGGGCACTAGGACTAGCCGCCGTATTGGTCGATTTCGCGGCGACACTCAGTACTACAGTAAGTGCTGGGGGAACGGAGCATGACTACGCAGTACTGCAGTAAGGTGTACATTAAGTGAACTCTCTTGAGAAACCTGAGAGTAAGTCATTGATATTCGCGTCGCCGTAAACTCCTATACTCTTTCTAAGGAATTGCTAGACGTTTTCGAGCGGAAGGAAGCAATGGCTGGAAACCACCCAATCCACGTCCATCCGGTTCGTTATCTTTCTCCACCTTCACATCAGTAGATCGAGGTCTAGAAGCTGAATGAGCTGTGTCATTACAGGTACGACCTCTATATCGATATTCCGCAACAATGCTGGGCGCTTCAATGTGGTTCTTCGTACGAGTCCTTTACCATGACGTGGTAGCTGTCAACGACTAACGTGAATGGCAGCTGATGTACCGGGCAAAGAAAGACGGGGCTGCGTTGCTAGGTTGGAAGCATCCATGGGATCACTGAGAATAGTCTTTCTCACTATGGAGCACACATACCTTGGTTCCACGAGCTCGGAGGAAGGCTTCTATGAAATTACCAAAGAGCATCCCTCAAGTTTACGGCGTTTGGCTCTATGTACGTACTGAATGAAAATTTGAGGTGGCCTTAGGTGACTAGACTTTCTAACGTGCAATACCCACATATCGCCGCTCTAAACCCCCAGTTTTGCCAAGTATAACATGGGATTAGCATCCTCATGCTGGCAGCGGCTTTTGAAAGAGGTAGTGGGATACCCCCCACGTATCTCCACCCTCAAATGCAAATAATTCTGCACACGCCATGTAGAAGATCTGCCATCTGTAGAACCACATCGCTGTATTATTCTTTCCGTACGTTTGTTCCAGATGGGGCCAAATCTCCTTTTTGCAGGAGTTCATCTTCGATAGCCAATCCTAGTTCAGTCAGCAAAAGGTATGTCGAGAAGTATATCCAGTCGCGGGGTTGCTAACCTCGCAAGTCATAGCATAGTGTTTCCCATTTACCCACCACTGCTCTTCTAGCTTGAGGTTCCCTTGGAAATAATGCAGCAGGTCCGCACTGGGCATGGTGCCACCAGTGAAGAAATGTGTGCTCATCCAGCCATCTTCGAAATCATAAGGAGTAGTCTTGTGAGCAAAGATATGCACAAAGAGTTTCCCTCCCGGCTTCAGTGCTCTTGCTACCTTTGCCATCAAGAGTTCGTAATTCTTCATGTGCTCAAATAGCTCAATTGAGATCACGCGGTCAAAGCTATCCCTCTCGAATTCGTAATTCACAACGTCCCCAGTGATGACGACAAGATTTGTCAGTCCTTTCTCTTTGGCTTGATTATCGATGAACTCTTTTTGCGTCCGAGAATTAGAAAAGGCGGTAATTTTGGCCTTTGGAAATACCTCAGCGAAGAAGAGCGCCCCTGAACCCCAACCGCAACTTTAGAGGCCATTCATCAGTCCTGTACGCAATCTAGCCCATGGAATTTGTTCGCGCACCCAAGGTCCAGAATCCTCATCCCGTCGGCTAGCCCCGACTTCTCCACATATGTCTCAAGCATCTCTACCTCTGCCTGCCCTAAGGTTTCGGTTCCCTTTGGATATAGACAGCAGCTATACTTCATTCTTGGCCCCAAACAAGCTTGCAGTACGCCCGTACCAACTTCGTAATGCTGTGTGTTTGCTGCACCAGTCTCAATGGCGATTGGTCGCGTACGTAAGGCTTTGACGTATTGCATTTTTGTCTTGTATGCATCCTCAAGACTTGTAGTCTGGATAACATTGAGCCGGTCTCGAAGCTGTCGTCGAATTCCAAATCGTATGACAGCTTGTGGCAAGTAGCCCCCATCTAAGACCCAATCTAGAAACATTCAGTCTTGTCAAAGCCATCTACTATAGACGTCTGCAGAGAAGTTACCGTAATTCATATTTCTTATTGGAAGAGCCGACTTTGGGTCTGTCTTAGCAAAGTATCCAAGCAGAAGACGACCAATTTTTCAGGTCCTAGCTGGCGACGGGGAATCCGAGAATTGCCACGATACGTTCTCGTGGCACTTCAGGTACTTCATTTATATAACAAAGATCCAACCTACCTATCCGACCATCGAGATGCACCAGCAACTTTATATGAAGTACATACCGTACGTAGTAGGTTATTCGCGCGACAATCCCGGGAATGACGTGCATTAGGCCGCCGGCTAGCAGCCCTACAGCGATGACAGGTACAGGCACGTTTACTTCGATTTCTTCGGTTTCTTCGTTGTTACCTTACCTTCCTATTGACAGCCCTCAGCGGATGTACAGGACATACTTTCGAATCTTTAGGCGGAACGATCACTACTTAAGGGTTTTACGGTCATTATCCTCCTTCATCACAACGCTACCCACACTGCCTAACCATGCAACGTCACCCCTACTGTTCAACTCCCAGGTAAAGTTGACTGAGCCTTTGCAAGAAAGCTACTAAACGATGGAGACCGTCAAGGTTGAAGGGAATCTGCCTGCACGAATTGAAGCCTTGAAACGGAGCACACAGGTCTCTTGGCAAAGACTTGGCCTAAAGATGGACGGCCTCGAGACAGGCTTAGGAGCTATGAACCTAAAGGAGAAAAAGCCTCCTGGAGACTACAGCCAGCGCCGAATAAATAAACTGAAGAACACGCCGGCACCATATCCGTCTAAAAGTCTGAGCCTTGATGCCGAAGTGAAAGATACTTGCCTACCTCCAATACCTACCGCGCCTCTAATCCAACCGCACGTTGAACATACATCACGCACAAGTTTCAGAAGCTCTAAAAATCTTCATTCGAAAACAGCGACGGTTCGAAATTTTGAAAGTCCGGCGGCTCAACTACCTCAAGATTTGAAAAATGGAAACGTTCACAACTCGATGCTGCAAGCTGGCGAACCCCTAGTATCTCTACCGATCGGAGCCAAGGATGTCACAAATCATCAGCTTGGCCGAGGATTCGTACCCTATGAACCCACCAAGTCAGTGCTACAATTTCGCAAGGTGCCACCATGGCGTGTTGACAAATCCCATAGGTTTTCGTCGACCCAAGCGTTGCAGAACAACCGCGCGGCGACTGCAATACCCTTTAGTTCTGTGCAATGGACACGCTCTACCCCACCTACTGCAAGATACAATCTCCGTGGTTTTACAACAGAAGCCTCTAACTTACCAACTCCAATTAACGAGACCAAAACCAAGTCACGCTCCACATTCAAGTCACCGAAGCCCCCTCCTGTCCCAAGGCCTGAGAAAGCTTACCTGGCTTTCGCGTCCCGCCCGGCAAATCGCCTCCAAAGTCCCCAGCGCCTCCTCCTAGTGCTGGATTTGAATGGTACCCTCCTATACCGCAAGGTTGGTTCATCAAGCTACACACCACGCCCTCTCCTTCCTCAATTCCTCAGTTACTGCCTTTCTAACCACAAAGTTCTTGTTTGGTCCTCTGCTACCCGTGGTAATGTCTCAGCAATCTGTGCCCGGCTCTTCACGCCGGAACAACGAAAGACTCTACTTGGGGAGTGGGCTCGAGATACTTTTGGGTTAACTCCGGCGCAATATGTTGAAAAGACTCAGGTATACAAGCGCCTGGACCGCATTTGGGCGAATGAGACACTTCAATATACACATCATTGGTCTGACGTCGGAGGAAGATGGGGTCAGCATAACACGCTACTGTTGGACGACAGCATGCTCAAAGCCAGCGCGCAGCCGCATAATCTAGTCCAGATGCCGGAGTTTACCAGATCTGGGGACAGGAAAGCAGACTTCGATGTGCTTGGGCAGGTGACATCATACCTAGAAGAGGCGCGGATGTGGGACAACGTGAGTTCGTATATCAAGAACTCGAGATTCGAAGTCGACGAGGGCTGGAGCTGGGATTGGGCCGAGATGAGGAGTCCAGGAGCATCATCGACTGTTGTATCAGAAGAAGAAGATGGCGGAGTTAGAATATGAGGAGGGTCAGTGGGTCCTGCCGCTGGCTCAGTTTGTATATAAAGAGTGTGTGCATGCTCTACAGACTGGTGCATGGCCAAGGAGCAGAGCCACTGTGATTCGATTGCGACGGTAGCCGACTGTTTTTTGAGCTATATTACTTACTCCCAATTATATGGCTCCTTCTCAAGCTTCCAGAACTAGAGAACTTTTTCACGACACTTATACCACACAGTCCCCGATGTGTGCCGAACTTAAACGAGCGTAGGCTTGTTGATACCACCTGCTGCTGCTCTTTTAGAAAACCGCACCAGGTATCCCATAACTATCTAGCCCTAGCGTCGTAGACCCTTGATCCATACAACCTAGTTGTCGCGGAATAGCACCTTTGGCCGACAACCTTTTGTTTTCTACTGCTCTTACATTAAACTGTGTTTTACGGTATGGGACTTGCGGAAGTTCTGCAGAAGAGGATAAAGGCAAGAAAAGACGAAAGTGGCGATGAAGTTGTCCAGGAAAATGATACTTTGGCGGGGGCTTCACGTTCCAGCACAACCTCGACAGAGTACACCGAGGTGGATGGCGAAAATGATATCCAGGACGGGGTGAGGAGCCTAAATTTGTTTATATTCTACCGTATTCATTGTGATTATAGTCGAAAAGAGGCGACAACAGCCGAACAGACGAAGAAGACATCGGTTCAATCTCCTTCGGTGCCCTCGCCAAAGCCCAAGAAACCCTCGGGAAGCGCAAACGACACGACGACCTTGGGCCAGGGACTCTCTCTCCACAGCCAGAAAAGCGACTCCGCGACCATGCCGGCTCCGAAGCCCTCGAACGCAGAGCCGGCAAAAAAGATACCCGCGACTTCTCCCGCTCCTCGAAACACGCCCCCACCGAGCTCTCCTCTAAGAAGGCCGTCTCCCGCCGCCGCGAAGTCGTCCACGTTCCCAAAGCCGAGGCCCGAGACCCGCGCTTCGAGCCCCTGAGTGGGCCGATCAACGAATTTCAAACGAAGAAAAATTACGCCTTCCTCGAGACATACCGGGACTCGGAAATCTCAGACCTCAAAGCCGCAATCCGCAAGACCGAAGACGCCGACGCCAAAGACAAGCTCAAGCGCGCATTACTTAGCATGGAGTCTCGCAAAAAGACACAGCTGACTAAGGATAAGGAGCAGGAGGTACTAAGCAAGCATCGGAAGAAGGAGAAGGAGCTAATTCAACAGGGCAAGAAGCCGTTCTATCTAAAGAAAGGGGAACAGAAGAAGATGGCGCTAGTGGAGAGGTTTGAAGGCATGAAGGGTAAGCAGGCGGATAAGGTGATTGAGAGGAGGCGGAAGAAAAAGGCTGCGAAGGAGAGGAAAGGCATGCCTGAGGGGAGGAGAGGTGTGGAGGGCTGAGAGGAGGAGTCAGGTTCTCTTGTTATTGTTTATTGGCCCTGTCATATGTTGTGCTCCATTTGGACCGTGGGGTGATAGAAGTGAAAGAATATACGGAAAAGGGTAAGCGAAGGGTTGTAGAAGGGCTTTGGGACCTTCAACCAGCTCTTCGCAGGTATCCACGCTGCAAAAGGACCAAGCTTGCAACATCTAACCCACCACTCGCACCACACCTCCACTCCACCTCTACCCTCTTGTACCGAAGAGACCCGAAAGAACATGCAAAAGCTGCCCTCAGTCGCCGAGCAAGAAAACCAGATTTACGACTGTAACTTCTCCACCGACTATCCATGCACTCACTTGGTTGTCGACCCGTATGACCGAGTTCACAACCTACCTCATATTCTCGAACACGAAACCTTACATAAAGCGAACGGAGGGAGACGATCAAGGGGGATACCAAGCCTCGTGCTCAGACGATACGAACAGATCCACAGCTCCACAGCTCCACAAACCCACAAACCCACAGACCCAGCACTTGTCCTCGTGGCTTTTCGAACATTGGAGCTGCGCTATAAGCTTCACTACGCACGTTTCCACCATACTGGAAAATCCACCCTTCCGAACTGATGAAGAAAGGAACGATAATAGCAGATACCGAATCCCCCAAGCCCTTTTCTCTCTCACTTCCTCCAAACCCCCCTTATCCCTTCCCGTTTCCCATACCAGCCTCATACATCGCAGCTCCACTCTCTCTCACAAGCAGTCCCTTTAAAAACACTCCGGCATACACCAACTTCTACCTCCATCCCAAACCCCATCCCTTCCCACCGGAGCCGGGGAAATCCCCCAATGCACTGGTCTCCGGCTGTTTTCTAAACACCTGCTCCATTTCGTACTTGTCACATTTGAGGATCAACGAACCGATGACTAGATGCAACGAATCCCCCTCCCGAACCTCCGCATTCCCATCCCCATCCCCATTCCCCAAACCCCTTCCTCCGCTTCCACCACCTTACTCTTCCAAAACCCCTACAGCCAACAGAAACCCCCTCCCTTCGCTCCAAGCACAAAATCAAGACCCTCCAGCCACGACTATAAAATCCCAAAACGTAGATTTCCCCCAATCTTTGGTTGTGCACTGCCCTGCTCTGGGGCGATTTGCGTGAAAAAAGCACAAAACTTCTCTCCTCCGTTAGTTAGACGCATGATTTTAGCTATGTTGGAAGAGACAGAGATAAACCCTCCCAGATCCATGTGTCAAGCGGAGAATCTCAGTATCTGTCATCTCTTGAAATGTCCAAAGAATATCATCTTCGTTCATACTTCTCGAGTTCCAAAAAAACTGTCGTCTACCAAAAATTCTTGGGGTACCCCCATCAGCACATCGTTGACTGGAGCATATACCGACGCCGAGGAACCCCGCAATTATCATAGCCAAAGTCGTCGACTGCTAGAAGTAGAAGAGCCCTGATCGCTCTTACTGATAGCCTAAAAAATAGACATTAAGCACGTGCTCCCAATGCTCCCTTTGCACCAAAATTCGCGCAAAGTCATCAAAAAAAAAAACCAACACCGGAAAGAAACTCAAGAGTGGAACAAGTCCCACGCCCTAGCACACAGCCCTAGAAACTCATCCTTCTTCCTCCTTTGCATCTCCGGACTATCCACACCCTCCCCAAACGGTCCTCTCCTCGTAGGTTCCGGCCCACTCCCGAGCGGCGGCGTTCCCATGTCCCTTTCGTACTCGGCCCTGGGTCTTCTCCTTCCACTGCCGCTGCGGCCAATGTCGCCGTTAGTGTGGTTGACGGCATACTTGTTGCTGGGGCCTTGACCACTTTGCATCAATGGAGAGGGTGGAGTGGGAGGTTGGTGGCCGGTGTAATGGACGATTTTGGGGATGAGGTCTTCACGGCCGGTCGTCATATCGGCTACTGCCTCTTCGGCTGAGCGGTAATCTCGTGATCGAGATGCTGGCGGGGGTTGGGAATGAGGAGGTGGGAGGCCGGGAGAGGGGAAGGCGGGTAGATGGTTGGAGTGTGAGGAACCGGAGTTGGAATTGGAGTGGTAGAAGCTACTTCGGTTGGGGGCTTCACCTCTGTGTACGCCGAGGCCTTCGTTGGCGAAAACGTCGGTTATGGGTGGTAGGCGATTGTTTGTTTGTGTCGCCGGGACGTGGTGGATGTGGGAGGTGTTGGAGAGATTGGAAGGTTGGTTGGCAATATGTCGGGTCATTGGGTTAGGTTGATGCCTACCAGTGAAGCTTTGATGTAGTGGTGCTGATTGGATGACCCTTTCGTTTTGAAATTGTTCGGCAGATGGGGGTATGATTGATAGACCGGCTGGAGGCCTTTTCTTACTCGTAGATGTGGAAGGAGTCTTTAGGCCGCCCCCAAAGGCGATATGTTCCGAACTTCTTGTTCCGTCTGGATCAATGGGCTTTGCTGTCTTTTGTAGTCTTGATTCGATGATATGCCTTTGTTGGTCACGTACAGAGATGCTCCTCTGCAATTGTTCTCTCATGGTAGGATCTTGAGTTTGGAAACCAGGTGACAGGCACGCAAGGCCGACGTCGTGCATAGCCAGGCCTCCACTATCTCTTGCAGTCAAAGGTGCGGAAGGCCGCGATGAGATTGCACCTTGTCCCTGTGAGGTGCTCGACGACAGATCCAACTTTCGCGGTCTATGCCTGGAGGTTGCGGGTACCTCCGGTGAACCAGGAGGCTCTTTCTTTACAATGATTTTCGGTGGACCATGCCTTGATCTGTACGTTGTGTGAGTTTGACGGTGGGTCATGGCCATCAACATTATGGACTATAGACAACAGTGAGGTGTAGGATAAAAGAAGTTGTGAACTTACGAATTGGGTGAACGCTTCCCCTCTGGAGTCAATTTCTGCTGTGCCGTAGTTTCGCTGATGATGGCTGGTGCAGCGTTGGCGGATGCTGTATTGGGTGTGGCTGAAGCGGAACTTCGATCGAGCTGAATGGGGGTGTGCGTCGAAGGAGCCAGTGTTGTATAAGGTGATTTGGGACTCGCATCAGCCTCAGACGGAGGCGGAGCCAGTGAGGGAGCTGGTGCAGCAGATGCGACTGCTGTAGACATTGCGCTCCCCGGACCCAGATGCTGATGCTTTGCCGTGCGTCGAGGGATCAGAAGACGGGCAAAAGCGCTGGGGCGGCCGAAGAACGTGCCGGAGCGAGTAGGTGTCGCTTGGGTGTAGCCAGCAAGAGGTCTGCTTGAGTTGTCGAGGGCTATGCTCCAGGCAGGATGTCGCAGTAGAAATGACAAGATGTCGTAGTCCCCTCCAACAGAGACAGATCACCTGGTATCCCTGGGGTTCATTCTTGTGTCGTGTTCACACAGGGACGAGGGTGCAAACGGAAAAAAATGGGATCCGAGTCGTTTCGAATCCGCCGTTTAGTTTTTGGTAAGGAGGAGGATGAGGAGGAGGAGGAGGGGTGAGCGAGTAAGTAGTGGGAAGTCCCTTCTGTTCAATGATCTGTGGAGCGGTTAAAAGCCGGGCGTTTCGTATCCAGTTTAGTCCAGGTTGCGGGAGTAGGGGTTGGGGGGAGGTATTGGTAGTTTGGTACCTATTGAGTTTGGCTCTTGGGGGGCCAAGGACAGGGTAACGATAGGCTTCAGCAAATCTGTTCGGTGTGTATAATAGGTTTCAGTAGTAGTAGTATCACGTATCACGTATCACTAGATGTTCATCTCCATTCTCAAGTACCTGTACTGTGCTACAACGCGCGCTGGTTGCCACTGTCACTACGCTGTTCTCTCGATGATAATAATATAGGGAGCATCTAGAATAATAGCAGGATGAACATGGCCGCCGTATGCTGAAACACAGAACCTAGATACATTAGATATATAATATATTGCGCTCATGTAAACAAAGCCTGTGCCGTAAGGAAAAACCACACAATAATAATAGGCGTCCCGGCCTGACCCACGGTTGAGCGCAGTAGGTAAGGTACGAGTACTGTGCATGTTCCCTGGACTCGTACGCTAGGACTAATTCAAGTATCTCGAGCGTTTCGCAATCGCAAAGCGTTGGGCTGATCCTCATCCTAGATAAGATCCCCAATTTGGGATCGTTTTATCAGCTCCATCAAGCCGGAAGGTTTCGTTTACCTTCACTTACGTCTGATATTCAGCTTTGCGAGGCGACCGTTCAATCCATGCCAGCTGCGTTGTACTCGTACGCCCTTCCAGAAGGGCCATGTTCCACCAATGACGCCCAGGACACCATGTTCTTGCACGGCTGTGACCGTCTGACCCGAGCAGCCACTTGCATTTGACAGGTTGCCGTTGATTCCTTGAAACGAGTCGTATATGGATTGTTACACACGAACCTTTCAATATTCCTAATACCAACTGCCAACGGCCATTCTTGTGCCGTGTCTTGATCCAGAGACCGTGTTCCACGATTCATATTGCTTTGATTTGATCACGCTTTGCTCTTGAAACGTCGGAATATCCCATCGCGAATTCCGATACATCCCCTTTGTTTCTACTACACACACAGCGAGTAGGTATCAGACCTAGACTTTCTGCAACCGTTCCACTCCTTGTAGCCTCCAGTCGAGCCGATAACAAATGTGCTTCCCTCGATCAGGCATCACCGGGTAATAATAGAGGTGTAGGATAGAAGCATCGTTGATCTATTGCGGTACTTGGATCTTAATGAAGCAACATCCCCGACGCCAAGCTTTCAATAGTCTCTCCTGCGCGATGATCTCAGGCACAGCTCAAAGTGGATTGATATTTATATGCCGCGCGCCTGTTTCCCTACAAATGCATACCGTACATCCGACTCAGAGACCTTTCAAGAGTCGAGACCTGAAGTCCATATTGAGCGTGCAGATTCTAGATGCAGGTGCATCAAGATACGATTGACAATAACTGTATTTGGGGTATGAGTGACTTCTTACGTACCTAATAAATCTTCGGATTATCCTTGTAAAGCATGGCATCGGCATGAAAAACTGTCTCCATCAAGCGGGAAAATAAACGGGCGCTAAAGAAATAAATTTGGACACTCGGTCAGGAACTTCTGATGGAATAACACTCGCATGACTCTGCATGAGCATTGCCATATCAAAGATGCCTTCACAAGTCTCCGGCTCTCAAGACCAATCCATGCAAGATGCACCAAACGGTAATGAAGTCACGGGCAATACAGCCTCTCCGGAACCGGTCTTAGAATTTGGCGAACAGCGTATCCGTGTAGTTAGTCTTCCCTATACTTTTGGTGGAACATAGAGCCTGAAATGGATCTAGCTCCCTGGGGCAAGTGACACAGCCGCCTCGTTCGAATTTGAGAACGAAGATCATACATTGGGAAATGCACTACGATATATAATTATGAAAAAGTACGATTGCCCTAAGTCTGTTTGGATCATTGGCGCTAAACCCTATATGTGCAGCCCTGAAGTTGAGCTCTGTGGATATTCGATACCACATCCGTCAGAAGCCAAGATGAATTTACGGATTCAGACGTACGGTGCGTTGTCCCGGTTACTACTCTTTCGTTTGAGCGGACTCGGCTGACACGATTTCACAGATGGCACAACAGTCTATGATGTACTAGAAAAGGGCTTTGATGACCTGATGGATCTCTGTGACGTGGTCACGGACAAATTTATGGCTTCGAGGGATGACTTCATGACGAGGCAGCAAAGTTGATGCAAGTCAAGGCAGGCGCTAAGTGCTGGAATAGCATTGAGCGTTTTGATATCCCCTATGTGCAACATGAACGCCAATTGGGAAATATAGAGCCTCAATTTCGACCCTAAATCCGCAGGTCAGCTACAGGGTTGTTGTTTATCCTCTGGACAGCTTACTTCTAAAAATGCTTGCATGAAGTTGTTGGGCAACCTTGAGGTGGGATCTTCCGTATCTCTGAAATACTTGAGGACATGCGGCAGTTGCTTCCAAAAGTTGAGCGTTTCCTATCATCAATCTTCGGTCAGCATATGCTGCAACATATCCACCCTGAACTTGCTCCATGCTGTCATCCCCAATGTCTTACGTCTTCCGACGCCACTCAACGCTTGCTTACTGTTTGGTCGAGAATTGAATCGGGGCGCATACTTGGTATTCCACATGACCCTGCATGAGCAGCACATCAACCACAGGCAATTGGGCAACGAATCTATGCCTTTCGAACTCCTGCCGTATCTTGGTCCGTATAGCAGAGACAGGGAAATTGAGCGAGTACATCTGCTGGATCTCGGGAGCCTACCAAACACAGGTCATCAGTATCAGTTAGACAGAAGTTATCATGAAAGCAACTGACAGCTCTCAGCCACTCCCGGTAGGACTTGAGGACCCTCTTCTGGGCATCTTGCCAGCTCACAGCTGTGATATTCCGATTAGCAAGTGTAGCGCATGTGGACGAGACAGAGACAAACATGAACGTGTTCGCTGAGCAAGATACGTCGGGTTGATAACCATTATTCCGATGCCCGAAGTTATTGTCCTGGGAGGGGTTCTTTGATACCGACAAGCTCTTGGCTTTCAACCGCTCGCTTGGATATGGCGCTAGCGGAACATGCCGAATGACGCAGCCGTTAAAGGTTTCTCATCACCATTCTTCACCGTTGTGCCTTCACAACCCACTACATCTAATTGCACTAGAGCCATAGGAGACACCACTGGTATAATCGTTCATATCAGCTCTTACGATAGCATCTGACAGCGCATCGAGCCATGCCGCCTATTCGCTCAGCGCGAAATCGCAAGCCACCACCAGATGGCTTTGACGATCTCGAGGACACCCTACTGGAGTTCAGTAACAAGATGAAGGACGCCGAGAATGCTTCACATGAAGGCAAAAAGCGACACGAAGTCTTGTGGCCAATTTTTCAGATCAGCCATCAACGTATGTACCGCTATCCGCAGCTATCCACCCCGTTCGCCTATCTCTCAGGGAGCGGTTACTGACAGCTCCTATGCGCATAGGGTCCAGATATATCTACGAACTCTACTACGACAAAGAAGCAATCTCGAAAACTCTGTATGACTGGCTATTAAAAAATGGGTACGCGGACGGAAATCTAATCGCAAAGTGGAAGAAGCAGGGCTATGAGAAGGTATGCGCCGTTGATATGATAGCTCTTTTTGGATATATAATAACCATGGTGTACATCCAGTTGTGCTGCCTAAGATGTATACAAACGAAAGAGACAAACTTCAACGCGACTTGCATCTGTCGGGTACCGAAGGCGCAGCTGAAGGAGGACCAAACTATCGAATGTGTTGCTTGCGGGTGTCGAGGCTGTTCTTCTAGCGATTGATAAAAGTTTGGATATACCAAGTGATGCAGGGAGATGTAGGCGTTTGGGGAAACTTGGGGAGTCGGTGTCAGAGTCACGGGCGTTGGGGTTACGGAATGCTAAAAAGGGATGACGGTTTGGGGATGTGCTAGAAAAGGCCTACGCTTATCGAAAGAAACTCCCCAGGGTGTTTTGAAAAGCAAACCAAACTGCTTGTATCCGCGAGGACTAAAACCCCTCCTCCGAACTATCGTCTTCCTCAAGTATGGTGGTGTCTATCAACGAGCCCTTCCTGCGCCCTCGATCTTGCCTCAACCAGTCCATATGTTCTTCCTTCGGCGACACATCGACGCTCGCTTGCGGTGTGAACCTTGGTGTTGGCACGAAAGCCAGATTCTCCTTCTGCTTCTGCTTCGCCTGTCTCTCCACACGATACGTAACCGCTGTCATCCCTCGTGGTTTCTCTTCACGACCATCTAAATCCAACAACGTGCGAATGAAGCCTGATGTGTAGTGCAGACTTGTCCCGGTCAAGACACCTACAAGGGTTGCTACACCGAGGTAAATGTAGAGCGTCTGTGCAAAATATTAGACGGTTGTCGTAAGGAGATAGCTTCGGCAAAGATCTTACCTCGAACTTCGCAAGGATATGAAATGGGTACCAGCAGGTGTATATGATGATGCAGTGCCCAAGGTATAAAAACGGCGCGGCAACGATGGCCAGGAGGGCGAAGATCCAGCCGAGGAGAACGGCAATTGGATAGAGGAGGTAGTAGAGGAAAGTTGTAAGGGCGGAGAGGTAGCCCATTTTCGGGGGTGGGACATTGGTGTCTTGCTTCATCAAGACATGGGGAGCAGAGACAAAGGCTCTGACATGTGCTATTGACGTAGGGCTGTCGCTAGAGTCAGCCACATCCGAGGGTCCACTACTACCTACCTTATGTACCTACTAGTACTCTCCACAGTGATATTTTACACTTATCTCTGAGCCATATCTAAGGCACTCACAAAGATCGCCAGAGTCGACTCGATCTGTGGACCAGTGACTGGATATATTGAATCCTGCTGAGCAATGTCCTACTGGTTTTGAGGCGAAAAGTCACCTGTTCTTCCAGGTCCTTGTCGAATCCTGTTAGTCTTGTCCAGAGATGAGGTGGGTATTGATCTTTTCCAAAGGTTTTTGGCCGAAGGGAAGCTTTTGCCTATCCCCGTTCTTAATGCATAGACTTGCCTCTCCATTTCATAGGTATCTTGCCCAATCAAGCCTTCAAGTCTACTCTCAGAAAGGAAACGACACCACTACACCATTGTACTATTCTAGCGCCCAATAGGAATCGAACCTACTATGAATTACCTTAAGTACTCTTCGTCACTAGAGTAAATACCGTTGAGATGGGTTACGATTCGACTGGACCGGTGTTTAATGAGTCTATTCATGGGTGTTTGAGATTGACATTGGCCATAAGCACCTTTAGAAGTGAAATGTAAAACTCCTTGCCGCTAATCCCATTTTCTTTGATTGTCATGGTGTTTCAGCCGATATCGTTGCATTCGATCATTTTGCTCCAATAGGACATATCTAGTCCTGATCCCAACAAGACGATCTCCGACAGAAGGCCCAGCTCACCGCCCACCAAAAACCATTAAGATTGAAGTCCCAGAACAACGAAAGAGTCCACCAGTTGGGGTCTGATCTCTTTAACAGGTTATGGTGGACAGGGACGTGGTCTCGATCGGCTGAACTGGCTTTTAACGAGCTTGGTTTGAAACAACAATCCTTTTGACCTGACTCTGAAACCGTATCGTCGGAATGGTCACATGGAAGGGATGAATTCAAGCGAGGCGCAAACTTCATAAAGATCATGCACAGCGCAGTGGGCAGATGATATATTCCTGATCTAGTGGCGATTGCGTGTTCAAACTCGAGCCTGGATTTTAGATGCAAACATTTGATTTCTTGGGTTGATACACCATATACCTGGGTGATGATGCGATCTTGGTTGATCCGGAAGTCCGCCTCGCCGCGTAGATACCGTAGATAGATACTTTAGGATATTCTACGGTACGGTTAAAACCACCTACCAGGTCTACCTTGCTTAGCAGCAATTGCACATGTTTAAGTACCTCCGTACTCGTAGTGTTTTGTTATTCACGGACCTCCACCGTGGTATTTCCATGACGAAGACGACTCGGTTCCTTGCATATTCAATGAGGACCTGCAGTATCAACAGGTAGAGATTTCACAATGTCCCTTATAAATCTGAGGTAGTAAGGCAGTCCTGGAGCTCCTCCACTGAAGGGAATTGGTTTCGGGTTGACATCACTTAGTGTCCGTAAACGTCGATCTGCATGGAGAAGCCCTAAGGGCAACGTCGTGTCATTGTAGATAACCGCATGTCTGGGCTGCAGTCAAACCATTGAACTTCTTCCATGATTTTTGCTGCTATTGCTTGAGTTTTGGGCGTTGCCCTGGGCGTGTTGGTCCCCTTGTAACGTCACAATGGGAAACAATCCATCGAAGCCAGATGGCGCGAAGCCTGCCTCTCCCGTGGTCAGTCATTCATCAAGCTCTTCGACGAACCATTCACGGAAAGAGCCGAAATCGTCAACAGCTCAGCCCTCTACTCGAACTGCACCTGTACAGCACACATCGCATCCAGCAGCACATCTTCAACACCACTCCGGATCCGCCAACTCATCACCCACACAGCACCACAGCCAAGGCGAAAGGATGGGCAACGAGCAATCACATCAAAAATGGAAGGACAGGAAGAAGAAGGAACAATCTACGCCTGTAAAAGTCCCTCGTGGAGCAGAACCCAGGCGCCAAAAAGGCCCAGATTCCCGATTCGAGCCATCCGGTCCACCTCGAGACCCCAATTATATACCGCACTCAAATCTCAACTTTCCACCCCGCCTACCTTTGCCGATTGAGGAAGAGGTTCATACCCCCGGCTCTCCTATAATCACCCCTGCAGATCTCTCATCGGCCTTGCACTATGAAGACGTCGAGGGTGCTCTGCCACGGCAAACCTCCATTGTTAGCAACACCACGATTGACGACGACGAGCTTTGCGATGAGCTTCAGCCATATCCGTTTGAGGGGTCAAAGAGGACTGTGCCAACTCTGGTTCAGTGGAAGCAGGGGGGCGATAAGGTCTACGTTACGGGAACATTTACTTCATGGAGCCGGAAATTCCGCATGACTAGGGAGTAAGTAAAGCTGTTCGTATGTCCCATCAACTACTCTATTCTTCGAGTCTACTAGGAATCTTAAATTTAATAGTTCACCTCGTGAGATGCGTCTTTCTGCGCACTGCGCCACAATACTTGCACTACTTCAGCCTTGTTCATGTCTTCAGTGTGCCTTACCGGCATTGAGCCATCTGAGCGTCTAGCTTTAGTATGCCACATGCATGCTGATCACCAGATGATACACAGTCCTGAAACGAACATACTTTCAAATGTCCTTCAACTTCCTCCAGGAACTCACCATGTCAAGTTTATTGTCGATGGCGAGATGCAGCTCTCGAACGAACTGCCAACTGCCGTCGATTACACCAACATCCTTGTCAACTACATTGAAGTTAGCGCCGACGACTTGCCAAAGGATTCAGAAACCGAGATCAAAATTCACCCGCCACAAGTTCTCCCCGAGGGCACCGAAGGTACGGATCATGATCCAAACTCTGTTGGAAAGACTCAGCCTATTGAAGCTCCTGAAGCTGTCTACTGGGGCGATGATGTCCCCAAATACCTTCATGACCTTGATCTCTCCGAACAAGCGAGGCGGTACCAGCGTGCTGCGAGAGGAGTTGCGGAATTTGCCACACCGCCAAGTCTACCTCTCTTTCTGGGAAAGTCCATACTGAACGGGTCGACTCCCATGAAGGATGATAGCAGTGTATTGAACATGCCTAATCACACAGTGCTCAACCACTTGGCCACCAGTAGTATCAAAAACCAGGTTCTGGCCACAAGTGTGACTACTCGCTACAAGCGAAAGGTAATCTCTTTCTACGTTTACGTGCGCCGCTTGACTGACATCAGAAATAGTACGTGACCACTATTATGTACAAGCCCACAGTTGATGAAACTGACTGAATGGTACACTTTACGTTTCTCGAACGTACCTTGATGTCAGCTTCATGTAGCGTTGGAGTTGAGGAGAAAGATCCTATATTATAGGGATAGGTTTCCATATCTCATGCATTTCTTGCATACCATCTCAAAAGCCCTTTTTCATTTCATAAAGGACTTCTGCGTCTCGTCATCATAGGGTCATTGGAAAGCCATCTGTTCGAAGATAGATCGGCAAGGTCGCTAGTGCAGCATCACATGATACAATGGGAAAGTCTTGGAGGCCACAGCACCATTAGCTTCGCATTTTTGGGGATGGATCAGTCTCTCCATTTAACAAACACCTCGTCTGTCCTAAATCTCTGGGTACATGTGCTGTCCTCCAAGGGAGTTATAAAGCCCGTACTGTAGGCTAACAGTCCAGCATGGGCAATCATAATCCCGTTGTCTATGCAAAATCGTTCATCGGTTGCGAACACGCTGCCACCTCTATCTCTTGCCATCATGCCCATCATCTCTTGCAGCCGCTGGTTGCATCCCACCCCACCTACGATTAGCACCTGACTGGAGCCCACGTGCGCCATTGCCCTTTCTGTAATCTCCACTAGCATTGCGAAGACGGTCTCTTGCAAGCTAAAGCACAAGTCCTCTCTGGTGATCACTTCTCCTGTGATATCATCCATCCATTCACCTGTGTTGCTCTCCAACTTTTGGGCTAATATGTCTATAATTGCCAGAATCCCAGAGAAACTACAGTCCATTCCCTTTACGGCGTATGGCAGATCTAACAAATGCTTCCCCTTCTTCGCCATCTGTTCAATGTTATAGCCTGGCGCAGGATCATTTGAAATATTGAGCGTACGCGCAAACCTGTCAAGGCAGTTCCCAACAGCGATATCGAGCGCCTCCCCAAAAATCCGATATCGTTGGGAAGCATAGGCTATGACCTGGGTATTGCCGCCTGATACATATAGAACAACAGGATTCTGCGCCCCTGTGATCTCGCGACCCATCTCGACGTGCCCAATGCAATGATTTACTCCCACAAGCTCTTTACCCCACAGCAAGCTCAGCATGCGGGCCGCGACAGCGACGCTCTGCAAAGGAGCACCCATACCGGGGCCCTTGGTGTAGCATATACAATCCACAACTTTCACAGTCACGCCAGCTTCTTTCAAGGCCTGCCTGACGAGCTTGACGAGCCATGATCGATGGTGCTTCGCTGTGTCTTTTGGCAGAAAGCCTTCTCCAGGCGGGGAGACGAATGTATGGCGGATATTGGCGAGGATCCGGGCTGGACCACCTTCAGGAGGATGGAGTATGATGCCAACGCCCAGCTTATTAGCTGAGCCTTCGAGACCGAGAGCGATCATGGTGGTCGATGTCAAGTTAATCGCTGTTGTTAATTGTTATCGTCTGTCGGTATTCGGACTTTAGGCGGGGTTGGAGAAGCTCGGACCCTGACTCGCTTTGAACTGCCGCACAACATTCACGTCCACCGACTACCGTACTTCTCATTTTCCGCTTCACACCTACCTTCTTCTCGAGGCATACTGATATGACGACTCCTATAGTGACTGATGACTTCCAGCAAAAGTCCGACAACTTCATGAGCTGGCTGAAACAGAGGCCAGGAGCCAGCATAAGCTCGAAGATCAGAGTAGCGGACAAGAGACGATATGGTGCTGGCAGAGGCATAGGTACTAGCTTTCAAGCGTTTCCGTATTTCTTCCTCCCGGGTTCAAGCATACTGACATGTACCAGAAGCAGTGCAAGACATCGACGAGGATGAGGAGCTATTCTCTGTAGGTCTATCGGATGTTCTGAGCGTGGAAAATTCAAACCTCCCCCGACATATTCCAGAGGCGTTCACGGAGCTCGATTCGTGGATGTCATTGATACTCGTCATGATATATGAAGAGGGCCAAAAAGAGAAGTCTACATGGTGGCCGTACTTCAATATCTTCCCTGATGACTTCGATACCCTTATGCAGTGGTCGCCTTCTGAATTGGCCGAACTACAAGGCAGCGCCGTTGTAAAGAAGATAGGGAAGAGCGAGGCAGATACGTCTTTTCTTGAACAACTGCTTCCTATTGTCAAAGGCCAGCACGCACTATTTGGAGACTACGCTACGGTATTCGCTAGCTCAAATGGCGAAGCACGTTTTCTTATGATCGCTCATAGGATGGCGACGTTGATCATGGCATACGCGTTTGACTTTGAGCCAGAACAGGAAGACGAAGACTGGCAGGATGACACTTCGGAGATCCCCAGCCTACCTAAAGCGATGGTTCCACTGGCGGATCTACTCAATGCAGATGGTGATAAGAACAATGTGAGTAATACCGAAACTTGCGAAAGTCCCTACTAATGAGACCAGGCGCATCTGCTTCAAGAGGAAAGCAGGATGACTATGATTGCAATCAAGCCAATCACGAAGGGACAAGAAATATTCAACGATTACGGCCAGTTGCCCAGATCGGATCTACTTCGGACATATGGCTACATAACGGACAACTACAAGAAGTGGGATGTTGTAGAAATCGGTGTTGAAACTATAATAGAGACTGCGATTGCGCATTTTGCCCCAGGAGAAAGCCAAAAGAATGCAAGGGTGAGTCGTGTGGTATTGTTGAGCGAGACTACGCTAACTTTCATTAGGTTCAGCTCGCAGACAATTGGCAGGTGTATGATAACGGGTATGACCTACAACGCCAACCCAGTGGTGAGGCTTCCCAGTTTGAACCAGCTCTCTTGCTCATGGTTCATATTTTCACAATGGACTCCGAGACCTTGGGAAAAGCCTGTGCAGCTGGAGAGGCACTTGAGCCGCCATCACCACAACTTACTTTGGATACGGCTCTGGTGCTCAAGAAAATCATCATCCGGCGGCGTGACGAATATAACACATCGATAGCTGAAGATGCTGTGTTGCTACAGGATAGTGCACTACAAGGACGACGCAGAATGGCTATCGAAGTCCGCCTCGGTGAGAAGGAAATATTAGGGTCGGCACTCGAAGCCGTTGAGGAGAAGATGCGATTCCTCAGTATAGAAGGCTTGTCGCTCGAAGCTGCTAATGGAGTTGCAGACGGCGCCCGGAGCAAGAAAAGAAGGACGTGACATGCGTGTACAGGAAATGTCATGCATCAAGAGATACATTGGTATCAGGAGATCTAATGCTATCTCCTATTTATCCTTTGGTCTCCGGACGACCTTCCTCATGAGAGGCTTCGTTATCATATCCATCTTACACTATTGTACAGCTACCACTCAGTATAATGTGGTTCCGAAAAGGCTGGGTCAGCCTTCCACTACTGGTTGAACACGCCGCAACATGAGATGCCCTCGAGCAGCACCGTCGTTGCTGCAATTCCAGCTGGGGTTTGGGGCCTTGGTGTACCTGTATGTGGCCCAGAGATGCTTGCTTCGTTTCGAAACCTCCCACACCTTGGGCTAAACGGGAGTTGTTGACATGAGAAACTGAGAAGAATCAATCAGAGCCGACTTGACGTGGAACGCTCCCAGAACCGCTTCGCTGAGAAACGGAGCCGCCAGCTTCAACCTGCTGCGCTTGCTGTGCACGCTTTGCAGTCTGCAATAGTGGATGTATGTGCGCTCGGTACCGCATCCTCGGGATATCGTACTGATCGATCGGGTAGGTTGGTATCTCATCCTCGTCCTCATCCTGGTCAAATTTATATCGATCTACAACGGTATCATCCAGGCCTTCCGTTGACTGCAACCGCATCCCTCTACGATCAATCATCAAACGGCCTCCACGCCCATACCTACGTCGAAACGAGGGTTGGTTCTGACCCGGCTCATCATAGGATGGAGACTCATAACGGACTGTAATGGACTCATCGTTACCGCGGCTTGGTGAGCTATAATCAGCGGTCACATCACCTATATGCTCGGAAGATATTGACGCCGGTGGTGTAGGTAAGGGAACATCTATCTTGGCATTAAGGTAACTCGATCGCATATTGACCTCTAAAGGAGGTGTCAATGGGGCTTTCGTTGAGTCAACATAGCCCTCGTTCCATTTCTTATGTTGGGCGATTTTCGATTCGATCTCCTGTTGCAGGTAATTCTCCTGTTCAGCTAACAGGTCCTGCAGTGAGACCAAGTCTGCTTCGGCAGGTCTACCATCCGGCCTTTGCGGCAATCTGAGCTGATTCCCAGAGTTGCGCTGAGATGTAAGTTCGAGCGGCTTTTTCTTCTGGGGCTTTGCACCGTCAGTTTTAGACCATGTGCCTTTGCAAATTGGCGAACTTGTCCTACCTTTTGGTTGATCAAGATGTCCTCGTCTCCTTCTCTGTACTGCTCTGGAAGATTTTGCTTCACTTGCCTGAGACTGGCTCGCTGTTCGAAAAGTTGCCTATCTATGGTAAGTTGCTCTCGTTTAGTGATTTCCCTCCGCTTGATGAGTGCCATGATCTGTCTTGATTCTTCAAGCTCTTTCCTGAGCTTCTTCAACTTCTCCGCACTGTGAGCATCTCTGCCCCGCGTCTTGCGGATCTGCCGAACCTCTCTTCTTCTAAAACAGACGTATGGATCAGCGTCGTCTGTCTCTGCACCAGTTTCGAACTTTGCGGTGGTCAGCGACGGCAAACAAAAGGCAAAGTCGAGTACTTTACCTTGAGACTGATTAGTAGAGATTTATTCCCATTTTGTAATCTTCGGCTTTTCCAGTGCTCGTAAATCTCCTCTGTGAAGGGTCTGGCGTGGTCATCGAGATTTTCATCAAATGCGGATTCCATTTCCTCGTAGCTAAGCACAGGGGGGCTATCTACGGCCGCATATGGCTGCTTGGCTTGGGCTGTCTCTTCGAAGAAACACATGACTTCTTCGAATTGATCTTCCGAGCATTGCGTTGATGCGTTCCTGTTCTTGTTCGTTGGCTTTAAGAAGGCGACGTCTTCATCGTCCAAATCATACAGACAACCACAACAGTCCTCTACGGTGGAAGAAAATCGGATGTACGTTGCCGGCTGAGGAAAAGTAAGAGGGTAGAGTCGTTCATATTGGATCGAACTCTGGATCGTATCTGGAGTGGGGATATAGATTTGTGCGACTTTACCGCCAACAGCAGCTGCTTGAGAGGCTGATAAGGCGGCTTGGAGGTGGTGTTCCTACGTGCATATTAATATTAGGGACGCGACACAGGGTCCTACGGTCGCAAGGCGTGACCCGGAAAAGAAAAAGGAAAGACAGCAAACTTACGATCTCTTCGCCTTTTTCGACACCGGTTTCAACCTTGGGGACGTTGCGCTGGGTAATATCATCTTCTTGTTCTATTTGGTCTTCTCGGAGGATCTGTAATGTTTGTCTGGTGCTTAATTTGCGTTGGCGAAAGCGTGCCGATGTGTTGGCGGATGATCGTGTCATTAAAGCGACAATTTTGGGTGACGGTAATTTCGAAATTTGACATCATCAAAAGCGCAAAGTCCAAGGATTAATTGTACAGCGAAAAAAGGTGATGGAAATGTGGTATTTGGGGCTGATTTGGACGACTTGGTGATACTAGACTTTGGATTGTCGTTGACTTTACCCCTCGGTGTTTTCGTGGACGGATCGTGTTATTGGTGGTAATAGTCCATCTAATCCGGTTAAGCGCCAACCAGGCAATTCTAGGCCACCTAATCCCTAACGAGACTAGCGTCTCTCGTGCTCCGTATCAGATTCATGGGACCATCATCCATCATCCATCACCCATTTACCATCCCACTGCACTTCACCACGCTCGACGATCAACCCGTTCAGCTTCAATACTACTACATAGAGGTCTCTACGCAACCATCAGAGTCGACTTGTACCCGTGGTAGGGCACGTCGCAAAAGTGGCGTCCGCAAACCAAGCAGCGCTCTATGATGCGCGGAAGAGGATTGGCGCGAGCGGCCAGCTGCTCGATGGCATCGTGCAAGGATCCAACTGTGAGGGCAAATCGATGTCAAATTGATGGCTCGATGGCGGTGCTGACAGCAACCTACAACAGTCGACCGCGAAGAGGTCGATCGACTGCAAAAGAGGTTCATGAAACTCGACAAGGTAGGAGCGAGTCGGTGGTCACTGCAATACCACAATGGAGCTAACATGTTTACAAAGGACAACTCTGGAACGATAGATCGCGAAGAATTCCTCTCCCTACCTCAAGTCAACTCCAACCCCTTAGCTACTCGGTATTTCCTTCCTCTTGACCACACACCGTTCTCCCCATTCTAACCACCGGTATATAGTATGATCGCCATATTCGACGAGGACGGTGGCGGGGATGTCGACTTCCAAGAGTTCGTGTCTGGCTTGAGCGCCTTCAGCTCCAAGGGCAACAAGGAAGAAAAGTTACGGTTTGCCTTCAAGGTCTATGATATCGATCGCGATGGGTATATAAGTAATGGGGAACTGTTTATCGTGCTAAAAATGATGGTGGGGAGCAACTTGAAAGATATGCAATTGCAGCAGGTACGTTCCTAGTGGGGAGCAATAGTTCGCAGAAAAGAGGGGTTAGAGAGATTAGAGCTAAGTCAAAGCGTCTGTAGATTGTCGACAAGACGATCATGGAAGCGGATACGGATCGGGACGGGAAGATTAGTTTTGAGGAGTTTACGAAGATGGTGGAGAATACGGATGTTTCGATGAGTATGACGTTGGGTAAGCCTTCCATACTGCTAGGATGTCGAGGAGAGAGCTTGCTGACCACCCTCGCAGATCAAATTTGATTGATACCCCCAAAAGAAGCACTCGTGCCATATAGATGCATTTAGCATACTTACAAGTTCCGGCGTTGACGGAACCCAAATGACAAAAGGTTATAATGACAAGTTTTGATCGTGTTATATTCTCCTTATCTTTGCTACAAAGCCGGCATGTGACCGACCTGCAATCTCCAACTTCCCGAGCAGCAAAAGCGCCCTGGGAGTATCTGCAGTACCGTTGTCACATCTTCCTGCAAGGGCGCGGCAAGCAAAGAAAATATCCCCCATCCCCCTCGGAAATACCGACACCATGCCAAAAAAGCTGAAACACAAGTGTATGCAATGCACCTTTCTAATCGGGACAGATATCATGACCTTGTTGTTGTTGTTGTTGTGACTACTTCAGACGACCCATGCCAAAACAGTTGCCTGCAAGGGGGGCCCGTTGTGGGCAACTTGGGAATGTGGAGGGGTTGACTATCTAATGCATGTATTTTATTTTATTTTTTTAACTAACCTTGGGGTTTCTTTGATTGCTGGAACACATGCTTTTCTGCCGATTCTGTCTCATCTTTTCGCGAGTCAGCCTCTTCAGAGTCAGCGGGGTCCAGCGCCCCCTTTGAAATGGATCAGCGTTGCAGTTGCATTTGCAGTTGCATTTGCAGTTGCATTTGCATTGGCATGTATGCCCTCACAGTCCCAGCGAGATTTCCAATTTCATCCTGCATGTTCTTCTTCTTTTTGGGAATTTTTCCCCGTCACTAGATTGGCTTTTCTCTGTCCTGTCGGTAAAGGAATGCGAGTGAGTGAGTTGAGTGTGTGAGTGTGTGTGAGTGGCTGTGTGATATCTTGTGGCTTTTGTTGTTGTTGTTGTTGTTGTTGTTGTGGGGTAACCTTGTGGGGATTTTGTATTGTTTTTGGTACGGGTATGGTACGGGTTCGTGTGTGTGTGTGTGGGATGGATGTACCCCTTGGGCGAGACAATCTAGGTATGTACCATACCATACCAACTAAATCCTCCCCCCTCTCTTTCATTCCACCTACCAACCAATCTGTCGTTTCTCTCATACTACCACACCTCCTTTACCATCCCCACTTTTCACGAAATTTCGTATACACAAGCTCTGGTGAGAGATTTCTGGAGAAGTAGTGCTTTTTTGGGGGGGGCGGGGGGGGGTAGTTCGTAGCTTCTAAGCGGAGGGAAAATCAAGGTTGTAGGTATTAGATTGGAAAGAGAGAGAGAGAAAGGTCGAGAATGTAAATTTCGGCGTGGATGAACGAGGAAGACTAGGGCGAGAGGGAGAGGGAGTGCGTGGGGCCAAGAGGTCAAGGGTGGAAGTGGAAGTGGGAGGATGGAAAGTAGCAAGTAGATCTGAACCGGGGGTTTTCCTTTTGCTCATGCTCATGCTACTTTTCTGGATAAACATCTCTACAAGGAAATGTTAGACTCGGGGTGCAACGATGCTGCAAGAGTTGTTTTTTTTTTTTTGAAATCCAGAGGGTATGTAATGGAGATAGGAGGGAAAGGCCATGCATGGTATCCGAGATCACGCGGGTTGCTCTATTTGGCGTTCGACGCCCATCAGCTCCTTGCCCACCCTCAACAATAATCCTCAACAAAGAGCCCCCCTTACCCAGATCCGACTCGCCAAGTTATGATACACAACGTTTCTTTTTTCGAACCATTACGCCCACTGCCCTCAAAACCCCTTTCGATCTGATTTCCACTTCTGGGTCAGATGGATGCCATTTTCATATCGGGTTTCATGTTTCTCAGCAGACGTTTGGCGCGCAGAGTTGAGGTGGATAAAGGGGGATAGATAATATGGCACAGGACGAAAGTACACAAAGGGGATGGGATGTTGGAAAGATGCATGATGTGATGTATTCAAAACTAGCAGAAGCAAGAAGAAACGGTATGGCAGGGTTTTTGTTTACATGTCATGTCAAAACACGTAACGTGTGAAAAGGTCCAGTGTAGCTCTGATACGGCGATTGCGATAGTGCTGGTCACCTGGTCAAGACGTTGCTGAAAGGCAAAGCGTAGTGTGGGAAGATCAGACTAGCAAGGCAAGGTTAGGTTAATCAAATGAACTGCAAAGCGTGATATTGCAGTAGCCAGTGAGAAATATTTCCCAACAGAATTCCCAAGCGATTTATTTGTCAAGAGCGGACTTGTCAAGCACACAGAAGTGTGATGCTGGTGCTTCATTCCCTTGTTGATGGATACCTGGGCTATCAAGAGTTTTCTTTTTGTGTTCGGTGGGTGAAATAGGACTAGTTATCTTGATGAACGATAGTGGTCGATATGGCTCGGGCCGGGCTGGGGAGTCCCAGGTATCTATTTCCAGGCATTTGGTAGTGTGAATCTCTGATGATCATCAGGTTTTCAAGATGGGCGAGTGACTGGGTTCGGAAGGATTTGGGGAAGTGGTCGTCAGCCTGATTGATGAGTTGTTTGTTAGGCGGCGGTGGATAATATGATCCAGGCTAAGAGAAGTTGAGATTCTTGGTTCTCATGTCGAAAAGCAGGCAAGTGCGTGGTGTCAGGATACGCGGTTGTGGCACTTTGCTCCCTTGTATTCATGGTGGTTGGTATGTGTTGGTCGATAGGCAAGGTCAGTAAAAGTAGGCGATGCAGGTTTGACGGGGGGGTTATGTTTATGACTGCTGGGACGTCAGCGCGTCTGGGAACATGTGATGAGTCCCAACTAGAGTATCCGGAACTGTAGATGCATCTGTCAGGATGTCGCTTCACTGCCATGATTGGCTTCCACACGCTCGGGAAAACTGACGACCAGGTGCCTTACGGCGCCTTAACCCCAGAAACCCCCAAACTTTGAAGCTGAAAACCCTCGAAACCAGCCTCGTTTCATGTTGATACTTCAAAGGACCCGGAGAGCTTGGGCAGATCAGGGAATCGAACCTGATATGATATAACAACTGGCGGCCTTGATCAGATATGATGGATGCTAAGGTTTGGATGATTGGCAGTTGGGACTTTGCAGACTTCCCCTGCCAATGCATGTGCAGGCAAGGGATATGCCATGGCAGCCGAACCTGCGTCACGCATGGTCGTGTGCAGGTCTTCTGATGTGGAGCTCTTCCCTTGGATTTTTATGTTGAAGGCGCGGAGAAAGGAAGGAGAAAGTGGTTGATTGATGGCTGTACGGGCTAGCGCAATGAAGCTGCAGGACAATTTGTAGCTTTGCAATTTCCTTGCCATTTCCCCTTTGTAATTGCCACCCTTGTTCTGCTATGTATTCCTTGACCTGACCCTATCCACCGCTCGTCTCCCACCCCACCCCCCACAGTCTGCCGAGTTGCCAGATCCCTCCGTTCCACCAAGCACCCCCTTTCCACTGCCGTGAGGCCACCAAATCTCCGGCACCAAGGCGTCCGGCACCGTAGTTCCCCCCCAAGTGAATATACAGAAAGTAGTTGGTGAAACGCCTGCTTGTAATCCAGTACAGCTTTGTGTACAAATGCTGGAAAAAAAATCACAATTGCCTCCCAGGGGTATTGCCCAGCCGACAAATGAGACCAAACGCCTTTTTGCCTAGAAGCCCGCATTTCTATGCCAGAATTCACGCGAGAGCTGTCCGTACTGTAAGGAAAAGTACAAAAGGAAACGGTCCTGTCCCGACGAGTGTTGAAGGTACTGCTGGTATAAGGTCGAATATGTATGGTTTGGTGTTTTCGAGTTTCGAGTACGCATTGGGTGATATTTACAAGGCGGGTGTAATTGGTGACCGAAGATAGCTAGAAGAACGCCAATAATTGAGAATGTAGATGGAAGAATTCCGGCTGAAAGATTCCGGGTGAAGGATATGTACAGGGCAGAGCTGCTGCGTCATACGTGCGCTCATTGAGCGGTCGAGGTACGAGTCGTGGGTGCCGGTTCTCCGCTCACTTCTGTCTCCGGCGCGTTGTTGTCGTCACCGTCTCCCTCAAGGAGCTCAGAGCATTGTGTGAGGACTGTATGAGAGTCAGCTCCTATAGTTGAAGCTGCATTACCGTAGGGCGGAACCCGATTTGCTTACTACTCAGGATCTCCTCTTCCCACACCCCCATCTGGTAGTCAACTAGACCATGCTTTTCCATGCTATCACAGAGGCGCACAAGTTCAGTGCCCATTCTCTCCAAAACTTCAAGCTGGAGGATGCTCTGCGGTGGGTTTGGTGGCTGGCCGGAATTTAGCATCTCTAGCGTGTCCTCTTTCTGGCGCTGCAACACAGCAAGCCAGCATGTGTTGAACTCATCCCAGAGCTTGGTCCGCTCGCCATGTAATCCCTGATCATCATGAACAAGCCCTATTGTTGGTGTTAGCTGGAAGCAAGGGATGTGGCTATTCAAACATACCGAGTTCAGCAGCGTGTCCCAAGAGCCATTCAGAAATCTCCAGTAGCGATTCGCTGGCTTCTACAAGCCTACCGGCGCGAGTGTTCTCGAAAGTCTGCTTGAGCGCTTCTTGGTACTGGTTATAGGCTTGGTCGAACTTTGCAGCTTCGGGGTTCTGCTGCTCCACGGGGTCGGGGCCGCTATGTTGTGAAAAGTCTGCCATACCAGTGGGGTATGATGGTTGAAGAGTAGAACGTCCTTGGGATGTCGAAGGCTGATGGTACTGGATGGGTTGCTGGAATTGTGGTGGCGCGTATTGTGCTATTGTTGCGGGTCCCGGTTGGGTGGTCGGTTCGCCGGAGTTGTAGTATTGTGGAACCCCAAATTGGGTTGACAACACTTCAATGGCTGCAGATTGCCGTGGTTGGAATTGTGGAACAGTGTCATAAGGAGACTGTGGTTGGACTTGTTGAGGGACGCTGTACATTATTTGTGACGCGTACTGTGGGAATTGTTGCTGCCTTTGAGGATCTTGAGAGTAATCACCTTGGTACTGCAGCGTATTTCCCTGCATCTGTGGAGTTGCATATTGCTGTCCTTGCGTATATCCATAGCCTCCCATAAGCTGTGGGTTGCTTCCACTGACAGTTAACGGCGCAGATGAAGGGGTTCGCGCAGCCAACAGTTGCGATTGCCTGAATCGATCCGACCCATCTGGTCCTGCCGCGTCTCTGAGATCATGAACTTCAGAGATATTACTTCCTTGCGCGCCTGGCCTAAGGTCGGGGACAAATCCTCTTTGGGGGTAGCTTGGCTGTTCATACTGCCTTCTTTGCTGTTCGTTGCCTTCCATGCCACCAACTCGGCCAAACGCGCTTTCTTCCAACGGCGTATCGAGACCGAGGTTCGATGCGCCGCTGGCAGATTTTCGACGGCGCCAGAATGATTTATGACGGAACAAGCAGTCCTTGATAGCTTCGCCGATATGTTATTGCGGCCGCGGCGTCCGTCAAGGCGCGACTTAGATATACAAGATTGAACAACTGAGGTGAGAGGTCAGGTCTGGCCAGAAAAGGTTGGAGGAATAAATCCATAATGGAAGAAGAGCTCACCAATGACGGCGACGACAACTTCAGAGCATTCATAGGCCCACCATTCCATATGAGTTTCCCACCAGTGCAGATACGACTTGCGAGTTGGTTTCCGCCAGCGCAACACAAGGATGTCCCCGGCTAGAAGGAGCGAACAAGCCGGAAGAGATTCTATCTTGGGCACAAAGGAAGGCACCGTCGGGTTGAAGGATTACAGTGGTGGAGCCGGAACAATGCTCTTACAGCTGAAGCAGGAACAGAGCCCAATCTTGGATGTGGTTGCGGTCTACCGTTTAGACACCGATGGTCATGTGGGAAAATGGATAATATTCTGGGACCTGAATGCAAGATGGCGGGGCCCTGCCTACGTCTGCCTTAGATATGCAGCTGCAACAGTCGAGAATTGTCGCCCTTAACGTTAACCACTAGGAAGTCTGACGCAGATGCTTGAAGAAGCCGTCAAGGCCGGTAGATGGGAAGGTAAGACACTTAAATTTTGGTTGAACAGATTTTCCCTTTACGAGAGCTTGGCCAAATAGCCAGACCCTGTGGCCCTAGGTTGGGTAGTCTTTAGATCGCGCCACAAGGAGCTGAAGTGGGAGGTATTCAGGCTTAAGGGAGAAGAAGGGTTGATGTAAAGTCGACGAGATCTGCAACTCCAATTGGACAGCATCGGCCCATCGAATCTCGCAGCATGCGCACGCTTGTCATTCGCAATCCCGCCTAGTTTCGGCTGCTGGATGCTCTAAACAGGAGCTACTGTAGGTACAAAGCGACGAGTGGTGTCGCGCCTGTTTGGCATTGTTTATGCGGCGCAAGGCAAGTAGTAAACGAAGCGCAGTCCGGCTTCAGAGGAAGAGCACACACGCCAAGAATAGACACTGCTCGTGCAATGCAGTAGTGTTTCTCTTTTAAGCTACCAAAGATGAAGTAGCCGGAGGATGAAATCTCGGCGAAACGAGCACAGCACCAGACAGACAGTGCATGTGGTGCCATGACTCGAATAGAGTAGCAGTAATATAATACTGCAACAATGGAGCAATAATTCATGGGCCGGCGGGGGTAAAACTCAAAGTTTCCTAGCGCTTGTTACAAACCAAGGGATTGATGCCAAAACCGTTTCCAAGGCTCTCTCGTTTTGCTTACCTGCTGGCTCCTAAACCAACTGTGGGAGGCTGGCACAAGACCGAATCGCGCAACGGGATCCGAGGTCAATGCGAAACACCGTCGAACCAGCACCACCAAACCGGCTATAGAGACAGGCTATGCTTTGCGACTCGGAAGAGCCTGCGTTGGCATTTGGTGGGCCGGTGGCGGCCGTGAGTAATATCGTAGCGGTGGAACAAGTACAAGCAATACCAACGAGCGTACTGTTTCATACGTTCGCTCATTTGCTCCAGCTAGGTCATCAGGTAATAATCATCTTCCCAATATCTTTCTTACATGTGGCAGTGCTCTGCCCGCTATCCACAAGATTGGGTAGGCGGACATCTAATCTTGATTGAAACGAGGCCACGCAGCCAAAACCACCCACGCGAGTCGTTGAGGAGAAGTTTCAGATCCTTCTTTGGCCGGGATTGAGAGCCAGAGGCGTTGTCTCTAATGAACCCTTGGCGTGGGCTGCCTCATCGACGCGAGGCTTATACAGGTAAAGGCCTTGTGATTCGTTCCAGTCACCCGGCAGTTGTGATCTGTTCGTTTCGGTTAAATGACCTCCGATGGGTTACAGACGACGACTTTCGAGATGACAAAAAGTATAAATTAATTGCACGTCTCTTGGACAACGTTGCTTCAATTTCCGACCCTGTGTGGGACAGCGAATGTCGAGTTAATGTTTTCTTTTGGTTTTCTGGAGCGACAGGGCATTGATCGGCATCACAACCCATTAATAATATTCTCCATTTACTGCTTTCTGACATGGCAGTGGTTGTCCGGGCTACCTATTCATTGGGTACCGACTGTGCAGTACGACTCTAGATCCAGTCCGGCTGGATCTAGTGTTCAGCTAGAAGCCTCACCGGCCGTTCTTTCGTTGGGCCCTAAAGCTCTGCCATTCGCCCAACATTAGCTTGCCGACATTCCTTTCCTCCGTCGACTTATGTAGCAAAAAGCACGCTGGTGGCTTGAGTTATCTTAGTAACCACAAAAACTTGATAATAATCGTGATAAGAGTCCGGGTCCCGAGGCAAAAGTCTCCTGCCTGAGCCTTGATCACGGGGCTGCCATTGCCTGCGGGTCTCAGACGTTTTGCATGCGCGCAGTGCATGCAGGTCCAAAACCCAATGCCGACCACCGAGACGAGGCTGGTAGAGGTTTTGAATCCGACCAAGTCAACTTTGGCGGCAGAATCGAGGGCTATTCACGTCTTGTCTTGAGGACAAAATACATAGTCTCAAACACAGCAGCGAAGAGTATCAATTGGTGCGAGTACGAAGTTGCTGCTGCAGAACTCGAAGAATGCTAAAGGTTATAAGCACAGCCGAGACTTCTTGTGAAACATTGTCGAACCTCATGCTTGTCGAAAGGTAAGAAGGAACTAGGCCGTAGCCCTGCACGGAGTAACCTCCGGATCTCTTTCACCACGGCGGTTGGAGCTGTCTGTTTATTGTTCCAGCGACCTCTCCGTTGGCCGGTTAGGTATGGTGTTGGCTCCTCAACGGGCTTCTACTCATTTGATTTGGAAGACTGTTGGAATTGAACACAGCGGAAGGTAGAATACCATATTTGGGTGGATTGTATCAACAGATTATTTGGCAGGGCTGACGTCATGCTCAATGAAAAACGGTCCTCTCCGAAACAAAAAGGGAAAGGGCACACTGGAAAATAACGGCGACAGCCTGTGTGATAGCCGGTATTGTAACTATCGTCTGCCCTCAAAAACAACAGGACACTATGCGATACGGCGGTGGCATAGCTCCGTAGATAGGGCGTAGTTGGGCACAACAGAAGAACATTAAGATAGCGAGCGTAAGAGGTACTTTGCTTGAACATCATACGCGCATTATCTGGATGCTCTTCATAAATATTCTTGGACAGAAGCTCCAATGAATTTCCACTGGGATCAGCTCTCTTGCATTTAATCGAGGGATATTGTGGGCCAACCGTCTGGCTCGAGGCTTTGCTTCTGTTTGAGGCAAGATACCTGAGGCGACGAGTGCTGGCACCAAAAGAGATCACTCTATTCTTTCGTATGTATTAGCTGCATGTCGTTCCTTCCACTCAAAGAACAATCGTGCTTCGATGATGCCGTGGAAGACCCCAACACTATGAGTGGCACTTTCCGGTCTCTTATTTTTCACGCATTACCGAAGTTTCTAGGATTCCAGGTCCATGGTTATCTGATTGAGGATGTTCGAAAACGAGCGTTTTCCCCATCTGTATCAAGGATCTCTCAAATTATGAACCTCTAGAAAACCAGAAAAGAAATGTCAATTCCGCCTATGCACCTTATAGATACTAAATCCTACTCAAAAAGAATGCCAGATGAAGAAACTTCTCGATCCGCCTTCTATAGACGAAATTGCATTCGCCATGGACGCATGCTGGCAATGAATGATCATCAAACCTTCTGGCTATTTTCCAAGGGGGTTCGAAGACAAAGACTACGTCCCTCCTAAGAAGCAATCTGTAGAGGAACATCATAAAGTCCGAAGAGCCAAGATGAAGCTGCCAGAGTGTCCAGAGAAGATTCTAGATCATTTGCGGGCATTGCGTTCAAGAGATCGCAGAATCTCACAGTTGAGGAAAACAGAAAATGTTGAAAGAAATATTGTAGTTGCTGGAACAATCGTTTCTTAGGTATTAAAGTGTTACGAGGCAACTGGGACGCCCGAACACGTCGCCCTCGAGAGAAGACATATGCCAAGGTTGTTGTAAGCACACTGTAGAAATAGAAAGAGAAATGTCTTTTTACGCGTATTCGTGACTACTAAACAAAGGGGTCAAGAAGAGTGGACGCCACCCTTGAGTTCGGGGCGGACGTATTTGAGATGAATTTTCTTTGGATGGTATGAGCTATGTCAATGGGTCTTAATATGAAGACAATAAATGTAACGTGTGGTGTATTGTTATGCATACATGAATGAAAAACTGGGCGGTTGGGCCTTGTAGTATCGAAGACAGGGAAGGGGATAATTCAAGAAGACATTGTGAGATCGTACATGGTATACTTTAGATAGCCATATAGTCCCTCAAACTGCCAATACAAAATTGTTCCAAGGCGAAGGTCGATACTGTACGTACCAATGGTGGAAGAATGACTAGTAGCTGTGAACGATATACGTGCGATCCGACGAGCGTAGTATAGAGACGATTCTAGTATCGGCATTTCGATTATGTTTTCACATGCACCTTCCATCGTAAACTTGCCAATAGAACTAATGCTCCTCGAAGAATCCGGAAGAAAAACGTAGTTCAGTAACAACTATCCCGACAATGGCGACTATGTCCTCTAATGGTATCCTAGCAAGCTATCGCCAAATAATGTCTCCAACCCAGCGCGAGGCTACCCAAAGCCCCCAGAACACATATGACCGCCCTAGCGCTGGATACTAAAAGCTCGAGAGGTAGACAAATGTTGGTACAAACGAAACCTTGACATAGAAAACGTTGTCAACACTACCGCTGTAACATCGTATATCTCCACCGCACGTGCCATCGTCCTTAAAAGTGTGGAATTTGCCCACTTGTGTCTTTGCAATGACCCCGTCACAAAATGAGCACCGTTCCTTATCCTTCCGTTCGCCTATTTGTCATTGCGCGTTGTTCATAAAGGTCGTAAGTCGAGCCGGACAAGTCGATGGTTGGATGAACGAATCAGCAGACGACCACATCCGCAGGATCTGATGCCTCATTGACCCCAATGTCTACGAACCCGTCATAATTAGTCATACGCAGCTCCTCGTGCTCCATCTCCATGCCAATGCCGCTATCATCATGATTCATTTCATCTTTTTTAACAGCCGCCATTCGTTTTTCTGAGAAGAGGTTGGCACTGCCAGCGTGAGGGAACTCTGAAGGCTGCTGTTGTGCTTGATAATCATGTTGTTGGGGAAGCGTGGTTTGCTGGGCCTTTGCATGTGACGCGTTGGTGGTGGGCAGCTCTTGCTGGGGATTCATGGCCACTTCGTGGGTCAATCCCGAGGGTTGATATTGGGGCTGTGGCACACTGGCAGCACGACTCTCGTCACGGCGAAATGCACTTCCCATATCAATGCTGCCGTATCGACTAGGCACATCCACGCTCTCGCTTACGGCACTCCTGGGCCTAGATGCGCTGAACGTCTCGCTTGTTTCATCGATACCAAACCTTGGATCTAGAACCAGGTCAACCTGCCCTCTCATTACCATGCTGTTTGGTGAGTACTCCATGAACCCTCCTTTCTCAGCTAGCCATAATAACATCTCATCGACCCAGACTTTCGTGACCCACCAGGACCCAAAGCTCAGCGCTTGAGCCATAGTGATATCTCGCAGAGCCGCGGAGCCAACTTCGCCCACACAGTGAAGTAGCAGGCGAGCATCAACGCCAGGAAAGCGTGATGGTAGGGTACTAAGAAAATTCGTCCAGCGGTCCAGCACCCCTTCAGTAGAGCTATCATCAAGTTCGGGATGACTATGTTGAGAAGCAGTGGACCCAGATGGATCCGCGAAGAGGCTGTTTGTTCCCACATAAGATGTCGTCCGGAGCGGACCGAGCAGTTCACGGACCTCCTTGGTCAGGATTTGAAGAACTCGGGTGTAGCCGCAACCTGGAAGGCTAGTCTCAACCACTCTGATAGGCTTAACATGAAGCACCCAGTCATGCCACATCTGGTCACGATTGGCGTCATTAGTGAGCATGTTCGCTGCTGCGTGAGCTGTTGCGTTGACACGCAAGAGGCGGTCAAGAAGGCCAGCGAAGATGACTGCCGGACCTAGTTTAGCGTCTCGAACATGCTGAGGATGGGTTTGAAATGTTGTAGTGATGTGTGGCCCGAGCTTAGTTGAGATGGCTCGAAAGGTTTCAATTACTCGGACAGGGACAACTTGCAGCGCCAGAGGTGCGACGAATCGAATCATCTTCTGATACATCAGCCAGTCGCATGCTTTGATCCAGGGAGCGATGTCCGGGTGAGCAAGCAATTTTTGCACCGGTACCGTCAATGTTCCATGGAAGGACGTGAAATGATGCCACAGCATCTTCTCTTTACAGAACCGAAAGCAATCAATGACTGAGATACAGTGGGAGCGATATAAGGCTACTAATGCATTTGAGGCATCAGGATCAGTTCCGGCAGGTATGTAGTCACTTATACTTGGGAGGTTGATTGGTTCATCCTCGCGGTATGAGGGTTCATCGTAGGTCGGAAACTTGAGGTCGCGCCGGACCATGTTGGTACGTGAAGGGCCTTCTTGGATGTTGTGAGCAGCAGAGTCGAGATATAAAGACGCCGGGGCCATGGACTGATGGCGATCAGAGGTAGAGAGATTAGAGTTGAATGGCAGATCAGGTGAAGGAAAGAGAGCGGTGTCTACTGGGAGTTGCGATCGGTGTCTGCAATGTGTACAGTTTTTAGTATGTCGTTGTGAATTAAAGTAAATGGAGTGGAACGCGATGTCAGTAACGACGCGCCATGGGTAGCTTACCTTCGCATAAACGACTTATCTGTTGCCCCGTCAAAAACTTTCGCACCGTGAGATCGCTCAAGGCCATGTGTTTCTGGCTGGTCCTCGATTAAAGATAGATCAACATAATGATACTTCGACTCTCCTCGCATGCCGAGCCTCCGTGTCTGGATACCTGGGAAGATGATCCGCACAAGCTTGCCAAAAGAAGCTGGATTCAAAGGAGGCACTCTTTCTGTACCGCATCTTGTGGCGTAATGCGAGAACACCCTGTTTCGAGGTACTGAACTACTGCTCTTCTTACACACCGAGGCTAGCCTGAGTAATTGGTCAGCGAGGTCTGTTTTGACATTCATGACAGGGCTCACCAAAGCATTGCAAATATCTGTTTGGTTTTCTCTGATTTAGGGCCTCGTTCGTTTGCGAGCACTTGAGCTGCGACGTCTTTCAAAGATCGCCCTTGATTTTCTCTGAACAACCTTCGAAGTTCCAAATCATTTGCTATACTCGAGGCAGAGCCCTTCTTTTTCTTGCCTTCTCCTGCTGCGGGATCATCTTGTGCCTCATCCATCATACTCTCTAGCAATTGATTTTCCTGCCCGTTAAAAGAATGGTATTGAGTCATAGGAGGCCTTGTTGTGGCTGGATTTGCGCTGAAGCTATGGTCGACGCTGAGTGCACGCCCATGTGCGGAATGATTCTGGAGCGACGGATCGATAGCATAAGCTGAATTTGGATTCGTCAATTGCTGCTCAGACCGTGTGATCATTTCTTCTGGAGTATATTGAGCTGTCTGTGGTTGCATGGTGTGTACTGGAAAGAGATGCGCGGGCGGTTCAGACGCATGCTGGTAGTGTTGCGCTGGCTGTGTACTAATGGAGTGAACGCTCGCCGTCGATGCACGCGACTTCCGCCTTGGACCGGTAGTGGTAGAGCCTGATGTGCTAGATCGTGCTCTCATGGATCCAGTGGCCATGATAAGGGCGACCAGCCCTGCGCCAGACTGTGAACTACCAAAACAATCAACATTCGGCCTAGAATTGCAAGATACAGAATAACGAACCCTCGATGCCCTTGACGGACCGGATCGGAGAGCTCCAAGACTCTAAAAAGCGCCTATTAGATTCTTATAGAGGATTGACTAAATGGCGAGGCGCTGAGCCTTCCTCTTTGTCAAGGCAATTGTTGTGGGCTTGGGCCGAATGGCAGAACGCCGGCCAAAACAGTGGAGACTGTGAAGACTCCCAAAATGCTTCAAGTCTTGGCTGAGCAGAGCCTACTGTTAGCGATATAGCTCTTGCGAAGGACCAAGTGTCGTTGGTGGGGCCAGGAGCGATTCCCACAATTGCGTTCGGTTTGTTGTTACTGTAAACACGAGTTGGTCCGACGATGGGTGGCTGGGCTTGGCGCTTATGTAATTCAGCGCTAGGGCATTACCGCTGTGACGTTTCGGAGCTTCAGCTTTTCTTGGAATGATCATCGTCGCACCACGAATTGCTTTCAAGAATCGCACCATTCGCAACATTCTCAACATCACCCCTCCTCAAACTACAGAACTTGCAACTTCTCATAGTCTCGCACTATCCTCAAAGTCATAGAACAGACCGTCACCATGTCGTTTCAAGACCGAACACAGCATCAGATCGGCCAGATTGATAAGGAGGTGAGTTCAGGAGATACTCCCGACAGTGCTTCGTGAAAAGGCTTGTTTAATCACGATTACTGTGCTGGCTCTCCGCAGAGCTCATGGTTCATGCTGACTCAATTTTGCTACAGCTATCCAAATACCCTATGCTCAATAACTTCGAAAAACAAACCTCCGTACCCAAAGTTTACGCCTTTCTCGGACTCGTCGGAATATACTTCTTCCTCATCTTCTTCAATATCGCTGGCGAGTTCCTTGTGAATTTTGCTGGGTTCATGGTCCCTGGATACTATTCCTTGGAGGCGTTGTTTAGCGTCAGCAAAGTGGATGATACTCAAGTAAGCCTCTCATCCAAACTCTGCACCTTTCACCAGTGTGCATATCTTGACTTTCACTCTTACCCAAGCAGACTGCTGACGTTCATAATAGTGGTTGACTGTAAGTCATGCTCGCGCGATCATCGCTAGAACCGACAATCAGACACGTGACTAAAACCATCTCAGTACTGGGTCGTGTACGCATTCTTAACCGTATTTGAGAGTATGGTTAATGCGGTATACTGGTTCCGTATGTTTGGAGCTCTCTGGACATGCCTCTTTCTTTCGCTAACTCTTTGTAGCATTCTACTATACCTTCAAGTTTGTACTTGTCTTGTGGATGGCTCTTCCCCAGACTGGGTAAGCTCAAATTAGGAGAAATTCACAGCCAATGATCAAATTGCTAATAGAAGGAACAGCGGTGCTCAAATGGTCTTCCGCTCCTTTATTCAGCCTGTCTTTTCCCGCTACTTTTCCCAGAGTGGCTCAACCGCGGCCAACCTCCGCTCTCAGGCAGATCAGGCGACCAAGCCTCATGCCATGTGAGAGAGTCTGTCCTTCAACCAGGTACATGTACCGCAGGTGGCCACGCGGTAATGAAGCAGTTGGGCAGAAGCGACTCAAATGTTAGAGGGTCGGCAGAGCGTGTGGCTTTGTAGGTTTGTAGGAGGTCATATGGGTGACGTTTATTAGATTGTGGGACTCATTCTCACAGAGTTTCGAGTACGGAGTGGCCCTCTTTGTATGTTACAGCATAGCTGTTAACGAAGCTTATTGTTTCTCATGACACAACAGCTTGGTCAATATTGCTTATTCCACAACTGCAATGTTATATCTCTATTTTTATTACTATGTGATTGCTTCATGCAAAACTGTCTCTAAATCGCAAGTGAACCTTCTTTTCAAACGATATCTACATTTCATTCCTACTATCCATCTACATATTTGAAAAGGTGAGGCACCTGCAACCGGACGATGTTCAAAAAATGCCGATACTCTTTCCCCAACCTTCCAGCCGCGGATTAAGTACAATCTGATAGGGAAATGGGTTCGTCTCACTTGTTGTGATTGGTGGTATGTGATCTTTGTCCCGGTTGACGATTGTCACAATTTTCATTGCTGTCCTCTGCAATGTTGATCCCATCGCCTTGATCACCTTCGCGCGTTCTGCAACATATTTAGCGTTCTTGTCTCCTCACTCAGCAATACGAGAGCGGAAAGTACCAGCTTCTGTCCTGGGTGTTGCAAGTGTTATCTCCAAACACCATATCTCCCAACAGATTTCTTCTTCCCCCTTGCCCGCACCTGTAAACCACCCTAAACCTCCACCCTTCCTCCTCCTCTTCTCAAAGAACTGTACCGCAAGCTGGCCTCGGACACTCTTGGGCGATGAGGTTGACAAGAGTTGCCGGGCCAGCTGTCCAACCCTCGTATCGATCAGGGTTTCTAGCTCGGGATCTGCGACAAAGGGAAGAGTAAGGTCCAGGACTTCGCGAAAGGAAGGTCGGAGTGGAGGGAAGTAGCGGTGAAAGAAGATAGCATGCAGTATCCCTGGTTCTGTCAGTTTCTTCCCTCAAGTGTGCGTTAAGATAATGGATGAATGCGCACCACGAACTATGTCCTTCACACAGGTGGGGTCAGCAAAGACTTCAAGAATGTACTCAGGCGGTCTCCGTTGATCCATAATATGGAGAGATCAAGTTGGCTCACATGCGACGCATAAAAGGCAGCATGGCGGCCTTTTCTGTGTTAATGGAGGGCTTATCGGGACAACACAATGTCTTCGCACCACATTCCACCCCATCCCACTGCCCCACCATGTGAGCCTGCATTTAGCCGACATTCCAGCCATGGATGACTGACAGGGGTTGGGGAAATCCCTATAGGGCGACAGTGGGCTAGCCAGCGCGCCAGAACCATTATCATCATTGCCGAGGCACGCGGTTACAAGAAAGAAGTACGGTACTTCAAGGCCTTCTATGAAGACAAGAGCAAACTGATATACGTGGCACTAAACAATCCAGTCGAGCACCTGAAATAACAAGATGATATCAGCTACCAGAAGATGGCTTCGGCGAAACCGATCCAACCTCGCAATTGGCGTTGGAGTACTAGGGGTAGGATATATTGCGGGTCAATATGTGCTGTCAAAGATCTCTGAAGCAAAAGAGCGAATGACCAACGACCGTATAGCTAAGGAGAAGTGTGTGAAACCGCCTGATGCTATCACTCTTTCTCCCGACGCTAATACTGCCCAGCTTGCGCCGTCGCTTTCAACAAAACCAAGAGGATTGTACCTTTACCGTCCTTGCTCTACTCCCTACCGCAACAGACAATATAATAGAGGCTCTACCAGTGGAAACTATTACACATGATCTACAGCAAAAGAAGGCGGAAAGGCTGGGGAAGAGCGCAGGCACATCGTCTGAAATGTCTTCGGGACCACCCAGTGTGACGGATGAGGATGGCAAGAGTCTGGCAAGCTTTCAGAGTGACAGCTATGTACATGCTAGTCAAATGGCAGCATCAAGTTCTGGCAGCGGGGAGTCCGCTCCACCAAAACCTCTGAAGACTAAAGCTCAGTTGTGGAGTGACCTAAAGATTAACTGTGAGCAAGAATGGTTTCTCTACCTTCAAAGCGAAACTCGCTAATCCCTTCAAGCTATCACAAGGTCCTTTACCCTCCTATATACACTCTCTCTCTTGACTCTCCTCACCCGCATCCAACTCAACCTTCTCGGCCGACGGAACTACCTGTCAAGCGTAGTCGCATTAGCTTCACACCCACTGCAGGACTCGACAATCAGTCTAGAAAATCACGACGATGATAACGACGAACAAACATACGGCAACGACTTTGAAACAAATCGCAAATTCCTCACCTTCAGCTGGTGGCTCATCCATCGAGGATGGAGAGACATTATGGAAAATGTAGAGCCAGCGGTAAAAGAAGTCTTTGGGCCGCTGAATCCCAGAGAAGACGTGTCTTTGGAAAGACTCTCAAGCCTAATACTAGATGTCCGACGAAGAGTAGAAGGCGTAACTCCTGAAGAGAGGAAGTAAGCGCTCCCACCCCTGAATTATCCTCTAAACCATTAGCTCACCCCCCAGAAACACGAAATGGCTCCCCTACCTCCTCCCCCCTCTTGACCAGGAAGACTTCGTCCTCCGCGAATCTGGCATGACCACGCCCCCACCACCCTCCCAGTCCCCACCAGCTACCACACCCTCTCCGCCCACCCTCCAAAACTCCCCAACCAGGCCTCCAACATCCCCGGACACAATCTCCCCCCCTCTCCGCCACCTCTTAAACGAAACCTCCGACCTCATCGACTCCCCCCCTTTCTCTCAAATCCTGACCCTCTTGCTCGATACCACATTCTCGCACCTCACCGACCGCGTCCTTCGCGAACAAGCCTTCAAACTCCCTCCCTCTCTCCCCTCCTCAGTATCCGGGGTGGAGGAAATTGGGGAAACTAAGACCAAACTGGCGAATATACTCGCGGTGGTGACGAGACAGGCGCACGCGATTGGGAACGGGGTGCCGAACGAGTACGTGCAGGCGATGGAAGGGGTGGGCGAATTGGAAGCGTTTAGCGCGGTAGTGTTCAGTAGTTTTTTCGAGGCGGTTGGCGGTGAGGGGGAAGGTAAGGAAGATGAAGTGAAGGGGGCGGAGAGGCTGGAGGAGGAAATTAGGAAGGAAAACGGAGTGGAGGGGAGGGGAGGTTTGTTGGGTGGTGTGAGACAGGGGTTTGAGAGTGTTTGGGGGAGGGTAGTTGGGAGATGAAAGGAAACGCTTCGAGATGTGCCAGAAGTGTTGGGAGAGGTGCAGATGGTGGTGCGGACCATGACGAAAGGCTGGTCGTGATATTAGTATTAATGACATGTGAGCATTATCTAGGTAACGCATGGTATGGCGTTTCCTGGGAATTACAGAGGGTCGATGCATAGCATTTCTCTACCCTTACGAGCGAAGAAGACTTGTCGAAGGCTAGAAGCTGAGGTGTGAAAAGTCCATCAGTCTACTCCTGGTTCATTCTTCCTTTTCTCACATGCCAAATGATGACGCGTTCATTGAGCATTGTCCTTGATGAGCCATCCATGATTTCTACAGATTCGACAACGCAAACTAGCCGGTATGCTTTTTTGATCATCGCTCCACATCGCTCATATTCACGATTTCACATACCACCTCCCCCGATTTTCCCTTTCTACCCCTCTACTTAAACACCTTACCATCCGCCCACTCATACGTCTTCCCCCCCTCCTCAATCGGCTTATCCCAGCTCCACTGGTCTTCCAAAAACTCCTTATCCTCCTTCTTTTTCGGGTCCAGCTTGGTAAAGCTATAGCTCTCATAGTCGGGCGCGACATCGAATGCAGGTTGTTCTTCCTGGCCGCGGATGACGAAGGCACCGCGGACGAGGCTGTCGTTGGTCTTGCCGTAGACAGAGGCGCAGCCGAAGATGTATTTGCGGGAGGCTTCGAGGCGGGTGAAGAAACCACCTGTGGTGGGTCGGATGTTAGCAATTTGAGTTTTCGGCTTATGAGGACTAGAAAACGGCAAAGATGGATTGGGGGGTTGGGGTGTCGGCTGGTGAAAGCGTTTAAGCAGGATGAGAGGGCACCGTACCAATAAGGTTGGATGTCATGAAGGTCATAGTCAGCTCATCGTTGTACTTGTAGTCAACTCTCCACAGAGAGTATTCTTCAGGTTTGAAGTTCTCCCAGAACCAGGGCAGTGCAACCTCACGAGTTTCCTCGTTAGAGTATTTTCGCTTCCAGTCATCGAGGGCCAAAGTCGGCTTTGGTAGAGCCTCAAGGGGATGCTTTGGTTTAGGCTGAGGCTTGTCCTCCTCCTCCTCCTCGTCTTCGTCGACGTTTTTAGCCTTCGGCTTCGGTGCAGCCTTAGGAGCTTGCTCTTTCTTTGGCTTCTCTTCCTTCTCCTTCTTAGGAGGGTGGTTGGGAATAGCCTCTTCGATAAAGGAGAGCTTGTCAACAACGGCGGAGTAGATTGGCTGGTTGTAGATTGTCTCATACCAACGAGTGACATTCGGGTTTTCTGCACGCCATTTCTTGTCAAATAAAAACTGGAAGCCGCGAGATATAATGCTAGTAGTGTAGAGATCGGCTAGAGTGATGCGCTCGCCGGCGAGGAAGGTGTTGACCAGAAGGTGCTCCTCGAGGACACCGATAGCTTTCAGAGCTGCTTTCTGGGACTCGTCGACCATTTTCTTATTGTATGGGTCCCGGCCAATGAGAGGGCGGAACCAACCACCAAGAGGGGGTAGAACCTCGGAATTGGCGAAGGACATCCATCGAACAATGGAGGCGTAATCTTGTTTGGTTTTGCCTAGCAGGCTGGTCTTTTCGTTCTGGGAGGTGACTATAGTCCGTTAGCTTCGTCTATCAATCTATAGGCAAACAGTCAAGCATTTGAGATGTGGGTTGTATCAGAGTGTGAATAGTTCTCAACAGTAGTCTTCAGACAGGGATAACTGTAATTGAGTAGGTTTTTCGTCATTATAAAAGTAGGAATGCTGCCGCATTTCGGGGTCTTTTAGACTTATGAAACAAGGGGTATACCATATATTGCGATGGCAATGGACTCGGTAAGCTCATAGCCATCTGCCCCGACGAAGGATGGGACTTTTCCAAGTTTGTTGAGCTTCAGATAGTCATTTGAGACGCCCTTTGCTAGATCAGTGTGCACAATCTCGAGATCAAGGTTGTTGGCCTTGGCTACTGCGCGAATCGCAGTGGAACGTGCATTGCCCTGATAGAATAATAGTGTTAGCAGTTAGCTTCAACCTCTGAGAAGGAAGAGATCAAATATTGAGTTACTGACGTCGTATGTGTAAAGTTTGCCGAAAGACATGCCTGCGGCTATTTCGCACTGGTTGAGAAAAGTCAAGATTGATCTCAAGTTGGGCTGTCGTAGAATTTTGTGCATGAGGTCCCTCGACATTTTCGCTTGGTTAGCGCCGAAGCGCGTTCAATGATGTTCCGTATTTTGCTCATAGGAGGAACATCCTTTGTGAGACATTTGAGGGAGTGGATGACCATTTCACCATGGCATCCAAGCAATCCTTCAGCTTGACATATCGATTATTCTCTAAATGTCCCAAATGCCATAGCAGATTATCTCGAACCCCTCCAAGATCAGCTCGATCCACCTCCCGAAACTTCACAACCTCTTTATCAGCACCAGCCTCCATCGCCGCTCCAGAAATCGATTTCGAACAACTTCCGGCTCCTAATCCTGCAAATGCCCGCGTCGTTCCAGCATCCCCTTCCTACTTCACTTCCAAGCCCAAATTTACTGATGGTCTTCTCAACCTGCGATCTCTCCTCCGAGAATACCAAACTCTTCCCACTGTCGAGCCAGGGCAAGCGCCTCGCGTGGCATGGAGAACCATCACCCAGTATCGACTCATGGTTGGTGAGCTCGTCCGGGCCTCCAAATACCATAAGATCCTCGACATCCTACGCCGCCTGAACCAAATCCATCCATCCCTGATGCCCGAGTCTCTACGAGAAGCTATGGAACCCTACAAGCGAGACGTAAACCCCTATGGGATTATACCCAGGCCTGGCACAATTGATTCCGATGGACGGGCTTATGGTGTGGGAAGACGAAAATCGAGTAGCGCCAGAGTGTACCTTGTCCAAGGAGAAGGGGAGGTCCTGGTCAATGGGAAGAGTATCAACAGTGCATTTGGACGTATACACGATAGGGAAAGTGCTCTTTGGGCGTTGAAGGCTACGGGGAGGGCAGACAAGTACAATGTGTGGGCTCTGGTCTCAGGGGGAGGGTCGACGGGGCAGGCGGAGGCGATTACGCTGGGGTTAGCGAGGGCGTTGATGGTGCATGAGCCGATGCTGAAGCCAGCATTGAGACGAGGTGAGTGGTTTATTCTTCGCGGTGCTTCTGCTATTGGAACAAGATCATTGGGACTAACATACATATGTAGCTGGCTGTGTGACACGAGATCCTCGACGGGTAGAGAGGAAGAAGCCTGGCAAGCTGAAGGCTAGGAAGATGCCTGCTTGGGTCAAGCGTTAGAGCGGAAGGCTGGGCACAATGTCTCGAAGTCGATTTACAATATGTTGTATGGAGAATCACTGAATTGAGAAACACATTTCAAACGATTCTATATTGCTTAGAGACTGCAATATCGAGACTGATGCCTACTCTTCAGGATGCAGCCATGACACTAATCACGACTTTTATCAACATCATGGTGCTTTGATATCCGTTAGCTACCTGCAGAATACAAACCTTCTGCTGCCTGATCCTTAAGCTAGCCGCGGGATTCCCCTAAGACAAGCGGTCGAAGCCCAAGGATAGCACCATAATTCCGCTGTCCCGACCACTGGCTTTGCTTAAGAGCTCCGGCTGTCTGTTAACCGTCTGTGACTCGCATGGATGCTTTCCATGGCGTAGCTGAGCGTTAGCGGATCTCCCACCGAATTTGGCGCTTATTCATGGGTTTTCATTGTCGGCATGCAAGAAAGCCCAGTAGGCTAACGTAAGGTCAGAGGTCTTGTCGTCAAAGGGTCTTGGCCCCCAATTGCGTTCGAGCCTGTCCAGGAAACGCCGGAACGCATGCTCGACCAATTCTAGGACACCTCCGCCTTGTACGTTGGCATATCTTGTTGCTCGCCTATTCAGGACCCATAGGCTTATTGAGTCATTTCTTCGGTCTATATATGATGGTTAGAATTTGGAGATGTCGATGATGGATGCATAGACGTACGTAATTCGTCGACCTCCCACGGATCCAACACATACAATTTCTTGAATCGACGGACGTCTGTAGCTTCCTCGAGTATGTATAGCAGAGAATCAGCTGCGGCATCGTAGGCTGCGGCTTTTCCTGTTCTGATAGAGGCCGAACCTCTCTGCTGTGTCTTCAAATCCCTTGAGCGTATATCCAAGTATGTGTCCGGCGTCCTTATCAAGGCACTGATATTCATCAATTGATCAAGGGTGGATTCGATCCTGGCAAGATCGGCTTGAATCTTTCGATGGTTGGCCATGATTTCCTCGTGAGATCGTTGCAAGGCGGCCAGCTCGTCCAATAAATCTGGTGCTTTGACATTTTGGAATGCCTGAGGATTGTTTTCAGTGTCATTCATATTTTCTTTCGCTTCTCTCCTGTTCTTGCGGGTGCGTTCAGCGTCAGGTGGCGTCTATGGGTTGGATTATTAGATAATGAATCTGACAGTGAATGAATTTTGATACTCACTTCAACAAAGGATCAGTTCTGGAGAAAGACGAGAGTGAAGAAAGTAACTTGGATGTTTCTCACTTGAAAGTGAATTTTCAACTACAGATCACTACCGCCAGAGAGTTCAAGTGTAGGCATCTCAACAAAATACTCCTATGGCTGGGGTGTTATGGTAAGAGCGGATTGACTCATTAATCTTTTAGTGCAATCACATGTCTGGTACGTCGATCGTTATATTCTTGCAATTTTCATCACTTCATCAGGCGAGGGAAGTCAAAGGTCAGTAATAAATAGGCCGCCTAACAGGATGAACAGTACTTTTGTTAATCGATGTTATCTGTTACTACCGTATGTGGGACTACTATTGCCTTGAGGAGGTATCATATCGAAGCTTCCTAACCTGAAATCCTCGTCCAAATCCTTTAAGGACTTAATAACCTCCTGATAGAGCCGTGGTAGCTCGGCTTCACGTTCTTTTGCAGGTTTCTGTCTCCATTCTAGGCACGTTTCAACTGTCTCTGCGTAACGTATTCCGGCTTCTCTATGCAGCTCATGTACTCGCTGCTTCACCGCCCCCCTTAACCTTTCGAGCGTTGCAGTAGAACTGGTATTTCCATAGTCCAGCCGGTGCCAGGAACCTATCTGGTACAGTAAAAGCCCCAGTTCAGTGGTAGAGGCATCGAAAGTGGGTGTTGCCCCTCTCAAGGCGCCAATACTACGTGTGGAATTCTTCGGCCTTACCGATCCAATTCCGGAAAAGTAGTAAAGACTGAGCAGGCGGTCCTCGTCCTCAAGTAGTTCGCCGGATGAAAATGATTTTGCCTCGGTTGAAGTATCGAAGTATTTGAAATTATCAGGATTCAATTGTCCGGGTGTATATGAGAGCCCCGTTGAGTGCAGGTGAGTCGCTGCCAGTAGTGCTGCAAGCCTGAACCGAAAAGCCGGACTTGGAGCTTTCTTCGTCGAGCCGATTAGGTCATGGAGGCTCGTAACCGATATCCAAGACGTTACATCCCTGTACAAGCGATGCGTGTCGTAAGGGGTAGCACTAAAATCGCCAACATGGACAAAAGGATCAAAGTCATTCACAGGTACTTGAGGTGTTGTTTGCATTGGAGAAGGTTCATCCGGACTTTCCGCCAACAGGAGAGTACTCTCACCTGCCTTTGTAGGTTTCCAGGCCTGCAACAAATAAACCTGGGAATCAGTCCGGAATGATAGTTCTTCGAAATCCGTTAAGAGGTTTTCTTTGGTAAGAGAATGGTCGAGGGATGCTTTGAAGCCAAATTGAGATTTCGCCATTGCTTCTCCCTCCTTGCTCTTTCTGGACTGGAGCAGAGCACCGTGCAGTCGAGCTATGACTTTGATGCAAGAACGATCTTCTGCAGGCAACGGAGGCACCACGAGTCTGTTGGCCGTTGGCATAGTCCGACCGTTGTGGTAAATTTCCTTATTACCCTTAAGTTCTCTCGCCGTCACTGAATTGAGGCATTTGAGCGCTCGGGTCCGAACAAGTCCCTCAATGAGGTCGTTACTTTCAGTGATTGCCTTGATAAAGGTCTTGTATTCCTCCCTATCTCTAGCTACCCACATGGCCCGTTTCCTCAAGCTTGCGCTACTCTGCATTCTCTTGGCGTCTATCCGCTGCTTGTCTGCAACATCTTGGACCACTGCATCGCTGTAGGAGCGAATGGATTTGGGTTCCAAGAAGGAATCGTGAATGGAGGTAATTGCAGTCTCATTTGATTCATTAGACATTGTACTAAAAGATACGGACGAGTCCGATCTATGGGCAGTGGTCTCGGAGTCGATGTCTGAATGAACCTTACGTTTAGATTCCTCGTCTGCTGAGCTCCATTTACGTGGTAGAGGCTTCTCTCTATAGTCTGTAGGTGTTTCTGATCATCCTTAGCAACTGAGTAATATCGACCTCTTTCTTCACTGGGGCTCACCGTTATCTTTCATGCTCGCCTGGCGATCGATTTCGTACTTGCTACGAATAGCGGCACACCTTGCTAAGTTGTCTTGCATCGCAGCCAGTTCAGCAACCACAACCTTTGCAAGCATGTCGTTCTCGTCATGTAACAATGTGCCGATGGGCCAATTAGACCACTCCTCCAACCGCGCTTTCTGCCCATCTAGCTTGCGACAACATTCTTTGAAATCTGGGCCGAACGAACGACTCAATCGAAGAAGGCTGTAGGCCTGATACGTCGCCCTAATTGCTGGCTCAACAAACGCAGCGGCCGCCAGTGTCAGACTGATCGGATCTGCCATAGCCCCGAACACTCATGAGTATCGTTGTATGCAAAAGTCTGGTTCAGTTTTCGGGTTTTAGCGAATTTGGCGGGGAAAACACACAAATCAGCCTCAAATTTGGTGCAAATAGAGCAAATACCTAGATATCATCCCCACACCCCCAAAACACCCCAAAGCTTCATTTTTGAAGCTATACAAACCTCAGCCTCACACGGGGGCAATCCTAGATAGTCAGAATGCCCCCCAGGCGTACCGGACGCAAAAGGGCTCCCTTCAAGGCTCTGCTTCACCTAGATGCATTCAAGGCTTCTAAGGCACGCAAAATCGCCCCCGTACCTAAGAATCCTATCGTATCTAAGGATTCTATCGTACTTTCTTCAGGGGCAGAGGTCTCTTCACCCTCGACGCTTTCAGATGTAGAAGACCTTCCTTTGCTCAGGCTTAATCCTCTCAAGGCCCCTCAGTCTAACTCCCTCAAGATCTCTCAGATTCCTCAAGTCGTAAACGCACTCATCTCGAGCGAGCTTGTGATCTTTGTCGCTAAGACTGCTGCTACTCTTGTTGCTCGAAGAGCGCGTGTGTCATCGTCAGCGAAGCTTGACTGATTTGAAGATGAGAATGAGAATGAGAAGAATCTAGATGACAATCAGTCTAAGACTCAAGCAGCTTCAAATCAATTCACAAAG
>JAABVA010000207.1_pt1 | contig 76963 bp, 70 predicted proteins | sample 5560331 | NCBI WGS metagenome assembly JAABVA01 (sample SAMN12812661, study PRJNA571458) | rock metagenome | isolation source: Antarctica rocks | place: Antarctica: Victoria Land, Mt New Zealand sud | collected 2016-01-07
TCTCGTAGATGCCCTTCGGTCCGGCGTGATGGCTTTCCTCGCAAGAACCATCATCCCAGGTCAGAGGGCATCTACTACGTTCACACGCCGCTCACCCGCCCACCTCAGCGGTGCATCCAGGCTCAGCCGTCCGCTGCCCGGTGTCGCTACGCCGCCCACGTACCAGCACCCCAGCGGCCCGGCACCACGCCGACAACGTCGCGTCGGTGATCCCCAGGTCGGCGGCGATCCGGCTGATCGTCGCCCCCTCGGTCACCCGGTACAGCTCGACGGCGTCACGACGGAACTCCTCCGAGTACGTCTTCCTCGCCATGATCGGGATCGTCTCGCCTCCCCCGGCCGAAGCCGGGATTGAGACGTGTCCACCTCACAGGGTCAGGCCCCGACCCCCGCGACCGGCGGGCCGGTGGACTGCCGTAGCCGATCCTCGAGGCAGCCCTCGCGACGATCAACGGACCGCTGCTGGACAACCCGTGGAGACTCACCGGACCGCTCCGGCCACCCCTCGAGCGGTACCGGTCACTGCACATCGGCGAGGACTACCGGTGCCTCGTCCAGATCGACAACGACACCCGGGTGGTCCACCTCGTGACCATCGAACGTCACCACACGGCCTACCGGACTCCGCCCCCGCCCGGTGGTCGCCGCCGGAATCGCTGACCAGGTCACCGGTCGGCGACCCGAACCCCGGCGCCGGGCCCTTCCCGCTCACGGCTGACCGCGAGGCCTGCGGGAACCTCATCGGTGAGAACGCCCTCGCCGACGGCACCGACGAGTCGATCGAGGATCTCGGCGCGTGGGCCGACGCCTTCAAGGTTGCCGACGCCGCTGGGACGCCGTGCCCCCGCTGTGATCGGCAGGGTCGTATCCGGATCCCCTGCCCCGACTTCGTTGCCCGGAAGATGGGCAAGGGCAAGCTGGGCCCGGGGTGTCCGGTGCTGCGCGGGCCCGTGCCCGGACTGCGGTGGCACCGGCGTGCACGCCCCGACCGTCAGATCCGACTGCCCCTGAGAAGCTTCCGCACCCGAGACAACGATCGGAATCCCTCGTTCGAGCTACTTCCTCCATTTTTTCCGCTGAGGAAGTAGAGTGCTACAAGCGCTAGCCCAGGTAAACGCTAGGAAGTAGGCCAGGATTTCAAGGGTCAGGCGCATTGGGTTCCTGGTCCCGATCGGGATGTACCGCGAACTGCGCTGACAACGCGGTGGTCATCATGGTGACGAGATCAAGAGGACGGCGCTGGTAGTGGTCGTTCGGGTAACGGACGAACCACGAGGGCATCATCGGGCCCGGGTTGGCGACAGCGATCACCGACAGCTGGCACCGCGAAGCGTCGAGTGGGGTGACCCGGGCCGTGAAGCGGACCGGGACCTTGTCCCACCCGGGCACCCGGTTCTTCGACGACGCCCGGTACAGCAACGCCGCACCGAACTGGGCGACGACCCCCTCCGTGGGTGGTCGCACGACCTGCCCGTGCAGGGCCACCACCCACCGCCCAAGCGCTGAGGTGACCTCACCGGCGGCGCCGTCCACCAGCCATCGGCCCTCGACCGGCACCGGCACCGGCCGCGGGAACCCAAGGGTCAGCCCCGGCGGGCCGTCAGCACTCCACAGCTCATCGTCACCGCCCGCCATGGGTTCACCCTTGTCGTTCTTCGTCACATGCCCCAGTCGACCGGGTGATCAGCGGGGCGGGAGTGGTGCACGGCGCGGACGGTGGCCGGGTACCAGCGGGCACCGCCCTCTCCGGTGGGGACCCCGTCGGTGTTCCGCGCGGCCGCGATCCGGGTGTAGGACTTTCCCCCTTCGGTGCGGGCCGCGGCCGTCGGGTCCGGACCGGTGCGGGCAGGGTGCTGCGCCGCCCGGTGTGGACCCCGGCCGCCCGCCGGGCGGCCATCCCCTCCGGGTCCGGAGTCAGGGTCGTGAGCTGCGCGTCGAGGCCGGCTCCGGACTCCGCCTGCTCCAACGTGCTCACCCGCCGGTACCCCAGCGCCCGGACCGGGGCGCCGACAGGCCGTGAAGGAACCCGAGCCACCCGCCGAACATACTGCAAGGGTTCCGATGCACTATGTACAGCCTTGAACCGATCGGTAGGACACATGCCTTCTAATGTATGAAGGTATTGAGCCATAATGAAGGCTAATTCAGAGCAACATTAGTCACGCGATGAATCAGCTGGACTTCAATCAGCCCCATTTACTCGTGTCTTGATCTTTGAGCCGCCTCCGGCCCAACCCTCAACGCCTAGCGTCGAGTCAATGAACTCCGTGACATGCGCCACTGCTGCTTCGGCCGTCAATCTGGCCCGAAGCTTTCGAGGCAGTAGAGAAACCCAAGGAGCAAATCCCAACGGACCCACGATCCCGAATCGCTCAGTCTCGTCGATTGGGGGGGTCTGTCAACCGTGCCTTGAAGGTGTCAAACTGCTTTCGCAGGCTACTTGAAGACGACCATCTTAGGTAAGTCAACCGGCCTTTGCCGCCAACGACCATGATCCGGTCGTCGTCCAACACACTCCCGACTGAAGCGATCGCTTCGCCGAGCTGTTGTCGAATAATTGTTGTCGACCGAGTCACAACGGACCCCCGGAGGTTGTGGTAGCTGATATCCGAAATACCATCAACGGTGATTTCACTACCGCGGCCGGGCAGAGCTCTGCTGCGGCCCCGCAGCGGCGCTACGGGGCGATGGCGAAGCTGCGGATGGTCGAGGTGTTGGCGTCGGAGACGTACGCCGTGCGGGTGGTCGGGTCGTACACGATCGCCTCGGGGACCCCGCGGACCTGAATGGTGGCCAGCAGGCTGCGGCCGTGAACCGCGACGGTCCTGTTGCGGTTCGCGACCAGCACCCGGTGCTCGACCGGGTCGACCGCGAGATCCACCGGGATACCGCCGGTCCGTTGCACCTCGGCGACGCCGGCGACGGCGCTGCTGAGGGTGATCAGGACCGGTGGCCGCGGGGTGTCGGTGAGCAGGTACACCCGGCCGCCGTCGGGGTCGACGGCCAGGGCCGGCGCCGTGGTGTGCACGGCACCGTCGAGGACCCGCGTGCTCGCGGTCAGGGTCCCGTCGAACTCAGTGAGCCGGCCGGTGTCCTGTTGGAGGACCCAGACGGTGTGCCGGGCGGTGTCGACGGCGACCGACCCGGGGTCCTTTCCGGCGGACACGGACCGGATGCGGTGCTCGCTGCGGTCGTCGACCGCCGTCAGCGCGCCGACATGACCGGCGGTGAGGGAGGTGGTCGTCGCGTACACACGGTGGCGGCCCGGGTCGACCGCCACGGCGGTCACCGGGCCGGGCAGGGACACCAGCGCGAGCGTGCGCCGGCCGTTCGGGGCGAGAACCTGCAGGCGGCCGTCGGCCAGCCCGACGTACACCCGGTGGATGCCCGGGTCGGCGGCGATCGACCGCGGGCGCCCACCCAGCTCGGTGACCGTCAGCACGCGGCGGGTCCGGGTGTCGACCCCGAGCAGCTGCTGCCTGCCCGGGCTGGTGACCCACAGGACGTGTCGGGCGGTGTCCAAGGCCAGCAGCCCACCGCCGGACGGCGAGGCGGCAGGTGTACGGGTGACCGCGCCGGTTGCGGCCGGTGCGGCACCCCAAGCCGATGCCGGGAACGCGGCAGCGGACACCGCTGCGCCCGCCGCCACGAGCAGCGACAGACCACGACGTCGAGATCCGCGCATCACCGCACCCTGGCAGGTCAACGCCAGTGACACGACCACCACCAGCCGTGAGGGCGTGTCCCGGCCGGTACCCCGACGAGCGCAACGTGTTCGTCCTCGGGTCTCCCTTCTCGTCGAGCATGACGACCGCCACGGACTGCCGGTGCACCCAGCCCCCGGAAGACCCAACCGACCCAGGTCAGGCGGTCGACGCCCCAACCGCGGCTCCACCCGTTGCGCCGCGGCGTCCGACCGGTGCCCGGCGTCGGCGGCGTCGGTCACCGCACCCAGGCTGAGCGCCAGGGTGAAACATGTGCTGCTCAACAGTCTGTCGGCTTGACCGGAACGCTGGCCGGCGGACCTCCGGGCCCTACCGGGAAGGCTGCCCGGCGGGCCTGCGTGACGGCGCCTGTTCGCACGCTGTCCGGCGGGCTCGGGGGTGGTGGCAGCGACCCGGCGTGGCAGCATCGGCGCCGTGACGCAACCGGACCGTCCGGGCTTGCCCGGACCGCGCGAACTGGCCGGCGGGGTGCTCGTGGCCGGTGTCGTCCTGGCCGACGGCCGCGAGCTCGTCTTCTACGACGACGAGTCCGCCGGCACCGACCGCAGCGCCGCCGCGGTGCACGACGGCCGCCCGCTCGAGGACCACCAGGCCGCGTCCCAGCTGCGGCTGGACCCCCTCACGCGGGAGTGGGTCACCGTCGCGAGCCACCGCCAGAGCCGCACGTTCATGCCGGCGGCCGAGGACAACCCGCTGGCGCCGAGCCGCCCCGGGCACCTCACCGAGATCCCGGCGACCGACTACGACGTCGTCGTCTTCGAGAACCGCTTTCCGTCCTTCGCCCGGACCGTCCCGGATCTGGCCACGATCGACGGGGCGGGCGGGCTGGCGGCCGGAACCGGGCCGGACGGTCCCGGGCACGGCGCGCCCGGCGGTGACCTGGTGGACTCCCTCGTCCGCCGGCGTCCGGGTCTCGGCCGCTGCGAGGTCATCTGCTTCAGCCCGGACTCCGAGGTGTCCTTCCGCGAGCTGTCCCCGCGCCGGGTCCGCACCATCCTCGAGGCGTGGGCGGACCGGACGCGGGTGCTCTCGGCGATGGCGGGCGTGGAGTACGTCTTCTGCTTCGAGAACCGCGGTGTCGAGATCGGGGTGACGCTGACCCACCCGCACGGCCAGATCTACGGCTACCCGTTCATCCCGCCGACGGCACAGCGCCTGCTCGATGCCGCCCTCGACCACCACGCCGCGACCGGGCGGGTGCTCTACGCCGACGTCCTGACCGGTGAGCTCGACGCGGGTGTCCGGGTCGTCACCGAGACGGCGCACTGGGTGGCGTTCGTCCCGGCGGCGGGGCGGTGGCCGGTCGAGGTGCACGTCGCGCCCCGGGTCAGCGTGCCGGACCTGCCCGCCCTCGACGAGGACCAGCGAGCCGACTTCGCGGCGGTCTACCTCGACGTCCTGGGTCGCCTCGACGCCCTGTACGACGCCCCGCTGCCCTACATCGCCGCCTGGCGGCAGGCTCCGGTGCACGTCGGACGCGACGGCTGGGGGCTGCACCTGCAGCTGTTCTCGATCCGGCGGACCGCGGACAAGCTCAAGTACCTGGCAGGATCCGAGTCGGGCATGGGCGCCTTCATCAGCGACGTCGTCCCCGAGGCGGTCGCGCGGCGACTGCGGGAGGTCCACCCGGCATGAAGCTCCTCGTGACCGGCGGCGCCGGCTACATCGGCTCGGTGTGCTCGGCGATCCTCACGGAGGCCGGTCACGAGGTCGTCGTGCTCGACGACCTGTCCACCGGGAACGCCGACGCGGTCCCCGACGGTGCCCGCCTCGTCCAGGGCCGGGTGCAGGACGCCGGTGACGTGCTCGACCCCAGCTTCGAGGCGATCCTGCACTTCGCGGGGCGATCGCTCGTCGCGGAGTCGGTGGCGAAGCCGGAGCTCTACTGGGAGAACAACGTCATCGGGTCGATCGCGCTGGTCGGCGCCGCCCGCCGCCACGACGTCCGGCGGATCGTCTTCTCCTCCTCCGCGGCGACCTACGGCCAGCCCGAGACGTCGCCGATCACCGAGGACACCCGCGCCGAGCCGGTGAACCCCTACGGCGTCTCCAAGCTCACCGTCGACCGGATCCTCGCTGCAGAGGCGGCCGCGCACGGCCTCGGCGCGATCAGCCTCCGCTACTTCAACGTCGGCGGCGCGTACGGCCGCCTCGGCGAGCGCCACGTCCCGGAGAGCCACCTCGTCCCCAACCTGCTCAAGGTCGCGTCCGGCGCGGTCGAGCGGGCGTCGGTGTTCGGGACCGACTACCCGACCCCGGACGGCACCGCGGTGCGCGACTACCTCCACATCGTCGACCTGGCCGAGGCCCACGTCGCCGCCCTCGGCGCGCTCGCCGACGGCACCCACCGGGTGATCAACCTGGGCAGCGGCCACGGCTACTCGGTGCGGGAGGTCCTCGAAGCGGTCCGCCGGGTCACCGGTTCACCGGTGCCGGCCGTGGAGCTGCCGCGTCGCGCCGGGGACCCGCCGGTCCTCGTGGCCTCCAACGACCGCGCGGCGGCGGAGCTCGGCTGGGCGCCCAAGCGCGGCCTGGACGACATCGTCGCCGACGCCTGGGCGTTCCAGCAGGACGGCACCGCGTGAGCGACGGTCCCGCGCCGTCCGCGGACGACGCCGCCTGGGTCCCTCGTGCACGGGCGGGCTTCGCGGAGGTCTACGGCCGCGACCCCGTCGGCGTGTGGTTCGCACCCGGCCGGGTCAACCTGATCGGGGAGCACACCGACTACAACGACGGGTTCGTGCTGCCCCTGGCACTGCCCCAGGGGACGGTGGTCGCGGCCGGGCCGCACCAGCCGGTCGGGGACGAGGGCGCCGGGGGCTCACGGGCGGTGTCGACCGCGGAGTCGACGCCGGTCACCTTCGCGGCCGCGACGGTCGCCCCGGGGGACGTGGACGGCTGGGGCGCCTACGTGGCCGGCACCGTCTGGGCGCTGCGGACCGGTGAGCCGGCGGTGGCGGTGACCGACCTGGACCTGTGGGTGGACTCCGACGTCCCCTACGGCGCCGGGTTGTCGTCCTCGGCCGCACTGGAGTGCGCGGTCGCCGTGCTGGTCACCGACCTGGCCGCGGACCCGCACGGGTCCGATGCCGCCGAGGCGCCCGAGCCGGACCGGCTCGGGCTCGCCCTCGCAGCGAAGCGCGCCGAGAACGACTTCGTCGGGGCCCCGACTGGGTACATGGACCAGATGGCGTCGATGCTCGGGGAGGAGGGCGCCGCACTGTTCATCGACACCCGGTCACTGGAGTGCACGCCGGTGCCGTTCGACCTCGCCGCCGCCGGCCTCGTGCTGCTCGTCGTCGACTCCCGAGCGGCCCACCACCACGCCGACGGGGAGTACGCCGCTCGTCGGCGCAGCTGCGAGCAGGCGGTGGCGGAGCTCGGCGTGCGTGCGCTGCGCGACGTCGAGGTGGTCGACCTGGACGCCGCCCTCGCCCGGCTGTCGAGCGACGAGCTGCGACGGCGGGTCCGCCACATCGTCACCGAGGACGCCCGGGTGCTCGACGCGGTCGAGGTCCTGCGCGAGCACGCCACCGGCCCGGCCGGGTTGCGCGCGGTCGGTCCACTGCTGACCGCCAGCCACGACTCGATGCGCGACGACTTCGAGATCACCGTCCCGGAGGTCGACGTCCTGGTCACCGCGGCGGTGGCGGCCGGCGCCCACGGGGCCCGGATGACCGGCGGCGGTTTCGGCGGCTGCGTCATCGCCCTCGTCGACACCGACGCCGCCGACGAGGTCGCGGCCGCGATGGTCGCCGCCGCGCTCGCCGCCGGTCACCGTGAGCCGGCGGTGTACCGGGCGCGGGCCGCCGGCGGCGCGCGCCGCCTGGACTGACACCCCCGCCCCGCGCCGGACGGCAGCTCACACGACCGGCAGTCGTCCATCCCACCTCGCACGGGACGCGCAGCGCAGACCGCGGGCAGTCGCCGTCAGACCTCGGACAGCACCTCGTCGGCGGGCAGGCGCGGGCTCCGCGGGAAGAAGGCGTCCGGGCCGGGCAACCCGATGTTCGCCACCAGGACGGTCCGTCGGTCACCGTCAGGGAAGAACGCGGCGTCCACAGCGGCGTGGTCGAGCCCCCCGATCGGGCCGACGGCCAGCCCCAGGGCCCGGACCGCGACGAAGAAGTAGCCGATCTGGATGGCGGCATTGAGGCGGGCGTGCTGCTCCCGATACCCGGCGTCGGTGAAGAACTGAGCGGCCGTCGGCAGCGCCGGGAACAGCTCGGCGAGGCGGGTGTCGAAGCGGGTGTCCGCGGCCAGGATGACCGTCAGCGGTGCGGACTCGGTCTTCGGACGGTTGGTCGGGTGCAGCAGCGCGGTGAGGCGCTTCTTGGCCGACTCGCTGCGGGCCACGACGATCCGCAGCGGCTGGGAGTTCCACGACGTCGGTCCGTACCGGACGAGGTCCCACAGGTCCTCGAGGGTGCGCTCGGGGATCGGCTCGTCGGAGAACGTGTACGCGGTGTGCGCCTCTCGGAACAGCTGGTCGAGGGCCGCAGGGTCGAGAGGACGCGCCATCGCAGCATCCTCCCAAGCCGTCAGACGGTCTGCAGCACCTCGTGCAGGGCGACTCGCGGGTTGCGCGGGCGGTAGCTGTCCGCCGTCGGCCGCCCGACGTTGACCACGACGAACGACCGGCGCAGCGTCCCGGGGAAGAACTCGGCGTCGATGCCCGCGAAGTCGGCACCGGTCATCGGGCCGACCGCGAGACCGACGGCGCGCAGCGCGGTGATGAGGTACCCGGCCTGCAGTGCCGCATTCAGCCGGGCGGCCGGCTCAGCGGCGGCAGCGTCGGCGAACACCGACCGGACGATGTGCGGGGCGGCCGGGAAGACCGTCTCTGCGGTCTCGACGAAGCCGGCGTCGGCGGCCAGGACGAGCGTCAGCGGGGCGGCCAGGGTCTTGTCCCTGTTGCCGGCCGACAGGTGCGCGGCGAGGCGTCGGCGCTGCTCGGGCGTGCGGACGGCGAGCACTCGCAGCGGCTGGGAGTTGAACGCGGTGGGCCCGTGGGCGGACGCCTTGAGCGCGGTCGTCAGGACCTCGTCGTCGACCTCGTCGCTGCCCCAGGCGTACGCGGTGTGGGCATGGGTGAACAGGGAGTCCAGGACGGCGAGCTGCTCCGCGTCGACGGCGGCGGCCTCCGCGGCCGTCACGTCGCCCGGGCCGGCGGCGTCGAGCTGGGTGACGGTGGCAGTGCTCATCGGGTCCTCCACGCGGAGCGGGTTCGGTGGCCGAGTGGCCGGCAGCGCTGCCGCCTGACCAACACGCGCTCCCGCGCCCCTGTTCCGGTCGCCCTGCCCGGTGCCGACACGTCCTTCGACGGCCGCCGCCTGGGGTGACCGCCGCTGACCTGACCGCCGCGGAGGTCCGACGGTCAGTCGAGGTGGGCCAGCACGGGCGCGTGGTCCGACAACCGCTCGGCGTGGCTGGCGGCCCGGTCCACCCAGGCGGCCCGCGTCCGGGCGGCCACGGCCGGCGTCGCGAGCAGCGCGTCGATGCGCCAGCCGGCGTCGTTGTCGAATGCCCGGCCGCGCCACGACCACCACGAGTAGGGCCCCGCCGCCTCGGGGTGGGCGGCGCGGACCAGGTCGACCCAGCTCCCCGCGGTCAGGCTGCGCAGCCAGTCCCGCTCGGCCGGCAGGAAGCCGGAGTGGCGGAGGTTGGCCCGCCAGGCCTTGATGTCGGCGTCCTCCGCCCCGACGTTGAGGTCCCCGCCGACGATCACCTGGGCACCGCCGGCTGCGGCAGCGGCACCCAGGTCGGCGAGGCGGGCGGTCATCGCATCGAGGAAGCGCTGCTTGACGTCCTGCAGGACGGTCCCCGCCTCGCCGGTCGGGACGTAGACGCTGACCGCTGTCAGCAGCGCGTCGGGGCCGCCGCACCCGGCCAGGTCGACCTCCAGCCAGCGGCCCGTCCGGTCGAACTCGGGGCACGCCGGGCCGACGCGCACGGCCCGAACCGCGTCGCGGCCGAGCGTTCCGGCGGCGAGGACCGCCACCCCGTTGCGGCCGAGCCGGTCACCCTCGTCGTGGACCACGGTGAACTCACCGAGCAGTCCACCCGCGCCCGCCAGCGTCTCGACGTGGGCCGCCGGTGCCCGGACCTCCTGCAGCAGCAGGACGTCCGGTCGACGCCAGGACAGCCAGGCGGCGAGCCCCCGCCGCTGAGCCGCCCGGATCCCGTTGACGTTGAGGGTCGCGACCCGCAGGCTCAGGTCGCGAGCGCCTTCTGCAGCTCCTCGTCGAGGGCGCCGAGGAAGTCCTGCGTGGACAGCCACTCGGCGTCCGGCCCGACCAGCAGCGCCAGGTCCTTGGTCATCCGGCCGCTCTCGATCGTCGAGACGCAGACCTTCTCCAGCGACTCCGCAAAGGCCGTCACCTCCGGTGTGCCGTCCAGCTCACCGCGGTGCGCCAGCCCGCGAGTCCAGGCGAAGATCGACGCGACCGGGTTGGTGGACGTCGTCTTCCCCTGCTGGTGCTGGCGGAAGTGGCGGGTGACGGTCCCGTGCGCGGCCTCGGCCTCGACGATGCGCCCGTCGGGGGTGGTCAGCACCGAGGTCATCAGCCCGAGTGAGCCGAACCCCTGGGCGACGGTGTCGGACTGGACGTCGCCGTCGTAGTTCTTGCACGCCCAGACGTAGCCGCCCTCCCACTTCAGCGACGCGGCGACCATGTCGTCGATCAGGCGGTGCTCGTAGGTGAGCCCGGCGGCGTCGAAGCGCTCCTTGAACTCGGCTTCGAACACCTCCTCGAAGATGTCCTTGAACCGCCCGTCGTATGCCTTGAGGATCGTGTTCTTGGTGGAGAGGTAGACCGGGTAGCTGCGTGCCAGGCCGTAGGTGAGCGACGCCCGCGCGAAGTCGCGGATCGAGCTGTCGAGGTTGTACATCGACAGCGAGATGCCCGCACCGGGAGCCTGGAACACCTCGTGCTCGATGGGCGCCGAGCCGTCGGCCGGGGTGAAGGTCACCGTCAGGGTCCCGGGCCCGGGGAAGCGGAAGTCCGTCGCGCGGTACTGGTCGCCGAAGGCGTGGCGGCCGATGATGATCGGCTTGGTCCAGCCGGGCACGAGCCGGGGCACGTTGGAGCAGATGATCGGCTCGCGGAAGATGACCCCGCCGAGGATGTTGCGCAGCGTCCCGTTCGGGGACTTCCACATCTTCTTGAGGCCGAACTCCTCGACTCGGGCCTCGTCGGGGGTAATCGTGGCGCACTTGACGCCAACCCCGAACTCCTTGATCGCGTTCGCCGCGTCGATCGTCACCTGGTCGTCGGTGGCGTCGCGGTACTCCATCCCGAGGTCGTAGTAGCGCAGGTCGACATCGAGGTACGGGAGGATGAGCTGGTCCTTGATGAAGTGCCAGATGATCCGGGTCATCTCGTCGCCGTCGAGCTCGACGACCGGGTTCGCCACCTTGATCTTGGCCACTGCACGGGCTCCTGTCCGCCTCGACGCCGCCGACACCGCGGGTGCCGGGTCTCTCGCCGTCAAGATAGCGGGACCGTGGCGCCCCCCCGTCCCGGCCGCCCGCGGTCGGCTGGCGTCGGTGTCGGGATCGGACCGCGCGGGCGCCAGGCCCAGCCGGTCGCTGCCGCGCGAGCACGTCCGCGACGACTCGGGACGGATGTGACGCCTGGAACGTCACGAGCGCCCCACCTGCCCCACCTCGTCGCGGACGTGCTCGCCCGCGGTCGGTCGACGTCGGGCCGCGCGGGTCGTCCGACCGTCGCCGGAGCACGCTGACTACGGTCGGACGATGCTGCGCGGGCGGTCGCGGGCCAGCCGCGCCGCGGCGTCCGCCCTCGCCGCGACGGTGCTGGCGGCGCTCATCGCGGTCACGGGAGCCGCCTGTTCCGGCTCGCCGGGCGGCTCTGCGTCGACCCCGGTGGCACCCCCCTCCGCTGCCCCGGGTCGGCCGTCGAGCTCCTCGACAGCCCCGTCCTCGGATGTCGAGCCCTCGACAACCGCAGCCTCGACGGCCGCGCCGGCGGTCCCGGCCGCGGTCCCGGGTCGCGTCGGGCGGGTCGCGTGGCAGGTCCGGCTGCCGCTCCTGCTCTCCCTCGTCCCGGCCGGAGCCGGCGTCGCGGTCCGGACCCCGACGGCCGTGGTCGGCCTCGACGGGCCGACCGGGCGGGTCCGGTGGACGTGGAGCCGGCCGGGCGCTGTGCCGGCCGGCCTGCTCGGGAGCCCGGACCGCTCGACGCTGGTGCTCCGGCTGGACCCCGCCCCCGCGACGCCTGCGCTCGTCGTGCTCGACGCCGGAACCGGACGGGTCCGCTTCGGGGTCGCCCGCACCTGGTCCTCGGGGCTGCTGCAGCTGACGGACGCCGCGATCGTCGACAGCGACGCCGTGGCGCCGGACCCCCGGACCGGGGACGTCAGCCGGGTGCGCGCCCCGACGCGCTGGTCCGCCCGGTCGGTGGTCGACGGCCGGTTGCTGTGGGACCACCGGGTGCCCGCCGGGTGCCGATCGCTGCCCGACGACACCCAGACGGCCACCGCGAGCTTCCCGACCGCGGCGACCCTGGTCGTGGCGACCGTGTGCTGGACCGGGCCCGTGCCCGTGCCCGTGCCCGCCGACCAGCAGACACCGGCGACCGCGCACCTCACCGCGCTGGACGCCCGCACCGGACGGCCCCGCTGGGAGCGCCGCCTCCCCGTCGCGGGCAGCACTGCCGGCGCCGCGGGGCTCTCGGTCACGGTGTCGCGCGACGGCGCGGAGACGGCGGTCTCGTGGCTCGACCCGCAGTCCCGGCGCACCGGGCTGCTGGTGCGGTCGGACACCGGAGCCGTGCTGCCGGGAGATCCGGGCGACCCGGCGGCGGCGGTCCGCGACGGGCTGCGGGTGGCCACCCGCGCCCGCCTCACCGACGCGACGACGGGTCTCGCGATCAGCGCCGAGCCCGCGGTCGCCGAGTGTGCGGCCGGTGGCCTCGCGCTGGCCGCGGGCGTGGTCTGCGTCGACCGCCTGGCCGGCGACCCGCACGCCGCGCCCGGCCGCGTCGCCGCCACCGCGACGATCGGCACCGGCGGCCTCGCGGGCCGGGTCGGCATCCTGCCGTCGACCTCGGCGGTCCGTTCTACGCCGGCAGCGGCCAGGACCCGGCGTCGGCGATGGACACCCCGCAGGTGCTCGCGGTGCCCGGGGCGGTCGTCGTCGCCCCACTGCTCGACCCGGTCCCGGGTGCTGCCAGCGTCCTCGTCGGGCTGCGCTGAGGACGCCCGCGGATCAGAGCGACGCGATGTCCGCCTGCTTGGCGCGCACGGCGTCGGCGGCCGCACGCAGGGCCGCCGTCTCGGCGTCGTCGAGGGGGGTCTGCACGACCCGGCGGACCCCGCCGCGCCCGATCTCGGCCGAAGGCCAGACGCAAAGTCAACGAGTCTTGGCAATCTTCGTGCCACCCTGGAGAAGCCGGAGAAAGAGGCGGAAGCTCCGATCATCGGCTGCGACCAGTTCGTCCGAAATCTCGATGGCTTGCCGTGCCAGGTCGACCGAGAGGAGCGCAGTCGCTTTCGTGATGTCGAACACGACTGAGTAGTCGGCGAGCTCACGCTGACCCTTGAGCTGGACGAAGGCGGCGGCGAGGTCGCTCAGCTTCGAAGGAGGCGCTGCGCCGAACAGCTTCCCGACGGCCGAGGACGGTCTCCGAACATCTTCGCAGAGCGACCACACCGCGCCATGGTCTATCCAACGGCGCACAGCAACCCGCTGGCTCTCATCAAGTGCGCCGTCGCGTGCCATGTCCTCGACGGTCAGATAACCCAGGTGGTGGAACAGCGCGTAGTACGCTGTAGACACTGCGCGTCTGAGGCGGTCGGGCTGCGGTCGTCCACGACCGCCGTCACGGTAGGCGAGATGGTCGGCAACCTTGAGCAGGTCATTCGAATACGTGGCGCTCATGTGATGGGACACAGGCATGCGATTACTCAAACGTCAGCGTCGTTGTCGGACTGTGCCTCTTCATTGGTGAAGGTGACGGTGAAGCGTTCGGTGACGTCGGCAGCCGCCGCAGCTGAATCGACTGCCTCGAACAGCCGGTTCGCGTCGTCGACTGCCCATGTCTCGCGCGAGGAATCGGGCGGCGCGAGCGTCAAGGTCAGCCGGAGCTGCTCGCCCTCGGGGAGTGACTCTTCATAGCCGTCCAACCCCAGGACCTCGACCGTTCCGACCTTGAAGCCGACGAGTCTCTCCCGCATGCGCGTGACCTGGTCCGCGATGGCGGCCGGGGTCATCAATCCAGTCCCATGTCCAGAGTGTGACATGAACTCCCACCGCAGCAGTTGGCTCGGCTCAGAGCGTCGCGATGTCCGCCTGCTTGGCGCGCACGGCGTCGGCGGCCGCACGCAGGGCCGCCGTCTCGGCGTCGTCGAGGGGGGTCTGTACGACCCGGCGGACCCCGCCGCGCCCGATCTCGGCCTCGACGCCCAGGTAGACCCCGCTGATGCCGTACTCGCCGTCCACCCAGGCGCACACCGGGAGCACCGCGCCGGAGTCCTCGGCCACCGCCCGGGCCATCCGGGCAGCGGCGGCGGAGGGGGCGAAGTAGGCCGAGCCGGTCTTCAGCAGGCCGACGACCTCAGCGCCGCCGTTGCGGGTGCGCACCACGAGGGACTCGATCTGCTCGGGCGAGAGCAGCTCGGTCAGCGGCCGACCACCCACCGTGCAGCGGCTGGGCACCGGGACCATCGTGTCGCCGTGGCTGCCGAGGGTGAGGGTCCGCACGTCGCCGACCGGCACCGCGAGGGCCTCGGCGACGAAGGTGGTGAACCGGGCGGTGTCGAGCATCCCGGCCTGGCCGAGCACCCGGGACCGCTCGAAACCGGTGGCGAGCTGGGCCATCGCGGTCATCTCGTCCAGCGGGTTCGACACGACGATCACCACCGCGTCGGGTGCGTGCCGGGCGATGTTCTCGGCGACACCGCGGACGATGCCCGCATTGGTCGCGAGCAGGTCCATCCGGCTCATGCCGGGCTTGCGGGGGAGCCCGGCGGTGACCACGACCACCGACGACCCGGCGAGGACCTCGTACCCGGCGCCGTCGACCACGGTGGTCTGCCCGACGACGACGGTCTCGAAGCCCTCGATGGGTCGCGTCTGGCCCAGGTCCAGAGCCAGTCCCTCCGCGCGCCCGTCGACGATGTCGGTCAGCACGACGGTCTCGAAGACGTCGTACTCGGCCAGTCGCTGGGCGGTGGTGGACCCGTAGAAACCGGCTCCGACGACGGCGACCTTCCCCGCGCGAGACATGCCGGCGACCCTATCGGCGCGGTCGGCCCACCCGGGATCCCGGTCGACGGCGGTCACGCCCACCGGCGTTCCGGGCTATGGCGGTCACGGCCGCTGGGCGGGCGGTGCGGCTGCGGCCGTCATCCAGCGGTCGGGCAGGTCCACGTCGCGACCGGCGCGCGCCCGCTCGACGAGGTCGGCGACCAGTGCTCGTGCCGACGCGGCGTCACGGTGCTCGAGCACCAGGTGGACGGGCCCGCGCGGGGAGTCGACGTGCACGGTGGCCAGGGACAGCGAGCGCTGCAGCGGCCCCTGACGGACCCGGACGGACTGGATGCGCGCGTAGGGCACCGCGGTCCAGCGGCGGTTCAGCACGCCGGCCCGACCGATCGCGGCCTGCGGGACGAGGGCGCAGCCGTACGCCCGGGCACCGATCGGGTCGAGCCAGCGGGCCCGCCGGGGCACCGGGTCAAGGACGATCTCGGCCGGGTCGGTGCCCAGGACGCCGCCGACGATCGACTCGGCCTCGGCGAGGGAGCCGATCGGCAGCAGGTCGGTGCTGCGCAGGGCCGCGCCCTCCCCCCGGTCGCGGCCGCGCCCCTGGGGTCCGCCCGACAGCCCGGCGACGTCGACCTCCACCCGGGCCCAGCCGAACGGCCGCCAGAGCAGCGGCCGGTGGATCCGGACCGCCTGGATGCGGTGCGGCGGCACGGTCTGGGCGCGGCGGTCGAGCAGCCCGGACCGCACCCGGTAGCCGTCGGCCGAGCGGGCCAGGGTGAACCCGGCCATCGCGTTGACCCGCCGCCAGACCGCCGTCGCGCCGCCCAGCAGCACCGGCAGCGCCGGGACGGCGAGGGCGAGCGGGTGCCCGGTCGACACCCCGACGACGAGCAGCACGACCACGATCAGGACCGTCGGGATCGCCGCCAGCGCCCCGGTCGCCGCGACGAGGGAGCTCCGGACGGCGGCCAGCTGCTGCTCGGGCGCGGACGGCGTCGCCGGGTCGATGCCCGCGGACGTCGCCAGCAGGCGGTCGCGCAGGGCCTGCGCGTCGGGCAGGGACAGGTAGGACAGCCGGACGCTGGCGCCGGTCCCGGCGGCCATCGTGACCCGGACCGTCGCGAGGCCGAACAGCCGCGCCCGCAGCGGTTGGTCCACGTCGACCGCCTGGATGCGGTCCAGGCGCAGGTTGCGCTCGCTGCGCCGGACGAGGCCGCTCCGGACGTGCAGCTCGCGCCCGTCGGTCCAGAACCGCCGCACCAGCCAGGACGGCACCGACAGCCCGACCGCCGCGGCGACCGCGGCCACCAGCAGCAGCGCGCTGATCAGGACCGTCCCGCCGGCGCCGCCGGGGGCACCGAGGGCGCCGCGGTGCCGGAACAGCGCCCCGGCCCCGCCCCCCTGCTGCAGCCCGTCGCGGCCGACCAGCACGGCGATGACCGCCAGGATCTTCCAGGCCTCGAGCACCGGCGTGAGCGGGTGCAGCCGCCGCGGCGCGAGCACCCCGGCCGACCCGCCGGCCGGGACCGCCGACCCGCTGTCCGCGATCGCCGGTCCGCTCACAGTCCGGCCGCCTCGGTCTCCCCGCGGTCGGTCAGGCGGTCCCGCAGCGACCGGGCCTCGGCGGCCTGCACCCCGGGGATCCGGGCGTCGGTGTGCGCCGAGGCGGTCACCAGCGTCACCGCGGCGAACCCGAACGCCGTCGCCAGCGGCCCGGCCACCACCTCCACGACCTGCAGGCGCCCGTAGGGGACCACCGTGAGGGAACGGAAGAGGAAGCCGCGCCGGACGAGCAGGTCGTGCTCCCGCTCGGCCCAGCCGCGCGACGCCGCGTTGCGGCCGACGGCCCACCAGCCCCACGCGGCGACCGCGAGGACGGCGACCGCGAGGACGGTGGCGACCGTGCGCCCGGTGCCCGGGAGCAGCCGGGACAGCGCCACGAGCAGGCCCCCGGCGACCACCGTGACCGCGAGCAGCACCAGCCGACGGGCGAGGGCGAGCCGCGGGGAGACCCGGTTCCAGGTGACGCCGGCCTCGGCGAACACCTCCCCGCCCCGGGCGCCGACCGCCGTGGCCCCGCCCGCGGTCACAGCAGGTTCTTGGACTTCAGGTAGGCCGTCGCGACCGCCGAGGGCTGCTGGCGCTGGTCACCCACCTGGGCGTTCAGCGTCTGCAGGTCGGCGGTGGTGAGGACCGCCGACAGCCCGTCGAGTGCCGCGGCGACCTTGGGGTTGGAGCCGAGCGCCGCGGTGTTGACGACCGGCACGATGTCGTCCGACGCCTGCAGTCCCTTGTCGTCGGCCAGCTCGACCAGGCCGAACTTCTTGTAGCTGCCGTCGGAGGTGAACGCCAGCGCCAGCTGGGCCTTCCCGGTCTTGACGGCCTGGAACGCCTGCACCGAGGCGTTGGCCACCCCGGCGCCGCCGTTGACGACCGCGGCATCGATGCCATAGGTCGCCTTGAGCCCCGGCGCGCAGAAGGGGCGCTTCGCGCACTCCGGACCCGAGGCGATGGTCAGCTTGCCGCCGACCTTCCCGAGGTCGGACAGGGTCTTCAGGCCGTGCTGCTGGGCGTAGGCAGCCGAGACGACGAACGTGTTCTGGTCGGTCGCCCGGCTCGGCGTCAGGACCGTGATGCCGTACTTCGCCGCCAGCGGCTTGAGGACCGCGACCGTCTTGGCGATGTCGCTGGACGGCGTGCCCGCGGCACCGGTCACCTTGTGCCCGGTCGCGAGGAAGGAGGTGAACGTCGCCGCGTACTCCGGCACGACGCTGATCTGGCCCTTCTCCAGCGGCGGCTCGTAGATCTCGCGACTCTCGGCGAGCTTCACCGTGACCGTCAGACCGGCCTTCTGGAGCACCTGCGCGTACATCGAGGTGAGGATCTGCTGCTCGGTAAAGTTCGCGCCGCCGACGACGACCGAGGTGGCCCCGCCGCCAGCTGCCGAGGGCGAGCCGCCGGCCGCCGCACTGCTGGGGGCACTGCCGGAAGCACTGCCGGGGGCACTGCCGGATGCCGAGGCCGCGCCACCCGGCGCGGCGCTGTCCACGGACGCGACCGGCGTCGAGCCGGCGGCGGCCGAACCGGCGGCGGACGCGCTGCCCGATGGGGTCGCGAGGCTCGACGAGCCGGCGCAGGCACCCGCGGCACCGAGGGCGAGCACCCCCCCGACCGCGAGCAGCGCCCGGCGGCCGGCGTCGTGCGCGCCGCCCGCCAGGGACCGCTCCGGCGGGCGTGCTGATGGCTGAGTGGGCAGTCGCCTCATCGGTGTTCCCCCTCCGCGATCCCCCGACGGGATCGACGATCACCGGACATCCTGCACGCCGCCACCGACGTGACCGCGCCGACCGGCGGTCGGGGGACGCCGTCAGCGGTGCGGATGAGCGGTGGGTCGGCGTTGCGGATCGGCGCCGGGGTCAGGGGTCGGGGCCAGCGGTGGGGCTCAGCGGTGCCGGCGGGCCGCCCGGGCGATACCGGCGAAGCCGAGGTCCACCGCGAGGGCGAGGACCGCGACACAGACCGCGCCGCCGACGACCTCGTCGTAGTCCTGCAGTCCGAAGCCCTGGGTCACGATGTCGCCGAGGCCCGGGCCGGCGATCAGCGCGGCGATGGTCGCGGTGGCGACCACCTGCACCGCGCACAGCCGGAGCCCCGCGAGCAGCAGCGGCGTCGCCAGCGGCAGCTCGACCCGCAGCAGCTGCTGGCGCCCGGACATCCCCATGCCGCGAGCCGCGTCCAGCACGGCGCGGTCGACCTCCCGCATCCCGACGTAGGTCGTCGTGAGCAGCGGCGGGATGCCGAACAGGACGAGTGCGACGACGGTGAGGAACGTCACCGACGGCGTCCAGCCGCCGACGTGGACGCCGTCGGAGACCAGGTACAGCAGCGTCAGCAACGCGAAGGTGGGCACGGCCCGGCCGATGTTGGACAGGTTGATCGCCAGCGCGCCGCCGCGCCCGGTGTGCCCCAGCCAGAGCGCGACCGGGATCGCGACGAGAGAGCAGATCCCGACCGACAGTGCGGAGATCCCGACGTGCTGCACGAGCCGGTTGGTGATCCCGTTCTCGCCGGCCCAGTGCGCCCCGTCGGTCAGCCAGTGCACCGGGCCCGTGACCGCCCCGCCGCTCACGCCGCCCCTCCGCTCACGCCGCCCCGCCGCTCACCGGAGCGCCCGTCGCCACGGCGTCACGAGCCGGACGAGGCCGAGGATCGCGAGGTCGCCGGCCACCGCGATCAGGACGCAGACCACCGAGGCGGTGAGGACCTCGGCCTTGAACAGGCTGCCGACCCCGTCGCTGATCAGGTTCCCGAGCCCGCCGTAGCCCACGATCGAGCCGATCGTCGTGATCGCGACCGTCGAGACGAACGCGACCCGCAGCGCCGCCGCGATCGTCGGCAGCGCCAGGGGGAGGGCGACCGTGGTGAACAGCCGGACCGGTGAGTACCCCATCCCCCGAGCCGCGTCCAGGACGTCGGGGGGGACGGCAGCCAGCCCGGAGACGATGCCCCGGACGAGGATCACCAGCGTGTACAGGGTCAGCCCGATCAGCACGGTCGTCTGGGAGAGCCCCGTGAACGGCAGCAGCAGGGCGAACAGCGCCAGCGACGGGATCGTGTAGACGACCGTCGTCACACCGGTGACGCCGACGTCCCAGGCCCGGGACCGCCGCGCCAGCAGCGCCAGCGGGAAGGCGAGGACCAGGCCGATCAGCAGGCTCTCGAGGGTGAGGACCAGGTGCTGGCCGAGGGCTTGCGTGAGCTGTGCGTGCCGCTGGCGCAGGTAGAGGCCGCAGATCCAGTCGTTGGCCGTCAGGCAGTTCGAGGTCGCCGCGCCCAGCAGCCGGGGCGTCGGTTGCGCGCCTGGTGCGCCCAGGTGCATGGGCCACCCGAGGTCGACCGACCGCTCGTGCACCCACCTGGCGAGCCCGTCCGGCAGCGGGCCCGCGAGCATGTCGGCCGGTGATGGCAGGCTCCGCCCCCTGCCGACCGGCAGACCTGTCAGGGGGGTCATCGCGTGGACGGTACCGGTAGCCCGCCCGCCTCGGCGGCCCGACCGACCCCGGCGCTGACACCGCTCACGGGACCGTCCGGCACCCGTGAGAGGACTCCCGCCGGCACCTCCGCAACGGGTCCGGCGGGCCCGGCGGCCGCGGCGGGCCCAGCGGCGGACCGACCGGCGATCCGCCTCGAGTCCCTGTCCAAGTCCTACCCGGACGGGACCGTCGCGGTCGGGGCCCTCGACCTGGACGTCGCGCGCGGCGAGATCGTGTGCCTCGTCGGGCCGTCGGGCTGCGGGAAGTCCACCACCCTGCGGATGGTCAACCGCCTGATCGAGCCGACCGCGGGGCGGGTGATCCTGGACGGGGACGACGTCACGGCCAGCGACCCGGTGCAGCTGCGCCGGCGGATCGGCTACGTCATCCAGTCCGGCGGGCTGCTGCCGCACCGGACGGTGGCCGAGAACGTCGCCACCGTGCCGAAGCTGCTCGGGTGGGACCGGACCCGGACGAGGGCCCGGGTGCACGATCTGCTGACGCTGGTCGGGCTGGACCCCGCGACCTACGGCGGCCGGTACCCGGCGGCCCTGTCCGGGGGTCAGCAGCAGCGGGTGGGGGTCGCCCGGGCGCTCGCCGCGGACCCGCCGGTCCTGCTCATGGACGAGCCGTTCGGCGCGGTCGACCCCGTGGTCCGCCTCCGTCTGCAGCGGGAGTTCCGCGCGATCCAGGCCGAGCTCGGGACGACGGTGCTCTTCGTCACCCACGACCTGGACGAGGCGGTCGCCCTCGGCCACCGCATCGCCGTCCTGTCGGCGGGCGGGCACCTCGAGCAGTACGCCGAGCCGGCCGCCGTGCTCGGCTCGCCGGCCACCGACTTCGTCGCGGACTTCGTCGGCGGGGACCGCGGGGTGCGCCGGCTCGCGGTCACCCCGCTGCGCTCGGCGACCCTGTCCACCCCCGCGACGGTCCGCACCGGGGACCGGCCGTCGTTCGCGTCGGCGCGGCTGTCCTCGGTCGGCGCGCGGTGGGCGGTCGTGCTCGACCCGGGCGGACGGGCGACGGGCTGGCTGAGCGCGCAGGACCTGGTCGACGGGGCCGCCGAGACGTCGCTCGGCCCGCTCGCCCGACCACTGCCGGGGACCGCCGACCTCGACCGCTCGACGCTGTCGGTGCTCAGCCAGGCACTGCTCGTCCCGGAGGGCTGGGTCGCCGTGCTCGACGGGGACCGCTACGTCGGCGTCTTCGACCGCGCCGGGGTGCCCGACGTCCGGACCGACACCGCCGCCGCCGGGCCGGTCCGGCCGGTCGTCCCGGTGACGGAGCGCCCGGGCGGTGGCGCCCACCCGCTGCGCCGCGAGTAGGGCGGGTGCTCACCCTCGACGACCTGGTCGAGACGACGGCGGCGGTCACCGCCACCAGCGCGCGGTCGGGCAAGGTGGCGGCACTGGCCGCGCTGCTGGTCCGGGCATCGCCGGCCGAGTCACCGGTGCTGGCCTGCCTGCTGGCCGGCAGCCCCCGCCAGGGCCGCCTCGGTGTCGGGCACTCGGCGCTGGCCGCAGCGTCCGCGCCGCCGACCGCGGCCGGGACACCGCTGACGGTGCTCGAGGTGGACCGGGCGTTCACCGACCTCGCGGCGGCCGCCGGGCCCGGGTCGGCGCGCGTCCGCGCCGACGCCCTCGGCCACCTGCTCGCCCGGTCGACGGCCGCCGGACAGCACCTGCTGCGCCGCCTCGTCGCCGGTGAGCTGCACCAGGGGGCGTCGGAGGGGGTGCTGCTCGACGCCCTCGCGGTGGCCGGCCGGGTACCCGCGGCCGCGGTCCGGCGCGCCCTGATGGTCAGCGGGTCCCTGGGCGCGACGGCTGCGGCGGCGCTGTCCGGCGACGCCGCTGGGGCGGCACTCGCCTCGATGGCGCTGCGGGTGGGGACGCCGCTGCGCCCGATGCTGGCCAGTCCGGCCACGGACGTCGCGGCCGCCGTCGCCGAGACGGTCACGGGGGCTGGGACCGTCACAGGGGCTGGGTCCGTCACGGGCGCCGAGGCCGTCACGGGAACCGAGGCCGTCACGGGAACCGAGGCCGTCACGGGAACCGAGGCCGTCACGGGGACCGAGTCGATGATCGCCGGCGGGCTCGCCGGGGCCAGCGTGGAGTACAAGCTGGACGGCGCCCGGATCCAGGTGCACCGCGACGGCCGCGACATCGCCGTGTTCACCCGGACCCTGCACGACGTGACCGGGCGGGTGCCGGAGATCGTCGCGGCCGTCGCAGCGCTCGAGGTGTCCGCCGTCGTGCTCGACGGGGAGACGCTGCTGCTGGACGCTGACGGCCGCCCGCGCACCTTCCAGGACACGATGGCCCGCTTCGGCACGTCGGCGGCGGCCCCGACCGACGCGCGGGTGCTGCGGCCGTGGTTCTTCGACTGCCTGCACCTGGACGGCGCGGACCTCCTCGACGAGCCGCTGGCCCGCCGCCGCGACGCACTGGGCACCGCCGCGGGCCACCTCCTGGTCCCCTCCGTGCAGACCGCGGATCCCGCGGTCGCCCGGGCCTTCGCCGACCGCGCGCTCGCCGAGGCGCACGAGGGGGTCGTCGTCAAGGACCTCACCTCGCCGTACGCGGCGGGCCGGCGTGGGCGGTCCTGGCTCAAGGTCAAGCCGGTGCGGACCCTCGACCTCGTCGTGACCGCGGCGGAGTGGGGGCACGGGCGGCGGACCGGGGTCCTGTCCAACCTGCACCTCGGCGCCCGCGACCCTGCCGGCGGCCCGCCGGTGATGGTCGGCAAGACGTTCAAGGGCCTCACCGATGCCCTGCTGTCCTGGCAGACGGCGCAGCTGCAGTCGCGGGCCGTCAGCGACGACGGCTGGACCTGTCGGGTGCGTCCCGAGCTGGTCGTCGAGATCGCCCTCGACGGCGTCCAGGTCAGCCCGCGCTATCCCGGCGGGGTCGCGCTCCGGTTCGCGCGCGTCCTGCGCTACCGCCCCGACAAGTCACCCGGCGACGCCGACACCATCGACGGCGTGCGGGCGCTGCTCACCGCCGCGTCCGGGCTCCCGACCCCCGCCGGCGCCAGCGCGGGCACCACCGAGCCCGCCGTACCCACCGGTCCCCCGTAGCCACCGGTCCCGCCGTACCCACCGGTCCCGCGTAGCCACCGGTCCCGGCGTAGCCACCGGGCTCGCCGTACCCACCGGTCCCGGCGAGCGGGGAGACTGGAGGGCCGGCGGACCGGACGAGTGACGCGGGAGGTCTCGTGGTCGACCCAGCCGAGCACCCGACGGGGGTGCTCGCCGTGCTCTCCCCCGTCGCCGGCGCCGGTCAGCTCGCACCTCGAGCGCAGGTCCCCACGGCGGTCCGCGTGCTGCTGGGTGTCGTCGCGCTCGTGCTCACCACCGAGTTCCTCGACCTCAGCGTGGGCGGAGCCGTGAACGCCCTGCGCCACCCATCGTCACTCGACACGGTCGGTGCCGGCCGCGACTCGGTGCTCATCGCGAACTACCTGCTGGTGCTCGTCCTGTCACTGGTCGCGCTGGCAGCGTCCTGGGGTGTCAGCGGGATCCGCGCCGGTGGCTTCCCCCGCGGGGTCGGCGCCGCCGCGGGCCGGGTGTTCACCGGCGCTGCCGCGCTCGTCTACGTGCCGCTCGTCCTCTGCACGACCGTCCAGGTGCTGCTCAGCGTCGCCGGTGCGGTCCCGCGGTCCGGCGGCATCGTGTCGTCGGTGCCGGTCGGGCTGGTCGCCTCGCTGAGCTCGGGGGTGTCCGAGGAGGTCTTCGTCGTCGCCGTCCCGGTCGCCATGTTCGACCGGTTCGTGCGGTGGCGGCCGGACCGGGTGCCGTGGCTGCCGACGGCGGTCACGGTCGTCGTCCTCGCGTCGGCGCGGCTGTCCTACCACGTCTACTACGGCTGGACGGCGCTGGTACTGGCGCCGTGGGCGGTGCTCTCGGTCGTCGTCTACCTCCGGACCCGGGCCGTCCTGCCGCTGATGGCCCTGCACGTCGGCTACGACGCGGTGCTCCAGCTGCCGGGGGTGCTGGGGCTGCTGGCGGTCGTCGTGCTGATGACCGCCGCCATCGCCGCCGCCGCTGCCCGCGTCCGGCGCGCCCGCGACGCCGGAGCCGACCCGGACGCGATCTCGGCGGCGGCCGGGCCGGCCGCGGGCTGGTGGCCGGCTACGGCGTGGACACCGGACCCGTCGCCGTCGCCGTCGCGGTCGCGGCAGGAGCGGTCGGAGGAGCGGGGTCGGCCAGCGTCACCAGCACCGGGGCGTGGTCCGACGGGCCCTTCCCCTTCCGTGCCTCCCGGTCGACCCGGGCCCCGGTGACCGCGGCCGCCAGGGCGGGCGACCCGAGGACGAAATCGATCCGCATGCCCTCCCGGTGCGGGAAGCGCAGCTGCTGGTAGTCCCAGTAGGTGTAGCTGCCCGGGCCCGGGGTGAACTCCCGCGCGACGTCGTTGAAGCCGGCCTCGCCCAGCGCGGCGAACGCCGCCCGCTCGGGCGGCGTCACGTGGGTCGCCCCGACGAAGAAGGCCGGGTCCCAGACGTCCTCGTCGGTCGGGGCGATGTTGAAGTCCCCGCACAGGGCGACCGCGGCGGCCGGGTCCGACGCCAGCCAGGACTCCCCCGCCGCCCGCAGCGCCGCCAGCCAGGCCAGCTTGTAGACGTAGTGCGGACTGTCGGGCTCGCGGCCGTTCGGCACGTACAGCGACCAGACCCGCATCCCGCCGCAGGTCGCGCCGAGCGCGCGGGCCTCGCTGACGCCCTCGTGGTCCGGCATCGCGTCGAAGCCGACCCGGACGTCGTCCAGGCCGACCCGCGACAGCAGCGCCACCCCGTTCCACTGCGAGAAGCCCTCGTGGGCGACCTCGTACCCGGCCGCCTCCAGCTCCGCTCGCGGCAGGTTGTCCGCGGTGCACTTGGTCTCCTGCAGCGCCACCACGTCCGGCGCCCGCGTCTCGAGCCAGTCCAGGACCCGCGGCAGCCGGGCCCGCAGCGAGTTGACGTTCCAGGTCGCGAGCAGCACCCGCGGCACGCTACGGCGTGGGTCGGACAGCGATCCGGGGCAGCTCGCCGTCGACCCCGCCGGTGACCGTGGGCGCCCATGCCGACTCGTCCTGTGGCAGCGGCGGCCCGGGCGGGCCCCCAGGGTCCCGGCACGACCGTTCGAGCACCGCGCCGGCGACCGCGACGAGCAGGCCGGCGACGACGCCGGCCGCCGCGAGCAGCAGCTGGTGGCGGTCCGCGGACCCGTGCTGGCTCGCCAGCCGCTGGGCGCCCAGGGCGAGGTAGACGCCGACGACCGCGGAGCCCCCGAGGACGCTGGCCTTGCCGAGGACGAACAGCCGGAAGGCGAGGTGCGGGTCGGGTCGGGCCTCGGCCGTGACCTGCAGGCGCGAGCGCATGTAGCGGATGGCCAGGACGAGGCCGAGCACGACGACGAGCAGGGCGATCAGGGCGGTCGCGGTCAGCTCGGGGGGGTAACCGCGGACCCGGGCCTGGGCGGTGGCCGCGACGAGGGCGACACCGGCGCCGAGGACCGCGGCGGTCAGGGCCGAACCGAGGCGGGTCAGGTGCACGGTCGCTGCCCACACAGTGCCGGGGAACGTGCCGGAGAGCGTGCCGGGGAGCACGCCGGGAGGCGCGGCGGCGAGGTCACCGACGCGACCGGCGGGCCGGCCGACACCGGCCGGCGGGTCACGGGTTCCACGCCGTCAGCCTGGCAGCCACAGCTGGAGGTCCGGACGCACCCGGGCTCCGCCGGGGTCGATCGCGGCGGCGAGGTCACCGACGCGGCCGGCGCCGGGCAGCACGGCGTCGGGATCGACCTCCGCCCACGGCAGCAGGACGAAGGCCCGCTGGTGGGCACGCGGGTGCGGCAGCACGGGGTGCTGCCCGTCGGCGCCGTCCAGGACCCGGTCGCCCACGGCCAGGACGTCGACGTCGACGGTCCGCGGGCCCCACCGCTGCTCCCGGGCCCGGTCCCGGCCGAGGGCGGCCTCGACGACGTGCGCGCGCTCCAGGAGGACCGCTGACGGCAGCGAGCTGTCCAGCAAGACCACCGCGTTGAGGTGGTCGGGCTGCCCCGGCGGGCCGCCCGCCGCCGGGCTCTGCCACACCGACGAGATCCGGACCGCGACCGTCTCCGGCGTGTCCAGCAGCGCGTCCACCGCCTTCTGCAGAGTGTCCGGCACGTCGCCGACGTTGCCTCCCAGGCCGAGCGCGACCCGCCGGACGGGGCGGACCTGACCGGTCAGCGTCTCGCCGGACAGGTCGGGGTTCGGGGACTCGCGCACGCCACGCTCCGGTTCCCCGGCGACCGGCCGGCTGCTCCCCGTCGCCGCTGGCCGGGTCACACAGGGGCCCGGCGGCGGGTGCGGACGACGGCGACGTCGTCCACGGCCACCGGGAGGGGTGCACGCGGCTTGTGCACCGTGACCGTAGCCGCGTCCACCCGGCGGTCGCGCAGGACCTCGGTGAGCACGTCGGACGCGATGGTCTCCAGCAGCCGCCGACCCGAGGCGGACACCGTCGCCGCCACCCGGCCGGCCAGCTCGGCGTAGTCGACGGTGTCCGCGAGATCGTCCCGCTCGGCGTCGTCGCCTGCGGAGCCGACAGGACCGCGGCCGGGCCCGGCGCCGGCGGCCACCGGGTTCCCGGCGGTCAGGTTCCCGGCGGTCAGGGCGAGGTCGAGGTCGACCAGGAGGAGCTGCGGCGTCCGGCGTTCCTCGGCACCCCACCCGACTCGGGCGTGCACGTGCACACCTCGCAGGACGATGCGGATCGCGTCGGTGCTGCCGGTCGCGGACACCGCACGGTCGGTGCCCCGGCCGGCGTGGAGGTCGCTGGTCACGGCCGCCAGCCTCGCAGCCGCCGACACGGGCGTGCGCCTGGCGGGCAGCCCGGCGAGGCGCGATGCTCAGCACATGCAGGCCGACGGGACGCAGCGCACCGGCACCCAGGACACCCGCCCGGCCGCCCCGGTCGATGGCGCCGCGGGCAGCGCGCCGCCGGCGTCCGCGCCACCGGCCGGGTCCGGTGGGTCACCCGGGACCACCGGCTCCACGAGCTCCACCAGCACCACCAGCTTGACCGGCTCCACTGTGGCCTCGAGCGCGGGCGGGATCCCGTCGTGGGGGCAGGGGTCCTTCCCGCCGATCGCGGACTACGCCTTCCTCTCCGACTGCGAGAACACCTGTCTGGTCGCACCCGGCGGCTCGGTCGAGTGGATGTGCCTTCCCCGGCCGGACTCCCCCAGCGTCTTCGGCGCCACCCTCGACCGCGCCGCCGGCCGCTTCTCCCTCGCGCCCTGGGGCGTGTCGGTGCCGGCCGCGCGCCGCTACCTGCCCGGCAGCCTGATGGTGGAGACGACCTGGCAGACCCGCACCGGGTGGCTGATCGTGCGCGACGCCCTCCTCATGGGTCCCTGGCACAACACCGACGAGCGCTCCCGCACCCATCGCCGCTCGCCCACCGACCACGACGCCGAGCACTGCCTGCTCCGGACCGTCAAGTGCGTCAGCGGTTCGGTCGACCTGGCGATGTCGTGCGAGCCGGTGTTCGGCTACGGGGCCCGGGAGGCCCGGTGGCAGTACGACGGACCCGCGTACGGCGAGGTCTTCGCCCGCGACGAGGCGTCGTCGGTCACCCTGCGACTGACGACCGACCTGCGGATCGGTGTCGAGGGGCGGTCCGCGCTGGCCCGGACCCGGCTCACCGAGGGCGAGAACGCCTTCGTCGCGCTGAGCTGGTCGACGCTGGACCCACCGCGCACCTGGGCCGAGGCCGAGGACCGCATGTGGCGGACCTCGGAGTACTGGCGGCAGTGGATCACCCAGGGGGTGTTCCCGGACCACCCGTGGCGGACCTACCTGCAGAGCAGCGCTCTCGCCCTCAAGGGGCTCACCTACGCCCCGACCGGTGCGCTGCTGGCCGCGTCGACGACCTCGCTGCCCGAGACCCCCGGCGGGGAGCGGAACTGGGACTACCGCTACGCCTGGATCCGCGACTCGACGTTCGCCCTGTGGGGGCTGTACACCCTGGGCCTGGAGCGCGAGGCCGACGACTTCTTCTACTTCATCGAGGACGTCTGCCGCGGTGAGCACGACCTGCAGGTGATGTACGGCGTTGGGGGCGAGCGCGACCTCGAGGAGAAGGTCCTGAGCGACCTGTTCGGCTACGACGGCGCTCGCCCTGTCCGGGTCGGCAACGGCGCCGCCGGCCAGCAGCAGAACGACGTCTGGGGCGCGGTGCTCGACAGCGTCTACCTGCACGCCAAGTCCCGCGAGCAGCTGCCCGAGAGTCTCTGGCCGATCCTCAAGAAGCAGGTCGAGCAGGCGCTCAAGCACTGGCGGGAGCCCGACCGCGGCATCTGGGAGGTGCGCGGCGCCCCGCAGCACTTCGTGTCCTCGAAGCTGATGTGCTGGGTCGCGGCCGACCGCGGTGCCCGCCTCGCCCGCCTCCACGACGAGGCCGAGTACGCCCAGCAGTGGCAGCTCGCCGCCGACGAGATCCACGCCGACATCTGCGAGCACGGTCTGGACTCGCGGGGGGCCTTCGTCCAGCGCTACGGCGACGACGCCCTCGACGCGTCCGCGCTCCTGCTGCCCCTGCTGCGTTTCCTCCCGGCCGACGACCCGCGGATCAGGACGACGGTGCTGGCGATCGCCGACGAGCTGACCGAGCGCGGACTGGTGCTCCGCTACCGCGTCGCCTCGACCGACGACGGGCTGCACGGCGAGGAGGGCAGCTTCACGATCTGCTCGTTCTGGCTGGTGTCCGCACTCGTCGAGATCGGTGAGCTCGGCCGCGCCCACCAGCTCTGCGAGCGCCTGCTCGCCTACGCCGGGCCGCTGCAGCTGTACGCGGAGGAGATCGACACCCGGACCGGCCGGCACCTCGGGAACTACCCGCAGGCGTTCACCCACCTCGCGCTGATCAACGCGGTGGTGCACGTGATCCGCGCTCAGGGGGACGGCGCGGGCGGTTTCACCCCCGGCCGGCGCGACCCCGAGACGGCCTGACGCGCAGCGCCTCGACCGGCGCTCGGGAGGCGGGTCAGGACGGGAGCGAGGTGTAGCCGCCCCGGTAGAACAGCAGCGGGCGCCGGTCGCTCGCCGCACCGAGGTCGACCACCCGGCCGAGGACGATGAGGTGGTCACCGGCTGGGATCTCGGTCTCGGTACGGCAGTCGATCCAGGCGTGCGCGCCGGCGATGACCGGGTTGCCCAGCGGGGACCGCTCCCACGACAGCGTGTCCCAGACACCCGGGACGCCGGTCCCGAACGATCGGGACACCCCCTCCTGGTCCTCGGCCAGCACGTTGACACAGAAGCTGCCCGCCTCCCGGATCTGCGGGTACCGCCGCGACGCCGTCGCCACCGCGAAGGAGACCAGCGGCGGGTCGAGGGAGACACTCGTGAAGGACTGGCAGGTCAGTCCGAGGGGCCCGGTGGGCAGGGCGACCGCCACCACGACGATCCCGGACGCGAAGTGCCCGAGGACCTCCCGGAAGCGGGCCGGGTCGGCAAGTGGCTGCACCTCCGCCCGGGCTCCGGGGCCGGCGGTGGTACCCGGCGCGCCCGGGCGGTCGTCGGCGGTCACCGGTCGAGCCGCTCGCCGGCCAGGGTCGCCAGCGCGTCGGCGTGGCGCGGCACCCAGCCCAGCTCGCGGCGGGCGCGGTCGCCGCTGACCCGGTTGTCCATCGCGAGCGCCGCCGCGAGCCCCCCGAGGCGGCCCGCGGCCTCGTCCGCCGACACCGCCCGCACCTCGAGGTCCCCGGCGGCCACGGCGAGCGCGGTGGCGATCGAGGCGACCGGCTGGTGCTCGGTGACAGCGGCGTAGACCCGGCCGCGAGGGGCGCCGAGCGCCGCGAGGTAGAGGGCGGCGACGTCCTCGACGTGCACCAGGGACCAGTGCTGCTCCCCGATGCCGATCGACCACACCTCACCGGCCGCGCGGCCGGGCTCGACGAGGGCCCGGATGGGCAGCCCACGGCCGTGGCCGTAGACGATCCCGGGCGCGATGACGACCGGGTGCCCGCCGGAGCGGGCGCGGGCCAGCACGCGGGCCTCGTTCGCGGTCCGCCACGCGGTCAGGGCCGGCGGGGAGTGCGGGGCGTCCTCGTCGACGACCCGTGGCTGCGATCCCCAGACCCAGGCACCCGACGTGTGCAGGTAGGGCTTCGTCCCGAGGCCGTCCTGCAGCGCCGCCGCTGCGGCCGCGTCCACCGCCGCGGTGTCCGTCGCGGCGATGCCCAGGTGGATGGCCGCGTCGACCGCGCCGGCCACGGTCGCCAGGGCCTCGCCGTCGCTCAGCTCGCCCCGGACGGCGAGCGCGCCGAGGGACTCCACCGCGTCACCCGCCTCGTCGCTGCGGGCGAGGGCCAGCACGGAGTGCCCGGCGGCGACCAGCGCGCTGACGACCTCGCGGCCGAGGTACCCCGACCCGCCGGTGACGAAGACCCGCACCGTTCCCCTTCCCTGACCGCCGGCAGCCGGTCGTCGTGCCGGCCGACCCGATTGTGTCCCGGGCGCCGGGCACCCCCGCTCGGGGCGGACCTCCCGCTCAGGAGCGGACCTCCCGCTCAGGGGCGGGCGGTGGCGATCCGGTGCGCCACCCGTACGGCGTCCACCGAACCCGCGACGTCGTGGACACGCACCGCCCAGATGCCGGCCGCCGCCACCAGGGCGGTCACCGCGGTCGTCGCGGCGTCCCGCTCCGGCGCCGGCCGCGGCGCGCCGTCGGGGCCGGCGAGCAGCGTCCCGAGGAACCGCTTGCGCGACGCACCGACCAGCAGCGGGAACCCCGATCGGGCGAGGAGGTCGAGCCCGGCGAGCAGCTGCCAGTTGTGGTCGGCGGTCTTCGCGAAGCCCAGCCCCGGGTCGAGCACGATTCGCGACCTCCCGATCCCAGCTGCCAGCGCGGCGGCAACCCGTGCGTCGAGCTCCGCGGCCACGTCCTGGACGACGTCGCCGTAGACGGCGAGGTCGTCCATGACGTCGGACCGCCCACGCCAGTGCATGAGCACGACCGGCACCCCGAGCGCGGCGACGGTGTCGAGCATCGCCGGGTCCGCGAGCCCGCCCGAGACGTCGTTGACCAGGACCGCGCCCACCTCGACCGCCGCGCGGGCGACGTCGGCGTGCATGGTGTCGATCGACACCGCGACCCCCGTCGCGGCAAGCGCACGGACGACGGGCAGCACCCGCGCCCGCTCTTCCGCCGCGTCGACCGGCGCCGCTCCGGGCCGGGTCGACTCCCCGCCGACGTCGACCCAGTCCGCGCCGGCAGCCCACAGCGCCCGGCCCTGCCCGACGGCGACCGCGGTGTCGGTGTACCGGCCGCCGTCGGAGAAGGAGTCCGGGGTGACGTTCAGCACGCCCATGACCCGGGTGGGTGCCAGCGCGGCGATCGTCACGACGCGGACGGTAGCGGCGGTCGGAGATCAGCGGTCTGCAGCGATGCCCGATGGCAGTGGCCCGGCAGAAGGTTCGTCGTGATCGGTCCGGAGCGGCGTCACCCACTGCGTCACACGGCGGGGACGGAGGCTCCCCACAGCACGCGATGAACAGCACGGCGCCCGGCGACGCGGGCCCGCCCGACCGGAGACAGGAGCACCCGATGACGTCCTCCCACGACCCGTACGCGGCGGCGCTCGACCGGGCGGCCGTCCACGCCCGGACGTGGCTGGCGTCCGTCGGGGACCGGCCGGTGCCGCCGCGGCGGTCTGCGGACGACCTCCACGAGGCCTTCGCACACCCGCTGCCCGACGGCCCGAGCGACCCGGCCGCGGTGGTGGACGCCCTCGCCGCCCTCGTCGAACCGGGGCTCATGGCCATGGGATCGGGACGGTTCTTCGGCTGGGTGGTCGGCGGCACCCTGCCGGCGGCGCTGGCCGCGGACTGGCTCACCAGCGCCTGGGACCAGAACAGCGGCATGCGCTTCGCCACGCCGGGTGTGGTGGCCGCGGAGGAGGCGGCGGCGGGCTGGCTGCTGGACCTGCTCGGGCTCCCGGCCGGTGCCGACGTCGGCTTCGTCACCGGCGCCACGATGGCCAACTTCACCTGCCTGGCCGCCGCCCGCCAGCAGGTCCTCAACGACGCCGGGTGGGACCTGGACCGCCTCGGGCTGACCGGCGCCCCGCGGATGCGGGTGCTGGTCGGCGCCGAACGCCACGACACGGTCGATCTGGCGCTGCGCTACCTCGGCCTCGGCGCGCCGACGGTCGTGGCGGCCGACGACCACGGCCGGATCCGCCTCGATGCCCTCGAGGCCGCCCTGGCCGGCGGCAGCGGGCCCACCGTGCTCTGCCTGCAGGCCGGGAACCTCCACTCGGGCGCGTTCGACCCGGTGGTCGAGGCGGTGGCGCTCGCCCACCGTCACGGCGCCTGGGTGCACGTCGACGGCGCCTTCGGGCTGTGGCGGCCGCCTCCCCGGCGCTGGCGCACCTGCTGGCCGGACATGCGAAGGCCGACTCGTGGGCCACCGACGCCCACAAGACCCTCAACGTCCCCTACGACTGCGGGGATCGCGGTGGTGGCCCGCCCGGCGGCGCTGCGCGCGGCGCTCGGGGTGCACGCGAGCTACCTCGTGCACGCCGCCGACGGTCCCGGGGACCCTCTGGACAAGGTGCCCGAGCTGTCGCGGCGCGCCCGGGGCGTCCCGGTGTGGGCGGCGCTGCAGAGCCTGGGCCGCAGCGGCGTCGCAGACCTGGTCGACGGCCTCGCCCGCCACGCCCGCGCCGTCGCCAACGGGATCGCCGGTGTCCCGGGTGCCCGGGTGGTGAACGACGTGATCTTCACCCAGGTCTGCGCGACCTTCGGCGACGACGCGCGCACCCGGGCGGTCACCGCGCGCCTGCTCACCGACGGCGCGGTGTGGATGTCCGGCTCCAGCTGGCACGGCACCGACGTCCTGCGGTGCTCGGTGAGCAGCTGGCGGACCGACGACGCGGATGTGGCCGTCGCGGTCGACGCAGTCCGCCGCGCGGCAGCGGGCTGAGCCACGAATGCCCGGAGGCGACCAGCCCGGCGGGTACTCGGCCCGTCGACAGGACTGGCCGCCCGCCGGGTGACCCTGCCCGAGAGGTGACGAAGTCGGTCATCGCCCGCAGCCGTTGGTCGACAGGTGTGCCGGCGTCCACCGAGCGCAGACAGCGGGCCGAGGGACGAGAAAACCCGGCCCCAGAGGGGCCGGGCGGTATCTCTGAACACTAGCCGAACGGACTGGGCGCGGTCGTGCTCACCAGCCCGGTGGTCGCCGGACCCGGCCGAGGGTCGCGGGCAGCTGAGACGTCATGAGGTCAGCCGGACTCAGCTGATGCCACCAGTGCTCGCCCACCCCGTCGGCCGGGTCGCCGTTCAACGCGCCGGCGGGGTAGCCGCGGGTTGGGTTGACGAGCCCGACCGGGACCCGCAGCCGGGCCTCGGTCACCGGAAACGCAAGATCACTGTCGTTGCTGACCACGACCGCCGCGTCGACCGCACCGCCGAGGACGTCGAGAAGCAGGTGGGAGGCGACATTCACATCCGAACCCTTCTCTTCACGGCGGGCCACCGACACCATGAACCGCGCGCCGGGCACGGGCTGCTCGGAGGCGTCCTGGACCATCACCGGCCACGCAGACCCAGCTCCCGGGTCGTGGCCGCGAGCTCACCGGCGGCGTCGTGGCGAGCGGCGTCATCGCGGCGCTTGTACTCCATCAAGGAGTCCGCCCGGATCCGGCGGTGCGTCCCCACCGTCCGGTAGGCGATCGACCCTTCATCGAGGAGCTTGATCACAAACGGGCGGGACACGTTGAGCACCTCCGCTGCTCGCTGGGTGGTCAGCTCGGCGTGCGAGGGCACGACCGTGACTCCCCGACCGGCGGCCATGTTCGCCAGGACCCGCACAGCAGGTCGACCGCCGGCCGCGGCACTGTCAACGTCTCGCGCTCACCCGTCACCCGGATCTCGACCGGCCGGTCGTCGGCGGAGCGGTCGGCGAGGAACCGCCGGACCCGGACCAGCGCCTCGTGGGCGAGCGCCGCGTCGTCCGTTCCAGGCTGAGCAGTCTGCGTAGCCGACACCGTGGCGCCTCCTCCTCGGGACAACCGCGGCATACGCAACAAATCGAAGCAGATGTACAGACCTGGAGAGGTGGCAGTTCCTGCACGCCTGTCAGCGCAGCGCACGTCGGCGACGAGCCGTGTGCGCGCAACGGCGTCGGGCGGGCTCAGGGTCAGGCTGTTCCGGGCGCCCGACGGCGGATCCGGTCGGCGACGCGGGAGGGCGCCGCGAGGGCTCGCGCACGCGCCGCCAGCACGGGGTTGTCGACGGCGGCGGCGGCTCGCACGGCCAGCGGGACCCGGCCGCGGTCGCCGGCCTCGGCCTGGCAGACCAGCGCCCACGCGAGGAACTCCGGCAGGTCGTGGCGCGACGCGTGGTCGTAGAGGCGAGCGGCGGCCGCGGCGGCCAGCTCGCGGTCCCGCCCGGCGGCCAGCTCCAGCTGGGCCAGACCGATGTAGCCCGACACCCAGACGTACCGGTCCGGGACCCGGTCGCACCGCCGACGGGCGTCGTCGAGCCAGCTCCGGGCGCCGTCGCGGTCGTCGCGGTGGCGGGCCACCAGGGCGAGCTGCCGGCCGGCCAGCCCCTCCCAGCACGGATCGCCGAGCTCGCACGCGAGGGCGAAGGCACGCTCGGCCTCCGTGCCCGACTCCTCCCAGTGGCCGAGCTCGCCCGAGCACTGCGCGAGGAGCACCTGGGGCAGCGGCAGAAAGGCGTTCCAGTGCTCGCGGCGGGCCAGCCACACACTCCGCTCGGCGGCCGTCCGAGCCGGTCCGACCTGCCCGGACAGCAGCAGCGAGCGGGCCAGCAGCCCCAGCGACCAGCTCTCCTGGCGGGTCCGGCCGGTGCGCGAGGCCAGGTCGGCGGACTCCCCGAGCAGCGACGCAGCCAGCAGGTGCCGGCCCCGGTCGGCCTCGTTCATGCCCCGCAGACCGAGGACCCCGCCCAGCAGCGCCGGATCGCCGTCGGGCGCGGCCTGGCGTCGGGCCTCGTCGAGTGCGCGGTCGGCCGAGTCGTGACGGCCCGCCTGGACGTCGACGAACGCGAGCTCCTGCAGGACGTCGGCGGCGAGGCCCGGCAGCCCGGCGGCCCGCGCGGCGAGCAGCGCGCGGTGCAGGACGACCGCCCCCTCGCCGTCCGATCCCCGCACCGTGTGCACGAGCGCGCCGCCGAGAGCCCGCAGCACACCGGACTCGAGGACCGGGTCGGCGGCGCGGGCGGCCTCGACCGCCGCCCGGCGCAGGGTCTCGACACCGGCGTCGGTGGCGCCGGCGTCCAGGGCCGCGGTCCCGGCGCGCTGCAGGGCCTCCGCGACGACGGCTGCCCGCAACCGGAGGCCCGGCGCCTGTTCGGGATCACGCGCAGCGGCTCGCAGCGCGGCGGACACCACGAGCCCCTCCCGGGCGAACGTCGACCCGCAGGCGGCGAGGTGGGCCGCGGCGGCCGCGGCGTGCCCACCGGCCACGAGGGTGCGGACGAACAGCTCCTGCGCGTCTTCGTCGAGCGGGTCGAGCCCGGCGGCCCGCTGGGCGGCGCCCGCCGCGGCCTCGGCGTCCCCGCCGGCGAGCAGGACCAGCGCCTGGCGGCGGAGCTCCTCCCGGCTGCGCGCCGCCGTGTGCAGGCGGGCGAGCATCAGCCAGCTGTCGAAACCGGGGCAGTGGCGTGGCTCGATCCCGTCGAGCAGCGCGCCGCCGATGTCGGCGACCGGGAGCAGCCGGTCTTCGAGCGCCCAGACGTCGAGCCACAGCTCGTGGCGCTCCAGCGTCATGGGGTCGCCGGTGAGCACCCCGGGCAGGTCGAGGGAACGCCGCAGGTCCGCGAGACTCCAGCGCAGCGCGCCGAGGGGGTCATCGGCGTCGGCGAACAGCTCGGTGACCAGCTCGCGGCGGTCGACGGGACGCTCGGACAGCGCGACCCGGGCGAGCACGGCCCAGGACTTCGCGCCGCGGGGCGGCGGGCACGCCTGCCCGTCGTCCTCGATCCGGGACGTCCGAGCAGCCGTACCCGACGCGTCACCGCGCCCGGCCGTCAGCCGACGGACGCCGGCTCCGGGACGAGGACGAGGACGGGCACGGGCTCCGGCGTGGCCTGCGGCGGGGACTGCGACTGCAGCGCGCGGACGTCAGCGGTCGTGAGGCCGGTGCCGCCGATCCCCCAGTCGCCACTGCGGACCTCCTCGATGACGACCCAGGTGACCGGGCGGAGGCTCTCGCCCTCGATCTCCACCATGGTGTCGGTCAGACGCCGGATCATCGTCAGCTTCTGGTCCGCGGTGAAGATACCTTCGACGACACTGACCTGGACGAGCGGCATGGACGGCTCCTTCGACGGCGGGACTGGCTCCTGCACCGACGATGCCGACCGGGCGTGTGACCGCACGTGTGACCCGCGTCGCAGCCCGGTCGCCGGGTCAGCGGGCCGGGTCAGCGGGACCGGTCAGCGGCGGGTCATGAGGCTCATGGCCTCGGCGCGGGTGGCCGGGTCGCGCAGGGCGCCGCGGACGGCGCTGGTCACCGTCGTCGAGCCCGCCTTCGCGACCCCGCGCATCGACATGCACAGGTGCTCGCACTCGACGACGACGAGGACCCCACGCGGGCGCAGGACCCGCACCAGCGCCTCGGCCACCTGGGTGGTGAGGCGCTCCTGCAGCTGCGGCCGGCGAGCGTAGACGTCGACGAGGCGGGCGAGCTTCGACAAGCCCGTCACCCGGCCGTGCGGGCCGGGGATGTAGCCGACGTGGGCCTTCCCGGTGAACGGCAGCAGGTGGTGCTCGCACAGGGACCACACGTCGATGTCGCGGACCACGACGAGCTCGTCGTGCCCGGCGTCGAAGGTCGTCGCCAGGACGTCCTCGGCCCGCTGCCGCAGCCCCACGGTCAGCTCGGCCATCGAGCGCGCCACCCGGGCCGGGGTGCCCCGCAGTCCGTCCCGGTCCGGGTCCTCGCCGATGGCCGTCAGCAGCTCCCGGACGGCTCGCTCGACCCGCGGCCCGTCGTACCCCCGCGGCGGCTCCCAGCCCTCGGCGCCGACGTCGGCCAGATCCGGCGCCGGACCGACGGAGGAGTCGCCGTCGGGGGGGACGGCTGTGGGCCGCCCGTCCGGAGACGAGCGGCCCACGACGTGCTCCACCGTCAGGCCGGGGTCGGCGCCGCGCCTCCGGTGCCGAAGCCGTGGTGGCGACGCCGGGGCTGCGGCGCGGTGCCGTCCTCGAGCGCCGTCGCGCCGACCACCGGGTCCGCCGGCACGTCCTGGCTGAGCAGGATGGCCTCCTCCGCGGGCGTCAGCACCGGCGGCAGGCCGGGACGACGGTCGGCCGAGCCGGTCCACGCCGGCCGGTTCGGACGCTTGCGCAGGTGGCTGAAGATCGCCGCGATCTCCGCCTGGTTCAGGGTCTCCCGGTCGAGCAGGGCGAGCACCAGGTCGTCGAGGATGTCGCGGTTGTCGACCAGCAGCTCGAACGCCTCCGAGTGCGCCGTCTCGATGAACGTCCGCACCTCCTCGTCGACCGCAGCGGCGACCTGCTCGGAGTAGTTGCGCTCGTGGCCCATGTCGCGACCGAGGAAGACCTCACCGCGGTCGTTGCCGAACTTGATGGTCCCCAGCCGCTCGGTCATCCCGTACTGGGTGACCATGGCCCGGGCCAGTGCGGTGGCCTTCTCGATGTCGTTGGCCGCGCCGGTCGTCGGGTCGTGGAACACGAGCTCCTCGGCCGCCCGCCCGCCCATCATGTAGGCGAGCTGGTCGAGCATCTCGTTGCGCGTCTTGGAGTACTTGTCCTCGTCGGGCAGGACCATCGTGTAGCCGAGGGCCCGACCGCGCGGCAGGATCGTGATCTTGCGGACCGGGTCGGAGTTCGGCAGGGCCGCCGCGACGAGCGCATGGCCGCCCTCGTGGTAAGCGGTGATCTTCTTCTCGTGCTCGTTCATCAGCCGCGTCTTCTTCTGCGGCCCCGCGACCACCCGGTCGATGGCCTCCTCGAGGGCGAGGTTGTCGATCAGCTTCCGCGAACCGCGGGCGGTGAGCAGCGCAGCCTCGTTCAAGACGTTCGCGAGGTCGGCGCCGGTGAAGCCCGGCGTGCGGCGCGCCATCGCGGCGAGGTCCACGTCGCGTGCGAGCGGCTTGCCCCGGGCGTGCACCTGCAGGATCTTGGTCCGGCCTTCGAAGTCGGGCGGCTCGACCGCGATCTGCCGGTCGAAGCGGCCCGGGCGCAGCAGTGCCGGGTCCAAGATGTCGGGCCGGTTCGTCGCGGCGATGAGGATGACGCCGCCGCGGGTGTCGAAGCCGTCCATCTCGACGAGGAGCTGGTTGAGGGTCTGCTCCCGCTCGTCGTGCCCGCCGCCGAGGCCGGCGCCGCGCTGGCGGCCGACCGCGTCGATCTCGTCCACGAACACGATGGCAGGTGCATTGGCCTTCGCTTGCTCGAAGAGGTCGCGGACCCGGCTGGCGCCGACCCCGACGAACATCTCGACGAAGTCCGACCCAGAGATCGAGTAGAACGGCACGCCCGCCTCGCCGGCGACGGCGCGGGCGAGCAGGGTCTTGCCCGTCCCCGGAGGTCCGTAGAGCAGCACGCCCTTGGGGATCTTGGCGCCGACGGCCTGGAACTTGGCCGGTTCCTGCAGGAACTCCTTGATCTCCTCGAGCTCCTCGACAGCCTCGTTCGCACCGGCCACGTCGCCGAAGGTCGTCTTCGGGGTGTCTTTGGTGATCAGCTTGGCCTTCGACTTGCCGAAGTTCATGACCCGGCCGCCGCCGCCCTGCGCCTGGTTCATCAGGAAGAGGAACAGCACGACGATCAGGACCAGCGGCAGCACCGAGATGAGCAGCGAGCCCCAGAAGCTGGAGCGGGCGGTCGTGGTCGTCCAGTCGGTGATCTTGCCGGCGGTCTTGGAGGCCTGCAGCTGCTGCGCGATCGCGGTCGCCTGGGCGTCGGAGACGTAGGTCGCCTGCCAATGCTGGTCGTCCTTGGTGACGACCCGGATCATCGTGTCGTTGCCGCGGACGAGGGTGGCGGTCTTGACGTCGTCCTGGGAGATCGCGGTCAGGACCTGCGACGTGGACTTCGACTGGTACCCGTTGGCGCCGTTGAGCAGCGACAGGACCACGACGACCACGACGACGACCAGCGCGATCCACGGGAGTGGACCTCGGAGTAGACGCTTGACATCCATACTGGCGGGCCCCGGGGCCCTGTCCCTTCTCGCTGTGGTGCTCCACACCTGCTGTCGTGCGGGCGGCCACGGGACGAGATCCCGGTGCGACCACCTCCGTGCGTCTGACCTGACCGGTTCCGCTCGGCACGAGCTACCGTGCTCGCTGCCGTGCGCCCGCCGACCCGAGTGGCTCCGAGGAGGCCCCTGTCACCGGGGTCGCTGACCCATCCAGACGACGGTACACGCGGGCCCGACAGGGTGCCGGGCCTCCCCCAGGCACTCCCGGGACACGACGAGTTCGGTGCTGCGAACCTCACGGACGGCTCGGACAGGAGCAGGTCGACGACCGGTCCGGCTGCCTGCTGAGAGGGGAACGGAGGGCGCGCGGGCGCTGTTCCCGCAGGTGGGCGAGGCGGGCGAGCTTCTCAGGGGAGTCTCAGTCTCAGGGGAGTCTCAGTCTCAGGCGAGTCTCAGCTCTCGGGCTCCCCGGTCGCGGCAGGCACCGACTGCTCCTGCCAGGCGTGCCCTGGTCGCCCGGCTGACGCGCTGTGTGCCCTGGTCGCCCGGCTCAGGCCCTGCATGACCTCGTCGCCCGACTCCGAAGGAGGTCAGGCGCCGGCGAACCTCGGATCCAGGGTCCCGACACAGTCCAGGTTCCGGTATCGCTGGGCATGGTCGAGCCCGTACCCGACGACGAAGGCGTCCGGGATGTCGAAGCCGACGTAGGAGACGTCGACGTCCAGGGCCGCCGCGTCCGGCTTGCGCAGCAGGGCGCACACCCGGACCGAGGACGGCCCGCGCGACTCGAGGTTGGCCACCAGCCAGGACAAGGTGAGCCCGGTGTCGATGATGTCCTCGACCACGAGCACGTCGCGCCCGGACACGTCCGCGTCGAGGTCCTTGAGGATCCGGACCACACCGGAGGACCGGGTTCCCGACCCGTAGGAGGAGATCGCCATCCAGTCGATCTCGACGCTGAACGGCAGGGCCCGCGACAGGTCGGCCATGACCATCATGGCGCCCTTCAGGACCCCCACCAGGAGCAGGTCGCGCCCGGCGTAGTCCTCCGCGATCTGGGCCGCCAGCTCACCGAGGCGGCTGCGGATCCGGTCGGCGGGGATCAGGACGTCGGTGAGGACGTCGCCTGCAGCAGCAGCGTCCACCCCGCGGGCCCGCCCCTCGCTCGCCGTCTCGCCGCCATACGGCCGCCGTCTTACCACCGTCTCGCCGCCGTCCGGCCGCTGACCGGCCGCTGACCGGCCGCTGGCTGGCCGCCGTCCGGCCGCTGGTTGGCCGCTGGCTGGCCGCTGGCTGGCCGAGCCGGATCCACGTCCGGCGTGCCGCGGCTGACCCTGCCACACCGGTCTGCTGCTCCCCGACCTCGCGACCCGTCGAGGTCTGCTGCCGTCACCGCGGAACCGGCGTGGTCCGGGCGGTGAACACCAGGCGGCCGGCTGTGCGCCGGGCCGTGACCGCCCCCGGGAGGTCGACACCGCGCTGACCGTGCCACGCGAGGACGAGGGACTCCAGGGCGTCGACGTGTCCGGCGGTGAGCCCTGACGCGGCGCTTCCCGCCCCCAGTGCCGCGGCCCGCAGGACCCGCCGCCGCAGGGCCGCCGGCGCCCCGGCGAGGACCGTGCAGTCCAGGCCGGAGCTGGCGACGCCGGTGCAGTTCAGCCCGGTACCGGCGACGCCGGTGCAGTCCGCGGCCGGGCGGTCCGCGCTCGGGCGGACCCCCCCGCCGGCGAGGGTCCACAGCTCGGTGGCGAGGACGTCGAGGGCGTCGGCGTCGGCCCGGGCGGCGGTGGCCGTCCGGGCCAGTGCCGCCGCCACCCCGGGGCCGAGCTCCTCCTCCAGGACGGGGAGCAGCCGGGTCCGGACCCGGACCCTGGCGAAGCGCGGGTCGGTGTTGTCCGGGTCGTCCCACACGGGGGTGCCGGTCGCCGCGCAGGCGGCGCGCGTCACCTCGCGTCGCAGACCGAGCAGGGGCCGGCGGAAGATCCCGCGCCGGGCGGCCATCCCGGACAGCGACCGGGTGCCGGACCCGCGTGCCAGACCCAGCAGCACCGTCTCGGCCTGGTCGTCGAGAGTGTGTCCGAGGAGCACCGCAGCAGCCCCGGTCCGCTCCGCCGCGCTGCACAGGGCCGCGTACCGGGCCGAGCGGGCGGCTGCCTCGGGACCGCCCCCGGTCCCCACGACCACCGTGAGGACCTCGACCGGGTCCAGCCGGGGAGTGGCCCGCAGCCGCTCGGCCAGCTCGCGGGCGCGTCGCGCGGACTGCTCCTGCAAGCCGTGGTCGACGGTCAGGGCGCCGGCGCGCAGGCCGCTGCGCGGGGCCACGAACGCAAGGGCGCCGGCGAGGGCGAGGGAGTCCGCGCCGCCGCTGCAGGCGACCAGCACCAGCGGCGCGTGGGCGCCCGCAGCCGTACCCGGCCCGGTGCGCCCGCTCCCGCTCGCGCGCGCGGGGTCGACGAGGTCGGCCACCGACACCCGGACGGCGGTCCGGACGGCGGCGACCGCGGGATGCGGGCCGGTCACCCCCGGCATCCGCACCCGACGAGGCGGGCGACCAGGACGTCGATCGCCGACCGCGCCGCGTCGGTGCCCGGGGTGGCGTCGGCGAGCACGACCACCACCAGCTGTCCGGCGGAGTCCGTACGGACGAAGCCGGCGAGGGTGTCGACGCCGTCCAGCGTCCCCGTCTTGGCCCGCACCCGGCCGCGCGCCCGCGCAGCCGCCCCGGTGAAGCGGGTGGCCAGCGTCCCGCTGCGCCCGGCGACGGGCAGGTTCCTCGGGACGGCCACCAGCGCCGGGTCGCGGACGGTCAGCGCGACCACCCGGGCAACCAGCAGCGGGGACAGCCGGTCGCGGCGCGACAGGCCGCTGCCGTCGAGCAGCACGGCGCCGGACGTGTCGATCCCGAGCCCGGCGATGGTGTCGAGCACCGCGGCCGCCGAGCCGGTGAAGTCGGCGGGCCGGCCGACGGCGACGGCGACGTCGCGGGCCAGTGTCTCCGCGTAGTCGTTGTCGCTGGCCAGGAGCAGGTGGTGCAGCAGGTCGACGAGGCGCGGGGAGTCGACGGCCGCGAGCGTGGTCGCGGCAGCAGACAGCGGTCCGACGGGTCGGCGTCGCGGACCGACGGTCCGGTCGCCGGCCGCGACCGAGATCCCCGCGTCCAGGAGGGCTGCTGCGAAGGCGTCACCGGCGCTGCGGGCCGGGTCGACGACCCGCGCGGCCGTGGCCGGTCCACGCCGCCCGCCGTCCAGGGACAGCGAGTCGACCGGCCCCACCGACCCGCCGTCGACGTAGGAGGAGACCCAGCCGACCGCGGTCGCCGGACCGGTGAACAGGTGGTCGTCGACGGCCACAGTCACGGCGCCGTTCCCGGGCGTCACCCCCCGCGCCCGCAGGCCGGCGACGGTGCGCGAGACCAGCACCGGGAGCCGTGCGGGGTCGACGACCGGGTCGGCGGCCGCCTCCCCGGACAGCGCCTGCCCCGCGACCGCCCGGGTGAGCGACGGGTCCCCGCCACCGACCAGGACGAGGTGCACGATCCCGCCGGTGACCCCGGCCACCTCGACCCGGGTGCGGAAGCGGTGCGCCGGCCCGAGGAGGTCCAGCGCCGCGGTCGCCGTCAGGAGCTTGACGGTCGACGCGGGGGTGAAGTCCCGGCCGCCGTCGCGCGACAGCAGGGTGGCGCCGGTCGCCGGGTCGAGGACGACGAGCCCGACCGACCGGCCGAGGCCCGCGGCGGCCAGCGGGTGCCCGAGCGCCGCGGTCACGCCCGCCGGTGTGGCCCAGGACGCCGCGGCCCTGGGTGCGGGAGTCGTCGCCCCGGCGCCGGTCGCGGCCGGCGTCGACATCGACGGCGCGTTCCCCGAGACGGGGGCGGCTGACCCGGCTGGCCCGACTGACCCCGCTGACCCGACTGACCCTGCTGACCCGACGAGGGGGGTGGCTCCGTCACGACCGGACCCGGACCCCGACGGGCGCGACCCGCCGGCTGGTCGGCTCGGCACCGAGGCGGTGCAGGCCGCGATTCCGACGAGCAGCGTCACCGCGAACAGGCCCGCCCCGGGTGCGACGCCCACCCCTCGTCGACCCGGGCGTCCGGCGTGACGCACCCGGCGACGATAGCGGCGGCACTGCGGGAGTATTCGGCGGCAGCCCGCGGCACCCGTCCGGGTCGGCGGCCCCACCGGCGCGAGGAGCAATCGTGGAGTTCGACGTCCTGATCGAGATCCCCAAGGGCCAGCGGAACAAGTACGAGATGGACCACAAGCTGAACAGGCTGCGCCTGGACCGGACGCTGTTCACCTCGACCCAGTACCCCGCGGACTACGGCTACGTCGAGGAGACCCTCGGCCAGGACGGCGACCCCCTCGACGCCCTCGTCCTGGTGCAGGAGCCCACGTTCCCCGGCTGCCTGATCAGCGCGCGGACCATCGGGATGTTCCGGATGACCGACGAGGCCGGCCCGGACGACAAGCTCGTCTGCGTCCCCGCGACCGACCCCCGCCAGGCGCACCTGAAGGACATCGGTGACCTGCCGGTGTACGACCGCCTGGAGATCCAGCACTTCTTCGAGGTCTACAAGGACCTCGAGCCCGGGAAGAGCGTCGAGGGCGCCACCTGGGCCGGCCGGGAGGCCGCCGAGGCGGAGATCGTCGCCTCACGGGAGCGACTCACCGCGGCCGGCGGGCACCACTAGAGCCCGGAGGGCGGCGACCCCACTCAAGCCCGGAGGGCGGCGGGACTGACTGAAGCCCGGAGGGCGCCTGACCGCCTCCTCCTACAGTGCGCCGGTGCTCCCGGAGACCGTCACGGCCGTCGACCTCGCCGCCTGCTACCGGGACGGATCGACGTCCCCGGTGGAGATCGTCCGGGCCCTGGTCGACCGGGTGGCCGCCGTCGACGGCCATGTCGGCGCGGTGCTGATCGTGTCGCAGACCGCTCTGGCCGACGCCGCCGACAGCGAGCGGCGGATCCGCGACGGACGGGCCCGGTCACCCCTGGAGGGCGTCCCGGTCCTGCTCAAGGACAACGTCGACACCGTCGACCTGCCAACGACCGCGGGCTCGCGGCTGCTCCTGGACTCCCGGCCGATCCACGACGCCCCGCTGGTCACCCGCCTGCGGGCCGCCGGCGCGGTGATCCTGGGGAAGACGAACCTCTCGGAGTGGAGCAACTTCCGGTCCAGCGAGGCGGTCTCCGGCTGGTCCGGCGTCGGCGGCCAGACCCGCAACCCGCACGTCCTGGATCGCAACCCGTCGGGCTCCTCGGCCGGCTCCGGAGCCGCCGTCGCCGCCGGGTACGCGCCGCTGGCGGTCGGGACCGAGACCGACGGGTCGATCCTCAGCCCGGCCGCGCACTGCGGCGTCGTCGGCTTCAAGCCGAGCCTCGGGGTCGTCCCCGGTGCCGGCATCGTCCCGATCTCCGCTGCGCAGGACACCGCGGGACCCATGAGCCGCACCGTCGCCGACGCCGCACTGCTGCTCGCCGTGCTCGCCGGCTGGCCGACCGACGGCTCGCCGGCCGCTCGCCCGGCGGGTGCGCTGCCGGTGGCGTCGGCCGGTGGCACCCTCGCGTTCTGGCGCCCGGTCCCGGTCCCGGCGGCCGAGCCGGCTGCCGGGGGCGGCCTGGCGCTCGACCACTTCGACGGGTGTCTCGGTCGGCTGTCGGACGCCGGCTTCGACCTGGTCGAGGTCGCGGGCCCGCCGTCGGAGGAGCTGGGCGAGGCCGAGGGGACGGCGCTGCTGTCCGAGCTCGCCCGCGACCTGACGGCCTACCTCCGGGCGCGTCCCGGGGCGCCGGGCGACCTGGCGGCCCTGATCGCCGGGAACGAGGCCGACCCCCTGGAGCTGTCGGTGTTCGGCCAGGAACGCTTCCACGAGGCCCTGGCGGCGCCGCCGGCCGACAGTGCGGGTCCGCGGGCGGCCCGGGAGCGCGCGCGCACGCTGGCGTCGGGCTGGCTCGGGTCGGTGCTCTCGAGCGGGCCGTCGGCCGGTGGCCGGGCACCGGTGGCGGTGCTGTCCCCGACGTGCGGGCCGACGCTCCCGATCGGGCACGACAACGAGGTCGGCGGCTTCGCCAGCTACTCCGCGGCCGCCGTGGCCGGCGCCTGCTCGGTCACGGTGCCGGTCGGGACGGTCGGCCGCTCCGGCGCCCTGCCGGTCGGGATCGCCCTGGTCGGACCCCCGGGCGGGGACGCCGCCCTGCTGGCTGTCGCAGCGGTGGTCGAGGCCGCCGTCGGGCACGTCGTGCCGCCGCGGTACCTGCCGACCCTGCTCGCCGACTGACACTCGCCCGCGGCACCCCGTGCGACCGTGCGGCATGGACGGTGTGTCGGGGCCGGGGCCCGAGATCCGGGAGTCGGAGCTGCACTGGCGCTTCTCGAGAGCCGGCGGCCCGGGTGGGCAGGGCGTCAACACCACCGACTCCCGCGTCGAGCTGTCCTTCGACGTCGCTGCGACCACCTCGCTGACCGGGGTGCTGCGCGACCGGGCCCTCGAGCGCCTCGCGGGCAGGCTGGTCGGCGGGGTGCTCACCGTCGTGGCGTCGGAGCACCGCGAGCAGCTGCGGAACCGGGCGGCCGCCCGCGCCCGGCTGCTGGCGCTGCTCCGCGAGGCGACCGCGCCGCCCGGTCCCCGGCGGCGGGCGACGCGGCCCACGAAGGCGTCCCAGCGGCGGCGCCTCGACGGCAAGGCGCACCGCGGGCGGCTCAAGGCAGAGCGCCGCCGCCAGGACTGAGGCCGGGACGGCCGGGACCGTCGAGAACTGAGGCCGCTGCGGCCGGAACCGTCGAGCACTGAGGCGGCCGGGACCGTCAGGAGCTGAGGTCGTGTGCGGCGACGTCAGCACCGAGGTGGCGCAGGAACCACCCGACGGTCCGCTCGACGGCGTCGGCGACGGCGGGGAAGTCGTGCACCCCGTGTCCTTCGAGGGGGTAGACGACGAGCTCGGACACTGCGCCGCGCAGGCTCAGTGCCCGGTGGAACTCCATCGCCTGCCCGACCGGGACGCAGGTGTCGCGCGCACCCGTCAGGTGCAGCACCGGTGCGGTGACGGCCGCGGCATGGCTCAGCGGGCTCCGCCGGACGTACTCCCCACCCGGGTCGAGGGGGTTCCCGGGCAGCACCATCGGGTCGAAGTCGGGGATGTCGGTCGTGAAGTGGAAGCTGACCCAGTCGGTGCCGCCGGCGACCGGGACCGCAGCGCCGAAGCGGCTGTCCTGGGTGGGCAGCCAGCACGCCATCGTGCCGCCGTAGCTCGTGCCGGTCACCCCGATGCGGGCCGGGTCGGCGATCCCGGCGTCGACCAGGTGGTCGAGGCCGGACAGGAAGTCGCCGGTGTCGGCGCCGCAGACGTCGCGCTCGACGAGGCGGGCGTACGCCTGACCGCGCCCGCTGCTCCCGCGGGGGTTTCCGAAGAGCACCGCGAAGCCCAGCGCGACGAGCAGCGGTGTCGTGTGCTGGCCCATCCGGAACTGGTTGCGCCACGCCCACACCGGCCCGCCGTGGACGTCGAGGACGAGCGGGTGCGGACCGGGGCCGTCGGGCGTCACCAGCAGTCCCTCGACCTGCAGTCCGTCCGGCGCGGTCCAGGAGACCGGCCGGATGCCACCGCCGGTCCCGGTCCGGGCTCCGGTCGGCCCTCCGGTCGCGGCTCCCGTCCCGGCCTGGGGCCCGGCTCCGCTGGGAGCGACACCGACCCGTCGCAGCAGCTCCGTTGTCCCGTCGTGGGCGAGGTCCACCACGGTCCGCTCGACCCCGCCGGTGACCGTGACGACGTGCGGCGCGGCGGACCAGCTCTCGGCCACGGCGAACACCGTCCCGTCGCCGGACCAGGCCGCCTCGGGGTAGAGGCCGCCCGTCGAGCCGTCGGCGACCCAGGTCTCGACCACCGCACCAGTACCCACGTCGACCTGTCCGGCGACGGTCGTCAGCCCGCGCACGCCGATGAAGGCCAGGACGTCCTCGTCGAGCCAGCAGCACTGGGTGACGTCGACACCGGCGCTGCCCGGGCGCGCCGGCCGGGCGCCCGGGTCGGTCGTGTCGAGCACCACGACCGAGCCGGCGACGAGGCTGCGGTCGCTGCAGAAGGCCTCGAGAACCGCGACCCGACGGCCCGACGGCGACGCCGCCGGCCGGCCGAGCTGGACGTCGCACCGGTACAGCTCGACCACCGCAGGCGCCGGGGTCGGGCGGGCGGTGGGCTGCGGGGCCGTGCCGGGCGCGGCGGGTGCAGCGCGTGCAGCGCGTGGCGCGACAGCCGGGGTCGGGCCGGGGGCCGCGGTCGCCGGTGCGGCCGAGAGGACCAGCCGGGCGCCGTACCAGGACTCCTCTCCGGGGCCGGCGGACACGACCGCGGCGATCGTCGCCGGTCCGGCCCAGACGGCCTCCCAGACGTTCAGTCCGCCGACATCCTGCGGCTGGACCACGCCGGTGACCGGGTCGACGACGACGACCGAGCGCCGGCCGGTGGGATCGGCCGGGCGGAGCACGACCGGGTGCCAGTCGGCGCCGGTGGCACCCGCTCCGAGGGCACCCGCTCCGGGGACGTCCGCTGCGGCTGGGGCGTGGGCCGCGGGGTGCCCCGGTTCGCGTGCGGTGCTGGTCGGGCCGGGACCGTCCTCGGCGTGCACGACCACCAGCAGTCGCGAGCCGTCGGGCGCCCAGCGCACGTCCTCCGCCCCGCTGGGGACCGGCGCCGTCGACACCCCGCCGGCGGTCGGCGCCGCCTCGGCCCGTGCGGCCGACCCGTCCACCAGCTCCTCGGGGGTCGTCCACGCCGGCAGCGACCGGCCGGAGGTGCCGCCGTCGGTCAGCCAGGCCAGCCGGCGACCGTCCGGGGACCAGCGGGGACTGCGGTCGTGGACACCGGTCCCGACGGGCACCAGCTGCCCGGTGGCGAGGTCGACGAGGGTGACCCGGGTGCGGACCGGTTCGTCGAGGGACTCCCGGGTGAGCGCGGTGACGGCGAGACGCGCGCCGTCGGTGGGAACGGCCGGCTCGAGCGCGGCGCCGACCGACCCCAGGCCCGGCCCCTCGACAGCGTCGAACCAGGCCTGGACGTCCGGGGGCGCCGTCTGCATGGGCACATTCTGGGACCGGCACGGGCGGCTCGGTCCGGGGACGGCCAGCACTGCTCTGGCGGGGTGGTCAGCCGGGGGCCGCTGTGGCCGCGTCGCTGTGGGGCACCGCGGCCGCCGGCGGGACCCGCGTCGTGAGGCTCGTCACCGCTCCGCAGACCGCGCAGCCGTACCGCCTCGTCGTCGTGGTCCAGCCGGCGTAGGCACCGCGCTCCCCGCGCGACGTCCGCAGGCCCCAGCCCTGCAGGGCGCGGCCGCCGCAGTGCGGACACACCGCGAGCGGAGCTGCCGCAGCGTCCTCCGCCGCGGCCGTCACCGGTCGTCGGCCGCCGAGGCGACCGCGCGCAGGGCGGCAGAGCTGGGTCGGGCGAGGCGCTCGTCGAGGACCAGCCGCAGCGCGGCCGCCGCGATCGCCTCCGGCGGGGCAGCGACCGGCGCCGGGTCGGCGGTGGACGGAGCACGGTCCGCAGCGGCTCGTCCCGCCGGCGGGACAGCGACGGCCGACCACGCCGCGCCGGACCGGGCCGAGTGGACGGCCAGGAGGGCGTCGAGCGCCGCGTCGTCGCCCAGGGCGTCCAGCAGGGCGAGGTCGTCCGCGTCGGCGAGGTCCGAGCGGGCCAGGACCCGGAGCAGCCGGAGGCCGTCGGTCCGCGCCCGGGCGTCGGCGTCGAGGGTGAGACCCGCAGCCCACTGGACGCGGCGGAACCACTCCTCCCGGCGCGCCGCCCGGTCGAGCTCGGCGGTCGCCGCGCCGGTCGCCCGCGCGCCCGACCGGGCGGCGTAGAAGGCCGCGGCGACGGTCGCCCCGCCCACCAGCAGCTGCACGACCACGACGGACACCCGGGAAGGGTAGGGACCGGCGCCGGCTGCCCGTCCACCGTCGACGCGAGCGGCGGACCGGCTCCACGCAGGCTCCCGTCCGACCGGTGTGGGGGCCGGGCGCAGCACGCCCTACCGGATGGGTGTCGTCGGCCGCTCGACGAGCCGGGCCAGGCGGGTGAGGGTCTCGGCGTTGCGCTGGCGCAGGACCGCGTCGGCGAGGGAGGTGTGGAACCAGCGGGCCGGGCCGCTGACCGGCTCCTCGACCATCGTGACCCGGGTGGTCCGGCCGTCGAGGAGGTCCGGGACCAGGGACAGGTCGACCCGCGCCGAGCCGAGCTCGCCGGCACCCACCACCAGCACGAGGCGTCGTCCCGGGTCGACCTCCTCGACGCGGGTCTCGTCCTGGACGGTCAGGGGCCAGCTGCCGCTCGTGTGGTGCAGCGTCGACCCGACCGCGGGCCAGTCCGCTGCCACGGCCCGGATGTAGGACGTCCCGACCACCCAGCCGGGATACGTCCAGCCGTCGGCCAGGATCGCGAACACCGCCGCCGGCGTCGCCGTGATCGTCGCTACCACCGTCGCCATCGCTGACTCCCCCGCTGCCATCGGACCACCCCCGTCCATGCGGGCCGGGGACTGATCTGCACCGCACGTGAGCCGCCCAAGGGAATCGAACCCTTGACCTACGCTTTACGAGAGCGTCGCTCTGCCGACTGAGCTAGGGCGGCGTCGCGCGGTGGGCGCGTCGCTGCGCAGCGTACCGGGCCCAGGAGGTCCGCCCCGGGGCTCGTCTCTGGTGGGATGGCCCCCGCCCGGTCACCGGGCTCCGGGCGTCGAGTGGGGCCCGACCGTGCACCGCTGCCGGGAGGGTCCGTCATGGCGCTGGAGGTCCGCGGGGTCGTCGCGATGGGTCGCGGACGGCCGGTCACGGTGGAGACCGTCCTGGTCCCCGACCCGGGTCCGCACGAGGTGCAGGTCGACATCGCGTCCTGTGGGGTCTGCCACACCGACTTCCACTACCGCGAGGGCGGGATCACGGACGACTTCCCGTTCCTGCTCGGCCACGAGTCGGCGGGGACGGTCCGCGCGGTCGGACCGGACGTCACCGACGTCACCGTCGGTGACAGCGTGATCCTGAACTGGCGTGCGGTCTGCGGGCAGTGCCGGGCGTGCCGCCGCGGGCGGCCCTGGTACTGCTTCGCCACCCACAACGCGGCCCAGCCGATGACCCTCGCCGACGGCACCCCACTCACCGCGGCCCTCGGGATCGGGAGCCTCGCCGACACGACCCTCGTCCACGAGGGCCAGTGCACGAAGGTCGATCCCGACGCCTCGGCCGCGGCCGTCGGCCTGCTCGGCTGCGGCGTGATGGCCGGTCTGGGGGCGGCGATCAACACCGGCGCCGTCACCCGGGGGGACTCGGTCGCCGTGATCGGCTGCGGCGGCGTCGGCACCGCGGCGGTCGCCGGGGCGGTCCTCGCCGGTGCGGCGCGGGTGATCGCGGTCGACGTCGACCCCCGCAAGCTGCAGACGGCCAAGCGCTTCGGTGCCACCCACACGGTGGACTCCCGCGAGGGCGACCCGGTCGAGGCCATCCGCGCCCTGACCGGTTCCTTCGGCGCCGACGTCGTCATCGACGCGGTCGGGCGGCCGGAGACCTACCGGCAGGCCTTCTACGCCCGCGACCTCGCCGGGACCGTCGTGCTGGTCGGCGTCCCGACCCCGCAGATGACCCTCGAGCTGCCACTGCTCGACGTCTTCGGCCGCGGCGGGGCGCTGAAGTCGTCCTGGTACGGGGACTGCCTGCCCAGCAGGGACTTCCCGATGCTGGTCGACCTGTACCGCCAGGGCCGTCTCGACCTCGACGGGTTCGTCACCGAGACGATCGGGATCGAGGACGTCGAGGACGCGTTCGCGGCGATGGGGCGCGGCGACGTGCTCCGGTCGGTGGTGCTCTTCGACGGTGCACGCGCCCGGTGAGCGGCCCGGGAGAGGCGGCGCGGTGAGCGGCACGGTGCGTGTGGACCGGGTCGTGACCCACGGGACCTTCAGCCTCGACGGCGGGACGTGGGACGTCGACAACAACGTCTGGCTGGTCGGCGACGACGCCTCGGTGGTCGTCGTCGACGCCGCCCACGACGCCGCGGCGATCCTGACGGCGGTCGCCGGGCGGGCCGTCACCGCGATCGTCTGCACCCACGCCCACGACGACCACATCGACGCGGTCCCCGACCTGGTGGCGGCGACCGGGGCTCCGGTCTGGCTGCACCCCGCCGACCGGGTGCTGTGGGACCGCGTCCACCCCGACCGCGCGCCGGACGGTGACCTCACGGACGGTCTGGTCATCGACGCGGGCGGCTCGGCGATGCACGTGCTGCACACCCCCGGCCACGCACCGGGAGCCGTCTGTCTGCACCTGCCCGACCTCAGGGTGCTCTTCAGCGGCGACACGCTGTTCGCCGGCGGCCCGGGTGCGACCGGCCGCTCGTTCTCCGACTTCCCGACGATCGTCGACTCGATCAGGACGCGACTGCTGACCCTGCCCCCGACCACCGTCGTGCATCCCGGGCACGGCGCGGACACGACGATCGGCTCGGAGTCCGGGCACGTGCAGGAGTGGCTCGACCGCGGTCACTGACCGCCCGTCGCCCGCCAGACTGGGGTGGTGACGACACGTGCGCGGCTCCGCCCGGTCCGGCCCGCGCTGTACGTCGGCGGCTGGGTGCTCGTGACCTACGGCTTCCGGATCGTGACGGCCGTCAGAGCGCGGACCTGGGACTCGGTCGCCGCTTCGGTGGTCCTGCTCGGCCTGTCGGCGGCGGTCGCGGTGGCCGCTGTCCGCTACCGGGCCGGGCGCCCGGGTACCGCCCGTCCCCTGGGGCGACTCGTCCGGGTGCTCGCCGTCGTGGCGGCCGGCTGGTCGGTGTTCCGGCTCGGTGACCGTCTGGTCCGGGGACTGGTCGGCGGCCTTCCGGGCCGTGCACACGGTCATCGCCGGGGTCCTGCTGCTGCTCGCGGGCTGGGCCCTCGCCGCGGTGCGCGGGCTGCCCGCCGACGGTGACCGCGTGGCTGACGGCACGGCTGACCGGGCGGCTGACCTCTCGGGCCACCGCGCGGGTGACCGCGGCCGTCACGGCGGCGGTGCCGGCCGTGGCGCTGTCGGCGGCTGGGCCACTCAGCCCCAGGTCAGTGCGACCGCGGCCGGCGAGGCGGCCGGGCCAGGCGCGGCGGAGCCAGCTGTACCGGGCGCCTCGACACCGGCCGGATCGGGACACACGGTGCCGTCGGCGGGCGCCCGCCCGGTCAGCAGGTAGGTGTCGACCCGGGTGTCCACGCAGGAGTTGCCCTCGACGTACCCGGTGTGGCCGTCCCCGACCCGCCCGAGGAAGACCCCGGAGTCCAGCTGCGCCGCGAGTGACCGCGCCCAGACGTAGGGGGTGGCGGGGTCGCGGGTCGTCCCGACCACGAGGATCGGCGGGGTGCCCGGGGCATGGACCTGGTGCGGCGCCGAGGTCGAGGGCACGTGCCAGTACCGGCACGGCAGCGACCCCCACGCCAGGGCCAGCCCGAAGACCGGCGACGCCTGCTGGAAGGCGGGCAGCTGCGACCGGATCCGGGCGTCGGTGTCGGTGGCCGGTCGGTCCAGACAGCTGGTGGCCCAGAAGGCGGCGATGCCGTTGTCCTGGTAGCCGCTCGGCCCGCGGCCGGTGTCGGCGTCGGAGATCAGCTGCAACCCGGTCCCGTCGCCGCGGGCGAACGTCGTGAGCGCCACCCGCAAGGTGGACCACGACTGTTTGGAGTACAGCGGGTAGAGGACGCCGTTCACCGCCTCGCCGAGGGTCAGCGGACGTGAGCCGCCGAGGGCGAGGGGGTGGGCCTCCAGCGGCGCGAGCAGCGCCTGCAGCCGGGCCTGCGCCGCGGCCGGCGTCGAGCCGAGCGGGCAGGTGCCGGCCGAGATCCAGTCGGTGAGGAACGCGGTCAGTGCGGTCTGGAACCCGCGCGCCTGGCCGAGGTCGAGCGCGTCGGAGTCCAGGGACGGGTCGACGGCACCGTCCAGCACGAAGCGGCCGACCCGGGCCGGGAACCGGTCGGCGTAGGTGGAGCCGATGTACGTCCCGTAGCTCTTGCCGAGGTAGGTGAGCCGCGGCTGGTCGAGGGCGGCCCGCAGCACGTCGAGGTCCCCGTCGGTCTGCACGGTGCCGAGGTAGGGGAGGATCCGCGCCGACTCCCGTGCACAGCCGTCGGCCATCGAGCGCCCGGCCGCGGCGACCTGCGCGACCTCGGCGGCCGTCGACGGGGTGGGGTCGGCGTCGACGAAGGCATCGAGGCCGGCGGTGTCCAGGCAGGACACCGGCGTCGACTGCCCGACCCCGCGGGGGTCGAAGCCCACCACGGCGTACCGGGCACGGACGCCCGGGGTCAGGATCTGCGGCGCGGCGAGGGCGTACTGCAACCCCGACCCGCCCGGCCCGCCCGGGTTCACGACGAGGTCTCCCAGGGCTGCGCCCGACCCGGTGGCGGGCTGGCGGTTCAGCGCGATCGTGATGGTCCCGCGGGCGAGGTCGCCGTAGTCGAGCGGGACGGTCAGGTCGGCACACCGCACCGTGGTGCCACAGGCCCGCCAGGTCAGGCGCTGGCTGTAGTAGCGCTGCAGGCCGGCTGTCGGCGCCTGCCGGGCGGGCAGTGTCGCGCCGGCTCGTCCTGACCTGGAGGTGTTGCCCGGGACCGGCGCCGGCGCGGGCGTGTCGGTGCTCGTGCCCCCCGTTGGGGACGCCGATCCCGTCGACGGGCCGCCGGTGCTGGCCGGTCCGCCCGGGGTGGCCCTCGAGGAGACCAGCGGACCCTGCGCGCAGGCCGCCGTCGCCAGCGCGGCGAGCGTGGCCGTCGCGGCCACGCCCGCCCGGACTCGGGGCGGACGCCGCGTCACGCGAGCGGTCCTTCGGTCACCGAGCCAGCCGTCGGCGCGCCGGGTCCCGCAGGGCCGGATGGCTGGACGCTGCCCGCGACCGGGATGCGCCCGGAGCCCACGGTGCCGTCGCCGTGGGTGGTGTCGAAGCTGCTGCGCGGCGCGCACACCGACGCCTTCGAGCAGCCGCAGCGGCGCCCCGTCGCGGCGATGCGAACCACGACCTGCTCGCGGGGGACGTCGTGGCCGACGACGGTGCCCAGGCCTTCCGGTGTCTCGACCTGCGCACCGATCTTCGGGGCGTCGGCCTTGAACTCCGCGTACAGGGGGTGCTCGTACTTCAGGCAGCAGAGCAGCCGGCCACAGGCGCCGGAGATCGACAGCGGGTTCAGCGGGAGGTCCTGGTCGCGGGCCATCCGGATGCTCACCGGCTCGAAGTCGCGCAGGAAGGTGGAGCAGCACAGGTCACGTCCGCACGGTCCGATCCCGCCGGTGACCTTGGCCTGGTCCCGCTCGGAGAGCTGGCGGAGGTCGACCCGGGCGCGCAGCGTGGACGCCAGCTCCCGGACCAGAGCACGGAAGTCGACCCGCTCGGGCGCCGAGAAGTAGATCGTGACCAGCTTGTCGACGTCGGGTCGCCGGTCGGTGTAGTCCACCGCGAGGACCTTCATCGCCAGGCCGTTCGCCCGGATGAGGCGCTTGGCCGCGACCCGGGCCTCCGCCCGGACCCGCCGGCCGGCGGCGTCGCGGTCGAGGTCCGCCGTCGTCGCGAGACCGCCGCAGCGCAGCATGCCCGGCATCTCCTCCGACACCCACTGCGGCGCCCAGACGCACTCGGCGACCTCCGGCCCGTCGTCGGTCGGGACCAGCACCCGATCGCCCACCGCGGGCTCGAAGCCCGCCGGGTCCAGGTAGTAGAGCCGGCCGTGGCGCTCGAAGGACACCGCCATCACGAAGGCCACGGCACGACCCTAGACAGCGCCCGGCTACCGGCCGCTGTCGTCGAGGACCCGTGCATCGCGGGACCGACGGGGCCCGGACCGCCGCGGGGGCCTGCGCGGCTGTCGGCCGGCGCTGCCCGCGCCAGTGCCAGCGCCATCGCCTCGACGGTCAGCAGCGGTGCCCCGTTCGCCGCGATGACGTCCCGGGCGGCGAGCACGGCGTCGATCCGGCGCAGCGTCGCCTCCGGCGCGTCGACGGCGGCCGCGGCGTCGATCACCGGTCGCTGGTGCTCGTTGACCGCGTCCCCGACGGCGCCGAGCTGGGTCGCCAGGACGTCGCGGTAGAAGGCGGCGAGGTCGAGCAGCGCCCTGTCGAGATGGTCGCGCACGGCCCGCTTCGCCATCGTCTCCTGCTCGTCGGCCTGCTCCCGCAGCGCCGCCTGCGCCGTCCGGTCCGGTCGGGTGCCCTCGCGGAGGCCGAGCTGGCGGCGCAGCCGCGCCGTCGCCTCGACTGCGGCGCCCGCGCTGGCCAGCGCGGCGTCCTCGGTCGCCGTCGTGACGAGCTCGGCGGCGGCCCGGACGGCTGCCGCGGGTCCCGTCAGGCGGGCCGGGAGGGAGAGGACCGCGTCGTGGCGGGCGCGGACACCGGCGTCGGTGGCCAGCGCCCGGGCGCGGCCGATGTGACCCTGGGCACACCGCGCCCCGAGCAGTGCCAGCGCCGGATCGGCACCGTGGCGGCGCACCAGGAAGTCGGCCACCGCAGCAGCGCTCGGGGTGCGCAGCCGGAGGTGACGGCACCGCGACCGGATCGTCGGGGCGACGTCGTCGACCGACGGCGCGCACAGCAGCCACACCGTGCGCGGACCGGGCTCCTCGATGCTCTTGAGCAGGGCGTCCGCGGCGTCCTCGGTGAGACGGTCGGCGTCCTCCACGACGACCACGAGGCGCCGGCCGACCGTCGGCGCCATCGCGGCCCGCGCGACCAGCTCCCGGATCTCCCGGATCTTGATGGACAGCACCTCGGTCCGGATCAGCAGGACGTCGGGATGGGTGTTCGCGAGCACGGTCCGGCACGCCCGGCACTGCCCGCACCCCAGCTCGACCGGCCCGCCGTCGGTGCCATCGCCGCCGCCGGTGCACTGCAGCGCCGCAGCGAAGGCGCGGGCGGCGTTCGACCGGCCCGAGCCGGGTGGTCCTGTGATCAGCCATGACCGGCTCATCGCGGACGGTGCGGCTGGCGACGCGGCTGGCGGTGCGGCGGACGGCTGCCCGCCGTCGGCGGGGGTCCACCCGCTCGGCGCCGCACCCGGGGACGCGGCCGAGCGCGCGGCCGCCCGCAGGAGCTCCACGGCGTGGGGCTGCCCGACGAGGTCGGCCCAGACCCCGCCCGGGCTGACTCTCGACACCTCGATCCCGGACATGACGCCCACCGTAGGGACGGCCACCGACACGACCGCCCCGTGACCACGAGCGGGGACGATGGCGGTGGCTGCGCTGTGGCGGTGGGGCCGGGCGGCCGGCGAGGATGCCCCCGCGGTGCGACCGGGCGCCGCCTGTCCCGAAGGGGTGCCCGTGCGTCGCGTGCTGCTGACAGGTTTCGAGCCGTTCGGCGGGGAGACGGTCAACCCGTCCGCCGACGCCGTGCGCTCGGCGGCCCGCACCGGGGTCACCGACGCTGTCGGGGCTGCGCTGTCGATCCGCGCGGCCGTGCTGCCGGTCGAGCTGGCGCGGGCGCTGCCGGTCCTGTTCGAGCTGCTCGACGAGGTGCGCCCCGAGCTGGTGCTGTGCTTCGGCCAGGCCGGCGGCCGCTGCGGCGTCACCCCCGAGCGGGTCGCGGTCAACGTCGAGGAGGCGGCGGAGCCGGACAACGCGGGTGCGGTCCTGAGCGGCGGACCGGTCGTCGTCGGCGGACCACCGGCCTACCTGTCGACGCTCCCCGTCGCGGCCTGCGTCGACGCCCTGCACCGGGCCGCGATCCCCGCGTCGGTGTCCACGACCGCCGGCACCTACCTGTGCAACCACGTCTTCTACGGGCTGATGCACGCGGTCGCGCAGTCGTCGTCCGCCGCCTCGACGCCGGACGCCCGGGCCGCGGGGGCGAGCGCGGACGGCGCAGGCGGGGTGCGGCGGGCCGGGTTCGTGCACGTCCCGTACGCCCACCACCAGGTCCTCGGCCGTCCCGACACCCCGAGCCTGGCCCAGCACACGATCGACGAGGCGGTGCGCGTGGTCCTCGCCGCCTGCGTCGCGGACCTCGACGGTGCCGACCTCGACGGTGCCGCCAGCGACTTCTGACCGAGCCGCCACCGTCGGGGCCGGGGGGTCAGTCCCCGACGGGGTGACCTCCGCCGTGCGGGGCGAGCGAACCGGCAGGGGCGAGCGGACCGCGCGGCGCGAGCGGTCCGGTGCCGGCGAGCAGGCCGTCCAGGCGGAGCAGCGCGTCGCGGAGGACCTCCGCGGCTGGCCGCGAGGCGTCGAGGACGAGGTGGCGACCTGGGTCGGCGGCCGCCTGGTCGAGGTAGGACCGGCGGACGCGGGCGTGGAAGGACCCGGGCTCGGCCTCCAGTCGGTCCGGGGTGCCGCCGGACCGGTCGGCAGCCCGCGCCCGCCCCAGCTCGGGTGCGACGTCGAGGAGGATCGTGAGATCCGGGCGGAGGCCACCGGTCCCCCAGTCGGACAGACGCGCGACGTCCTGCTCCCCGAGGCCGCGGGCCGCCCCCTGGTAGGCGATCGACGACTCCAGGTACCGGTCGCAGAGCACGACGCGACCGGCGGCCAGCGCGGGGTGCACCACCCGGGCCACGTGGTCGGTGCGGTCCGCGGCGTAGAGCAGTGCCTCCGCACGGGGGTCGACCGCGCCGACGGCCGGGTCGAGCAGCAGGGTGCGCAGCCGGCTGCCGAGCGCCGTCGCCCCCGGCTCGCGCGTGACGAGGACGGTCCGGCCGGTGGCGAGCACCGCCTCGGCGAGGGCGGCGACCAGGGTGGACTTCCCGGCGCCCTCACCGCCCTCGAGCACGACGAACACCCCCGGCGTCGCTGTCACGGTCGGTGAGGCTAACGATCAGCCGCCGCTCCTCGGCTACAGTCCTGCCGACCTGACATGGCGACGCCCATGTCACCTGGGTGTGCCTCGACGTGTCGGTGACCAGCCAGTGACCACCAGAAGTTGACCAGCGCGAGTGACCAGCGTGAGTGACCAGCGACTGACCGCCGAGGTCGCCGACCTGTCCGGAGGAACCGTGGGGAAGATCCGTGTCGCCGTCGTCGGGGTGGGCAACTGCGCCTCGTCCCTGGTCCAGGGCGTGCAGTACTACCGCGACGCCGAGCCCGGTGCCCGGGTACCCGGACTGATGCACGTCCTGTTCGGCGAGTACCACGTCGGGGACCTCAAGTTCGTGGCCGCCTTCGACGTCGACGCGAAGAAGGTCGGCCGCGACCTGTCCGAGGCCATCGCCGCGTCGGAGAACAACACGATCCGCTTCGCCGACGTCCCGCCGCTCGGGGTGACCGTCCAGCGCGGCCCGACCCACGACGGTCTCGGGACCTACTACCGCGAGATCGTCACCGAGTCCGACGCCGAGCCGGTCGACGTCGTGGGGGCGCTGCGCGAGGCCCGGGCCGACGTCCTCGTCTCCTACCTGCCCGTGGGCAGCGAGATCGCCGACCGCTTCTACGCCCAGTGCGCGATCGACGCCAAGGTCGCGTTCGTCAACGCGCTGCCGGTGTTCATCGCCAGCGACGACGAGTGGGCCGCGAAGTTCACCGCAGCCGGCGTCCCGATCATCGGTGACGACATCAAGAGCCAGGTCGGCGCGACGATCACCCACCGCGTGCTGGCGAAGCTGTTCGAGGACCGGGGCGTCCAGCTCGATCGGACGATGCAGCTCAACGTGGGCGGCAACATGGACTTCAAGAACATGCTCGAGCGGAATCGCCTCGAGAGCAAGAAGATCTCGAAGACGCAGTCCGTGACGAGCCAGCTCGAGCGCGACCTCGGCGCCGACAACGTCCACATCGGGCCGAGTGACCACGTGCCGTGGCTGTCGGACCGCAAGTGGGCCTACGTCCGCCTCGAGGGCCGAGCATTCGGTGACGTGCCGCTGAACCTCGAGTACAAGCTGGAGGTCTGGGACTCTCCCAACTCCGCCGGCATCATCATCGACGCCGTGCGGGCAGCCAAGATCGCCCTCGACCGGGGGGTCGGTGGACCCCTGCTCTCGGCGGCCTCGTACTTCATGAAGTCCCCGCCCGAGCAGTACTCCGACTCCGAGGCCCGCGACGCCGTCGAGGCGTTCATCCGGGGTGACGTCGCCCGCTGAGGGCAATCGCTGCGAGGGATGTGCGGGTTCTCGTCGCTGACCGACCGAAACCCGCACATCCTCCGTGCCGAGTCAGGCGAGTATGTCCGGATGGCACATGAGGACAGCAAACCGGCGATCACAGGACTCGGCGAGAAAGCGATGCTGAGTGGGTGGCTGGACCACCACCGGGCGGTGCTGCTCCACAAGTGCGCGGGGTTGACCGACGAGCAGGCCCGCACGGCTGCCGTGCCGCCGTCGACCCTGCACCTGCTCGGACTGCTGCGCCACATGTCCGACAACGAGGTCTGGTGGTTCCGCGAGCGGCTGCGGGGTGAGCAGATCGCGGACGCGGACTACCTCGCGACCGACGAGCAGCCGGACGGCGACCTGAATCCGCCGCCCGACGCAACCCTGGCGGAGGCGGTCGAGCAGTTCACGGTGGCGTGCGCCCGGTCGCGCCAGATCGTCGGGGCGCTGCCGAACCTGGACTTCGAGGGCACGAGCTCTCGCAGTCCGGATGAGCCGATGTCGGCGCGGTGGATCGTCACGCACATGCTGGAGGAGTACGCCCGGCACAACGGGCATGCCGACCTGCTGCGCGAACGCCTGGACGGCGCCACCGGCTGAGGCGTGCACCGCCGCCGGGGGTCCCGTCCTAGGCTCCGACGACTCGCCACGCGGCCGCCCGGCCGGCTGACAGAGCGGTCGACCGGAGGCGAGGGACATGCGACCCAACGGTGTCCGTGAGCTGATCGCGGCCGGCCGGACCGCGGTCAACGCGTGGCTGACGGTCCCGAGCCCCTACGTGGCCGAGGTGCTGTCCCGTGCAGGCTTCGACTGCGTCACCGTCGACCTGCAGCACGGCATGTTCGGCGTCGACGGGGCGGTGGCGCTGCTGCAGGGGATCAGCGCCGGGCCGGCGGTGCCGATGGCCCGCTGTCCGGCTCTCGACGCGCACGTCATCGGCAAGCTGCTCGACGCCGGGGCCTACGGGATCATCTGCCCGTCGGTGGACACCGCCGCCCAGGCCCGGGACTTCGTGGCGGCCTGCCGGTATCCGCCGACGGGACGTCGCAGCTACGGCCCGGCGCGCGGGCTGCTCGTGGGAGGTCCGGACTACGTCGAGCACGCAGACGAGATCATCCAGACCTGGGCCATGATCGAGTCCGCCGCCGCGCTGGCGGACCTGGAGGAGATCCTCGCCACACCGGGCCTGGACGGGGTCTACGTCGGCCCGAACGACCTGGCGCTGTCCCTCGGCGAGCGCCCCGGGGCAGCCGACCCGCCGCCTGCCGTCGGGGCAGCACTCGCGCGGGTCCTCGAGGTGGCGCACCACGCAGGGAAGCTGGCCGGGGTTTTCTGCGCCGACGGCGACCGCGCCCGTGACCTGGCGGCGGCGGGCTACGACCTGGTGACGCCCGGGACCGACGTCGCGATCCTCCGCGACGCTGCGGTCGGGCGGATCGCGGCCGCCCGCGCCGGCTGACCGGCGCAGCCGCGCAGCCGGGTCAGCGCGCGGTCCCGCGGCCGGGGCCGGTCAGGGTGCGGCGTCGTACACGGCCAGTCGCCGGGTCGCGGTCGCCCGGTGGGCGGCCATGCCCTCGTAGGAGGCGATCGTGTCGACGGCCTCCGCCAGCAGCGGCGTCGCGGACCTGGTGACCCGCTGGTAGGTCAGCGCCTTGAGGAAGCGGGCGACCGACAGCCCGGCGCTGTGGCGGGCGCCGCCGGCGGTCGGCAGCACGTGGTTGGTGCCGGCCATGCCCTTGTCGGAGTAGGCGACCGTGCTCCAGCGGCCGAGGAACAGCGAGCCGTAGTTGCCCAGCTCGGCGAAGTAGAAGTCGTCGTCGGCGGTCTGGACCTCCAGGTGCTCGGGTGCCAGGTCGTCCATCAGCGCCGCTGCCACGACCCGGTCGGCGGCCACCGTGACCGACCCGTGGTCGCGCCAGGCCGGCCCCGCGATGTCCCGGGTCGCGAGGGTCGACAGCTGGAGCTCCACCTCGGCGGCGACCGCGCGCCCGAAGCGCTCCGACGTCGTCACGAGCGCCGCTGGGGAGTCCGGCCCGTGCTCGGCCTGCCCCAGCAGGTCGGCCGCCACCAGCCCGACGTCCGCGGTCTCGTCGGCGAGCACCGCGACCTCCGACGGGCCGGCGAGCAGGTCGATGCTCACCGTCCCGAACAGCTGTCGCTTGGCCTCGGCGACGAAGGCGTTGCCCGCGCCCACGAGCATGTCGACGCCGGGCTCGCCGAGCAGCCCGAAGGCCATCGCGGCGAGCGCCTGGACACCGCCGAGGAGGAACACGCGGTCCGCGCCGGAGATGTGGGCGGCGTACAGGACGGCCGGGTCGGCGCGCCCGTCGGCCTGCGGCGGGGTGCAGGCCAGCACCGTCGGCACGCCGGCCACCTTGGCGACGTTCACCGTCATGAAGGCACTGGCCAGCAGCGGGAAGCGCCCCGCGGGCAGGTAGGCGCCGACCCGGGACACCGGCACGTACCGCTGCCCGGTGACCAGCCCGGGTGCCAGCTCGGTCTCGAAGTCGACGAGGTGCGAGCGGGTCTCGCGGGCGAAGGCCGCCGTCCGGGCGGCGCCGAGCTCGAGTGCGGCCCGCAGCTGCGGGCTCAGGTCGTCCCCGCTGCGCTCGATCGTGGCCCGGTCCAGCTCGACCGGGCCGCCGGACCAGCGGTCGAGCTCGGCGGCGTACGCCAGGACGGCGTCGATGCCGCCCTTCTCGATGGTCGCGAGCATCTCCGAGACCCGGTCGACCACCGCAGGTGCGCGCTGCGCGGGCGGACCGGACAGGGCGGGGGCCTTGACGACCGTGAACCGGCCGTGCAGGGAGGCGAGCACGGCGTCGGAGAACTGCATGGGAGATGGTGGCGCGGCGGCTGCCGCAGGGCAACCGCCGGCGGTCGCGACGCCGGCTCAGGCGCCGGCGGGGACCGGAGCCGGCGCCGCGACGGCCGTCTTCCTCGCCGTCGTCTTCACAGAGGTCTTCTTCGCCGTGGTCTTCTTGGCGGTGGTCTTCGTCGGCGCCTTCTTCGGTGCCGGCTTCGCGACGGCCCGCTTGGCCGGCGCCCGCTTCACCGCACGCGCCGGCGCCGGGCCGCGGGCACGCTTGTCGGCGAGCAGCTCCGCGGCGCGCTCGGCGGTCAGCGTCGCGGGGTCGTCGCCGACCCGCAGCGTCGCGTTGACCTCGCCGTCGGTCACGTAGGGGCCGAAGCGGCCGCTCTTGACCACCATCTCCTGCCTGGACACGGGATCCTCACCCAGGGTGGCCAGCGGCGGTGCTGCCGCCGCGCGGGCACGGCCGCCGGTGCGCGGCTGCGCGAACAGCGCCACCGCGTCGTCGAGGGTCACGGTGAACAGCTGGTCCTCACTCGCCAGCGACCGGGAGTCCGTGCCCCGCCTGACGTAAGGCCCGTAGCGACCGTTGAGAGCAGTGATCTCCTCGTCAGTGCCCGGGGCCACACCCAGCGAGCGGGGCAGCGTGAGCAGACGCACCGCGTCGTCGAGGGTGATCGCCTCCGGGGCCATGCCCGTCAGCAGCGAGGACGTCCGCGGCTTCGCCGTCTTGGGTGCGTCTGCACCGAGCAGCTCGGTCACGTAGGGCCCGAAGCGGCCGTTCTTGACGACGACCGGCAGCTGGGTCTCGGGGTGCAGCCCGAGCTGGCGGTCGGACTGCGGGCGGGCGAGCAGATCCCGCGCGGCCGCCAGCGTCAGGTCCTCCGGCGCCATGTCCTCCGGCACCGAACCGCGGTTGCCGTCGCCGTCCTCGACGTAGGGCCCGTAGCGCCCGACCCGCAGCGCGACGCCCTCGCCGAGGTCGAAGGTGTTGATCCCGCGGGCGTCGATGTCGCCGAGCTCGGTGACGAGCTTCTGCAGCCCCGCCAGCTCGTCGGTGCCGAAGTAGAACTCGGCGAGGGTCCCGGCCATCTCGGCCCGGCCACCGGCCACCTCGTCGAGCTGGTCCTCCATCCTCGCGGTGAACGCGTAGTCGACGAGGCGGGCGAAGTGCTCCTCGAGCAGCTTCGTGACGGCGAACGCCAGCCAGGTCGGGACGAGCGCGCTGCCCTTCTTGAACACGTAGCCCCGGTTGAGGATCGTCGTCATGATCGCGCCGTAGGTCGACGGCCGGCCGATCTCGCGCTCCTCCAGCTCACGGACGAGGGAGGCCTCGGTGTACCGCGCGGGCGGCCGGGTCTCGTGGCCCTCGGCCGACAGCGACTCCGCGGTCACGGTGTCGCCCGCGTGCAGGTCGGGCAGCCGGCGCTCGCGGTCGTCCAGCTCCGCGTCGGGGTCGTCGCGGCCCTCGACGTAGGCCTTGAGGAACCCGGGGAACGTGAGGACGCGTCCGGACGCGCCGAGCTCGCACGCCCGGCCGGGGCCGCCGTCCACCCCGGCAGCTGTCGCGGCGATCCGGGCGGACAGCGACCGGCCCTCGGCGTCGCGCATCTGGGAGGCGACCGTGCGCTGCCAGATCAGCTCGTACAGGCGGAACTCGTCCCCGTTGAGCCCGACGGTGCCCGGGGTCCGGAAGGAGTCACCGGCCGGGCGGATGGCCTCGTGCGCCTCCTGGGCGTTCTTCACCTTGCTCGCGTACGTGCGCGGCTTCTCCGGGACGTAGTCCGCGCCGTACAGCTCGCGGACCTGGTTGCGGGCCGCGGTCACCGCCTGCTCCGACAGCGTCGTGGAGTCGGTGCGCATGTAGGTGATGTGGCCGTTCTCGTACAGCCGCTGCGCGATCTGCATCGTCCGGACGACGGAGTAGCCGAGCTTGCGGGCGGCCTCCTGCTGCAGCGTCGTCGTCCGGAACGGGGCGTAGGGCTGGCGGCGGTACGGCTTGGAGTCCGCGGCGGTGACGGTGAAGACGGCGTCGTCGAGGCCGGCGGCCAGCGACCGGGCGGTCGCCTCGTCGACGTGCACGATCCCGGAGCCGGTCAGCTGGCCGACCGAGGAGAAGTCCCCACCCCGGGCCACCCGCACCCCGTCGACGGCGACCAGCCGGGCCCCGAAGGTCCGCGGCTCCGCAGCGGCCCCCGCGTCGAGGGTCGCGTCGAGGTCCCAGTAGGACGCCGAGCGGAACGCCATCCGCTCCCGCTCGCGGTCGACGACCAGGCGCGTCGCCACCGACTGGACCCGGCCCGCCGACAGCTTCGGCATGACCTTCTTCCACAGCACCGGGGAGACCTCGTAGCCGTAGAGCCGGTCGAGGATCCGGCGGGTCTCCTGCGCGTCGACGAGGGGCTGGTCGATGTCGCGCGGATTGGCCACCGAGCGGGCGATCGCCTCCGGGGTGATCTCGTGGAAGACCATCCGGCGGACCGGGACCCGCGGCTTCAGCTCGTCGAGCAGGTGCCAGGCGATGGCCTCACCTTCGCGGTCCTCATCGGTGGCGAGGAAAAGCTCGTCAGCGTCCTTTAGGAGGTCTTTCAGCTTGCGGACCTGGGGCTTCTTGTCGGCCGGCACGATGTAGAGGGGCTCGAAGCCGTTCGAGACGTCGACCCCGAGGCGGGCCCACGGCTCACCCTTGTACTTGGCCGGGACCTCGGCCGCGCCGCTCGGGAGGTCGCGAACGTGGCCGAAGGAGGACTCGACGGTGTAGTCCGACCCGAGGAAGCCCGCGATCATCTGGGCCTTCTTCGGCGACTCGACGATGACCAGCCGTCGCGAGCCACCGGCGGCGACCCCGGCCGGAGCGCTCGCCCGCGGTCCGCCGGTCCGGGAGCGCTTCGCTCCGGTCGTCGGTACCGCCACGAGTGGTCCGTCCTTCCGTCGTCGGGTGGTCAGGTGCACGGGCCAGCGGGCGCCGTCACCGTAGCCGCCCGGTCACCTCGACGGCCGCCGCGGCCTGCGCGGGCGCTGTCCGGCCGGTTGCGCGCCTCAGATCCCGGGGGCGTCGGTGATCGCGTCGACCTCCGCGGCGGACAGCTCGAGACCGACCCCGAGCAGCAGCGGCTCGAGCTGCTCCGGGGTGCGGGCCGATGCGATCGGGACGGCGCCGGTGGAGCGCAGCCACGCCAGCGCGATCGACGCCACGGGCACCCTGCGGCCGTCGGCGACTCCCTGCACGGCGTCCAGCACGGCCCAGCCGCGGTCGTCCATCAGGGTCCGCGCGATCTTCCCGGCCCGTGCCGACTCCGGGAGCTCCGCGTCCCGGCGGTACTTGCCGGTGAGGAAGCCACTGGCCAGGGTCGAGTAGGGGAGACGGAGGATGCCGTGCTCACGCGCGAGGGCCGTCACGGCCGGGTCGTCGCGGACGACGGCGTTCTCCTCGTTCTGGATGGCCCCGGGGCCGGGCAGACCGTGCTCGGCTGCATGGTCGACAGCCTGACGAAGCCGATCGGCGCCCCAGTTGGACAGTCCGTACGCGCCGATCGTGCCCTCCGCCACCAGCGCGGAAAAGGTGTCGACGATCTCTCCGACCGGGCGCTCGGGGTCGTCGCGGTGGGCGTAGTACAGCGCGACGGACTCGGCCTGCAGGCGGCGGAGGGAGGCGGCCAGCGCCGACCGGACGGACTCGCCTGAGAGGTCCTCGCCGCCCAGCAGGCCGACCTTCGTCGCGATGTGCACCGACCCGTGGTGCTCCCGCGCGGTCAGCCAGCGCCCGATGATCGACTCGCTCTCCCCGCCCTCGTTCCCGTCGACCCACGCGCTGTAGGCGTTCGCGGTGTCGACGAAGTTGCCGCCGCCCTCGACGAACGCGTCCAGGACCGCGACCGAGGCCGCCTCGTCGGCGGTCCAGCCGAACACGTTGCCGCCGAGGTCGAGGGGGAAGATCCCGGGACCGCCCGCACCGAGCGGGACGAGGCCGGTGCCGGAGGTGGTGGTGCGCAGCGCGGGCGACGAGGAGCTCATGGTCGTTCAGGGTCTGCCCCCGCCGCGGTATTCCCTCCCGGGGCTCCCCGGTCCGCGGGCCTTCCCGGTTCGCGGGCAGTCGGGCGGACTGGACGTGCTGAGCGTGCAGTCGAGTACTGCCACGGGCTCGCGGACGGCGCCTGGACCTCCTGGCACCCGATCGAGTACTCCACTGCACGCTGGCGACCAGTGGATGCGCGCCGCGGCGGTCGCGCCGGGCGGCCGGGCGGGCCGGGCGGGCCGGATCGGGCGGCCGCGAGGTCGGGGAGGATTCGCGGCGTGGACGCGGCGGAGCGGGCGATCGTCCGTGACGGGATCGGCCTCGGCACCGCGGTCGGCGTCTTCGGCCTCTCGTTCGGCGCGCTGGCGGTGGCGGCCGGCCTCAGCGTCGCCAAGACCTGCGTGCTGAGCCTCGCCATGTTCACCGGCGGCTCCCAGCTGGCCTACGTCGGCGTCCTCGGCGCGGGCGGCAGTACCGGTGCGGCGGCCGCGTCGGCGCTGCTGCTCGGGTCCCGCAACGCCCTGTACGGCGTCGCGGTCGGCCCGCTGCTCCGGCTGCCGCGGTGGCTGCGGCCGATCGCCGCGCACTGGGTGATCGACGAGACGACGGCGATGACCACCGGCGCGGTGCGCGCCCTCGACACCGCGGACGCAGCGCCGCCGCCGGCACCGCCGGCACCGGGCGAGCCGGGCGCCGGGGACGGGGACGTGCGGCCCGAGCGTCGACCGCGCCTGGCCTTCGTCGTCACCGGCGCAGCGGTCTTCACGTGCTGGAACGTGGCGACCCTCGCCGGAGCCTTGCTCGGGCGGTCCGTCAGCGACCCGAGCGTCCTGGGCCTGGACGCCGTCGGCCCGGCGGCCTTCCTGACGCTGCTCTGGCCCCGGCTGCGCGGTCGGGGTGCCGGCCCGGCCCGGCGGGTCGCGGTGGCCGGGGCCGTGCTGGCGCTGGCGGCCTCCCTCGTCGCGCCGGCGGGCCTCGCTGTCCCACTGGCCGCACTCGCCGTGCTCGCGGCCGGCACCCCCGGACGACGGGCTGGCCGGACGCCGGCCCGCGGGGCTCCGTGAGCTGGCTCGCCGTCGGGGCGGTCTGCGTCGGGTGCTACCTGGAGAAGCTGATCGGGATGGCCGTGCCGGCGTCCGCACTACGCCGGTGGCCGGTGCTCGACCGGCTCGCGGGGAGGCTGCCCGCGGCGCTGCTGGCGGCGCTGGTCGTCACGGGCACGCTCGTGCGCGGGCATGCCCTGGTGCTGGACGCCCGCCTCGCCGGGCTCGCCGTCGCGGTGGTGCTCCTGGCGGTGCGGGCGCCACTGGTCGTCGTCGTCCTGGCCGCTGCCGCGACGACCGCCGGACTGCGGCTGCTCACCTGAGCGGCCGAGCCCGGCTGCTCACCTGAGCGGCCGAGCCCGGCTGGCGACGCGAGCGCCCGACGACCCTGCTGGTCAGCCCTTCGGCGGGGTGTAGAGCTGCAGGTCGTTGCCTTCGGAGTCCTTGAACGGCGCGATGCGTCCCCACGGGTGCTCGCTGATGCCGCCGGTGAACTGCACGCCCTTGCCCGTGAGCTGCTCGACCTCGGTCTCGAGGCTGCCCGAGTCAGGCTGGAAGGTGATGACGGCACCGCCCGCGGACGAGCCGCCGGTCTCCTCGCGGCCGTTCAGCCCGAGCATCAGCCCGTTCGCGTCGACCTCGCTCCAGTCCGGTGTCGTCTTCTGGACCTCCAGCCCGAGGATGTCGCCGTAGAACCCGACCGCGCGGTCCATGTCGGCCACCGGCACCCAGACACTCGCCACTCCCTTGACCATCTGTCCCTCCTCCGGGACCCGTCCCGTACGGGCCCCGACCAGCCTCGCGCGGCCGTCTCGACACCGCAGGTCGGCGACGCCGGGTGCTCTCAGCCGGGGAGCAGGAAGTGCTCGGCGAGCAGCTCGCGGGTCGCGGCCAGCACCCCGCGGCGCAGCGCGGCCGGGTCTTCGCCGAGGAGGTCGGCCAGCGCGGCGGCGATCGCCGCGACGGTGAGCTGCCCGTCACAGGCGCCGACGAGCCCGGCCGTCGCGGTGTCGACCGCCCGCGCCCGCAGCAGCCCGGTGTGCTGGCGGAGCACGATCACCCGCGGCTCCTCCGCGCCCGGGGCGCCGTAGCGCTCTTCGTCGACCCCGGGCGCCACCCGTGGCCGCAGGGCCGCGAGCTCGGAGTCGCTGCGCCCGGTGAGGGCGTCCGCCGCAACCGCCCACGCCGCGACGGTGTCCCCGAGCGGCCAGGACACCGGGTGCGCCCAGTCCTCGATCCGCACCGACCCGGTGCCGGGCTCACGCCCCGCCGCCCGCAGCACGACCCAGCCGAAGCCGACCCCCTCGATCCTGGCGTCGTCGAAGGCGGCCAGCCACGCCGCGGCCCGCGCCGCACCGTCGGAGCCGCGGTCCAGGGCGGCGTCACGCAGCCAGGTCTCGGTGTACGCGGCCGGGTCGGCCACCTCCCGCTGCACGACCCACGCGTCGCAGCCGGCCGTGAGCGCCGGCTCGAGCCAGCCCGCGAGGCGCCCCTGCCAGTCCCGCCCGCGCCGGTGGACCCAGTTGGCGAGCAGCACCGCGGTGCCGCCGGGCGCCAGGTGGTCGGGCAGCCCGCCGACGAGGGCGCTGCCGAGGTCGTCACCGGACAGCCCCGAGTCCCGGTAGTCGAAGCGCTCCCACGGCTGCTCCCCGCGCCCGGCCAGCGGCGTCACGACGAACGGCGGGTTCGACACGACGAGGTCGAACCGCTCCCCCGCCACCGGCTCCAGCAGGCTGCCGGCCCGCAGCTCGACGCGGTCGGCCACCCCGGACAGCGCGACGGTGAGTCGCGCCATGTCCAGTGCGCGGCGGCTGGTGTCGGTGGCGACGACGTGCCCGGCGTGGGCGGCGAGGGACAGGGACTGGACGCCGTTGCCGGTGCCGAGGTCCAGGGCCCGCCCGACGCGCCCGCGGGGAGTGAGCTGCGCGAGGGTGGTCGAGGCACCGCCGACGCCGGGGACGTGGTCGGCGGGCACCGCCGTGGTCGCGCCGTCGAGGGTGTGGACGAGGTCGCACACCACGAGCTGGTCGGTGTCCTCGTCCCCGTAGGGGCGGATGTCGACCCCGGCCCGGACGGCGGAGCCGGCCACCCGGAGCACGCCCGAGGCGGTCAGCGGCTCGACCAGGTCCCCGAGCGCGGCCCGGACGTCGGCCAGGTCCACGACCTCCTGCAGCGGCCAGAGCCGGATGAGCGTCGACGCGCCGTCGGCCGAGGGTCCGACCGCGGCCCGGTGTGCGGCCGCGGTCCAGCCACGGGCCAGGGCAGCGGACCCGACGGGGCCGAGACGGTCGGCGACCCCGTCGACGGTGTAGTCGAGGGCGGCCAGGTGCTCGGCGAGACGGGTCGCGGTGCCGGCGGCCAGCAGCGGCTCGGGGTCGAAGCGCGGCGACGCCGGGCGCCCGGCGACGGCCCCCGCACTGCCCCACGCCGGTCCGGTCGCCGCGGTCCGGGCCGGTGCGGTGGCTGTGATTCGGGGCGCCCCGTCGGCGCTGCTCACGCGCCGCCCACCGGGCGCGTGCCAGCAGGGGACGCGACGGCCTGGGACGCGGTGGCCGGGGACGTGCTGGCCGGAACTGCGGCGGCCAGGTAGGCGGCGATCTCGGCGAGGACGGACCTTCTCGTCGCGGCCTCGGCGTAGCTCGCCCGCACCGAGGCCCGGGCGAGCTCAGCGACCCCGGCCCGGTCCAGGTGCAGCAGGTCCGCGGCGATCGCGTACTCCCGGTCGAGGGTGGTGGAGAACATGGCCGGGTCGTCGGAGCTGATCGTGACGTCGACACCGGCCGCGACCAGCGCCGGCAGCGGGTGCTCGGCGAGGCTGGCCACCGACCGCGTGCACACGTTGGAGGTGGGACAGACCTCCAGCGTGATCTGCCGGCTCGCGAGGTGCTCGAGCAGCGCCGGGTCCTCCACCGACCGGATGCCGTGCCCGATGCGTTCCGCGCCGAGGTCGCGCACGGCGCTCCACACGGTGGCGGCCCCGGTGGACTCCCCGGCGTGCGGGACGCTGTGCAGCCCGGCGGCGCGGGCGGCGGCGAAGTGGCGGGCGAACTGGGCCCGCGGCACGCCGATCTCCGGCCCGCCGAGCCCGAAGCCGACCAGGCCGTCGGCGGCGCCGGACAGGGCGACCTCGAGGGTGGCGTCGGCGGCCGGGATACCGGACTCGCCGGGGATGTCGAAACACCACCGGACCTCGATGGCGTCCTCGGACAGCGCGCGGCGTCGGGCGTCCTCGATCGCCGCGCAGAACTCGGCTGCGGGGATGCCCGGCCGGGCGGGTGCGGTCGGGCCGGGCGGGCGGTCGCGGATGGAGCTGTACGGGGTCACGGCGACCTCCGCGTAGCGGACCTGCTGGGCGGCCAGCCCGGCCAGCACCTGGCGGGTCAGGTCCGCGACGTCCTCCGGGGTGCGGACCAGGTCGACCACGGCGAGGTAGACGTCGACGAAGTGCGCGAAGTCGGTGAAGGTGAAGAACCGGGCCAGGTCCTCGGGGTCGGCCGGGACGCTCGTGGTGCCCGCGTGGCGCTCGGCCAGCGCCGCCACGGCGGCCACCGGCGCGGACCCCAGCTGGTGCACGTGCAGCTCCGCCTTCGGCAGGCCGCTGATGAACGAGGTCAGGTCGGCCACGGGCGGAGCCTGGCACGTCCGGTCGGGCGGGCGACCGCCGGTCTGGCCGCCGACCGGGGACGGCGGCGGGAATGCCGGCCGGCGGTGGGTCGCTGTGCCGGGGGTGCAGCGGTCGGTGGCGACGGTCGTCCTCGTGGGCGCCGGCCCGCGGGGACTCGGCGTGCTCGAGCGGCTGACCGCGGACGCGGGCCGCGGCTGGGACGGGTCCGGCGTCGAGACACCCGCGCGGGAGCTGGACATCCACCTCGTCGACCCCTTCCCGCCGGGTGGCGGGCGGGTCTGGCGCGCCGACCAGCCGGACCTGCTGTGGCTGAACTCGAGGGCTGTCGACGTCACCCTGTACCCGGACTCCTCGGTCGTGATGGCCGGCGTGCCGCGGCCGGGGCCGACCTTCTGGGAATGGGTGGCGGCCGGTGGGGGCGGCGGCACCGACGGCCAGCCGCCGACCGCGGACGTCGACAGCAGCGGGCACGTCGACGCGGGCGCCTTCCTGCCGCGGACGGCGTTCAGCGCCTACCTGGACTCCGTCCTGGACACCGTCCGGGCGGGGCTGCCGCCCGGGGTCCGCCTCACGGTGCACGCCGACACGGTCCTCGACGTCCGCGACGCCCCCGGCCGCCAGGAGGTGCTGCTGGCGTCGGGGGACACGATGAGTGCGGACGCGGTGGTGCTGTGCCAGGGCCACGCCGCGGTCGACACCGAGCCCGCGCTGCGCCGGTTCGCCGACGCCGCGGCCGCCCACGGGACCACCTGGATCGCGCCGGGCTACGGCGCCGACGTCGACCTCAGTGCCTTGCGTCCCGGCGAGGCCGTGCTCGTCCGCGGTCTCGGCCTGGGGTTCCTCGACGAGGTCGTCGCCCTCACCGAGGGCCGCGGCGGGCGCTACGAGCCCCGAGCGGGCGGCGGCCTGCGCTACCTCCCGTCAGGCGCGGAGCCACGGCTGTACGCCGGCTCGCGACGGGGACTGCCCTACCACTGCAAGCCGGTGATGGAGCTCGGGGCACCCCGGGCCGTGCTCCCCCGCCACGCCACCCGGGCAGCCGCCCGGTCGCTGCGCGCCGCCGCCGGTCGGCCGCTGGACCTCCGCGAGGACCTGTGGCCGCTGGTCGCCCTCGACCTGGCCCACGCCTGGTACCACGAGCTGTTCCTCGCCCACCCCGAGCGCGTGGACGTCGACTGGCCGGCCTTCCGCGACGTCCTGGACCGCGCCGACTGGGACTCCGCAGAGCTCGTCGAGGCGGTCGCCCGCGCTGTCCCCAACCCGGCGGACCGCTTCGATCCCGTCCGCCTGGACCGGCCCGCAGGGGGTCGCGGCTTCGACGGCCTGGCCGGCTACGGCGCCTGGGCGCGGGCGCACCTGCGCGGTGACGTCGACCGGCGGACGACGTCGGCGAACTCCGCCGAGCTGGCGCTCTACTGGGCGCTGCTGACGATGAACGCGACCCTGACGGCGATCGCTGCCGAGGGCCTGCTGAGCGCGCGGTCCCGGGTGCACGACCTGGAGGGTCGCTACGCCAGCTTCCTGGCCGCGGTCGCCAGCGGTCCGCCCCCGCGGCGCCTCGAGCAGCTGATCGCCCTCGGCGACGCCGGCGTGCTGACGCTCCTCGGACCGCACACCTGCTTCGACGTCGACGACCGCACCGGGGACTTCGTCGGCGTCAGTCCGGCGGTCGGGGAGACCGTCCGGGCCCGCGCCCTGCTGGAGGCCCGACTGCCGGCACCGACGGTGCTGCGCTCCCGCGACTCGCTCCTGCAGGCCCTGGCCGGCCGCGGTGAGGCCGCCGAGGAGGTCGTCACCGACGCCGGCGGGTCCTTCTCGACCGGCCGGCTCGACACCCGGGAGGCAGACCACCGGCTGCTGGCCGCCGACGGCACCGTGCACCCACGACGGTTCGCCGTCGGTGCCTGGACCCGCGGCGGGCGGACCAGCGCCGGGCTGCCGCGGCCCGGCCTTGACAGCGGCTTCTTCCGCCAGGACGACGTCGTCGCGCTGGCGGTGCTGGCGCTCGTCGGGCAGTCCGCAGGCGTCGCCGAGGCGACCGCGGTGGACGCCGGACCCACCATGGCCGAGCCCGCCGCGGCCTCCGAGCACCCCACGATCGCGGAGCCGGCGGCTCAGCCCGACAGCGGCCCGTCCAGACCGGCCCGGCGGCGCCTGTCGACCCCGTACAGCACGGCGTAGACGACCGCGGACACCACGAACCCGACCTCGAAGGTGAGGTCGCCGAAGGCCGGGTGGTGGCGCGGCACCAGTCCCACGAACTCCGTCTGGTTGCTGAACAGCGGGATCGACACCGCCATCCCGACGGCCATGGCGATCCACCCGGCCGCGTTGCGTCCGCGCGTCAGGAACAGCAGCCCGGTCACGTCCTGGCCGCGGCGGAGCACCTGGTCGGTGAAGAAGACCGCCAGCCAGGGACCGATCCAGTACGCGATGACGAGCAGGAAGTTGTTGTAGGTGTCGGCGGCGTCGTCGAGGCCTGTCAGGGCGACGACGAACCCGAGGACGGCGAACACGACCGCGACCAGCGCCCGGCGGGAGCGCAGCGGGAGCCTGATGCCGAGGGCCGCGAAGCTGAGCGAGCCGGAGTAGATGTTGAGCACGTTGGCGGAGACCGCCCCGACAGCGATGGCCAGCAGGGTCACGTCGGCGACGACCGTCGGGAGGTGGCCGGTGAACGCACTCGTGGGGTTGTCCGAGACGGCGCCGGGGATCGTGACCGACGCGGCTCCGACGACCTCGAGCAGGATGCACGACAGCGCCACCCCGAGCCCGGACCACCAGGCGGTCGACTTCTTCGACGTGTCCGGGGCGAAGTAGCGCGTGTAGTCACTGGCATAGGAGTTCCAGCCGGCGGCGTACCCGAAGGACGCCCCCACCGTCAGCAGGAAGCCCCCCACCCCGCCGCCGGCGTGCACCGAGGACGGCTGCGCCTTCGCCAGGACGAACACCGCGGCGAGCACGAACGCGGCCGCGAGCACCGGGAAGACCCACCGCTCGAAGGCCTGGACCAGGTTGTGCCCGAACACCGCCACGAGGGACTGGACCGCGACCACGAGGACCAGGCACACCACTCTCGGCAGGTGGGTCAGGGAGTTCAACGCGAACGCCCCGCTCACGCTGTTCACCGCGAACCAGCCGATCCCGGCCGTGACGGCATTCAGTCCGGCCGGGAGGATGTTCCCCCGGTAGCCGAAGGCGATGCGGCTGAGCACCATCTGCGGCACCCCGAACGCGGGTCCGCGGGCCGACAGGATCCCCAGGGTCAGTGAGCCGAGAAGGGTACCCACCACGATGCCCAGCACCGCCTGGGCGAGGCTGAGACGGAAGAACGCGACCGCGATCACCCCGACGAAGACCGTCGCGAACTCGAAGTTCGGCGACGTCCACGTCCAGAACAGCTGCGACGGCCGGCCGTGGCGCTCGGCCAGCGGGATGACCTCCGCGCCACCGGGCTCGACCGTCCCCAGCCGCGTCCCGTAGTCGCCCTCGCGCACCACCGGCGCGGTCTGCAGGTCGGTGTCGACAACGCTCACCGGGTGATCCCCTCGGTCCGTCGTGCTGGCCAGCCTGCCTGCGCGACGACGGTGTCGCGGGGGACGCTAGCGGGGACGAGGGTCCCGGCGGTAGGGGCCCGCCGCGGCTCAGTCGATCTCGACGTCGAAGTCCCAGGTGGCGAGGACCGGCCCGCCGGCCGGCGCCCAGGCCAGCGCGCCGCTGCCGGCCGGGAGCTCCGCCACGAGGTCGACCCGGGCCGTCGACCCTGCGCCGAGGGTGCCGCGTCGTCCGGGTCCCGGACGGCCCCCGGTTGCCCGGACGACCCGCGGGACCTGGACCCGGCCGCGCTCGTCGACCACCGTCCAGCTGCCCCCGCCGAGTGCCCCGGCCCCGAGGGCACCGCTCGCACCGATGGCACCGATGGCACCGGTGAGGGTGACCGTGAAGGTGCACCGCGTCGTAGCCGGGACGGGGACCCTCCCCGAGCCCCGGACCGCCGGCCCCACGGCGGTGACCACGACGGCGCCGCCGGCCACGAGGACCTGCACGGAGTCGCCCTCGATCGCGAGCACCGGGTGGTCGGCACCGGCGGTCAGCACCCGTCCCACTCCGACGGTCGGTGTCGGCAGCCAGGACGGCAGCGAGCCGTAGGTCAGGTCGTCGGCGGCCGCGACGGCGCCCGGCCCGGCCGGCGGCGGGCCGGGCGCGGTCGCGGACGGGGTGGCAGCCGGTCGGGCGGACGGTGTGACCACCGTCGCCGCGGGCCCGGCACCGCCGGCGGCGCAGGCCGTGGCTCCCGCGAGCAGGGCCCCGGCGAGCGCGGCCACGGTGAGGACGCTCCCGGCCGACGCCGACCAGCGGCGCCGGCCGGGAGCCGTCACGACGCCGGGCTCCCGGCTGCCGGGCGGGCGCGGACCCCGGCGTTGGTGAACACGTCACTGCCGAAGCCCGCGAGACCGGGCTGGGCGGCGAACCCGAGGTGGCCCTGGCCGTCGGTCCCGGGGGCGCGTCCGCGCGCGTCGACGCGGAAGAGGACCTCCATCGTCCGCAGCCAGCTGTAGTGGTCGTAGAAGGTCCCCGACGTCGTCCCGGGCCTGATGAAGCGGCTGATGAGCACGCCGCCGGTGTCCCCGCCGCCGTTGGTCGCCGACGTCGCGTCGAAGAGGGGGTCGGTCGCCTGGGTCTGCGGGCCGAGGGCGATCGAGGTGATCGGTGCGGTCGGTGCCGCCGCCACCCCGAGGCAGTCCAGCGTGAACGACCCGGCGACGACGGTCGCGCCCGGCAGGCCCGACCCCTTCGGCGCGGTCGCGACGACGTGCCGGTCGGTCGGGGCGGCGACCACGCAGCCGCCCGGGATCCCGGGTCCGTAGACGCTGCGCCCGTTGTCGAGCAGCGAGATCGTGTTGTCGACGATCCGCGGGGAGCGGGGCGAGCCGGTGGCCGCGTCGGTCCGGGCGCCGCCGGTCACCGAGCCGCCGACCGGGTTGCCCCCGCCGAGCAGCAGCCCGGGGACGTGCGGGTCGCGGTCGAGGAAGGCGTTGTACCCCGGGCCGGGGTACAGCTGCTGGCCGGCCCTGTTGCGCCGCAGCGGCGTGTTCGGCCCGGTGGGCTCGGTGTGCACGTTGCGGCCGTCGACGTTCTGCCCGGCGGTGTCGTCGGCGACCGAGGTGGCGGCGTCGGGCCGGGTCCGGTGGGAGTTGACGAAGCTGTTGCCGGTGTAGGTGAACGCGGGGAAGGCCTCGTCGAACGCGATCTCGATCAGCCCGTCCTGCTTGAACGCCGGCGACCGCTCGATCTGCGGGATCACGTGCTGCATGAAGAGGTCGGAGGCGTAGAGGCCGCCGGTGTAGTTCTTCGGGGCCCGCGGCGTGTCGGGTCCGGAGAACCCACCGGACAGGTTGTTGCCGGCGCAGACGGCGTCGTGGGCGTCACTGCAGTTGTTCGGCGTGATCCACGTGAACTGCGGCGTCGTCGACACCTGCTGGAGGTCGTGGTGGAGGCCGTTGGCGGGGGAGAAGAGGTTGGCGATGTGCTTCGCGCTGCAGTCGGCCCGGCTGTCGATGAGGGAGTGGAACCACGGGAACGGGAAGTGCTTCGGGACGTACTGGTCGGCCGGGGTGGCCCCGCCCGGGTTGGGCACCGGGTGCGTGGTCGGGCTCGCGCTCGGCGCGCCGCACGGTCCGTCCTCGCGGCCGCGGGTGGCGCGCAGGTCCTGGGCGTAGCCCTTCCAGGTGATCCCCGCCCGGTCGAACTGGTTGAACAGCGTCGGGACGGCCGCCGGGTAGACACAGCCGTTCTTCCCGGCCGGCGCGTTCGGCCCGGCCTTCGACACGGCCTGCCCGCGGTCCACGTTGGTCCGCACGGTGCCGCGCCTGTCGACGGTGGCCGCGAAGTCGCTGTAGGTGGGGCAGTCGGCCTGGGTGTCGGGCTGGGGAGCCTGGCCGGACACCATCGCGAGGTAGCCCGGGGCTTTCACGGGCTGGCTGGACTGGGCGCGGGTTGGTCGTCTGGAAGGTGCTCCTGACCAGCGACGATGGGACTTGCTGAGGGTCCTGTCGGGCGGGGTTGAGGAGCACCTTCCAGATGAAGCAGATTACGCGGCCGCCGGGCCGTCTCCGGGTCGATGGGAACGGCGGACGGGTGGTGTCCCACGCTGGTGGGGTCGTGTTGGTGGCGACCGCGGCAGCGGTCGGCCTGGACGTCGGGCTGTCGTCGGGGTTGGCCCGGTGGCGGCGCCC
>JAABVA010000208.1_pt1 | contig 76926 bp, 76 predicted proteins | sample 5560331 | NCBI WGS metagenome assembly JAABVA01 (sample SAMN12812661, study PRJNA571458) | rock metagenome | isolation source: Antarctica rocks | place: Antarctica: Victoria Land, Mt New Zealand sud | collected 2016-01-07
CTTTGTCCAAAACTATCTCGACGGGTTCTGCTACAAATTCAACAGGAGATATTTCGGAGAAAAATTATTTGACAGGCTCATGATTGCTGATTTAGATAATACTTGGTACTAATTGCGGACAGTCATATAAAATAATCATATTTTTGTTTAACATGGAATTAGAATTTGATATAACCCAATCTTTTAATCAGGATATTGCACGTCTGCCTTCTTCTCAAAGAGAAAACATAGAAAAGCAGATCAATATTGTTTCGCAATCTTTGCTGAACGGCAAAACGGCTTTCAAAGAAAACTCATCCATACCTTACATTTTTAATTTAAAAGGCGGCCTCGACAGTTCCTTATTTCTCATCAGGGTTGACGCGGATAACCGTATGGTTGCTGCGGTAGATGAAGACCCGATCTTTGATAAAATTTCACTTACACTTTTCCGCCTGGTAAATAAAGATAAAGCTGAAATTGTATATAAAGAAGTTGGTGAGGAAATCTATTCTAAATTGGGTATTTTATAATTGGCATGGCAGAAATAAAAGTTTTGTTGGATGCTTATGGCGTTGTTCACGAAGCCAATAAGATACTACCTTCTGTTGATTTGAAAATTAAATTTTTAGAAACTTTGGCTGAATTAGAAGATAATAATGCTCACAAAACCCGTCAGTTTCCTAAAACCAGATTGCATAGAGTAGTTGGTGTAAAACAAACGATTTACAGGGCATACATAGACAAAATATCCGGCTGGCGGTTGCATGTTCAATACACAGACCAGCAATTGCACTTGAAAGACGTGATTGACGGACAGTTGCATGATGATGTGATTAGGGTAATCCAATCCAAGAAAGACCGATATTCTTAACATTACTTGTAAACCAGCGGGAAACTTTCCGGCACCATTCTTTTTTATCAGCCAATTGCAAAGGTGTAATTGTGGGTTTTGGTTTGGATAGTTACTGGCTTGCAGTGGAAAGTTTTTTAGTGGGCTGAAGGTGGCTGGATGCTTCTTTTATAAGGTAAAAATTGGTTTTAGAAAAAGATCGGCATAAATTGAATTGTATATTTAAAGCTCAACAGGAAGTCGTAATAAACTTAGAAATTATTTTACCGTTACTTTCAAACAGATTAAATTTAAAATATTAATACATCAGCAATTGAAAAAAATATATTTCTTATCGTTACTTCTTCTATTATTTTCTTGCACAAATAACAAAGGCAAAGAAGATAAAACAACCGTTATTAAAGATACAACAATTGTTAAAGATACAACAGTTGTTAAAGCTGACCCAAAACAAAAATTAGTTGGGGAATGGAAAGAACACTGGGGAATTGGAATGGAAACGAATGTTAAATCTTCAGACTTGTATATAATTGAACTTATTGAAAATAGAGATATAGTTGTTACTTGCACCAATAAGAAGAAATATGCGATAGACCAGGTATTGTTTGATGGAAAAGAACTGAGTTTCAGAAAACAGAACAAATCCTACCCTAAAGGTAAGTTCTATGTTTATTATCGATTGAAATTGCATGATGATTACAATTGGATGGAAGGACCGGTAACAAACAATAAAAAACAGAGCGATTATGTGAAATGGGAAAAGATAAGCATTTTAAAATAAAAAAGTATTGTGCCTTTTATTGTCAGTTTAGGATCAACTTCTTTTAAACCTCATAAGTTGATCTTTTATCTAATCAATGAAATCATTAGCTTGAGTATTACTATTATTTTTTTGTTTTAATTTTTCAAATTTTAGTGAATGCTCGTCTAAAGATTGATTTCTTTTATCATCTGTAAACTTATTAAACTCTATTAAAATATCTTTAGTAAAGTCAACCATTTTTTTCAAAATATTAATAAAGGGAATAACTTTTTGAAAGATTTCTACAATATCAAGAGAAGTTAACAAATCATAAACTTTTGAAGGTTCATTATCATAATGAACAAGTAAGTCTCTGTTAGTTTTACTGTCTTTAAAATGTTCATTAAAGTAACTATCTAAATCAATAGTTATATCATTGTATTGTTGTTCTAAGCTAATTAAATTTTCTGTTATTAATTTTCCAATATCCTTAATCCAAAAAGAACTATTTCTATCTTTTAAAATTTTTCCCCCCTCTTTTACTTGTATAAAATTATAATTTTTTATAAGCTTCATTAATTGTAATTATTAACTGTTTTGAAGCATATATTCCTTCATATTTTAGTTCTGCTTTTAAATATACTCTAATTGAAGAAGCAATATCTAGCCATATTAATCCAACTAATAATTGATATTCACTTAACCTTTTAAATGTAGTATTTCGTTACTCGTTTCAAATGATTCATCTTTCTTTTTTAAATTTGAACAATTAATTTTTATTACTTCAATTGATCTACGAATATCATCAACAACTTGGCTAAATACTTCAATATTTAGAAATGCTTCTTCGCTAAGTTTATCTTTAGATTCTTTGCTGATTGGTACTCTATCATTAATTGTTGACATATATCTATTTTTTTATTGATTGATTTTAGATCACGATCTTTAAACTATGTATTTTAAATCCAATTTAATAAACTTTTTTTCCAATCTAAAACATCTTTACAGTTTTATTTTTAAAGTCAGCTTTATTTTCTGATTTACCTTTTATTCTGAGTTCCAAGTAAATTTTTCTCGGTCTTTCTGAAATTAACCGTAAATCAAGCTCTATTATCAATCTCCTTTTTCAAAGAAATTAGCTAAATAATAAGCTACACCATGTTCAATATTTGGCTTCGTAACGGCATAGGAAATTTCTTTGATTGCCGGCACGCCGTTTCCAACTGCAATACCAAACTTCACGTCTTTTAATAACTCCAGGTCGTTATAGCTGTCGCCAAAAGCCATTACCTCGTCCAAAGTGATACCAACATAGTCCGGGAAATTTTCTAAAAGTATCTTTAAACCTTCACTTTTATTGGTGTGTGGCGTTACCTCCAGATAAATATCCTTTGACCGCCAAATTGACAAAGCAGGATCAGTGCCTAAGCTTTTCTCAATAACGTCTATCAGTTCCGGCTTTCCCATAATCATTATTTTATGGGCACCTTTTCCGATAAAATTGTGTAAACCTTCCGCAGAAAGGTCTTTTAGCAAACTGTCAGGCCGGACTTGTGTATTGTTGATTTCTCTTTCGGCATAAAAATCTAAGTTGGATACCATCCAGGTATTATTTTGAAAAATGCTGATGTGAACGTGTTGCAAATCTGCCAGTCCCATTATTTGGTTTATGGTTTTTGCAGAGATGGTAATGGAGGAAATTACTTTTTCGGGATCAAAACTTACCCCTAAAGACAATACCAAAGCACCGTTGTAGCAAATTAGCGGCATTTGTTCAATGCTTAAATTTTTTTGGATGTGCCAAAGTGCTTTCGGCATTCGCGAAGATGCCAGTACAACCCGGATACTTTTATCAAGCTGTGCAAATACTTTTATGGTGTAATCATCCACTTCTCGTTGCTTGTTTAAAAGTGTCCCGTCTATATCAGTGCAAATCAATTTTATCATATTCTATTTTTCTTTGATGCTATTATTGTGATAGGGAAAGGCGAAGATAATTGCTATCATAGATTTTACCTACATGTCATTTTACTAAATAAAAAAAAGATGTATAGAATGCATTGATCAAATTCAAGCGAAATAGGAGTAGTTGGCTTATTTTATTTACTATAGCCATTTATTGCTTGTAAAAGAAGCATTAGACTTTATTTAATCGTTAGTCTAATTAGTTTTTATGGAATTATTTTTATTGTGGCTGATTTTTCTGCAATTGTAAAAAGCCCGGTATTGATCATGAAAGACAAATTATCACTGCGTACCGGGATACGATGGCGGGTACTGGTAAACACCAATAATATTGCTTCGATTGAGAAGATAAAAGAAAGCTATCAAGTTGATAAAGATTGCTTTAATTGAGGTATCCTGAAAAGCAGTGTCAATATCTTGTTTACTTTTAAACATCCTGTAAGCATTGAGCGGATATACAGAAACCCAATAAAATTTAATAAAATTATCATGAGCATCGATCAAGCAAATGATTTTTTGGCTGATTTTCGAACACAGCTATCAAAAGACTCAGAATAACTGTTAGTGTAAATACTTTAATAATCTATTCACAAAAACAAGTGCTAAAAGAAGCATTAAAATTGTTAGTTAGCTAATAGTCGATATTTGTAATCCAAGTAAGAATTAACTATCCAATTTTCGAACTTGCATTTTTTCCAAGTTGTCATAAAAATTTTATAATTCAGCAGAGGATTGATAAATATTAGCGTAAGTCAGATCTAATTTTAATATCTCTAAACCAATTTCCAAATCCAAGCAACCACCTGATACATCAAAAACAAAAACAACGCAAAAAACACCAGCAACAACGAAAACACCATAACCAAAACACCTGTCCCTTTTCCCTGGTGTTTGCCTTCTTCGTAATGTTCTTTTAATAATTTGATGTTGCGGGAATTGGATTTGTAATAGAAATCAAAAACTTGTCCGATCAAAGGAATGGCGCCGATCAAAGCATCAATAAAGATGTTCAGTATCATCAAAATTAATACTTTCCGGCTGACACCATGCCGTGCCATCACCCAAACCAAAGCGGCACCGACCAAAAACCCTGAAATATCGCCGGCAACAGGGATCAGGTTCATCAAAGGATCCAAACCAAACCTAAATTTTGTTCCCGGCAAGCGGAACTTTTCATCTAAAAGATAAGCGATGTGCTCTACCCATTTTAGTCTTCCGGTTAAATTTACCGGTGTTGGTTTATTGTTGATCATGGATATTATAAAAGATTCTTTTAAAATGAATTGAAAGTGCTATTAATTATATTTGTAAATTAAACAAAAAATATGCTTACTATCCATCCGCAATATATTACAGATCATTCAGGTGAAAAAATTTTTGTCGTGATTCCTATTAGTGAATTTAATAATTTGATAGAAGAGTTAGAAGAATTAGAAGATGTTCGACTTTATGATGAAGCCAAAAAGGAAGATAATGGCGAGCGCATCTCGCTTTCAGATTATTTAAAAAGCAGAAAAAAGTAAATGCATAGCGAACAAGTTGCCTTGTAAATTGTAAAAGTTTTTCATCTGCCCAATTGTCATCCTCCATACTTCTTTTAGCACCTTAAAATTAACTTGGTCTGACATTTGTTTTAAACCAATTATGCAATTGAAAACGTATTTTTGCATAAAAACCAAAACAAATGTCTCAAGATACCGAACACGTACAATGCCTGATTATCGGTTCCGGCCCTGCTGGTTATACCGCTGCCATTTATGCTGCCCGTGCTGATTTAAAACCTGTTTTATACACCGGGATGCTGGCTGGCGGGCAGTTGACGCAAACAACAGAAGTTGAGAACTTTCCGGGTTATCCGGATGGCATCCAGGGACCGGAAATGATGGAACTTTTTCAAAAACAGGCCGAGCGGTTTGGTACGGATATTCGTTTTGGTTATGTGAGTTCGGTAGATTTTTCCAATCAGCCGCATAAAGTGGTGGTAGATGAAGTGAAAACTATTTTGGCCGATACCGTGATTATTTCTACCGGTGCTTCTGCTAAATGGCTTGGCTTGGAATCCGAGCAAAAGTATAACGGTTTCGGCGTTTCTGCATGTGCCGTTTGCGATGGTTTTTTCTTTAAAAATCAGGATGTGGCAATTGTTGGGGCAGGGGATACCGCAGCAGAAGAAGCGACCTATTTGGCAAAATTGTGCCGCAAGGTATATATGATTGTGCGTAGGGCAGACTTCCGCGCTTCCAAAGCAATGGTGAGCCGGGTGCAAAACACGCCGAATATTGAGATTATCTATAGTTCAGAAACGCAGGAAATTGTAGGCGACGGACGAAGCGTGAACGGTGTCCTGATTAAAAATAATATAACAAATGTGGAGCGTTTGCTGGATGTAACCGGTTTTTTCGTAGCCATCGGCCATCACCCCAACACAGATATTTTTAAAGGCTGGATCGATACGGACGAAATTGGGTACATCATCACCAAACCGGGTTCAACCCAAACCAATGTGGAAGGTGTTTTTGCCTGCGGCGATGCGCAGGACAAGGTTTTCCGCCAGGCAATTACCGCAGCCGGTACAGGTTGTATGGCTGCCCTGGAAGCCGAGCGTTATCTGGCTGCAAAAGAAAGCGTGGTTGAAGCGTAACAAAAACTAATTCATAAAATTCAGAAAGCTTCTGGCCGTTCAATTGGCAGAAGCTTTTTTTATAAGACAAAAATCATGACTGATAATACTTCTCTTTTTGGCAGCATTTTCAAATATTTAATCCTTTTGATAATTGTAATAGGATTATTTGCTGCCGGTTATTACTTTTTTAAAACCAAATTATTTGGTTCCCGTAAAGAATTTCACGAAGATGTGATGGTGCAGAAAATCACTTCAATGGGCAAATTGGAACTGGTAAAATACGCAATGAAAGATGTGATCGAACAAAAAGAAGTCCGCTCGGTTTTGCCGGACAAGCGCATTTTATTTGTTGCCGTGGGCGAAGTAACCGGTTGCATAGATCTCATCAAAGTACAAAAAAAGGATGTTGTAAAAGTTGGGGAAGATTCGCTGACCGTTTATCTGCCGCAGCCGGAAATCTGCTATGTCAAATTGGATCACCAGAAATCCAAAGTTTATGACGTTTCCGGTTCCTGGTTTCCAACCGATACCAAAGATTTGGTGGAAGGCATTTACAAAACTGCCGAGCAGCGTTTGCTCAAAAATGCTTCGGAGATGCAAATCCTTCCGAAGACAAAGCAAAACGCACTGCGGATTTTTAAGCCAATGCTCGAGAATTTTTCGGGCAGAAAAGTGGGCGTACTATTTCGGTGATTACTTAGTGTTTAAACATAAGGCCGAATATTTTTATAGTTTTGAATTCCTGATTGATTTTTTAGATGACTTTCAAATATTCCTGCTTTTTTGCTGCCCTGCTTTTTGCTGCTGCCAATTGTTTTTCGCAAAACCCCGATCCAAACTTTGGCTTAATTCCGGCACCTTTTTCCATCCAGCAAAGCCCAGGCAAATTTTTCCTGCATAAAAGAAGCATCGTACAAACAGATTTGAAAGATGACCGCGCGGTTGCTTTTTTAAATTCTTATCTACAACAATTCAAAAATCTAAACGATAATTTAAAGTCGGATACCGCTGCTTCCATTATCCAAATCACTTCGGCAGGGGCAGAAACTTTGCCGGAGGAAGGCTACCGTTTAAGCATCAGCCCCAATAAAATCACGGTTACCGGGCGGGCTGCGGGTTTATTTTACGGCGTACAATCGTTGATCCAGTTGCTGGCAGATACCAAAACCCAGGTTACTTCTTCCATCAATTGTATTGAAATTGAAGACCATCCGCGTTTTCAATACCGTGGAATGCACTTGGATGTTTCCCGGCATTTTTTTCCTGCTTCTTTTATCAAGGAATACTTGGATTTGCTGGCGGCCTACAAAATCAACACGTTTCACTGGCATTTAACGGACGACCAGGGCTGGCGCATCGAGATCAAAAAATATCCAAGGTTGACGGAAATCGGTAGTCAGCGTGCGCAAACTTTGATCGGCAATAAGCACGACCGTGTACCGCTGCAATTCGACCATACACCTTATGGCGGTTTTTATACGCAGGATGAAATCAGGGAAGTTGTAAAATATGCTGCCGACCGTTACATCACCATTATCCCGGAAATAGAAATGCCCGGTCATTCGCTGGCGGCTTTGGCTGCTTATCCCGAGTTAAGTTGTGATCCGAAAAGAACGTACAAAGTAGCCGAAACCTGGGGTGTTTTTGATGATGTTTATTGTCCGTCGGAATATACTTTTCATTTTCTGGAAGATGTTTTGACTGAAGTAATGGCTTTGTTCCCAAGCAAATACATTCATATTGGCGGCGATGAAGTGCCGAAAAGTATCTGGCGTGCTTCTCCGTTTTGCCAGCGCTTGATCCGGAAGTTAAAGCTGAAAGATGAACATGGCCTGCAAAGTTATTTTATCCAGCGGATCGAAAAGTTTCTGAACGATAACGGCCGGAACATTATTGGCTGGGACGAGATTTTGGAAGGCGGACTGGCACCAAATGCAACCGTGATGAGCTGGCGCGGAGAAGCTGGGGGCATTGCTGCTGCCAGAATGGACCACAATGTAATTATGACTTCGCAAAACTCGGGTTTGTATTTTGATAAAGCGCAGGGAAAATCAGACCAGGAACCACTTTCTATCGGTGGCTATGCTCCCTTGCAGCAAACTTATAGTTACAACCCTGTTCCGGCGGTTTTAAATGCAGACCAACAAAAATATATTATTGGCGTACAGGCCAATTTATGGACAGAATATATTGGCACGCCAGCAAAAGCAGAATACATGCTGCTGCCGCGATTGCTCGCCCTGTCGGAAATTGCCTGGACACCTTTGGCCAATAAAAATTACAAAGATTTTGATGAAGTCCGTTTGCCACGCCATTTAAACCGCTTGGATGCAGCTTGTATTAATTTTCGGGTCCCGGAGCCGATTGGTATCCGCGATTCTTTCATGATCGCCCCAACAATGAGTTATCAATTGAAGCCTTCTGTAACCGATGCCAAAATTTATTATACCATAGACGAGTATTTGCCGCGGGAGACAGACCTGCTTTATACAAATCCGATCAGCATTAATTTGGAAAAAAACCAAACCAGGACATTGCAAACTTTAGAAATTACACCTGCCGGAAAAAGAAGCGTTATCAGCAAAGTGGTTTTGTACAACCGCGAGCCTTTTGCCGCTTTAAATGTGCAGCCCATGAACGAGGGTTTGAAATATAAAGTCATGAGCGGAAGTTTTATCAATTCCGCTCAATTGGATGCGGCGCCAATTATCGATACTGGCACCACCAAAACGATCAACGTTGCAACTTTTAAAAAAACCAACCGTGTTTTTGGTGTGATTTATCAGGGTTATCTGCGGATCGACCAGGATGGAAATTACAATTTGGGACTGACTTCGGATGACGGTTCGCAGTTGTATTTGGACGATGAGCTGGTAGTGGACAACGACGGCAAGCATTCACTTTTCCAAAAAAGCAGTCAGGTTCCGCTTTTAAAAGGTTTTCACAAGATAAAGATCAAATATTTTGAAGCCGGCGCATCCAGTACGTTAAGAGTTTACTTAAATTTAGCAGGGAAACCACAAACAGAACTTCCGCCCGATATTTTATTTAACTGATAACTATGAGTTTTTTAGGTGATAAAAGAAGCATCCTTCTGCAAGTTACAACCGTTGTGCTGATTGTAACAATTGCAGCCTGTAATCCTTCCGATCAGAAACCAGTTGTTCCGCAACAACTATTATCTGCAAAAAAAGCTGAATTAACGCAGCCTTTCCGTTTCCATAAATTGATAGAAGTTTCGCCGGGAAACAGTTTTGATGTTTTTAGTTGGGGCAGGGGTTCAACGGAAACAGGTTCTTTTTTAATCTTGGAATCTGATTCATCAGCAAAAAAATACACCACAACCACCGGCGATCTGGATGGCACGGTTACCGATGTTTACAACACAGACATGGACATGGACGGCAACCCGGAAATCCTGATCCAGGCAAAATTAAAAGATTCTACCAAATACACACAGATTTACGCTTTCGAGTACAAAGACAATAAAGCGCAGAAACTGGATTTCCCCAAACTGACTTCTGCACAGAAAAAAGGTTACCGCGGCGAAGATAATTTCTACATCAAGGGAGGTATTTTGATGCGGGAATTTCCGGTTTTTGAAGGAGTGGGCACCGATGCAAAGCCCACAGCAGCCAAGCGTGTTTTAGTGTATGGCATCCGCGGCAATAGTTTTACGGTAAAAACAACTTCGCAGGAAGATGAAGCTAAAAAGCAGGCCGCTGCGGCAACAGATACTATAAAAAAAGCATTGGTAAAAGAAGCACCGGTTGTTTCAGCCAAAAATACTCCGCAAAAAAAACAGCACGTTTCAGAGCGGCACCATACCCCTAAAAAAACATCGCATAAAAGAAGCAGCAGCCATAGCAGCAAAAAGCACCGGCACCATCACGGGTAGTGATTTGGATTGAATTTGAGCTTAGAAAGCTGGTTGGTGGATTATTGGGGATAGGGAAGGGGCTATACTTCCTTATATGCCTATAGAAAAAAGATTATCTTGTTTTTGTTCAAATTTCATACAATTCCAGCGGCAAACCATCAGGATCAGCGAAAAAAGTAAAACGTTTGTCTGTAAATTCATCAATGCGAATAGGTTCTGTTTGCACATTTTTAGTTGATAAAAACAGTATTGCTTCGTGCAAATCAGTTACCTCAAAAGCTAAATGCCGCAAACCGGCAGCTTCCGGCCGCGAAGGACGAGGTGCAGGATTAGGAAAAGAAAACAACTCGATCTGGTATTTTCCGGCAACTTTTAAATCGAGTTTCCAGGAATTTCTGGCTTCGCGAAAAACTTCACGTTCTGTCTCAAAACCTAAAACTTCTGTATAAAATTGTTTAGAAATTTGGTAATCGGAACAGATGATGGCGATATGATGGATGCCGTTAATCTTTAGCATAAATTAAAACCTCTTTAAATTTTATTAAAACTAATTTGAATGCTTCTTTTATGCCTTAAAAAATTGCGTTTGTTTTTTGGCTAAAACCTTTTGCTTATTGTACTTTATCCACGGCCTAAAGGCCGTGGCAATTAAAAATTTATTATCTGCCTTGCTATTTATGATTTGATAAACCGGAATAGGAAAATTTTAAATTTATATAAAAACAGGGTCAATTGCCACGGCCTTAAGGCCGTGGGTAGTGTAAAGTTGAGGCTGGCTTTAGCCAAAATATCTACAAAAACCTCAGCTAATTTTCAATCGCCCAAAATATCGTGCAATACATTATCGTAAACTGCTTTTGCTTCTTTTATCGTGCCAAAAGAAGCATCGTCAATCAGCAGATCACCGCGATTAACCGTTCCTAAATAACTAAATTCTACTTCTGAAGTAGCCAGCAATTCTACCAAAGCTTCCTGGCCTTCTGGTTTGATGGAAACCACTGCCCTGCCTTGTGCTTCGCCAAAAAGAAAAGCATCTTTGCGGATTTCTTCATCTGTTTCTATTGCAAAACCCAACACGTTTGGCAAAGCTGATTCTAACAACGCAATGTATAAACCACCATCTGAAACATCGTGGGCAGAAATTAACAATTTTTCGCGGATCAATTGTTTGATTACCTGGTGCATGGCATACTCTTTTTCCAGATCAAAATAGGGTGCGGGAGAAGCAGAAATTTTGTGGAAAGAAGCCAGATATTGTGAGGAAGCAATGTCATTCTGGGATTCGCCGATGAGATAAATCAGATCTCCTTCGTTTTGGAAATCAGAACGGGTCAGGGTGGAAAGATCATCCATCACACCCAACATTCCAATAGTTGGTGTAGGAAAAACCGGACCTTCATCACTCGATTGATTATAGAAACTAACATTTCCGCCAGTAACCGGCGTTTCAAATTTTGTACAAGCCGTACTCATTCCTTTGATGGTCCCTACAAATTGCCAGTAAACTTCGGGCACATAAGGATTGCCGAAGTTGAGGCAATTGGTGATGGCAACGGGTTCACCGCCAGCGCAGGTAATATTCCGGGCAGCTTCGGCAACGGCAATTTCGCAACCAATTTCCGGATCGGCATAAACATATCTGGAGTTGCAATCTAAGGTTAAAACAATGGCTTTATCAGTTCCTTTTACAGCGACAACCGCTGCATCGCAAGGTTTATTCGTAGTTACAGTTGCTGTACCAACCATCGAATCGTACTGATCAGTTACCCAACGTTTGGAAGCAATATTTGGATGGGCAGTTAAATGATCTGCAACAGCTTTTAATTCCGGTTCCGGGATTTGGTCAATATTAAATTTCTTGTTTTCTGCAAAGTAAGCGGGCTCGCGGTATTCCCGCTCGTAAACCGGTGCGCCTCCTCCCAAAACCAAATCATCTGCCGGAACATCGGCTACCATTTCTCCGTTCCGGTAATAAACCAAGCGTTTGGTATCAGTTACTTCGCCAATTTGCACACAGTTTAAATCCCATTTATCAAAAACCGCTTGTACTTCTTTTTCCCGGCCTTTTTCTACCACAATCAGCATCCGTTCCTGAGATTCTGACAATAGTATTTCAAAAGGCTGCATGTTTTCCTGCCGGGTTGGAACTTTGTCCAAGTCGATGATCATTCCATGTTCGCCTTTGGCAGACATTTCAGAATTGGAGCAGATAATCCCGGCTGCGCCCATATCCTGCATCCCGATTACGGCCCCGGTTTTGATCACTTCCAAAGAAGCTTCCAGCAATAATTTTTCTTGAAAAGGATCGCCCACCTGTACGGCTGGCAAATCATTTACAGAATCTTCCGTAATATTTTTAGAGGCAAAAGCAGCACCATGAATCCCATCCTTTCCAGTGGAAGAACCGACAATATAAACCGGGTTTCCCACGCCATAAGAAGTTGCCGAAACGGTTTCGCCAGCTTTTACAATTCCGGCAGAGAAAGCGTTAACTAATGGATTTACCTGATAACATTCATCAAAAAACAATTCACCGCCAACGGTCGGGATACCAAAAGCGTTTCCGTAATCGCCAATACCTTTTACTACTCCTTTTATCAACCATTTTGTCCGGTCATTTTTTAAATCCCCAAAACGCAGTGAATTTAATTGTGCAATCGGCCTTGCACCCATGGTAAAAATATCACGGTTGATGCCGCCAACACCTGTTGCTGCGCCCTGATAAGGTTCTAAAGCAGAAGGATGGTTATGCGATTCAATCTTAAAAGCACAACCGATGCCATCGCCCAGATCAACTAACCCGGCGTTTTCTTCTCCGGCTTTGGCCAGCATCCGCGGACCATCTTTCGGCAGTTTTTTTAACCAGGTGATGGAGTTTTTGTAGGAACAGTGCTCGCTCCACATCACCGAAAAAATAGAAAGTTCGGTAAAGTTGGGCACACGGCCTAATATTTCTTTGATGCGTTCAAATTCTTCTGGAAGCAGGCCAAGGTCTTTGGCGGTATGTACGGTGGTTAAGTTTTGCGGCTCCAAAGTATTTTTGTTTTGATGGAAGGCCAAAATTATAAATTTATCGTAAGGCAGCGAAGTTTATATGAATTGAAGTGTTGTTAGGATTTATCCGTGTAAGGATACTTTTAAAGCGTACTGTTTTTATCGGCATAAAAATACTTTTTTGAAAATTTAGAAGAGTTAAATATTGGGGGGGAACCTTGTTACTCCTATATTCTCAATTTTGTTTTTATCCAATTTATGCAATCTGTAGCATCTACTAAATTCCAAGAATGAGGATGCCTTGTTCCATCTAAACGGTAACCTTTACCAAGTGCATCAATGTATTCTGCATCTTCGTTACCCTGTAAATTAAGCTCATTGATCAGAGCTGTTTGGTCAGGCGCATTCATATCATATAAATCACGTTGTCTGTTTTTCATGGCCCATTCAATATCAGGGTCAGAATAAATGCGTATGGGCACTTTCTTCAAAAATATAGCATTCCCGCCTTGCTTTTCTGAACGGGAATAAATTGAATACTTAATATATGTTTCAGGATGTTTAGCCGGAGATCCGCCAAAGTACTTTTGCATGCCATCCAAGTAATACTTAGCTTCGTTAACTGCCATTGCTGATACGTCTTTTTCAACTTCTCTTTCAAATTGATGATACATATTAGCAAAATCTACCGGACCATCCACACTATATACAGCTTTTGGAACAATTGCAGTTGTTTTATTATCCTCAAATGCCTGTTCAGCATATCGAAGGCTTATAATACCTCCTAAAGAATATCCGCCAATAACAAATTTTTCTTTTGGGATGTGATAGCGGCTTATTGCATCTTTAAATACTGTATTTAAAAAATAGGTGACAGGTTGATCTAAACAAATATGCATATTGGTTGAAGGCACAATAACAATCAAGCCATTATCTGATGCAAGCTGGCTTAACTTCTTATTATTACTTAAAACACTTTCAGGCCTTTCCCAGGTACTGGGCAACAAAACTAATGCACCTTTAATTAAAGATTTAGGTATAAGCGCATAATAAAATAGAGATTTTTCAGGTAAAAAGTTATCGAAAATATGAGTGCTGTCCGTTAATTTAACTGCATTATTTTTCAGATCTTTTAAATAGCTGCTATCTAAACCAATCAACTCTCCATCGACAAAATATCCTTGCTTACTTCCTCCGGCATTAAAAGTAAAAATACCATATCCGTTTTGAAGCCCTTTATCCATCTGCCCGGTATAAAGGGCTACCTCTTTTCCTTTTATAAACCACGTTAAAGTACCTTTACCCGTTACTAATCCGTTTTTGCATTTTCCTGTCCACGAGATACTATGATTAGATGAGTAAGCAATATCCCAAACTTTACAACCGCTTTTGCTGTCAGAAATATATCGTTGAGCATATACAATTTGCTCAGCAAACAGAAAGGGAAAAAGAAGAAACAAATGCTTCATACAATTAGGATAATTTTATTCATCAAAACTAATTGAATAAACATCTTTTTAGGCATGTTAGAATTGTTAAAATCTGTTAAAGATTGTGTTTATAGCCAGATTAATGGAACAGGCAATATTATAAAAGAAATGAGTGCTTCTTTTACCGGTAAAAATTAACGGCTTGTACTTTTTAAGATAGTTCTCCCCGAATTGATTGATTTTTCAACCTACCACTTTTCCATCCGCCAGGCACTATCCCAAAACATAAATTCCAACTTGCAAGCCGTAACAAAAGCTTTCGTCATTTTTTGTTGCTGGGCAGTAGTACAAGTTTCGGCAACGGCATCACAAATAGCAATAGCTTCCTGTACGCGCAAGCCAAATTCTTCTCCGGCATAAGTATCAATCCAGGTTTGGTATGGGTTTTTTTCTTTGGATTGCTGCTGATAAATGTAATCGCCCACCTTTTTGTAGATCCAGAAACAAGGCAAAACGGCAGCCATGGCTACTTCTACCTGTGATAGCGCGGCTTCTTTAAGCAGGAAATTAATGTAATGATGGCAGGCAGGCGAAACCGGAGCTTTTCCTTCAATCCCAAATTCTAAGAAATAGCTGGCGTGCAAAGCTTTTTCTACCACGATGGCACCTTCTCCAAACCGGATAAACCGTAGTGCGTGTTCTGTAGTATGCGCACGTGAACCTATTAAGGCTAAAGTTCTGCCAAATTGTTCTAAGTAGTTAGAATCCTGGGCGATATAAAACTTAAATTTTTCTACATCCAGCGTTCCTTCAATTTGCTCCTGGATAAAAGGCATTTCTAAAATGGCATGATAAACAGGTTCGCCCTGCTCCCAGGCTGTTTCACTCCAATTCATATTTAATGAGTTTTACCGGGTTAAAAAAATGATTGAGCGGCCCGTTTCCTTTGCCTGTTTTTACGTCTTTTCCACTTTCGATGGCATGTTGGACGTATATTTTTGCTTCGGCAATGGCTGGCAGCAATTCCAGTTTTCTTGCCATAAAAGAAGCAATGGCCGAGGACAAACTACAACCCGTGCCGTGGGTATTATTGGTATCTACAAATTCCGATTCAAAAACTTGTTTATGTCCGCTTTTATCCAAGTAAACATCAAACAAACACTTTCCTTTTAAATGCCCGCCTTTTACCAGTACGGCGTTGCAGCCAGACCGGATGATTTTAGCAGCAGCAACTTCCATGTCTTTTACGTCCCGGATTTCCATTCCTGTAAGCAAAGCAGCTTCGTCCAAATTGGGCGTAACCAAAGCAGCCAAAGGGAATATCACCTGTTTTAAAGTATTAATTGTCCCGTTTTCAATCAGCTTATCGCCGCTGGTGGCCACCATTACCGGATCGAAAACTATCGGAATTTGAGGATAGTCCAGCAAAACAGATGCAATGGCAACAGCCAGTTCTGTGCTGTGTACCATTCCGATTTTGATGGCTTCCGGTTTTATATCGTCCAAAACAGCTATGATTTGTTCTTTCACAATCTCCTGCGGAATAGAATGGATGCCGCTTACGCCCAAAGTATTTTGTACGGTAACAGCCGTGATGGCGGAAGTGCCGAAGCAGCCCAAAGCAGAAAAAGTTTTCAGGTCAGCCTGGATGCCTGCACCGCCGCCACTATCAGAACCGGCAATGGTTAACACGATAGGATATTTATATTTTTTTGCAATCACTATTTTAGGTTGATAAAAGAAGTATGAAATATTATCGTTTTACTGTCATCTCGACCATAGGGAGAGATCTTCTTCGAAGCGTTCATCTTATTTATTTAAAGAAGATTTCTCTCTTCGTTCGAAATGACAACGTGTATAAATTTAGGTTGATAAAAGAAGTATTAGTAAATACCGTTTTTCAGGTTGTAAAGTTCTCCTTCAAAAACTGGTTTTAATAATGCTACGGCCATTTTGCTTCGTTGTCCGCTTTGGCAGCAAAACACTATTTTTTTGTTTTTGGGGAGAGAACCCGCCTCGTCCATCAAGTCATCAAAGGGAATGTTGATGCCACCAATGTTATAATCTTCAAACTCGTATTCTTCGCGCACATCAATCAGGCAAACTTCATCCGGAGTTTTTTCCAGCCAGCTTTCTAATTCTTCTATGCTGATTTCCTGCTGGTTATTTGCTTTAAGCTGAATTTCTTCTTTTACTGATTGTTGATTCTGAAATACCTGTTTTCCAAACTTAAAAACACTAACGGGATTATCTAATGCATTAACCGTCATCAGTTTTCCGGAGAGTGTTTCTCCAATCTCACAAATAATTTTGATGGCTTCGTTTGCCATGTATAATCCAACCAAACCTGGCAATACGCCTAAAACGCCAATTTCGGCACAATTTGGAACATCATTACTGGCAGGAGCTTCCGGAAAAATATCACGGTAATGCGGACCGCCGAGATAATTAAAAACCGAAACATGGCCTTCAAACTTAAAAATAGAACCAAAAACAAGCGTTTTATTTAAAGTAACACAAGTATCATTTACCAGATAACGCGTCGGGAAATTATCAGAACCATCAATGATCAGGTCATACTTTTCAATCAATTCTTCTGCATTTTCTTGAGTTAAACGTTCCTGGTAAGCGGTCAATTCAACATAAGGATTAAAAACCTTCAACTTTTCGGCAGCAACAACTGCTTTAGGTCTTCCAATATCTGCCGGTGAATACAGGATTTGCCGGTGCAAATTGCTGTTGTCCACCAGATCATCATCCACAATCCCAACTTCGCCTACGCCTGCTGCAACTAAATATTGCAAAACCGGGCAGCCTAATCCTCCGGCGCCAACCATCAGCACTTTGGCAGCTTTTAGTTTTTGCTGGCCTTCCAGTCCTATTTCCGGCAATATGATCTGCCGGTTGTACCGTTTTAATTCTTCTTTTGTTAACATCATTTAAAAAGCTAAGCTGCTGTCCCAATCTTTCCAAACCGGTTCGTAACCTTGTGCAGTGATCATGGCTGCAATTTCTGCCGGACTGCGTTCATCAGAAATTTCAAACTGTTCTAATGATTCCGGTTCAACAGCATAACCGCCGGGATTGGTTTTAGAACCTGCGCTAATGGATGTAATTCCTAATTTAATGATGTTGTTTCGGAATGACGGCGATTCCCGTGTGGAAATGGAAAGCTCCAATTCTTCATTCAACAAACGGTAAGCACAGATCAACTGCACCAGTTCGCGGTCTTTCATTTCCACTTTAGGTTCCAGTCCGCCGCTAAATGGCCGCAGACGCGGGAAGGAAAGGCTATACTTCGTTTGCCAGTACTTTTTCTCTAAGTAATCCAGGTGCAAAGCCGTATAAAAACAATCCGTGCGCCAGTCTTCCAACCCAATTAAAACGCCTAATCCCATTTTATGGATGCCTGCTTCTCCCAAACGATCCGGCGTTTCCAACCGATATTGAAAGTTCGATTTTTTTCCTTTCGGATGATGTTTCTTGTAATCTTCCTGATGGTAGGTTTCCTGATAAACCAAAACGGTGTTCAATCCATAAGGCGTTAACTGCTGGTAATCTTCCAGGTCAAGCGGTTGCACTTCCATGGAAATATGCGAAAAATGCGGACGGATCAGATCCAGCACTTTCTTAAAATAATCTACATGCACGGTTTGGTTTGCTTCTCCGGTAACCAGCAGCACATGGTCATAACCCATTTCTTTTATGACGGACACTTCCTGCATGATTTCCATGGGCGAAAGCGTTTTGCGCTTCACCTTGTTATCGTAACTGAAACCGCAATACGTGCAAATATTATTGCATTCATTGGATAGATAAAGCGGTACATACATTTGCACCGTTTTACCAAAACGCTTTAACGTTAATTGCTGGCTCAATTGCGCCATTTGCTCCAGGTAAGGCGCGGCAGCCGGAGAAATCAGGGCTTTAAAATCTTCTAAATTTCTTTTGGAGGAGGTAAGCGCACGTTCTACATCCATACTGTTTTTAGCATAGATACTTTGCTTCGTCTCGTCCCAACTGTACGATTCGAAGAGGTTTGTAAAATTACTCATCTAAAAAAGAAGTTAACGGGCTGCTTGCTACGGCATGAGAAACTGGTGAAGCTAATTTTGCTTCAAAAGCCATCCGGCCGGCTTCTACCGCCATTTTAAAAGCAGCCGCCATTTGTACCGGGTTACTGGAAACGGCAATTGCTGTATTAACCAACACAGCATCGGCACCAATTTCCATCGCCCAAGCAGCATCAGAAGGTGAACCAATTCCGGCATCAACCACAACCGGAACATTACTCTGACTGATAATGATTTCCAGAAAATCAATCGTTTTTAAGCCCTTATTACTGCCAATTGGCGAACCTAAAGGCATCACAGCAGCTGTCCCGGCATCTTCCAAACGCTTGCACAAAACCGGATCGGCATGAATGTACGGCAAAACGATAAAACCCATTTTTGCCAGTTCTTCCGTTGCTTTCAGCGTTTCAATTGGGTCTGGCATCAGATATTTCGGATCCGGATGGATTTCCAATTTAATCCAGTTCGTTTCCAAAGCTTCCCTTGCCATTTGCGCTGCAAAAATCGCTTCCCTTGCAGTACGGACTCCGGAAGTGTTTGGCAGCAAATTGATGTGCGGATATTTTAAACGAAGCAATAAATCGTCTTCTTCATGATTTTGCGTATCCACTCGTTTTAGCGCAACGGTTACCAGTTCTGAGCCGGAAGCCAGCAAAGCATCTTCCATCAAAACAGAAGAACTAAACTTTCCTGTTCCGGTAAACAAGCGTGAATTGAATATTTTGTCTGCTATTTTCAACATCATTTTTTGTGTGGTAAAAGAAGCATTACCTGCTTCCGATTAATATTCCTGCTGATATACTGAATTTGTTTTGGCCAGCATTTCCTGAACAGTTGCTACCGGATTTTCTGCATGAGTGATGGCCCCTGAAACAGCAACGCCGTAAACACCGGTTTGCATAATGGCTGCAATATCCGTCAATTCAATTCCTCCGATAGCAATGATCGGCATGGTGATTGGGGCTTCGTGCATTTGCTGCATAATTGCTTCGTAACCTGCCAAACCTAAGATCGGGCTTAATTTTTCTTTGGTTTTGGTGAAACGAAATGGCCCTAAACCAATATAATTTACGCCTTCGGCCACCCTTTGCTGTATGTGTTCAAAAGTGTTTGCGGTTCCGCCGATAATCATCTCGTTTCCAACAATTTCTCTTGCCTGTAAAACCGGCATATCTTGTAAACCCAAATGCAAACCATCTGCTTTTGCTTGTAGTGCAGCTTTTGGAAAATCGTTTACAATTAACTTTGCAGAAAAGGCATCACATAGTTTTCTGGCTTCCAAAGCAAGTTCCAGCACTTTTTCTTCAGGTTGGTTTTTTACGCGAAGCTGTATCCAATTGCAACCTGCTTCCAGTGCTTTTTTGATTGCTTGTAAATGCGTTTGTCCTGCATTTTCCTGTGATATATATTGAAGTCTGACAATCATTTCTTATATATTTAATTTTAAAATCCTTGATGTTAGTTAGCGGAAGGAATACTGTTTTTAAGGCATATTTCTTGCAAAGTTTTAAAGTTGGAAACGGCTTTCTCTGGTTTTTGCCAGATAGCCCCCAATACCGCAGCGCCATCAAAATTCATGGTTTTAAGCTGATGGATATTGCTTGCATCAATCCCGCCCAAAGCAATTACTTCCGGTCTGGGTTCCGTTTTTTGTATGGTAAAAGAAGCATCGGCAAAACCAATATAACCAACTTTGCTGATGCTGTTGAAAACCGGGCTTAAAAACACGTAATCAAAATGTTTTTGTTCCGGGATCATTTCGACCTGATGAATGGAAGTGCTGAGCGTAAAACCTTGTTCCTTTAGTTGCTGTAATTCTTCTTTTTTGGTTTTATTCCGCATGGTTTCTGTAAAGTGCAACCTTTTGATGCTGTTTTTATCGGCTAAAAAATAATGCTGATGCAAAGCAATTTTTGGATGGTGTCCCGGGTGGATCTGTTGAATCAAATCATTTAGAGCATCTGCGTTAATTTCAGGTTTACGCAGGTGAAAACAACTCATCCCTGCTTCAAAAAGCTGATTGATCAGTTGCGCTTCCTGCAGCAAGTTTTCGGGACTGGAAATAACGGTCAGCTTCATTTTATAAATACAGTTCACTTCCTTTTTGGGCAAATTCTTTTGATTTTTCTTCCATGCCTTTTAGCAATGCCGCTTCATCTTCCATGCCTTTTCCGGCTGCGTATTCGCGTACATCCTGCGTTATTTTCATTGAGCAGAAATTTGGCCCGCACATCGAGCAGAAATGCGCAATCTTGGCACCTTCGGCCGGCAAGGTTTCATCATGATATTCTTTTGCCGTATCCGGATCAAGGGAAAGGTTGAACTGATCTTCCCAACGGAATTCAAACCTCGCTTTACTCAAAGCATTATCCCGGTATTGTGCGCCTGGATGTCCTTTAGCCAGATCGGCTGCATGGGCAGCAATTTTATAAGTGATCACGCCATCTTTTACATCTTTTTTATTGGGTAAGCCTAAGTGTTCTTTAGGTGTAACATAACACAACATGGCTGTACCAAACCAACCGATCATGGCGGCACCAATGGCCGAAGTGATATGATCATAACCTGGTGCAATATCGGTGGTAAGCGGACCTAAAGTATAAAAAGGTGCTTCGCCGCACTGTTCCAACTGCTTGTCCATGTTCTCTTTAATCATGTGCATCGGAATATGCCCGGGACCTTCGATGATGGTTTGCACATCGTGCTTCCAGGCAATTTTAGTTAGCTCGCCTAAAGTTTCCAGTTCGCCAAATTGTGCTGCATCATTTGCATCGGCAATACAACCGGGCCGCAATCCGTCGCCCAAAGAAAAAGAAACATCATAAGCTTTCATAATCTCGCAAATTTCTTCAAAATGCGTGTATAAAAAGCTTTCCTGGTGATGCGCCAAGCACCATTTGGCCATGATTGAACCGCCACGGGAAACAATTCCAGTCAGTCTTTTTGCCGTTAGCGGAACATATCTTAACAAAACACCAGCGTGAATGGTAAAGTAATCTACGCCTTGTTCTGCCTGCTCAATCAGTGTATCTCGGAACAATTCCCAGGTTAAATCCTCCGCTTTTCCGTTTACTTTCTCCAAGGCCTGATAAATTGGAACTGTACCAATCGGAACGGGAGAATTTCGGATGATCCACTCACGGGTTTCATGAATATTTTTTCCGGTAGAAAGATCCATGATTGTATCAGCCCCCCAGCGGCAGGCCCAAACCGCTTTTTCAACTTCTTCTTCGATGCTGGAAGTAACCGCAGAGTTACCGATGTTGGCATTGATCTTTACCAGGAAATTACGGCCAATAATCATCGGCTCAATTTCAGGGTGATTAATATTGGAAGGAATTACCGCACGGCCGGAAGCCACTTCCTGCCGAACGAATTCCGGAGTAATGTATCCTTTAGGCGTGTTGGCACCAAAGCTTTGTCCCTGATGCTGGTGCGCCATTATTGCATATTGTCCGTTCAATTGCTCTTTCAGCAAATCAATCCGCTGGTTTTCGCGGATGGCAATGTACTCCATTTCCGGCGTGATGATGCCTTTTTTAGCATAATGCATTTGCGAAACATTCATGCCGCTTTTAGCACGTAAAGGTTTGCTTAAATAGTTAAAGCGAAGGTTATCCAGGCTTTGGTCTTGCAAACGCTTGTTGCCATATTCTGATGAAATTTCATCAAGCTGCTCCACATCGTTGCGGTCTAAAATCCATTGCTCCCGCAGCTTCGGTAAACCTTTTTTCACATCGATCTCCGCATTAACATCAGTATAAGGGCCGCTGGTATCATACACAGTTACTGGTGCATTAGGTTCAGTTTCGCCAAATTTTCCATGAATTTTGGTGTCACTCAAACTAATTTCACGCATAGCTACATGAATATCATGAAGCTGTCCTTTTACATATACCTTTTTTGAGGCAGGAAAAGGTGTACAGGTAACACCCTGACTGGTTGGGATTTTTTCTTCTCTCATTATTTTCTTTTTATTGTAGGATTAGCCGCCTTGAGTTGCTTTGATCAGCACAACCTGATCACTTGGGCGAAGAAGATAAGTTTTCCAGTCAGCCTTAGGTACAATAGTTTGGTTAACAGCAACGGCCATACCAGTTGCGGGTTTGTTAAGCACAAAACTGAGTAATTGCTCTACAGAACAATCTTCAGAAACACTGTAATTTTGCTGGTTTACGGTAACTTCCATCTGTTTAAATGATAAACTTTAGCGATGGGCCTTTTTAAGAAAGGAAAAAACAACTAAAAGCTGCTTTTACTTTTCCCTTCGGCAGTGCTAACTGCATCAGGTTCAAAGGGTATTATCTCAGTCCGAAATCGGGGACACCCCTAAAGTTCCCGTAAAACTAAATCAATAAATTTATAATCCTAATTTATTTTAAGAATTTTTTTGAGTAAGGATTTGATTTCTTAGCCAAAAAACCAAACAGCTTAAAAGCGGATGCCTCAAGCTGTTTATTCAGGTGGTAGAAGAAAAGTATCGGGAGCTTCCTGTTACCTAAAAGGAATATCAGATAAAATAATACTAAACAGGCAGAAATTTGCTGCAACTCTTACTGTTTCAAAACCTAAAAGGAGAGGGCATGCTGTTTTTGCCACGCAAAAAAAAGTGAGGTAAAAGAAGCATAACGATTGCTATACTTCTTTTAATAAGAAAATTAATTTTGTTAAGAGTAGGCTTCTACACCATGTTCATAAACATCCAGGCCGCCAACATTTGTTTCTGCTTCGGCAGGGACACGCAAAGCCCAGGGATGAGGCAACTTACTGATAATGAGCATCAATACATACATCACTACAAAAGTAGAAACGGTAATGATGAAACTCCCTATAAACTGTGCTTTCAGGATTTGAGTGCCGCCGCCATAAAATAAACCGGTAACCGGTGCAGAATTATCTGCACCCGTTGGGCCGGTGGCACCGTATTGGCCGGATGCAAAAAGCCCTAAAGACAAAGTCCCCCAAATGCCGTTGATACCATGAACGGTAACGGCGCCCACCGGATCGTCAATCCGGTACCATTCTATCACGTTCATCCCAATATAAACCCAAATACCGGCTACTAACCCGATCCATAAAGCACCGTTCGGGCTTACCCAGTAACATGGACAAGTAATCGCGACCAAACCCGCCAGAAAACCATTTAAAGTATAGCCAAGGTCAAACTTGCCTTTGGTGCTGCCAAACCATAAAGCCATAAACATAGCAGCCATCCCGCCGGTGCAGGCAGCCAAAGTAGTATTGGTAGCAACCCGGCCGATGCCCTGCGTATCCATTGCAGATAAGGTACTGCCTGGATTGAAACCATACCAGCCAAACCATAGCAGGAAACCGCCTATTGCTGCAATTGTGAGGTTATGCGCCGGTGGCATACCACCTTCCAGCTTATTGTCTCTTACAAAAATCCGCCCTAAGCGCGGCCCTAACACAATCCCGCCTGCTAAGGAAGCGATCCCGCCGATGGTGTGGACTACGGTAGAACCGGCAAAATCACGGAAACCCGTGCCCAGTGACGGTAGAAAATGTCCTGGTGTACCCATCAGGGCCAGAAACCCGTCAGGTCCCCAGGCCCAATGCCCGATGATCGGGTAAACAAAACCGGTTACACCAATACTGTACAAAACATCGCCCCTGAAGCTGGTACGGCCGATCATGGCACCTGATACAATGGTAGAAGTCGTATCGGCAAAAGCAAACTGAAATATCCAGTGTGCGATTACCGGGATGCCAGTGGTACCGTAAGTGGCAGGTATCCCCGACAGGAAAAACCAGTGCTGGCCGATAAAACCGTTTCCTTCACTAAACATAAAAGCATAACCGATCGCCCAGAAAGCCAATCCGCAAAGGCAGGTATCAAAAATGCATTCCATCAATACGTTCACAGTTTCTGTTTTTCGGGCAAAACCTGCTTCCAGCATTACAAAACCTGCCTGCATCCCAAATACCAGGAAAGCGGCCACCAATGTCCATACGGTATTGATCGTGTTGATTATTGCTGTTTCGTGCGGTGTGTAAGTATCGGCACCAAAAACAGTAGTGCCCAAAATTCCGGGCAGGGTAGCCATGGCCAGCATAACCAATATCAAACCCATAATTTTGCCTGAAAAAATAACCAGACCGAATTTCCATTTTTCTTTGGGCAAATAATTGAATAGTTTTTTTTGATAGCGTTTTAAGTTCATAGTTTTAGCATTTAGAAAACATGTTTTGAATCTGGTTTTAGTTAAAATTTATTTTATTTTGATGCTTTCATCATAATAACTTGTAACTATGGAGTTTTATTAAAGTGTTCATTCATCATAAACCTATTTAATTTAAATATTGCTAAAAATTAAAAAATGAACAGATATCATCCGTGCAAAAAATTAATATGGGTTTTTTTAATTAAAATGTACATTCCTTGCAATTATATTGAAAAAACTGAAGTATCAGTAATGCTTTTTTATTAAAACATTAAATTGCTTAAAATATTTATAGCTTCTAAGGCTGCTTTTATTGTAAAAAATCTTTTTAAACCTAAAAATTATATAAATCATGTCTAATATTCGTTTTCAAGCTCTTCAGTCTGTTTTGACCCGTACCATTCCGGAAGCAAAAGCACCTTCTGCCCGTATTTCTGATTATTTTGGGTGTAATGTTTTCGATAAAAAGAAAATGAAGGAATATTTGTCTAAAGAAGCTTACCAGAGCATTATAGATTCTATTGACAAAGGCGTTCCGGTCAACCGAGAAATAGCAGAGCAAATTGCATCCGGTTTAAAAAATTGGGCAGTCAGCAAAGGCGTAACCCATTACACACACTGGTTTCAGCCGCTGACTGGCACTACGGCAGAAAAGCACGATTCTTTTTTCGAGCCAACGGGTGATGGCGGTGGTATAGAAAAATTTAGCGGTGATGCCTTGGCGCAGCAAGAGCCTGATGCTTCCAGTTTTCCAAACGGCGGCATCCGGAACACATTTGAAGCCCGCGGTTATACCGCCTGGGACCCATCTTCTCCGGCGTTTATTATCAGCCAAACGCTGTGTATCCCAACCGTTTTTGTTTCTTATACCGGTGAAGCACTGGATTATAAAGTGCCTTTACTTAAAGCTTTGGTTGCGCTGGATAAAGCTGCGGTAGATGTTTGCCATTATTTTGATAAAGGCATAGAAAAAGTAAACGCTTCTTTGGGCATAGAGCAGGAATACTTTCTGGTGGATATTGCTTTGTTCAATGCCCGCCCGGATTTATTTCTGACCGGCCGTACTTTATTCGGGCACATGTCTGCCAAAAGCCAGCAGTTGGAAGATCATTATTTTGGATCGATCCCAGACCGTGTTTACGCTTATATGCAGGATTTCGAAACGGAAGCTTTTAAATTAGGCATCCCTTTAAAAACCCGCCACAATGAAGTTGCGCCTTCGCAGTTTGAATGTGCCCCGATTTATGAAGAAATAAACCTGGCCATCGATCACAACCAGTTGCTGATGGATTTGATGGACAAGGTTGCTTTGCGCCATCATTTCAAGGTTTTACTACATGAAAAACCTTATGCCGGCATCAACGGATCGGGCAAGCATAATAACTGGTCCTTGATCACCAACACGGGCAAAAACCTTTTATCGCCTGGCAAAACCCCAAAGAACAACCTGATGTTCCTAACTTTCTTTGTAAATACCATTCGTGCGGTTTACGAACATGCAGATTTGTTGCGCGCATCCATTGCTTCGGTTACCAATGACCATCGTTTGGGTGCAAACGAAGCACCGCCGGCCATAATTTCTATTTTTCTGGGCAGCCAGTTGAACGAGGTTTTGGATGAGATTGAAACAGCCCGGATCAGCAGGATCATGAAAGATGAGAATTCTTTGTGGTCGGGCATTCCTAAAATCCCGCAAATTTTGAGGGACAATACTGACCGTAACCGTACTTCGCCTTTTGCGTTCACCGGAAATAAATTTGAGCTGCGTGCGGTTGGTTCTTCAGCCAATTCCTCCAGCCCAATGACAATCCTGAACCTGATTGTAGCTGACCAGTTGACCAAATTTAAATACGATGTAGATAAACTCATTAAAAAAGGCGAGAAAAAAGATGTGGCCTTAATGACGGTCATCAAAAGATACATCAAAGAATCCAAAGCAATCCGTTTTGAAGGAAACGGGTATAGCGAAGAATGGGAAAAAGAAGCTGCTGCAAGAGGTTTGGCCAATATCAAATCCACGCCAAAAGCATTAGATGTTTTACTTTCCGAAAAAACGGCAGAATTGTTTAACAAAACCGGCGTTTTTAGCCAGCGCGAAGCCCATGCCCGCCACGAAATCTTACTGGAAAGCTTTTACAAAAAACTACAGATCGAAGCGCGCGTGATCGGCGAACTAATCAACAGTTCTATCCTTCCGGCTGCCGTTATTTATCAAAACAAGCTGATTGACAATGTAAAAGGTTTAAAAGAAATCGGCTTGGAAGAAGCTGCTTATCAAACTCAGATGGATCTGATCCGCAAAATATCCGGGCATATCAGCGAAGTTCAAACCAATGCCAAACAGATGCTGGAAGAACGCAAAAAAGCAAACGCGATAGAAGATGTCCGCGAAAAATCTATTGCTTACGATGAAAAAGTAAAAAGTTATTTCGATACCATCCGTTACCATGTGGACAAGCTGGAGCAACTGGTGGACGACGCACAATGGCCGTTGCCGAAATTCCGGGAATTGTTGTTTATAAAATAGGTATGAGGTATGAGGTATGAGGTATGAGGTATGAGGTATGAGGTATGAGGTATGAGGTGCAGGGAGTTTGAGCGGTCGGATTAATATCTAAATCAAAAGCTTCGGATTTTTCCGGAGCTTTTTTTATGCCTAAAGACAGTATCAAGCTATTCAGATTTTGATAATTGATTGTTGGTTCGCTGATACCTCAAACCTGATACCTCACTGCTCAAACCTAATCCCTACTTTTGCCGCATGATTTCATCTCAACGATATGATTTGCGCGGCGTTTCTGCTTCCAAAGAAGACGTGCACCAGGCTATCAAATCCATCGATAAAGGTATTTTTCCAAAAGCTTTTTGCAAGATCATCCCTGATATTTTAGGCCATGATGAAGCGTTCTGCAATATTATGCACGCTGATGGTGCTGGCACAAAATCGTCTTTAGCTTACTTGTACTGGAAAGAAACCGGCGATTTATCGGTTTGGAAAGATATTGCGCAAGATGCCGTGATCATGAATTTGGATGATCTGCTTTGTGTGGGTGCTACGGATGATATCCTGCTTTCTTCTACCATCGGCAGAAACAAAAATTTGATTCCCGGGGAAGTAATTGCAGAGATTATCAACGGAACAGAAGAATTGTTAATCCAACTGCGCGAAGCCGGGATCGGCATTTATTCTACCGGCGGTGAGACAGCGGACGTAGGTGATTTGGTACGGACGATTATTGTTGATTCCACGGTTACCTGTCGGATGAAGCGTGCCGATATAATTTCCAACGAAAATATTCAGCCCGGCGACGTGATTGTTGGTTTGGCTTCCGATGGACAGGCTTCTTACGAAAATTCATACAATAGCGGAATGGGTTCTAACGGTTTGACTTCTGCCCGGCATGATGTTTTTAATAAAGCCCTTGCCAATAAATTTCCGGAAAGTTTTGACCCTGCTGTTCCCGAAGGACTCGTTTTTTCCGGTTCTAAAAACCTGACCGATTTAATTGATATTGGTAATGGCAAAACTATGACTGCCGGAAAATTAGTCCTTTCATCCACAAGAACTTATGCACCGGTAATTAAAGCTGTTTTACAAAATTACCGCCCGCAAATCCATGGCATGGTGCATTGCAGCGGCGGCGCGCAAACCAAAGTGCTGCATTTTGTGGATGACGTGCATGTGATTAAAGATAGCCTGTTTCCGGTTCCGCCGCTGTTTCAATTAATACAGCAGGAATCCGGAACGGGCTGGCAGGAAATGTACAAAGTGTTTAACATGGGACATCGGATGGAACTGTACGTTTCGGAAAACTTGGCCGGTGCAATTATTGAAATAGCAGGAAAATTTAATATTGCGGCACAAATTGTCGGGCATGTAGAAGCTGCTTCTGTTAAAAAACTTACGGTCCGTTCTTTATATGGAGAGTTTGTTTATTAAATTGAATTATTATTTTAATGCTTCTTTTATGGCATAAAAATCAATATGTGCCGGTAGTTGTAGTAGTAGTTGGGATTACCGTTTGATCTGATCCACTTCAGTAGAAAAAATTGCTGAACAAATTAATGTGTAGTATTTTTAATTTCAAATATTTTTCGGTCGATCAAACCAATTGCGCCATGAAAATCAACACCGATGGCGTGTTGCTTGGTGCCATTAGTTCTGCAAAAAACCCAAAAACAATCTTGGATATCGGAACGGGGACCGGCGTTATTGCGTTAATGCTGGCGCAACGTTTTGTAGAAGCAAAAATTGATGCGGTAGAAATTGATCCGGCTTCAGCCAAAACCGCAGAACAAAATTTTAGGGGTTCTTCTTTTGCTCACCGGCTTTTTCTGTATCCGGTTTCCATCAAAGATTTTTGGTTGCAAAAGAAGCATCAGCAATATGAGCTGATCGTTTCCAATCCGCCATTTTATCTCGATACGTTAACTTCCCTGAAGGAAAACAAAACGCTGGCCAAGCATGCTGTTCCGGCTTTTTTTGAAAACCTCATGAAAAGTGTTCCTGATTTTCTCAATCCAAATGGTATCTTCTGGTTAATTCTCCCGGTAAAAACAGCATTGCTTGTAAAAGATTTAGCGCAAGATAATTTGTTTTTACAAGAAGAAATCGCTGTTTCTTCTTACCCGGACAACCTTCCGCATCGTTATATACTTTCTTTTGGCTTGAAAAAAACTAAAGCTCTACATGCTTCTTTTACCATATATAAATCGCAAAATGTTTACAGTTTAGCTTACCAGAATCTGCTGAAAGAGTTTTTAACGATCTTTTAAAACTTTAAATTATAACAAATGCCTCAGCCCAAACCTCTCCAAAGGAGAGGGAGTTAGCTTCGACGTCGTTTTTTAAAGTCCTCTCCTTTGGAGAGGGTTGGGCTGAGGCTTAATACTTCTTTTACCATGAAAAAAATCGGTTTGCTTTCTGATACGCACGGTTATTTAGACCCTGCCGTTTTTAAACATTTTGAAACCGTTGATGAGATTTGGCACGCCGGGGATTTTGGAAACATAGCTTTGGCAGATGAGCTGGCAGCTTTCAAACCCTTGCGCGGAGTTTATGGTAATATTGATGGAAAAGACGTACACCTTGTTTACCCAGAAAACCTGCGCTTTTTTTGTGAAGAAGTGGATGTTTGGATAACACATATCGGCGGTTATCCGGGGAAATACAACCTGGCCGTGAAACCGGAAATTTACACAAATCCTCCTGCTTTGTTCATCTGCGGGCATTCGCACATTTTGAAAGTGATCTTTGATAAAAAGATCAATTGCCTGCACTTAAACCCCGGGGCGGCAGGCAAACAAGGCTGGCACAAGACACGGACTTTGCTTCGGTTTTCAATTTCTGAAAAAAGGATTTATGATTTAGAGGTTATCGAAATTGTAAACCCCTGACAAAAAATTACAACGCAGAAAAATCAAGCCTATCAATTTTTAGGTGATAAAAGAAGCATTGTCTTGTCCAAATCACAACAATTTTTCTTTGGCTGCTTCCGCTTCAAAAACCACATCGGCTGGTAAGTTGGATTGTTTGGCAGCGGCAACGGCCAGTTCGTCGCAGCGTTCGTTTTCGGGATGGCCGGCGTGGCCTTTCACCCAAACCAAACGGATCTGGTGCAGCTTAAAAAGTTCCATCAGCATCAGCCATAAATCTTTGTTTTTCTTGTCTTTAAAACCTTTTTTGATCCATCCGTAAACCCATTTTTTGTCGATGGCATCAATGATGTATTTTGAATCAGAATAGATTGTAATGGTTTGACCAGTCTTTTTGATAGCTTCCAACGCTTTGATCACCGCTAAAAGTTCCATCCGGTTGTTGGTGGTTTTGCGGAAGCCGCCCGAAAGTTCTTTGTAATGGCTTCCTGCTTTTAATATCGCACCGTAGCCGCCCCGGCCGGGGTTTCCGCTGGAAGCACCGTCTGTAAAAATCTCGATCATAAGAAGGCAAAAGTAATTTTTTCAATTGAGGAATTTCTGTGCTAAAAACAGCATTAAAAATTTCAGTATAAATTTGCTTGACATTTACCATAAGATTTTTATTTTTGTACCAACAAAACGGTGGGCGTAGCTCAGTTGGTTAGAGTATTGGTTTGTGGTGCCGAGGGTCGTGGGTTCGAGCCCCATCGTCCACCCGAAATGTATAAGCAGTCTTATTGGACTGCTTATTTTGTTTAATTTCCTGCCAAAGGAATTCCGAAGGATAATTTGTTTTTAGTATTTTTGCATTTATAACGATAGTAAATTACAATGGAACTTATCTTAAAATCCAACAATAAAGAGAGCCTTGCTAAGATTATTGCTTTAGTTGAAAAGTTGGACGTACTGATTTAGAACAAGAACGCTGATTTAAATAGGACTTCTATCAAAAACCTAAAAAACCGCATTCTAAATTTTAAAGCTAAAGAACCTTCTTCTTTTGGGGATGCTGCGGAATGGGAACAGCATCAGTGCTCAGACCGCGATCTTCCTTTTTCTTAAGGCATGGCTTTTCTTTTGGATAGCAACATTATCATTTATCCCTATTCAAATAAGTACGAATATTTAAGAGGGGTTATTGTCATTAAAAAATATAATATATCTTTTATAGCATTTACGCTGCTTGTACAGGCTTTTTTTATCGCGTAAAGGTTCTGCTGTTTCTATATTCATTTGATTTTTACCAATGTTGTTCAAAATAATATTGGTATCCTTTTAAATAGCAGTATCCTTTTGATAACAAAAATAAGTAAGTTTGGAAAAAATGCTATGAAAACAACTAAAATTATTTATTGGGTGCTTACAGGTATTGTAGCATTGATGATGTTTTATTCGGCTTATTCGTACCTCACCAACCCTCAGATGGCCCAGGCTTTTCACCACTTGGGTTTTCCTGATTACTTTCGTATAGAATTGGCAATTGCCAAATTCATAGGTGTGGCCCTGTTGCTCCTTCCGGTTGCAGCAAGGGTAAAAGAATGGACTTATGCGGGTTTTGCCCTTGTGTTTGTCTCCGCTTTTATTGCACATACTGCTTCTGACGACCCTATGATGAACAGACTGATGCCATTGATATTTCTGGCATTGTTGATCGGTTCTTACTTTGCATATCATAAAATCTTTCACAAGAATGTTAAAAATGTGACTGTGTAAGCAATATTTTTTTAAAAACAAAAAAGTCCTTGGCAGCAATGTCAAGGACTTTTTGTTTTTGATGCTTCTTTTATCCACCTAAAATTGGTATTGGAAAAAGCGTTTTTTATTGATTCTGTAAGTTGATTAAAAGTATCAAGAATACACACAAATAAACAATCAGCTTATAAAAATAAATGCTGAAGTTGTTTTCTTTATACTTTTATTTCCTTTAACCAAAGGATAATATCTATGAACCGAATTGACCGTATTTCCGCGATATTGATCCAGTTGCAATCACGCAAAATTGTGAAAGCACAGGATATAGCCGATCGGTTTGCCATCAGCTTGCGCACCGTTTACCGCGACGTCAAAACGCTGGAAGAAGCAGGCATACCGCTGATCGGGGAAGCTGGCGTTGGTTATTCACTGATGGATGGTTATCGTTTACCGCCGGTAATGTTTACTTTGGAAGAAGCCACCGCTTTTATCACTGCCGAAAAACTGGTGGAAAAACTGACGGATTCTGTAAATAGCGAACATTGCCAATCAGCCATGTATAAAGTTAAAGCGGTGCTGCGGACTGCCGAAAAAGACTTTATCTCCAGCATGGACAACCGCATTGAGGTTTTAAAAGCGAAAAGGCCGCCGCATGTCAATGCTGATGTGAACCCTTTGCAAACAATATTAAAAGCAATAGCAGAAAAGAAGATATTAAGCTTGCAATACTTTGCCTATTACCGGCAGGAATATACACAGCGTTGCATCGAGCCGATCGGTGTTTTTTACTTGGACAATTACTGGCATTTGATTGCCTGGTGCAAAATGCGCAACGACTACCGCGACTTCCGGTTTGACCGGATAACTAATTTGGCGATGACCGAACAGCGGTACAATGATAAACACCCATCGCTAAAAAACTACTTAGACAACATGTATCAGGATAAAAACCTGACCGAGATAACGATATGCGTAAGTTTGCATGCAGCAAGGCACCTGGGCGAACAAAAGTATTATCATGGTTTTACCAGTGAAAAAGAAACAGCAGGCGGAATGGAAATGTCTTTCCTGACTTCCTCGCTTGAAGGCTTTTCCCGCTGGTATTTGATGTTTGCTGATCATGCGCAAATCATCGCACCTAAAAACGTGCGGGAAAGGGTGCGTTCAATAATCAACAAGGCTTTAGAAAATTTATGACATTTCATTATTCCTGCTGACATAGGGCTGTCATTGGCCTGACTTTAATTTGTGGTATCAATTTAAAAAATAAAAATTATGGCAATTATTGAAATGTTATTAAAAGAACTGGATCAGGAAGCACTGACCACCCGGAAAATGCTGGAACGTGTACCAAACGACAAGTACGGTTGGAAACCACACGAAAAAAGCATGTCTATCCGCCAGCTTTCTACCCATATTGCTGAGCTGCCAACGTGGATCACGATGGTACTTACTACTAACGAGTTGGATTTTGCCAACAATCCCTACCAACCGGCCCAAATAAACAACACCGGTGAACTGCTGGAACTGTTTGAGAAATCATTAGTTAGCGGAAAGGAAAGTTTAGCGGCAGCAAGCGAAGAAGACTTATTGCCCGATTGGACGCTGCGTTCGGGAGAAACGATTTTCTCTGTAACAACCAAAGGTGAAGTCATCCGGATGACGTTTAGCCAGATCGTCCACCATCGTGCCCAATTAGGTGTTTACTTGCGTTTACTTAACATTCCAATTCCCGGCAGTTACGGGCCAAGTGCGGATGAGCAGGAAATGAACTTTTAGATTAAGGATACAGGTTTCATAGTTTCCGGGCTGTGAAACCTGTATTGATTTTTACACAAGTTTCAAAGTATCCAAGTGTAGGATTAACCGTGCATTGCAGCCAGCAATAATCATTACAAAGTGGTCTATCAGGCCAATGTTAAGGCAATAAAATGAGACCATAAAAACAAGCGGAACATCAGGGGTTTTTATTTTTGTCAGGTTTTAAAGCCTGTTTAAATTTCTATCATATCCTTCGGCAAGCTTTAGGGTTAATAATTATCGTGCTTCTTTTATGCCATAAATTTTGGTGCCCTGTATTTTTATTTTGGCTGAAGCCCGTAGTTTGTCAATTTTATCCACGGCCTGAAGGCCGTGGCAAGTGAATCCCAACAACCATCTTACCGGAACAGGCCGGTTTATTGTCCGGCAGGCATAAAAATGCAAAACAAGGTGGCTAAATTGCCACGGCCTTCAGGCCGTGGATGGTAGTTAACTTAAATGTGGCTTTAGCCAAAATAGCCGGGAAGAAATTTAAACAGGCTCAAAGATTTTTTAGGTCTTAATTTGATAATTATTTCACTTTTTTTGATTGTTGGCATGCTTCTTTTATGCCATAAAAATCATTAAGCTGTCTATAATTGATCGTTCATGGCCGATACCTGACAGCTCATGCCTGATAAAACACAACACCAATTTTTTAGTGCTAAAAGAAGTATGATGATCTTACATCGATCAATCCTGAACAAAATATTTTTGTACATAAATTTAATCACAACCGGATGCAAGGCCAATTACTTCAAACACAATTTGAAAAAAGTTATTTATTTAACCACAATACTTTGGGATTGGGTAGCATGTGCGCTAAAATATCCCAAGGCATTAGGTGAAATATTATTCGGCGCGTTAGATGGCGTTACCCCTCCTCCCGGACCATTGATTTCCTGCTGCATTTGGGTAAACCAATAGGTGTAAACAACCTTGTCGATACATTGCATTTCTACTTGTACGATGTCGTCCGGATGTACATCTATGTCATCTTCCCGCAGGTCTATATTTACATATTTGCCATCGTTATAATTATCATTATAGGCAAAAATACTTTTGACTTGAACATAGTTGACGTACATGACAAAGCGGTACTGGTTGGCAGTTCCTGCCGGATCCTGATAATGTACAGTGATTTGCCGCCTCTTTTTGTCGAAGTTTGAAGTTTTTGATGTTACCGAATCAAGAAGGACCAATGCAGGCATTTGAGAATTGGCTTTGTAATTTTTTCCGTTTGTTGAAACGTTCATCAGATAAGTGTTTCCCTCAATTCCTGCCAATGAGTTTGCAATATATGTTCCGGCCGGCCCTTCGGTAAATTTATAAATATTACCCGCCTGATCGCTTACGGTTACGGTTGCCCCGGTTACTTGCGGATAAGAATTGGTGCTGGTAAAGGGCACATTGGTACTAAGCACTATAGATTGCGGCCCGGGTATATTGGTGATTTTGCCTTCAATTACCAGATCGCCTGCATCATTGTTTAATTTCAGGTCAATCACTTTAGTACAAGACACAACAAGCAACAGCAGCGGTATAAAAGCTATATAGAGTTTGGGGTTTTTCATTTTGGCATGTTTGTTTTTTAAAATTTAAAGTTCCAGGTAACAGATGGGACCGCTGTTCCGAAAATGCTGGTCTCCACAGCTTCGGTGGTGTTCGGAACGGTTTTACTGTCTCTGAACGTAATGATATAAGGGTTCCTGTGCCCATACACATTATACACGCCGAATGTCCAGCTCGAATGATATTTTGTATGTTCCTTTCCCTCCAATGTAGCTCCAATATCCAGCCTGTTGCTGGAGGGTTCGCGGTAACCATTGCGTTCGGAATAAGAAAAAGTGGTTAAACCACCGATGTTATACTTACCGGTAGGATAAGTGATGGCATTGCCCGTACCATAAACAAACGCGCCGGAGAAAGTCCAGCGGCTGTTCAATTTAAAAATACCCACGACGGAAACATCATGCGTGCGGTCTTGCCTTGCCGGATAGTAATTTCCATTGTTGATGGCATCAAACTTTCTTTCCGTTCTGGACAAGGTATAGCCGATCCAACCGTTAAAACGGCCGTATTTCTTCTTTAAAAACAATTCTAAACCATAAGCCCTGCCCGAACCATAAGTTAAATCCGATTCCACATCCTGGTTGACGAGCAACTGCGCGCCATCTTTATAATCAATTTGGTTTTGCAGCCATTTATAATACACTTCTGCAGAAAACTCAAACAAGTTATCCTTAAAGTTTTTAAAGTAACCGGTAGAAACCTGGTCGGCAATTTCCGGCTTGATATTGTTACTGCTCATCACATACAAGTCTGTTGGGCTGCTGCTGGTGGAATTGGTCAGTAAATGAATGTTTTGTGTATTGCGGTTATAGGATGCCTTGATGGAATTTTCATCGTTAAGGATATAACTTGCAGAAAAACGCGGCTCCAGATTGAAATATTTTTTTACACTTTGCCCGGAAGTATAAGTATCAGAAGTTAAAGTATTGCCTTCCATACCATAAGTTTTGAAGGTGCCGGGGCCTGATAAAAAGAAGCCGCTTAACCTGAGCCCATAAAGCAAGGTTAATTTTTCACTTGCCTTCCACTCATCGCTTATATAGCCCGCATTCTCAAACCCATACCTTTGCTCTGTACTCTTGTTGTTAAAACTTGCTGTCGAGGTAATATCACCAGGTGAAATATCATGGTGCAGGATATTCAATCCGAACTTTAGTGTGTGGTTATTGCCCACAAAATATTGCAGGTCTTCTTTCAAATTCAAATCGTTTATTTTTGAGGTTACTTTAAAATTATCGGTACTTGAAAAGCTTTGTACCACATAATTGTAGTTGCTATAAACGAGGGAAGTGTTGGAAAAAAGCCTGTTGCTGAACAAGTGGTTGAACCTGATCGTACCGGTCGAATTACCCCAATTGGTTCCAAAAGTATTTTTTAAACCCAAAACATCCTTCCCGAAATACCCGGAAAGATAAACGGCGTTTTTGTCATTGAAATGATAATTGGCCTTGGCATTAATGTCATAAAAATATATGGTGCTTCCTTTTAAGGTAGAGTCTGAAGATGCTTTTAAAAAAAGGTCAATATAAGTCCGCCTGGCACTTACCATAAATGAACCTTTGTCCTTTACGATAGGCCCTTCCACTTTAATACGCGAAGCGATCAACCCCAAACCGCCTTGCACAGTGAAATCTTTATTGTTCCCCTCGTTCATTTTTATATCCAGAACGGAGGACAACCTGCCGCCATATTCCGCAGGCATGCCGCCTTTATACAAGCTGACGTCTTTGATGGCATCTGAATTAAAGGTGGAAAAAAAACCAAACAAGTGTGAAGCATTGTAAACAGTAGCTTCATCCAGCAAGATCAGGTTCTGATCTGAAGCACCTCCTCTGACGTAAAACCCTGTGTTGCCTTCGCCTGCTGATTTAACCCCCGGTAATAAGGAGATGGTTTTCAAAATATCTTTTTCACCCAGCAGCACCGGCACATTATTGATCTGCGCCATGTTTATTTTTTCCAAGCCCATTTGCGGCGAGGCTACCTGATCATTGTTCGGTTTGTCAGCGTTGATTGTGACTTCATTCAAGTCACTTTTTGACCGCAATGAAATATCGATGATTTGACTTTGATGCAAGGCAAGCGGACGTGAAATGGTTTTATATCCTACATAAGTAAACAGAAGCGTATATCCTCCTTCAGGTGCCGACAAGGAGTAAAAACCATAACTATTGGTAGTTGTACCGCTTTGCGGAAGTTCCTTTATCCTTACCGTTGCACCAATCAGGGTTTCACCGGTTACTTCATCTTTAATTGTTCCGCTGATGATGAATTTCTTTTGCGCAAAAGATGATAGTGCAGTTAATAAAAACAAGAAAAGTAAAAGCGGTTTAGGCATGTATTTAATTTTGATGCTAAAGTATTTTATATATCAACATCATTTTTTTTAATCGATCCCAAACAAGCTAAAACCAATGTGAAATTGAAGTTATGACATAGAAAAAATAAACCCTGATCTTGCCTCAGTTTATTTGATACTGATTTCTAAAACCGTTTAAATTTCTACCGTGGAAAATATTACTTCTTTTAGCACATAAAAATTAGTGTGCTTTTGGCGGTCGCCATAAATTTACAAAAGGGCAATATTTTTATGGGCTAAAAGAAGCACCGGAAACAGACTGTTATATAATAAGTAAGTGGATAAGGTATAGAATACTCATTGCCTTCAACCGATTTTCCTCATCGTCAAAATGGCAAAAAACAAAGAAGCCACCTATTTTTCAATAGGTGGCTTCTTTTATAAGATAAAAAAAGTAATTAGCTGAAAGAAGGATGATCAATATCCGGATCTTCACCTTCTGTGCCAATTTTTGATTTTACGGCATCTACTGCTTTATCCTTCAAAGTAGTGATCACTTCTTTACCCTGTTGCGCTTTATCGGCAACGGTATTTCCAAATTCCTGTAGTGAAGTACCTAAATTGCTTCTGGTTTCGGTTCCTGCTTCCGGGGCAAACAAGACGCCCAAAGCTGCACCGATAACAATACCACCGATTAAAGCAATGGCAACTGAGGCTGCATGGCCGCCGTCAACCTTATCTTCTGCGTAATCCCTTGCATCGGCAGAATAATGTTTAGCCTTGTCTTTTGCATAGCTTTTTGCATATTCTGCATAATCTTTTGCATGATCTTTAGCATAGTCTTTTGCCTGATCTGCATACTCTTTTGTTTTTTTCAACAAATCTTTTTTGATACTCATAGCTTTTGTGTTTTTTTTGTAACAAAGGTTGCCAATTTTAGTTTATTGTTTTTTATATTTTTAAAAAAATTATTCTGGTTGGATATTAAATGCAATACCGAAACCAGTATGATCAAAACTTTAAGCAGATGCCGGAAAATTATTTGTTTATCCAGTCTGTAGAAGGAAACTGGACGGAAGCATCAGCAAAAATCTATACTGATGCCGGTTTGGTTACGGTTTGGCGCGCAACAGTTTCGGCTTTGGTCCCATATTTGAAAGAGTTGGAAGCTTTGCTAAACCCAACTGAAACAGCAAGGGTCCAGCGTTATCAGCAGGAAAAAGACCGTCAAGCCCGCATCATCAGCAAAGCAATTTTGAGGGTTTTGCTGGGTAGGTATTTAGCAATAGATCCAAAGGAAGTCAGGTTTCAATCCGATAAAAACAAAAAACCTTTTGTGGGGCAGACGAATGGTAATCAACTGCAATTCAACATTTCCCATTCCGGGGATTGGATTTTGATTGCGGTTTCGGACACTTCTGTCGGCATTGATCTGGAGCAGGCCGATGCTTCTTTTACCTACCAAAATATGTTGAGCTTTAGTTTCAGCCAGCCGGAAATCAATTTTATTAAGCAATCTGATTTTCCGTACCAAAGCTTTTACCAGTTGTGGACGCGCAAAGAATGTTTATTGAAAGCAACCGGAACCGGACTAATTGATGAACTAACTTTGATCCCAAGTTTGGACGGCGTCCATCAACATCCAACTGAGATCACCAATTCCACAGAAAACTGGCTGGTTTCCAGTTTTAAGGTCGATGATAATTATGTTGGCAGCGTAGCTTTTATGCCGGTAAAAACAGCATTGCAATTTTTCAACTTTCAGCTTTGATCAATATTTGCGCGGTGTTCCGGCTTAATTGCTCCAACAAAATTATTTTTCCGGCCGATAGTTCCTGCAACAAAGCAGTTTCGTAATGCCGAACGGTAATCAAATCAGTTTTGGTATTGTATCTACAGTTGAAATCCGGCTTCAGTTGCTGCAGTAATTGCTCAAAACGGCTTGCTTCAAAATCAACACAAAAAGTAAAACTCAAAGCTGAATTTTGCATCAGGTTGACTTTAAAATGGAATTCTGCCAGCATTTTATAAATCCCGCTCAAATGGTTTTCGGTCATAAAAGTATGGTCTTTAGAAAAAACCGAAACCAAAACCTGGTTCGTTTTTACAATGATCACCGGTACTTTAACCAGCAGTTCTTCGGCGTTAATTACCGTTCCGTTTTCCTTTGGCGTCAAAAAAGGCTTTACAAAAAGCGGGATTCCGGCATTTTGCAAAGGCTGAATAGTTTTGGGGTGAATGATACTTGCGCCGTAATAAGCCATTTCCATCGCTTCGGAATAAGAGAGCTGGTCGAATTTGGCAACATTTTTAAAACGTTTTGGGTCAGCATTAAAAACACCGGCCACGTCTTTCCAAATGGTAACAGAAGGCGCATTTAAGCAGGAAGCAAAAATGGCAGCCGTATAATCAGAACCTTCGCGGCCCAAAGTAGTGGTAAAATTTTCGGAAGTCCCGCCCAGAAAACCTTGGGTAACAAGTATTTCTGTTTTCAGCATTGCAGGAATATCTTGTTTAATTATTGCGGCAGTTTTTTCCCAGTCAACCAAACCTTCGCGGTAAGTATTATCGGTTTGAATGTAGCCGCGCGCATCCAGCCAACTGCTTTTCAGGCCAGTTTCGTTTAAATAGGCTGCAACAATTCGCGAAGAAACCAGCTCGCCGATAGAAACGATCTGGTCATAAATAAAATCCGGGCTATCCTGCGGTTCTTCCTCGATCATCCACTCTATTTCTACAAATGTATTTTCGATCTCATCAAAAACCGGATGTGAAGTTTCAAAAAGCCCCAACAATATTTGATGGTGAAAAGCCCTAAACCCGGCAAAAATAGTTTGAACTTCGTTAGTTTGATTGATATAAGCAAACGTAAGCTGCTCCAGCTCGTTGGTCATTTTTCCCATTGCCGAAACCACCACCAGCAATTCCTCACCTTTATATTGCCCAACTATTGCAGCCAGGTTTTGTACGCCTGCTGCATCTTTTACGGAAGCTCCTCCGAATTTAAAAACCTGCATACTGTTTTTATCAATTAAAAATTGGTTTTCTGCGGATAGCTTTCAACTTAAATCCGACAGGTCAAAATGGGAGAGTTGTTCTTTGGAAAGCGATACATTGATCCAGCCAAAATCAAAAGAAGCGTTTAGTTTTTTATAAAAACCGATAGCCGGTTCGTTCCAGTCCAAAACCTGCCAAAGCATCCCGCTGAAATCTTTTTCCAATGCTTCTTTTACCAGTGTTTTTATCAGCAGCGTACCAATTCCGCGGCTGCGGTAACTTTCGGTGATGATTAGATCTTCCAGGTACATCCGGCAACCTTTCCAGGTAGAATAACGGATGTAATATAAAGCAAAACCGACGATAAAACCATCAATCTCAGCCACAAAAGCTTTCCAAACCGGTTGTTTTCCAAACCCTGCATCTTCAAATTCCCCTAAAGTTACGGTAACTTCTTCGGGCGCTTTTTCAAACAAAGCCAGTTCGGCAATCAGTTCCAGCAGGCGCGGGCAATCTGCTTCTTCGGCTTCTCTTATGGTTAAATTCATTGCGCAATTAATTGTTTTTCCAATGCGGAACTAACCGCTGTCCGAATATCAAACTGCCTACCCGGACCATTGTGCTGCCTTCTTCCATCGCAATTTTATAATCTGCAGACATACCGATGGAAAGCTCTTTGAACGAATCTTCTTTGCGAAAAAAGCTGGTTTTTATGCCATCAAAAAAAGTATGCAGCTCGTAAAACTCATCCTTGATTTGTTTTTCGCTGTCGGTATTGGTGGCAATGCCCATCAAACCTACGATCCTTACGTTTTTTAAGGCTGAAAATTCTTCCGAACGCAACAATTCTATCGCTTCATCAAAACCCAAACCGAATTTGGTTTCTTCATCAGCAATATAAATCTGCAATAGACAGTCAATTATGCGCTTATTTTTGGCAGCTTGCTTGTCAATCTCTTGCAACAATTTCAGGCTGTCCACCGAGTGGATCAGGCTGATAAAAGGCGCAATATATTTCACTTTGTTGCTTTGCAAATGCCCGATCAGGTGCCATTCAATATCGTTGGGCAATTGTTGCTGTTTTTCCACCATTTCCTGCACATTGTTTTCGCCGAAAACGCGTTGGCCGGCGTTATATGCCTCCATTAAAACATCTGCCGGTTTGGTTTTAGAAACCGCGATCAGCTTCACGCCGCTGGCTTCCGTTTCCTTTTTTAAGTTGATGATATTGTCTGCAATGCTCATTAATCCGTAATTTTGACTGAAATTGTTGCAAAACTACAAAATGCGATTTTATAAAATTCTGTTTTCTTTCTTGCTGCTTTTTTTGATTGCCTGCCATCATGATCCTGTTCCTGATAATCTGATTGAGGAAGACCGGTTTATTCCGCTTTTGGTAGATATTCATATTGCAGATGGCTATTTGAATTCAAGGTCGCAATTGCCGGACAGTTTGAGCTATCGTGGAAACGGATTGTATGCCGCCATTTTCAAAAAGCACCAGGTTGATTCTGTTGCTTTTAAAAAGAGTTTTCAGTATTATTCCAAGCACCTGGAGCAAATGGGCCGCATCTATAAAGCCGTGGTTGAGCAGTTGACGGCGAAAAACGATTCGATCACAAAACGTTTGGCCGCAGAAGAAATGAAGATTAGGAAACACGCGGCAGATTCGGCAAAAAAAGCCCTTAAAATTGATTCTGCAAAGCGGTCAGCAAAACAAGATTCGATCAAAAGAAACATAAAAACAAAATCTAAAATAAGTTTGGCAAAAACAATCGCGGACAAGAAACAACTTGAATGACCTACCCCAAAAACAGCGAAGACAAACTGGGTTTTACCGAGATAAAACAACTGATCAAAGCCAAATGCCTGAGTATTATGGGTCAGGAAATGGTGGACAAGATTCAGGTAATGAACAACTTCGACCAGATTCAGAAGTTTTTAAGGCAAACTTCTGAATTTAAAAACATCCTGGCAAATGATACGGCTTTGCCCATCAGCAATTTCCACGACATCAAATCGCTGGCAAAAAAGGTAAGGCTGGAAGGTGCATTTTTATCCGAAGAGGAGTTTTTTCAAGTGCAGCAATCGCTGATAACTGTTTTTGCGGTTTTGGCTTATTTTAATGACCGCGCAGGTTTGTACCCGAACCTGGAAGCTTTGTTTGAACACTTGCCCATCGAAAAAAATATTTTAAAAGCAATAGACCGCGTACTTGATCTGAAAGGAAAAATCCGGCCAAATGCTTCGCGCGAGTTGCAGGACATCACTTCCGGAATTGCACAGGCAGAACAAGCGGCACGAAAAACCATCGAACAGATTTTTAAAAATGCAGGCAACAACGGCTGGACGGCAGACGGCTCTTTGACCGTTCGCGATGGCCGGTTGTGCATTCCTTTGTTGTCTGAAAATAAACGGAAACTGAAGGGTTTTATCCATGATGAATCCTCTTCCGGGCAAACGGTTTATGTAGAGCCGGAAGAAGTTTTTACACTGAACAACAAAGTCCGGGACCTGGAATTTGAGCGCCGACGGGAAATTATCAAAATCCTGACCTTATTAACAGATGAACTCCGGCCTTTTGTCCCGATCCTGATTTCCTATCACGGATTGCTGACCAAGCTGGATTTTGTTCGGGCAAAAGCTTTGTTTGCAATAGATATTGAAGCAGAAATGCCAATCCTGGTTCCCGAAATGCGGATCAACTTAGTGAATGCCAGCCATCCTTTGCTTCTTTTATCACATAAAAAAGAGCAAAAAAGTGTAGTCCCGCTAAATATCCGGATTGATGAAACTGACCGTATCATCGTCGTTTCCGGGCCGAATGCAGGTGGAAAATCGGTTTGTATGAAAACCGTCGGTTTGCTGCAACTGATGGTGCAGGCAGGCTTGCTGATCCCGGCGGCAGAACAAAGTGAAATCGGAGTTTTCCGACAGGTTTTTTCGGATATTGGCGATGATCAATCCATCGAAAGTGATTTAAGTACATACAGCGCACATTTGTCCAAAATGAAATATTTTGTGGAGATGGCCGACAGCAAAACTTTGATTTTGATAGATGAATTTGGCACCGGGACTGATCCGCAGTTTGGCGGGCCGATTGCGGAAGCGGTTTTAGAATCTTTAAATCAGAAAAAAGTAAAAGGCGTAATCACCACACATTATTCCAATTTGAAACTTTTTGCAAGCGATACCAGCGGCCTGGAAAATGCTTCGATGTTGTTTGATAATCTGCAACTGCGGCCCATGTATATCCTGGAAGTTGGCAAGCCCGGAAGTTCTTATGCTTTTGAAATTGCACAAAAAATTGGTTTGCCGGGTTACGTTATCAATTCCGCAAAAAACAAAATTGGTGTCAACCAGAAAAAAGTTGATACGCTGCTGATCGACCTGGAACGGGACAAAAAAGAAGTGCTGGAAACGAAATTGAGTTTGCAAAGGCAGGAGCGCAAGGCCGGTATTTTACTTCGGGAAAATGAAGAACTGAAAAACTTTTTTGAAGAAAACAAAAAGGAACTGATCCGCGAAGCAAAAAAAGAAGCTAAAACGATTATCCAGGATGCCAACCGTTTGGTGGAAAACACAATTTCGGAAATAAAAAGCAGCAATGCGGATAAAGAAACGACCCGGAACCTACGGGAAAACTTAAATAAAGAACTTCAAAAAAATACGGTTAAAACAGAAATTATACCGGTAAAAGAAGTACCTGATCTGCAAGTGGGAGACTGGGTAAAACTGAACGATTCTGAAACAATGGGACAGGTGATGGAACTTGCCCGCGACAATGTGATTATTTCCATCGGTGATTTGCGTACAGTTGCCAAGCGCAAAAAAGTACATAAAATAGCCCGGAAAGAAGTACCGAAAGATGTCCGGCGTTCTTATAACCCGGCTTTAAACGATACGGCTGGTTTTAGTCCGGAAATTGATGTGCGCGGCAAACGCGGCGAAGAGGCTTTGTATGAAATTGAAAAATATTTCGACCGGGCAATCATGATGGGCGTGGGCAGTTTGAAAATCATCCACGGAAAAGGCGACGGTATTTTGCGCAAACTGATCCGGGATTATTTAAAGAAATATAGTGAAGTAAGCCACGTGGAAGATGAACATGCAGACAGGGGTGGCGATGGGATTACTTATGTTTATTTAAAGTAATCGAAAGAAACAGTTGCATATATTGTACATGCTTCTTTTATCAATATAAAATCAATATTAATTGCCCCACAAGAATATTACGCAGTAACTTAACAAATAATATTTATATTTAGAATCAATTGAACACCTGGTTATTTAAGCGTAAATGATTGTAAACAAACGTAGTAACGCCTGTACTTTCTATGAAAATATTAATCTTTAGTACTGTTTTCTATCCGGTTTTAGGTGGTATTGAAAACCTGACATTAAATTTAAGCAGGGAATTTGTTAATAAAGGGCATAATGTTAAAGTTATAACTTATCAAAAGCAAAATAAGCCTTTAGCAGAGATCGATGTATATTGTGCACCAGGTTTTATAAAAATAATTAAGTTGTTTTTGTGGTGCAATGTTTATTATATGCCCAATATTTCTTTAAAAGGAATATGGCCGCTGTTGATCAATCCGCGTAAAAGATGGATCATTTCCCAGAATGATTTCTCACTTACTAAAAGAAAAAATTTGGTATCGCTGTTAAAATTGTTTTTGATCAAGTTTGCTTCCAAAAATATTTCGGTCAGTAAAAGTGTTGCCGCATCTCTCAATACTGCATCCAAAGTGATTTACAATTGTTATGATGATGCTGTTTTCAAAGTACAAAATACAGCAGAAAGAACCCTTGATTTTGTTTTTGTTGGCCGGTTGGTTTCTCAAAAAGGATGTGATACTTTGATCAAAGCATGTTCCAACTTACAGCAACCTTTCAAACTTACAATAATAGGGGATGGGCCGGAAATGAACAATCTTATTGTTTTGGCGAATAAACTTCATCTGCTACAGTCTATTACTTTTACCGGAAGTTTGGACAGTGCGGATATTGCAACAATACTTAACCAGCATAAAGTTTTGGTTATCCCTTCCAAGAGAAAAGAAGGTTTTGGCATTGTGGTTTTAGAAGGCTTGGCCTGTGGCTGCCAGGTTATTGCAGCAGATGCGGGCGGATTGTCAGAAGCTGTTGGCCAGTTTGGAAGATTATTTGAACCTGGCAACGTGCAGCAATTAACCCTCCTGCTTCAACAAGCATCACAAAATAAAAATCAACTTAGCTATACTGCTGCTGATCTGACCAAATACTTAAGTAATTATAAAAAGCACATTGTTGCACAACAATACTTATCGGTTTTTGGTCAGATTGTATAACAAAAAATAATATTTACAATTTTAAATTAAACGTTTGTACCAATCCAATTCTTTTAACGGGTCAGGCCTTCCTCCAAAAACACTTTGTTTTACTTTTGATGACGGGCCCGGAATCCATACCCTCGAAATTGCAAGTTTCCTTTTTGAACACCATATCAGGGCTACTTTTTTTGTAGTTGGAAAATATGCATTCCATCATCCGGAAATTTTGCTGCAATTAAAGCAGATGAACCACTTGATTGGAAACCATACTTTCGACCATCCCGATTTGCCTTATTATGTTTCCGTTGATGGAAATGTACTTGACCAAGTATTGCGGACGGATACAATTATCAAACCTTATATCGATAGTCAGCACGTTTATTTTCGTCCGCCTTATGGAAAATGGTCGGCAGAAGTGGCCCGCGAATTAAATCAAAGTATCTTCACAACTAACCATATCGGCCCGGTTTATTGGGATATTGCAGGGGTAGATTGTTATTACTGGCAAAATAATTGGCCGGTAGCAGATGCAGCAGCAAGATATGTAATTGATATTGAACGCCATGGGCACGGAATTGTGGTAATGCACGACGACACGGCAGATATGGACATAGTGAAACCCAAAAACCAAACTTTAGATTTGGTTAAAATCCTGGTTCCCCAATTGCTGGACTTGGGTTATCAGTTTGTACGGTTGGATGAAATTACATCGATAAAAACAGTATCCCCGGAAAAACAAACTTTTACCTTGCATTGTAAAAATGGAAGATACATCAACCTAAAAAACCAATTTGAGTTGGATGCAGACGGCAAGCCGGGAAATCCAAACAATCTATTACAATTGGAAGAGCTGGGCCATGGAAAAATTGCCATAAAAGCAGCAAACAACTTATATCTTAGTGCCAATAACAATACAGGTGAAGTGATCGCAAACCAAGTAGAAATCGGTACAACAGAAACTTTTGATCTGATACCTGTTCATTCAACCAAACTCATGCTGCGTTGTACAAATGGAAATTTTTTGGGGATTGCAAAGAATAGAAAATTGGATTCCAAATCCCAGTACATGCGCCAGGCGGCAATTTTCAGGTTTGCCAATCATAACACAACCGTTAAAACTACTATTTCTTTGAAACAACGATACGTGCAGCTTAAAAAGCAGGTCCTATTTATCAAATCCAAGTTGCAGCAAAAAGTTTAGCCAATCCAAACTTGAGATACTTTTTTCATATTGCTTATCTTGGAACAGCTTATAGCGGCTGGCAAAAACATCCGGATACAACAACCGTTCAGCAAGTATTGGAAACAAAACTGAGCCAGGTTTTAAAAGTTCCGATTGCCATTAATGGTTGTGGCCGGACAGATGCCGGTGTGCATGCAAGTCAGTTTTTTTTTCATGCCGATTTGGTGATTTCGGATACAGAAGAACTTTTGTTTCGTTTGAACAAAGCCTTGCCGCTTGATATTGCTGTTTTTGATATTATAGAAATGGAAGGACAGCCGCACGCCCGTTTTGATGCCAGTTTCAGGACGTATGATTATCTGATCCACACTTACAAAAATCCTTTTTCAAGTACAACAAGCTCTTTTTATCCCCTAAAAAACTTCAACCCAACACCAGTTGACAATGCTTTACAACTGTTGCTTTTGTACCAGGATTACCGTGCTTTTTGTACCACGCCAGCCAAGTACGAGCACACCATTTGCAGGATTAGTTCGGTTAGCTTGAATATAGATGAAAGTGAAAACCACATTCGGTTACAAATTTCCGCCAACCGTTTTTTAAGTAAAATGATCAGGATTATTATTGGAAAATTATTAAAGATCGGAACAGGGACTATGTCTGTGGGTGAATTTGAACATCATCTGATCAGCAAAGAAACCCCGCTGATCTTGGATCTGGCTTATCCGCAAGGTTTGCACCTTAGTAAAGTAGTTTATCCGTTTCTGGACATTCCAAACAAAGCAGGGTTTTTTGAGGTAAAAGGATAAAGGCAGAAAAGTGGTTTGTAGTTTTGGGCTTTACTGATTTTAAGGTGGTAAAAGAAGCATCGGGTTCAAACTTTTAATACAATATTTTTTACCATCTGGTCCAGCTCTGCGGCACTTTGTTTTAACATTGCAACAATAGCATCGTTTCCCGAAGGTTCTTCTGTAGTTTCCAGCATATCTACCAAACCCAGGATATTGGCCAGCGGCCTTCTTACTAGGTGCGACTGTCTGTACGCAATTTCTTCCAGCGTTTTTTCTTTCATAGAAATGAGCCCGCTTGCTTCCGATAAGCTGTTGTTCAGGTTTTCTACGGCTTGCAACTGCTGCTTTTTGTGTTCGTGAATATTGATGCAGGAGCCAAACCACATCTCAATTTTGTTGTTTAGATCTTTGTATGGGAACGCGCGGATCAAAAACCACCGGAAATTGCCTGCATGGTTTTTTAGCATCACTTCTGCTTCAAACTTTTCTCCTTGTTTTACAGCTTCAATCCAATTTTTAAATAATATTTTTCGGTCTTTGGGATGAAACAGATGTAACAAAGACGTTTTTCGGGAAGTTTCTTCCTGGTATTTAAAATATTCAAAAAAACGCTTGTTGGTAAAATTAACGCTGCCATTGGCCAAAGCAGTCCAGATGATTTCCGGGATGATATTGGAAAGCGATTCAAACCGTTTTCTTTCTTCTTCTGCGAACTGTTTTGACCTTAAAAGCTCGGATTCATATTTTTTACGGTCTGTAATTTTAAGGATAGTGGCATGTATGGCTATCGTTTTTCCATCATCTCCTTTAATAGTTACAGCATTAACCAAACTTGGAAAAGCGGTTCCATTTTTTAAATCAATATCAAAGTTGATTTCATTGATAAAACCTTGCCGGTTAAGTAAAGGCAAAGCAACCATCTGGTAATAAAGCTTTCCGCCAACACTTAAAATATCATGGAATTTTTTTTGCCCAATAATTTCTTCACTGCTTAGCTCAATCCAATTTAACAAAGTTTTATTAACGCGAAAAATACTCCCGCCGGGAAGAAAAGACAGAATCCCACAAGGCGAATTTTCATACAAAAACTCGGTACTTGTTAATAAACTTTGCTGATCCGGATGTAATGAGCCCACTGCTTTATATTAAAATTTTCAATTTTGGATATAATCTTTTATTGCTTTGATTACTTCTTCCGGTGAACTTAAATGCGGACAATGGCCACTTGTATTTAATTCAAGGTAAGTATTTCCGGGCGTATTTTCATGAATGTATTGTCCGGCTGTTTCGGGCGCCATTACATCATCCAAACACTGCACAGTTAAACTTGGCCTGGTTAAAAAAGGTAATTTTGCACGATGATCTGAAAGCAAAGTTACGCGGGCAAAGTTTTGAGAAATGACCGGATCGGCCGCACAAAAGCTGTTGGTTAGTTCGTCCTGCTTTTCTATCGTGTTTTTTTCGCCCATAATTGCCGGTGCCATCATTTTCGAAAAACCTAAGTAATTGTTGTCCAGCATTTCAAATAAAGCATCCAAATCATTTCTTTCTAATCCGCCTATATATTCCCCATCATTTAAATAACGTGCAGACGGGCCAAGAAAAATCAGTTTTTTAAAATAAGACGGCTCTTTTATGGCAGCCAAAACACCAATCATGCTGCTCACCGAATGGCCAACATAAATGACCTGCTCCAACTGCAAAGCTTTACAAACATCGAGAACATCGTGCGAAAAACCGGTAAGCGAACTGTAAAGCTCCGGTTTGTAAGCAGTATGATCTGAATTTCCCGTCCCAACGTAGTCAAAAAGAACTACCCGGTAACGGTCTGTAAATGCTTTATAAACGTGTTTCCAGGCAGTCTGATCTCCACCAAAACCATGTGCAAATAAGATAGTTTGTTCTCCTGTCCCCAAAATTTTTACGTTGTTCCTTTTTAAAATATCAGTCATATTTATATAGGTATAAACTATTTATACACCTGATACCTTTATAGGGTTCATTTTAGGGCCTATTTAAAATTTGTAAATATATTTTCTATGCTTCTTTTATCACCTAAAAAATGGCAGGCATTTGGTTTATTTAATTTGATGCAAACACTAATTTTTATAGGGTAAAAGAAGCATGACATTTTTTCTTGTATAAATTTTAAACAGGCTCTTCAATAAGGACCCGAATAACTATATTATCTGACAGGTAAATTCACCTTTGCTAAAATTATTGTTTACCGTATCCCTCCCTTAACAATTTTTATGCACTACTATTTTAAACCAGACCTATCTGACGCAAAAAAGCTGCCCCATACTTTGAGGCAGCTCTTTTTACAAGCAAAAAATCATTCCCAGGAACTGGCTTCGTTCAACTGGTGGACATAATCAGTGTTTAATTCCAGTTCAGTTGCTTTGACAATATCTTTCAACTGCTCTAAATTGGTAGCACTGGCAATGGGTGCAGTAATGCCGGGCCTGTTCATCAGCCAAGCTAAAGATACAGCCGCAGGCGTAGTGCTTAGTTGGTGCGAAACCTCGTCCAAAGCTTTTAGAATTTTAAAGCCGCGGTCGTTTAAATATTTACTGACACCTTTTCCGCGCTGGCTTTTGGAAAGATCTGCTTCGGAACGGTATTTCCCTGTCAAAAACCCGCTTGCCAAAGAAGAATAACTAATCACGCCCAGATGATGTTCTTGGCAAAGCGGCTCCAATTCCTTTTCATAACCTTCGCGTTCGTACAAATTGTATTCCGGCTGCACGGTTTGGTAAGCCGGAAAACCATGTTCTTTACTCGTTTTCAAAGCCACTGCAACACGCTGCGCACTCATGTTGGAAGTGCCAATGATGCGTACTTTTCCTTCGTTCACCAATTCCTGATAAGCAGAAAGCGTTTCTTCCATCGGCGTGTCCGCATCATCTTTATGCGATTGGTATAAATCGATATAATCGGATTGCAAGCGTTTCAAAGAATCTTCCACGGCTTGCTTGATCCAGGTTTTAGACAGGCCTTGTTTGTGCTGGCCCATTTCCATGCCTACTTTCGTTGCGATCACCACTTTTTCCCTGCCGCCGGTTTTTTTCAGCCAGTTACCAATAATCGTTTCCGATTCGCCGCCTTGGTTTCCGGGGACCCATTTGGAATACACATCGGCTGTATCAATAAAATTCAAACCGGCATCCATCAGCCCATCCAATATTTGGAAGGAAGTATTTTCATCGATCGTCCAGCCGAAAACGTTTCCGCCAAAAGCAAAAGGCGGAACCTCGATCCCGGACGATCCTAAACTGTTTTTTTTCATCTTGATATTTTTTTAAAGTAACAGTAAAATAAGGGATGTGTTTATCAATGCTGATGAAACCGGGATTTCCCGGTTCAACCGAGAAATGGTTTTTCTTCAATCTCCAACCATTTCTTCAGGCTGCGTTAGCAAGCTGGCTACAACACTCGTCAGCCCGAACACCAGAAACGTGTTTCGTGCTTTTTTATTTTCAGAAAATTTGAAAATCCAGGGTGCACTCAGCGTAAAAACCCCGGCTGTAAAATCAGTGATTAAATGTGTTTTAAACGGGATCAATTTGATTAACCCCCATTCGGCGCGGGTTAGTAAGGTATAAGCCAAAGTTCCGCCGCTGATCGTCCGGCACAATATTTTCGCTTTTTCTTCTTCCTCAAAACCCGCTAATTCCGGCAGCATTGCCGCAACTGCTGCGTATAAATAATCGGCAGCACCATGTGTTTTTCTCGAGATTGGCTTTTTCATATTTGTTTTTTTAATAAACTTTTAAGATTTTATATGATAAAAGAAGCATTGCGGTTTCGTGCCAATGCTTCTTTTACCAGTGTTTTTTTAGTGTCTGTATTGGTTGCCGGATGTCCATTTCTCAACAGTAAAATAAATTGCCGGTTTTTGTTTCAACATAAAATTTTAAAGGATTTGGGCGTGCCCCTGCGGGTCGGGCTTTCCGCTGCAAGTCCTCGCTGCGCTGTGGGCTTTCCGCTGCAATCCCTCACGCAAGACCTTTCCCGCGCCGTCAACATCAATTTTTAAGGCATAAAAGAAGTATCGTCAAGAAAAGAAAATGGGTCAATTCGCAAATTAATATAACTTTAAGGCAGTTTTTTAAGGCCCAATCCTTCAAACAAAACCAATATGAACCTTAATATTTATACAACCGGCTTTCATTTAATCCAATTCGCAAAATTTTTGCTTTTCTCCGTTTTGTTGGTTTCAGGGATACAAGTTTCGGCACAAACCAAAATAATCACGATAGAAACCAAGCACAACGCGATGGCTTTGCAAGTTGGTGCCGACAAGCGCGTCGGCATGGTTTATCTGGGCGTAAAATTAGCCAGCCCGGATGAGTATCGGCACATTCCGGCCATGCGCAGGCAAGGCACAGACGATTCCGGAATTTTTAATTCGGCTTATACGCCCGCCGGTTCCCGAAACCTGGTGGAGCCTGCTATAGAAGTTACCCATGCAGACGGCAACAATTCGCTGGATTTGCAATACGTAAGCGATCAAACGCAAAAAGTGGATGCCAATGTGTCCGTTACCAGCATCGTTTTAAAAGATCCGGCCTATCCTTTTCAGGTTACGCTTTTCTATAAAGTTTATGCGGATGATGACGTGGTGGAGCAATGGTCTGTCATCAAACAAACTGAAAAAGGCAATGTAACGCTGCATAAATTTGCTTCGGCCAACTTGTATTTAACGGCAAATGCATACTGGTTGAAGCAGTTTCACGGCAATTGGGCCAGGGAAATGCAGCCGCAGGAATCAGAACTGACAGCCGGCATCAAAGTGTTGGACAGCAAGTTGGGCACGCGTGCCGATCTGTACCAGCCGCCATCTTTTATGGTTTCTTTTGATCGGCCTGCAACCGAAGACGAAGGTAAAGTGCTGTTGGGTTCGTTGGAATGGTCTGGCAATTTCAAGATTGACTTGGAAGTGGATGCCACAAAAAATTTGCGGTTAATTGCCGGCATCAATCCTTACGCTTCTGATTATTCGCTGAAACCTAACGAAGAATTTAAAACACCTGCTTTTCTCTATACTTATTCTGATCAGGGCAAGGGAAATGCCAGTCGCAACTTGCAACGCTGGGCAAGGGATTACCAGATTGTGGATGGAAAAGGCGCAAGGCTAACTATTTTGAACAATTGGGAATCTACTTTTTTTGATTTTAACGAAACAAAACTGGCAGCTTTATTAAAAGATACCAAGAAACTGGGGACAGATGTTTTTCTGTTGGACGATGGCTGGTTTGGAAACAAGTATCCAAGAAACAACGACAACGCAGGCTTGGGCGACTGGCAGGAAAACAAATCCAAACTTCCAAATGGAATTGGATACTTGGTGAAAGAAGCACAAGCCAACGATGTAAAGTTTGGAATTTGGGTAGAACCGGAAATGGTAAACCCAAAAAGTGAATTGTACGAAAAACATCCGGATTGGGCTATCAAACAACCCAACCGCAAAGAATATTATTTTCGCAATCAATTGGTATTGGATTTGAGCAATCCAAAAGTACAGGACTTTGTATTTGGTATCTTGGATAATTTGTTCACCAAAAACCCGCAACTTGGATTTATCAAATGGGATTGCAACGCTGTGATTTACAATGCTTATTCTGCCTACGAAAAAAAGCAGTCGCATTTATACATTGATTATGTGCGGGGATTGTACAGCGTTTTTGCACGTGTCCGGGCCAAGTATCCCAAAGTTCCCATGATGCTTTGTTCGGGTGGCGGCGGCAGGGTGGATTATGGTGCTTTAAAATACTTCACCGAGTTTTGGCCGAGCGATAATACCGATCCGCTGGAAAGGGTTTTCATCCAGTATGAATATTCTTACTTTTTCCCGGCCATCACTTCCGATAACCATGTTACAGATTGGGGAAAACAACCGATCAAATTCAGGACAGATGTAGCCATGATGGGCAAATTAGGTTTTGATATTATGGTGGGCAAACTGAACGAAAACGACCTGAAATTTTGCCAGCAAGCCATCCAAACCTACAAAGGTTTTAGCGATGTGGTTTGGCACGGCGACCAGTACCGTTTGTTGAGCCCCTGGAAAAATGATCTGGCTTCAATCATGTACATCAACGAAAGCAGGAGCAAGGTGATTATGTTTAATTACTTAGTCAGTAACCGTTACGATGCCGGCAGCCATTTGCCAATTCCGTTACAAGGTTTGAACCCAGGTAAAAAATACAAAGTTCAGGAAATCAATCTTTATCCCGGAACGCAATCCAAGTTACAAGCAGATGCTGTTTTTACCGGTGATTATTTGATGAAAGTTGGGATTAATCCGGAAGTGAATGCGGGAAGGGCAAGTGTGATTTTGGAAGTGGATGAGGTGAAGTGAGGGGTTGATTTTTTTAAATGAATTATAATCAGATTAAAACCCAAAGTTTAAAGGACTAAATTGCAAATCCTAACCAGCTGGTCATTGCCTTACGCATACTTACGTTTGCAAAGCTTGAGCAGTAGCTTATGCAAGCTTAAAGCTTTATGAGGAGCCGGTAAAAGCTTGGTTAAGAAAAATTAAGGTAATTAAATTTACTAAATCATATTTTTTAAGACAATGAACGTAATAGAACCGGGTGCCAATCCTTTAAAAACCAAACAGCATTTTGAAATCTTAGATGGCCTAAGGGGAATAGCTGCCGTGGCAGTGGTCATCTTTCATTTTATGGAATTTGCCGTTCCCGATTATCATCAAAATTTTGTTGCACATGCTTACCTGGCCGTTGATTTCTTTTTCTGTTTATCGGGTTTTGTAATTGCTTACGCCTACGACGACAAATTGAAAAAAATCGGCGTTCTGCCGTTTTTAACGTTGAGGCTTGTCCGCTTGCAGCCATTAGTAATTATCGGTTCGGTTTTGGGCTTGTTGACATTTGTTTTTGACCCGTACAGCAACCTTTACGCAGCTTATGGTTTTGGCAAAACCATTCTTATGTTTTTAACTTCCTGTCTGTTGGTCCCTTACGCAGTTGTACACGAACGTTATTTTAATTTTTTCCACCTCAACCCACCAACCTGGTCTTTGTTCTGGGAATACATAGCCAACATCTTCTATGCACTTGTCCTGTTTAAATTGCGCAATAAAATACTATGGGTTTTAACAGTAATTGCTGCCGCTGCCCTTTGCTATGAAGCCCACAAATCCGGCTACTTAGGTGTAGGATGGGGCGGGGGTAATTTCATTGGTGGAGGTATCAGGGTTTTTTATTCTTTTTTGATCGGAATGTTGGTTTATCGCTCAAACTGGATCATCAAATCCCACCTTGGGTTTATTGCTATCGGTATATTGCTGGTTATTGTGTTTTTAGTTCCCTTCACATACAGATTCAACCAGATAATCGATCCGCTGATTGTACTTTTTTACTTCCCTTTTTTAACCGCATTGGGCGCAGGTGCGCGCTTAACTGCCCCTCTTACTAAACTATGCAAATTTTCAGGAGCAATCTCTTATCCACTTTATATGATCCATTATCCATTTCTATGGATATTTTTAAGTTATGTGGAAGAAAAAAAACCTACTATGAGCCAAATGGAAATTATTATCCCAATTGCATTACTGCTGTTAATTGCTCTAGCTTATGCAATTATGATTTTTTTAGACACGCCCGTTCGTAAATGTCTCAACGCTAAAATGAAGAAAAGTTTACAATGAGCAAAGGCTGTTAATTATGCAGGCAGTAAGGTTTGAACAATGTTTTGGTGATGGAATAGGTAGGGTTAAAAATCTTAACTCGAAGGATGGAATTTCAAATTCCAACTATCATGACCAGCAAGAATGAGATTACAAGTTTGGCCCAATACTAAATTCATACTTTTAAGGATTTAATGATTTACATCATTGGTAATTGATTTATTTTGCAATTCTAAGAGCCTGTTTAGATTTCTATCACAAAAATTTATAGTGCTTCTTTTATACCTATAAATTCTGTGTTTATATATTATATAGATACAAAAAGCACGAACATTTAATGATTCTTAGGTGATAAAAGAAGCATAGAAAACATATTGAACAAATTTTAAACAGGCTTTAAGTTGGCCAATTAAAAATCATCAGCTTTCTTTTTCATCATATTGTTAAGAACATCTATTTTTTTCAGAAACAAATTATCCATTGCTGTAAGTACGCGCTTCCTACGGCCTATTCCAAGTAAACCACCATCTTTGCCCTTATCAACATCGTACAAGGTATGTTCTTCGTTTCTATTGTTCTTGCCGTTATAATCAATTAGGATGTTATCAAAAGTATAACGGTAACGCCCTTTTTTGAGTTCGAGCTTAATGTTATATTTTAAGGTCATCCGTTCATTGCCAACCCCTGTTTGTGTCTTGAAAGTTGCCGGTTCTTCAACTGAGGCAACCACAATTCCACCGGTCCGGTCATCAGTAATTATTTTAGTATTGACCAAAGCCAGTTTGGTAAGGAACAATTTGGTATCTTTATATAAATCAGAAACAGAAAGGGATGTGTCAACTTCGGCTACATTGCCATAATACAAGTACCTGTCTTCAGATTTATAATGGAACTGCTCACCCGACTGGGCTTTTGAAATAAAAGGCAGTAAAAGTATAACTGCCAAAATGAATTTTTTCATGTTGTCCCTAAATTTTAATTAATGGTGAGTGTTGTATTGGCCTCTGCCAGGATTGCGCTTCGATTTATATCAGGTTCGGTTATTTATGCTGCTTTCCCGTTGATCGGATTTGCAATCCCGTCCTTTGTGCAATCCACTGATACTTCTTTTACCCGGATAAAAATAGTATAAGTTTATGAGAAAAGTGTTAACCCTCCTTTGAACTGTTGATATTCAATCGATAGTCCCGTCCTTTGAACTTCGGATTTCTAATCCAATTTTGTAAATCCATTCATGACTTTTAAATACAAAACATGCTGATTTTCAGGTGATAAAAGAAGTATCAACAAAGATCAACTGGTAGTAAAACTTCAATCGTTTCCACAATTTCTTTGTCCAAATTTAAGTCCTGCTGTTCCCTGTATTTTTTTACTTTACAAGAAAAACAATCCAACATTGGCCGTTTTAAAGGAGACTTTATTTTGGAAGGAACCGCAACCGTACAATAGGTAAACGTGTAGGTTGAGCCACAAAGAAACCCGTTTTGGTATTTGCCTGAAGCAACAAAAAAAGTATGCTAAAAAGAGTATTGACCGTTAAGGTCAATACTCTTTTTATAGGTATAATTTAAGTATCGAAAAAAAAAACTATTTATATTTTACCTGTATTTTTTTGGTTTATTTTTCCTTGATAAAAAAGCAATTACACCTGCTGTTATAACGGTACTTACCACCACTGATCTGATCAGCCCTTTTGGATTGTATTTCCATTCGGCTTTCCATCCTTTTTCTGCAAAAATATTAGGGATATGGCCGTGTTTCAAATCGTCCACAATACCTTCTACCACACCAATCCGGTCTGCCAGCAACAACGGCAGCCAATGGCCATATTCATTTTCACTGAAATTTTTAAAGGCATAACGCCTGATGATACCGCTTAAACCAGCAGGCGGAACCGAAGTGCCAAACACGGCTGTCAAATATGGCCGCTCTGTCGATTTTAAGATTTCAACGGTTTGCTGTTGCAGCGGCGGCCTTTCCCAGTTTAAGTGTTGGTGGTCATCGCCGTTGTATTTTTTCATCGGGTAGGTAGGCTCATTTTTCGGATCAGCATCTACGCCCCAGCCGTTGATATGCGAGTGATCGTTATTTGTATTTTCCATGATAGTTCTTTTTTTATTTTTTAGCAGATGGCGGGATCAAAACTGTTTTAATGCAATTGTCCAGCTTGGACGAAAAAATATGGTAAGCATCAGCTACTTCTTCCAAAGGGACACGATGCGTAATAATCCCTTTCGGGTTTAAACGGCCAGCCTGGATATGGTCGATTAATCTTGGCAGCAAACGTTTAACTGAAGCCTGATTGGCACGAATGGTCAGCCCTTTGTTCAGCACATTTCCAATCGGGACCAAGTTATCCGTAGGGCCGTAAACGCCGACAACAGAAACGATACCACCTTTTTTTACCGAGTTGATGGCCCAGTGAAGTGCCGTGGCAGAACCAGCCTGCAACATCAACTTCTTGCCGGTTATAGTTTGCAAAGCGTCTCCCGAAGCATCGGCACCAACGGCATCGATACAAACATCTGCTCCGTACCAGTCTGTGATCTTCTTTAAAAACAAAACCGGATCTTCCATCTCTTCAAAATTATAAGTTTCGCATTGGGCATATTTTTTAACGAATTCTAACCGGTAATCAAAGTGATCAATCACAATCACACGGCCAGCCCCAAACAGCCAGGCACATTTTGCTGCTAGGATCCCAACTGGTCCGGCCCCAAATACCACAACCGTATCGCCTGTTTTGATGCCGCCCATTTCTGCTGCCTGATAACCGGTTGGCACCACGTCAGTCAGTAAAACCGCATCGTCATGGTCCATCCATTCCGGAATAACCGTCGGGCCAACATCCGCAAAAGGCACGCGGACATACTCTGCCTGTCCGCCGTCATAACCTCCGGCAGTATGTGAATAACCGAAAATACTGCCCACGCCAGTTGCCTGAGAGTTTGACTCATGGCAATTGCCATACAGTTCCTGCTTGCAAAAAGCGCATTTGCCGCAAGCAACATTGAAAGGAACGATTACATTGTCGCCTACTTTTAAATTGTGAACAGATGAGCCAATATCTTCCACCACGCCAATAAATTCATGGCCAAAAGTTGAACCGACACGCGTATCAGGCACCAAACCATGGTACAAGTGTAAATCAGAACCGCAGATGCAGGAGCGGGTTACCCTTACAATCGCATCTTCCGGGTGCAGGATTTCGGGCAATGGTTTCTGATCGGCGCGGACTCTTCGAGGTCCGCGGTAATTCATTGCTAACATAAGTATTGGATTTTAAAGTTATTTATTAAGATAGCCTTTTAACATCTTCTTAATCATAAAGTTTTCGTTATTAATTTCGCTGGGCAGATGAAATAATAGGATTTGGCACCAAATTTAGCCGGTAAAAGAAGCATTGCCTTTTTCGACTGAACTTCGCACTGATTTGTTCTGCCTTTTATTCCTCCAAACCAACAGCATACAAAAGATAAAGCCTGTAAAAGCGAGTCCGGCACCTATAAATTCCGGCGAAGTATAACCCAAACCGGCTGCAATCGGCAGTCCTCCTAAAAAAGCGCCCAAGGCATTGCCCATGTTGGCACTTGCCTGCAATACAGAAGATGCCAGCATTTCCGATCCTTTGGCCGATTGGATAATGAGCATTTGCATTGGCGCGATGACAGCAAAACCGACTGCACCGGTGATGAAAGTCATGAAGATGGCTGCTACTTTCAGGTGTATGACAACCGTAAACAGCAGCAATGCCGCGATCATGCAAAGCAGTAAAATACTGGTGGTGATGAGGGGGGAATACCGATCTGCCAATCTTCCGCCGGCAAAGTTTCCTGCTGCCATGCCTATCCCGGCAATTACCATAATCAGGGTGATTACATTGCTGCTGAAACCGGCGACTTCCGTCATCAAAGGGGCAATATAGCTGATCCAGGCAAACATGCCGCCCGTTCCGATGGCCGAAACACCAATAATCAGCCACAATTCCGGTTTCTTAAATACTTTCATGCTGTTTAAAAATCCGGGGTTGTCCGGTGCCGATAAAACCGGCATCCAAAGTTTGATGGTTCCGGTAGCGATCAAAGAGATGGCGGCAATCATCAAAAACGACAACCGCCAACTGATGTGATGCCCAATATAAGTACCCAACGGGACACCGATAATATTGGCGATAGTGAGGCCGGCAAACATCACTGATACGGCTCTTGCTTCCCGGCCGGGTTCGGCCAAACGGCTGGCCACAACAGCACCCATCCCAAAGAAAGCACCGTGCGGCAACCCGGCAAATAACCGTACCACCATCAGCAAACCAAAACCCGGGGCAACCGCAAACAAAGTATTGGAAACAAAAAACATTCCCATCAGGCTCATTAAAACTATTTTGGGCGGAAATTTCCCGGTAAGGCCAACCATCAGCGGTGCGCCAATCACCACGCCCAAAGCATAAATAGAAATCAAATGGCCGGCTGTGGGGATAGAAACATGCAGCGTCCGCGCAACATCGGGCAAAACGCCCATCATCATAAACTCGGTCATCCCAATGACAAAACCTCCTATTGTTAAGGAGATCAAACCGAGATTGATTACTGGGGAAAAACCTGCTGCTTTCATAAATTTTATTGTTTTTGCACAAACATGTAAGCGGTTAATGTATAAAAGAGCTATTTGTTGTTTCCGGGCAAATAAATTTTTGCCTGATAAAAACAGTATGCTATAATTATCACTAACTTTATACCACCTAAAAAATCAATACCGTGCGGGCTTCCTGGTTGCAACATCACCTTTGCAGGTGTTTGCTATTGTTGGCTGTTTTTTGGCTGACGGGAATTGCCATGCACGCTAACGGACAGGATTTCACCATTTCCGGAAACCATCATAAAGCCGTTATTCCGTTCCGGCTGATCAGGAACATGCTGGTTATCCGGTTGCAAATCAATCAACACGGCCCATATAATTTTATCCTCGACACGGGTTGTGGGGTGATGATCATCACCGATCCGCTGCTGGTGGATTCCCTTAGCCTAAAATACAAAAAGAAGCTGAAAGTAATGGGTTTGGGGGAAGGTGCCGATTTAGATGCCTGGATAGTGCCTGCGCTGAAAGTCAAAATTAAGGGTGTTGCAAGTGAAAATATGTCTGCTGCTATCCTGTCCAAAGATGTGCTGGAATTGTCTGCCTTTGCCGGGATGCCGATCCATGGTTTGATCGGTTTTGATTTTTTCAACAGCTTCCCGGTCAAAGTCAATTTTGCCGACAGTACGCTTACTGTTTTTAGCCCTGATAAATTACCTTCCAGGCGCAGAGGGACCCAAATCCCGTTATTGATCGAAGATAAAAAGCCTTATATCCAAGCCAATGTTAATTTCAACCCTGGTTCTGGCCAGCCGGTAAAACTATTGGTCGACCTGGGTGCCGGGCATCCTTTATCTATAGAAAACGGCTGGAACAGTAGTGCCGCATTGCCCGGGAAATACATTGCTGCTGCCAACCTTGGCATAGGGCTGAGCGGGCCGGTGAATGGGTTTATGAGCCGGGTAAACGCGATGGAAATTGGCAGTTATAAGTTTAATCAGGTGATTACGGCCTTTCCTGATTCTTGTAGCGCATTGGATAAACTGACCGGTTTTAAACGCGATGGCAGTATTGGCATCGACATATTAAAAAGGTTTATTCTTTGGTTTGATTACCGGCAGGGTTTTTTGTACCTGAAACCCAATTACAATTTTAAAGAACCCTTTGAGCACGATATGAGCGGGATGGAATATTATGCCGCTGGCAATACTTACAGAAGGATCATCATTTGCCGGGTAGAACCAGGTTCGGCAGCGGATAAATTAGGGATTGAAAAAGATGATGAAATCATAGCAATCAATTTTAAAGAAGTAAACCACATGACTTTGCAGGAGATCGACGAAATCCTGCGCTCCAAAAATGACCGCTCGCTTTTGCTGGAAGTGCTGCACCAAAACACGATAGCCAAAATGGTGCTGACGTTGAAAAGGCGGATCTGAATTTTTTCAAGGTTACAATTTTGTTTTGGGATGAAGCAAAGTCCGTTCAATCCTGGGATCAGGGATAAACCACATGATGGCAACGGCGGCATAAACCCCTAAACTAAGTTTTGGGTTGATAAACGCCAGTCCGGTCGCAATTAAATACAGCAGGATTGAAGCTTTTCCTTTCCAGTCTTTTCCGAATGCCTGCGCAAGCTTAGAATCTTTGCCAGCCTGTTTCATTAAAATGGATGCCAAGATACTGTATGCAATTCCGTTCATCAGCAATATTGTTCCGTACAAAGCAACCGGGATTTTTGTAAAGTGGTTTTCGCCCATCCATTCTGTTGCAAACGGGACCAGCGACAGCCAAAACAACAAATGCAAGTTGGCCCACATTACTTTTCCGTTGATTTTATCTACTGCAAATAACATGTGGTGATGGTTGTTCCAATAAATACCAACGTAAACGAAGCTCAAAACATAACTGAAAAATACCGGTATCAAACCAATAATAGCATTCAAAGTATCGCCGTGCGGAACTTTCAATTCCAAAACCATAATGGTGATGATGATGGCAATTACACCATCACTGAAAGCTTCTAAACGTGTTTTGTGCATGTAATTACTATAAGCAGAAAAGGTAAAATTGTTTTTAAAAACATCAAAATTAAAAAACGCAAATCAGCAAATACTTCTTTTATGGCTTAAATTTATGTGTGCAAAGAATGAAGATGACAAATATCACAAATCCGATAAATTATTGTTAGTTAGAAAAAGGATAAATTCATCAGCCCTTTATCAATCTTTAGCAGCCAACAATTCTTTAATCATCAGTTCAAGGGTCCGTTCATTATTTGCATCGATTTTAAAATCTGAAAAGATGATACGCCCTTTTTGGTCTATTAAATAACTGGCCGGTACTCCATCTGCTTTTAAATTACCTTTATTTCTACTTAAATTATCGTGTAATGGTGTAAAGCTATAACCACCAGCTTTTAAAAAAGGCAACACAAAATCATCCTGAACCGGATCAAGGTTTAAAGCCAGATAAGCAACTTTTGTGCTGTCAATTTTTTTAATAATATGTTCGAAATGCGTAAATTGTTCTTTTGACTGAAAAGAAGATGGCTCCCAGTAGGTAAGCAAGATCACTTTACCTAAATAGTCAGTTAAACAGGATTTTCCGGGTGACAGGTAATTTTCCAGGCAAAAATCAGTTGCAGCTTTTGCCGAACTTTCGCGGATTTTCCAGATGTTCCTTGCAACGCTGTCGCTGTCTATGCCCAGTTTCATTCCATATTTAAAAAGAGCTTCGTGCAGCCTATCAGAAGGTTCTTTGCTATAGAATATAGCCAGGCTGTCATAAGCCACATTAGTTTTTTTATCGGCAGCAGCAGCTTCTGCTTTAAAAAGAGCCAATGTTTCTTTTGCACGGATATGGTGGTTAAACATTACATTATCTAAACTTACGTTGCTTAAAAGCGTTAAGGCTTGTCCAGACTGATTTTCATTTAAGAGTTTCCTGGCCTGCAAAAAAGCAGTTGCAACTTTGAGCCTTTCGTTCCAGACATCCTGAAAAAGTTTGTCTTCCAAAACCATATTGAGCCCAAGTTCAAAAGCCTGATCAGGGTCTGTATTCAGCAACAGGTCAAAATATGCGGTTACATTATGTTCGTACCAATAGGTAAGATTATTTTCTTTTCTATTATATAATTGCCGGTAATAAGCCAGCTTCTGTGCTTTTATGGTTGAATTCTCCTCCAACCATAATAAAGACAATGCACCATACTCCTGATTGGGAAAACGCCTGGCTACTTGTAGGGAAAGGGAATCATAACGTACGGGGTCGGTGTCTTTAAAGGAAAAAGCGTAACTAAACGCATATTCTGCATTAGAGGGATCAAAACGGGTGGCTTTTTTTAAGTATTCCTGTTCGGCTACGGTATTGTTTGTATAGTGTGCATATTTCGAAAGCATGTACCAGATTTCAGCTTTGTCGGGTTTTAGGATGCTTGCCTGAAGTAAAAAAGAAACAGCTTTCGGATTTTTTTCGTGAATATAAGCTTTTCCAATTGTAAAAGGAACAGCAAAATTTTTTGGGAACTTCTTTATCCAGGTTTTGTACTGCTCTTCCAATATGGAACTATTTATTCCATTATTGACTTGATAAAAAGCATCAATATAAGCATGGTACGCTTCTAAGCTTGTAGGATTGGCTTCTACTTTGGCTTTTAATCTATTAATTTGATCTAATTGCGCCAGAGTGAAGGGGTGTGCATTTTGTGCGCATAATGTAAATGTAATCAGGCTCATCAGAAGCAAAACTATGGCTATCCTTTTCATAACTAATTTTTTAGTAAAGTTATATTTTTAATTCATAGTTGTTATACAAATACTTCTTTTATGCCTATAAAATTTGATGAAGTTCAGTTTAGAATAAATAAAAATTGTATCAATCTTTAACAGCCAACAATTCTTTAATCATTAGCTCTAAGGTTCTCTCATTTTCTGCATCAATCCTAAAACCTGAAAAAACAATACGCCCTTTTTGGTCTATCAAGTAATTTGTAGGCGCCCCATCTGCTGTTAAATTTCCTTTTTGCCTTCCCCTGTCATCATGCAAAGGCGTAAAACCAAAACCGGTTTGTTTTAGAAAGGGGAGCACAGCTTCATCCTGAGAAGGCTCCAGGTTTAAACCTAAATAAGCAACTTCATTTTTGTTAAAGCTTTTAAGCACAGATTCAAAGTGAGGAAATTCACCACGGCAGGGGCCGCAGCCGGGAAACCAATAGGTAAGCAAAATGATTTTGCCTTTATAGTCTGACAAAGCTGTTTTTCCTGCTGAAAGATAGTTTTCAAGGGAGAAGTTAGTTGCCTGTTTCGCCGTACTGTCTCTGATTTTCCAAATGTTCTTTACAACACTATTGCTATCCATGCCAAGCTTATTGCCATACTTAAATAACGGTGCACGTAACCCTTCTGTTGGTTCTTTACTGTACAATACAACCAAGCTGTTATAAGCAAGTTGTGTTTGTGCTGCCGCATCGGCAACCTCTGCTTTAAAAAGTGCTAAATATTCCTCTGCGTCAATTGTATAACTTCCAAATATTGGGTTTATTAAATCTACCGAGTTCAAAAGTGCTAATGCTTCTTTAGGATTGTTCTCCACTAATAATTTTCTGACCTTTAAAAAAGCGTCTGCTACTTTAATCCTGTCTTTCCATAGGTTACGGTTAATTTTACCTTCGATAATCATCGTCAGACCCAATTCAAAAGCCTGGTCAGGATTAGTTTTTAACAGAAAATCAAAGTAGTTCAACATTCCCTGTAAATAATCATCCGAAAGTTGATCTGATTTTCTATTATAAATCTGTTTATAATAAGCAATTTTTTCTGCCGGTATCGTAGAATATTTAGCTAATAATGATAAGGCCAGGGAACCTCGTCCGCTGTTGGGAAACTTTCTGGCAACTTCTAAAGAAAGCGAATCATAACGTGCAGGATCAGTGCCTTTAAAAGAATAAGCATAATCAAAAGCATAATCGGCGTTGGCAGGATCAAATTGCATAGCTTTTTTTAAATACTGCTGCCGATCTGTAATATTGTTTTTTAAGAGAGCATTAATTGCCAGCATAGACCAAATTTCTGCTTTATCTGGTTTTAAAATACTTGCCTGCAATAAAAAAGGAGTGGCCTTGGGATTTTCTTGATTCTCGTACGCCTCTCCAATAGCATAAGGAACTGCATATATTTTTGGAAACTGCTTTATCCAGGTTTTGTACTGCGCTTCCAAAGCAGGATCATCCATCCTATTATTAATACGAAAAGCACTAATAAAGGCTTTATGCGCTTCTATACTTGCAGGATTGGCTTCTACTTTGGCTTTTAACTTTTTAAGTTTAGCCAGTTCGTAAGAGTTGAAGGGAAGTTTGTTTTGTGCCTGTAATATGAAAGTAAACAAGCTAATAGAAAATACTATGAAGAATTTCTTTTTCATAACTAATTTTTTAGTAAATATACATGTAACTTTATTACTTGTCAATAGCAAATACTTCTTTTATTGCCCTAAATTTGGTGTTCACAAAAAAACAACAACAAACCTTTGCCTTTAGAAATCCTATTCCAAGACAAGCATCTCATCGCCATCAATAAGCCGCATGGTTTGCTCGTCCATCGTTCGTCCATCGCCCGTGATGCAAATGAATTTGCTTTACAGATGTTAAAAACCCAGATTGGCCAATGGGTAAACCCCGTCCACCGCATCGACCGGAAAACGGCCGGTGTTTTACTATTTGCTTTGGATAAGGAAACAGAAAAAGCGATGCAGCAGGCTTTTGCAGAAAACACGGTGCAAAAGAAGTATCTCGCCATTGTGCGCGGCCACACGCCTGATGCACAAGAAATTGATTATCCGCTGCGGAAAGAAAACGGTGTTTTGCAGGAAGCTTTTACGGCTTTTACTACTTTGCAGCGCGCAGAATTGGATGTTCCGCTGGGCGCACATCCAACTTCCAGGTATTCTTTGGTAGAAGCAAAACCAACAACCGGAAGGATGCACCAGTTGCGCAAACATTTCAGCCATATTTTTCATCCGATCATTGGTGACCGCACACATGGCTGCAACAAGCAAAACCGGCTGTTTAAAGAAAAATGGAAGATGGACAACATGCTGCTCCACGCTGCAGAACTTTCTTTTTTGCACCCTGTTTCAGGTATTTGGATAACTATCAAAGCACCTTTACAGCCTGGGTTTTTAGAAGTAATGCAATTGATGGGCTGGCAAAATTGAACAAACCATAATGACTGATTTATTCCGAAACAAACCATCCCTGTTCAGCCTAAAACCGGTAAACTTCATCCTAAAAACGAAACCTTTGAAACACAAGTCATTGTTTATTCTATTGCTGGCACTTGGATTTTTTGCCTGTAAAAGAAGTACCCATCCGCAAACACAACGGGAATACGATGCCAAACTTGTACATACGCTAAGAACTTTGGAACACCGGTATGTACTTAAAAAAGTAAGGGTCAATACCTGGGACCCAAAAACGGATGCTTATCAGGACCTTTCGGTTTTGAACGAAGAAAACCAGCCGGCAAAAACTTTGACGATTGGTGACAGCATTGTTTTTGTTGCCTTAGATTTGGGCCAGCCGGACGGAATCCGCGCTGAAATTAAATTGCAGAACAATGTAAACGGCTATATCCCGTACTGGAAAATAGAAGAGTTTGAACCTGCCGCCCGCATTGACCCGGATTTAAAAGAGTAACACAACAGTTAAATTTAAACAAGAAAAGACCGCAAGGGAACCAATTGCAAGAATTCGGATTTGTTTCAAATTTTTTTGGGCCTGTTTAAATTTATACAACTTCCTTCGGTATGCTCAGGATTGATGGCAATGCTTCTTTTACCCTATAAAAATTGGTGTTGGCATCCATTTAAATAAACTAAAACCAAACGCCTGCCATTTTTTAGGTGATAAAAGAAGCATAGAAAACATATCGGACAAAGTTTAAACAGGCTCTTTATTTCAGGAAATATTAGTTCTAAATTAATAAAACAAAATGAGTGTAAGTACATTTGATATTCAAGTAAATATACGTACTGGTTTTTTCACACCGGGCTTACCTTTGCCTTGGATTAAACAATACTTATACAATTTTTCAGGCTTATCATTTAGCACAAGAAACACAAGTTTAGCCCTCACAAACCATAAGTTCAGCCTGAGATTTTATTGCTTAAAGTAAAACCTATTTTAATTGATTTGATATGGAAACTACTGTAGGAACTGATTATTTTGGTGTTGAATTGAAGCACTATTATTTTAATTAATTTATCTTATGCGGCCTTCCTGTTCCGCTTTATACCAATCATTCAGGCTTTATTTTAAAGTTTAAAAATCCCGAATGTTACCTCAGTTATAGAAATTTACTGGAAATAATACTATCGGAACTGGATCAGGCAGACCCAAAAGATTTCAATTATGAAATTCACCGAAGTAAAGCTTTTATCAAAAACATTTTAACGATCCTTAAAGAGCAGCATTCTAAAAAGTACAATTGATTTTAGCATAATAGGGTTAGCATTTAGAGATGGAGCCAGGTTTGTACCAAGCTTTCGTTACATCATCTTGATCCCTTTTTCTTTAAAAATTGTAAAAAGCTGCTCTAATATCCTGCCTTTGAAACTATCTTCGTTGTAAATATTATTGATCCAAACCTGCACTTTCAGTTCGATGTTATCTGCTGTAACGGCATTGAACAAAATCACAACCGGCGTATTTTTGATAACATCTTCTGCTTTTGCAACTTCTTCTTCAATCGTTTTTTTCACCATCGAAATAGCTGCGTCATTGCTGATTTTCAAAAGAAATTCCGTTTTCAGGTAATTGTTGCTCAGTGTCCAGTTTACCAACCGTCCGGAAAGTAAATCGCCGTTAGGCACAATCACTTCCGATCCTTGCGGCGTAAGCAGCCGGCTGGCGCGGATCCCAATATCCAGCACTTTCCCTTTTTTATCGGCCAGTTCTACAAAATCCCCAATTTGAAATGGCCTCTCAAAGATCAGGATAATGCCGGAAACAAAGTTGTTCACTATATTTTGCATCCCCAGGCCAATTCCCACACTTAGTGCACCCAAAACAACGGTCAGCTTGTCAATCGGAACGCCGGAAGCGGTAATCGCCATAAAAAACCCAACTAAAATCACCACCAGCCGGACCAAAGCAAGTTTTGAGCTTTTCTGCTCCGTTTTGCCCATAAAAGTGGTAGTGCCTTCACCCAGCAAAACCCCGATATTTTTTTGCAGCCAGAGCGACAGATAAATGATGATTAAAAAAAGCACGATGTTGCCCAGTGTATAATTGATGCTGCCAAAACTGCGCTGCTTGTTCAAGAGCAGTTCCACCAATGAAAACAAGGTGCCCGAAAAGTTGAGGTTGATAAAAAATACCAGCAGCCAAAGCAATACAGCGATGATAGACAGTGCTTTACGGAAAGCAGCACGCAATTTGCTGAAATTGATTTTGGATAATAAACCTCCCGAACAGGAACTGATGCGGATTTGTAATTCCAGCGATTCGGACAGAATATGCACCAGCACGGCCAGGCCTATAACTTGCGTCAGTGCCGCAATAGCCGTTTCGCTGAAAACTTTTGCCAAACTTATTCTCCCAAACAGGTTTAGCAAAACCGCAAAGCCATTTAACAGCAGGTAAACCGCGACTACCGGTTTTAAATAGTTTTTAGTGATAATCCTTCTGTCGGTCCTTTTATAAAAAACAATCCCGATATAGATGGAAACCAGGTTGAAAAAAATAAGTAAACCCCTCAAAATCAGGCCATAGTTAATAACGGCAATCGTTATCGACAAAGCAATAAACAAGACCACAATCAGCAGCCAGAACTTGAATTGCGGTGCTTTGATGCGTTTGCGGAAAAACAATGTCAGCACAAACAGCAAAACCAATTGGATCAGTTCGAGATAAGAAGGCGGCGATCCCGGCTCAAACAAAGGCGTTACGCTCAGCACCACAATCAGCGTAGCCAATATAGGCATAGGGCCAATGTAGTTGAATTTTAAAGAAGCCAATTTTGGGTTGAGCGGGATTTGATTGACTACCTTAAAGTTTCGGAAAACCCAGACAAAAAAAGCCGCGCCAAACAGGATCAGCAGCAGGCGGTTGTCCCAGGTGCTGTTGATGAAATAAGACAAAATCCGGTTTTGACCCTGGTAAGAAGTGCGGAACAGCTTGCCGATATTGGTGGTGGTGGTAATGGGCGGGGCAGACCATAAATAAGGTGATTCTTTGCTAAAAGCACTTTGCCCGAGTGTTTTCAAACGCTCGTTGATGCCGGTTTGCAAGTCGTTGATTTCAAAATAAAGGGTAGAAACTTTGGCAAGCAAAGCACCCACATCATCCAAGGTAGCAGTAGTGGTTTTGCCGGAAGCTTGCAATTTTAAGCGCAGGTTAGTTAATTGTGCGCTGTATAATTGTTTTCGTGAAGAATCATTTCCGGCAGGAGACAGGAGCGTATCGGCACTAAACCGAACGATCTGCTCGGACATTTGCCGCAGGTTGTTGTTATAGGCCGACAACGTTTTGCGCCAGTCGGCCAATTGGTTTTGTTCGCCTTTCAAAATGGTTTGGTAGCTCAGCAAAGTTTTAATTTCCATAATGCGCGACGAACCCAGGATATCTTCTTTGATCTCGGCTACGTTCGCCTGTATCTCTGGTAGCTCCGAACGGATTTGCTCCAGGTTATAGCCGGTTTTGTTGTGCGTATTGATTTGAGTGATTGCATTTCGTGCCCTTTCAATTTGGAAAAGCAAAGTATCGGGTATTGTTGCGGATGAATCGGATACTGTTTTTACCGGTATTTTTTCTTGGGCAAAAACAAAATTTGCCGAAAGGGAAAACAGTAAAAAGGTTTTGAAAAACAATAGTTGAGGAACCTGAAGAATTGAAAAGCGCTGGCCTGCCATTAGCAAATAAAATTAGAAACGATGCAAAATTAAATAGTTGAATAATATGGATTTTGTTTTTTGAAAAGATAAATGTGGACAAGATACTTCTTTTATCACCTAAAAATCAGCAGGACAAAGGCCGGAAATTTCTATTCAAAATCAAGTCTGATCCGGACGGCAACTCAGTGATCCTACGTCAAGAATAAATTTGAACTTGGATAGAATAACTAATTCAATTCAAAACCGTATAAGCCAGCTCAACAAATATTTAAATTATGAAAAAAAGGTTATTCTTATTCATGCTGGTTTGTACCATTTCTGTTGCTTCTTTTGCACAGGAAAAAGTAGCTAAAGACGAAGTTAAAGTCAAAAAAACAACAACAGTCCCTCAAAAAGTTCACAACATTTTCAGCAAACACAAACATTACAGCGGCACAAAAGTAAAGCATGTAAAAAAAGTAGAGAAAGTACATTAATCCCGCTTTTTATCCAAGTTCAAATCAAGGCCAGCTATTTAAGTTGGCCTTTTTTGTTTTCAGGGAACGATGGCTTTTGTTATAATTTTAAAACAGAAGCGAAGCCAATAACATCAATTTTTAGGTGATAAAAGAAGTATCTGCAAATCTTGCAAGTTTAAATTGTCTTTTAATACAAAATTCATTTATTTTATGCAGAAGCAAACCTACCGATCAAACCATCGACCCATGTTAAAAATTTCAAAATTAATTTTTCTTTTGATCCTGATGCATCTTACCCAAAACAGCTTGGCACAGCAAACCGGCAAAGTGGTTGAGCAAAATACCGTAACAAGTGTAATTTTGCACCGGCCTGTAAAATATTCGCTTTACCTGCCGCCGGGTTACGATACCGATCAGCGCACATATCCCGTGGTTTACTTGCTGCATGGTTATGGCGATGACCAAACCGGCTGGCTGCAGTTTGGCGAGGTCAACCGTTATGCCGATAAAGCCATTGCTGATGGGGCAATCCCGCCGATGGTCATCGTGATGCCGGATGCCGGGACAAGTTTCTACATCAATTCTTACGACGGAAAAGAAAAATATGAAGATTTTTTTATCAAAGAATTTATGCCGTCGATAGAAAAACGCTATCGCATCAAAGCCCAAAAACAGTATCGTGCCGTTGTTGGGTTATCAATGGGCGGTTTTGGCAGTTTGATCTATGCTTTAAAATATCCTGATTTGTTTGCTGCCGCCGCGCCGCTCAGTGCTGCCGTTCGGGACGATCAGGCGTTGATGGAAGTTGCGCCGGAAAGATGGAGTTTAGTTTATGCACCCATTTTTGGCGGCCGGGACTTGCAGGGAAAAGACCGGCTGACGAAATCCTGGTATGAAAATTCAATCCTGAAATTAGTCAATGATAAATCCGCCTCAAATTTAAGCAAAGTACGTTATTGGATCGATTGCGGCGATGACGATCCGCTCAGTATCGGCAATAGTTTGCTGCACATTGAATTATTGAAAAAAGCTGTTCCGCATGAATTCCGTATCCGCAACGGCGGACATACTTGGACGTACTGGAGAAGCGGGATCATCGATGCTTTGCAGTTTATCGGCTGGAGTTTCAGGCAGCAGTAAAAGCAGCTATTGAGCATGTTCAACTTTTTTTAACACGAAAAATTAAATTGGTCATGCTTCTTTTAGGCATTGTTTTCTCATAAATCCCTTTCGGTTTTTCCGTGTTGCTTTTTTCAACAAAAAATAAATTTCATTTTATAAAAACATTAATCGTAATATTGCAATCAAATGGGACTTACAAAAACAGAAATATTTACCGAGGAGCAAAACAGTCTTGCCGTGATGTTGAAAGCAATGGCCCATCCTGCCCGTATTGCTATCCTCCAGCAAATCATCAAGGCGAATGCCTGTATTTGTGGCGATCTGGTAGAAGAATTAGGACTTGCACAGGCAACCATATCCCAACATCTAAAAGAATTGAAAACAGCCGGGCTGATCCAGGGAACTATTGAAGGAGTAAGTGTTTGCTATTGTATAAACCCTGTTGTCTGGAACGAAATGCAAGAAGATCTTAAAAATTTCTTTTCATCTTATGGATTAAAAGCCAACTGCTGTTAAAAAAATTTAATCAAATACATCGTAATATTACAATAAATCAAAATTTATGAACCAATCAGAAGCAATCAACTGGAAAACATTTAAAGAACAATTAGCGCAAAAACCGGAACTAACCTTGCAATTTCAATATGCAGAAAATAAACGGGTGAAAGCCTCTTATCACCTTACTGAAATTAAACAGGCAGCTATCACTTCCGTAGATGGCGGCGGCGTAATGGATACCTGGACAGAAATTGTTGTTCAGCTTTGGGAACCGCAAGAAAAACAACAAGACCGCGCCATGAAGGTAGAAAAGGCACTTTCTATCATTGAATTGGTAGAAAAATCCTTGCCATTAAAACCTAACGGAACCGTAAAAATCGAATTTGGAAATTCTGAATTTGATACCCGGCAAATGTTCCCTAATGAAGTTTTGATAGAAGGCGAAAACTTAGTTGTTGACCTTCGCCCGGATGCTGTTCAATGTAAAGCAATTGGCAGGGGTGGCAGTTGCGGTACGACAGAAAGCGGGAAAGAGTGTTGTACACCAATAGTTGCCGAAAAACCCAAAGTTGCATTGAAAAACCTTGTGGTAGCCGATGCTTGTTGTACACCTGGTTCAGGCTGTTGCTAACTAAAATTATAACAAAATAAACAATTTAAACAATGAAAAACATTTTAGTGCTTTGCACCGGCAATAGTTGCCGCAGCCAGTTGGCAGAAGGTTATTTGAGGGAATTTGCAGGGGACAAAGCCAAGATTTACAGTGCCGGGATCGAAACGCACGGCGTAAACCCAAAAGCGGTACAAGTGATGAAAGAAGACGGTTTGGATATTTCCACCCACACTTCCAATCATGTGGACGAATACTTGTCCGTCCCTTTTGATGCCGTAATCACGGTTTGCGACAATGCCAATGAAGCTTGTCCTTTTTTCCCGGGAAAGACAGAACGGTTTCACCAAAATTTTCCTGATCCTGCCAAAGCAACAGGTTCGCCCGAAGAAGTAATGGATGAGTTTAGAAAAGTTCGGGACATGATCAAAGTTTATGCTGCTGATTTTGTAAATAAGCACGTAAATCAATGAGCACAAACAATTGTGCACCTGTTGCAGAACGAAAAAAATTAGGTTTTTTAGACCAATATCTCACCTTGTGGATTTTCCTGGCGATGGCTATTGGTGTGGCAATTGGATATTTTATTCCTTCCTCGTCAGGGTTCATCAACTCTCTTTCCAGCGGAACGACGAATATTCCGCTTGCCATTGGCCTAATTTTGATGATGTACCCGCCCTTGGCCAAAGTGAAATACGAAAACATGGGCGAAGTGTTTAAAGACACAAAAGTATTGACCGCTTCTTTGGTTTTAAATTGGATCGTCGGCCCGATACTTATGTTTTTGCTGGCCATTACTTTTCTAAGAAATTACCCGGAATACATGGTTGGGCTGATCCTGATTGGTTTGGCGCGTTGTATCGCAATGGTCGTCGTTTGGAACGAACTGGCTGAAGGAAACCGGGAATATGCAGCAGGCTTGATCGCTTTAAACAGCACTTTCCAAGTATTGCTATACTCCGTTTATGCCTATATTTTCATCACCGTTCTGCCGCCGCTGTTTGGGTTAAAAGGATTGGAAGTAAATATCACGATTGCAGAAATAGCCAAAAGTGTAGGCATTTATCTTGGGATTCCTTTTGCTGCCGGAATCATCAGCCGTTATGTTTTAATCAAAACAAAAGGTGAAAACTGGTTTCAAAAAAAGTTTGTCCCTTTTATTTCGCCAATAACATTGATTGCCTTATTGTTCACGATCGTAGTCATGTTCAGCTTAAAAGGAAAATTGATCGTGCAAATCCCGATGGATGTGGTCCGTATTGCCATTCCGCTGGTGGTTTATTTTACGGTCATGTTTTTGCTGAGTTTTTTTATCGGTAAGTCTTTTGGTGCAGATTATTCCAAAAGCACTTCTATTGCTTTTACGGCTACCGGCAACAACTTTGAATTGGCGATTGCGGTTGCCATCGGCGTTTTTGGCATCAATTCCGGAGAAGCATTTGCAGGTGTGATCGGCCCGCTGGTGGAAGTTCCGGCTTTGATTGCTTTGGTGAATGTTGCTTTTTGGATCCGGGATAAATATTATCCTAAACCTTTTGCTGTTGCAGAATGAAGATTATCTATTTTTTCAAACAAAAAGCACAACCAGCACTTATTAAACCATTATGGAAACTTGGATTAAAAATAACCTTGCTGTAGCAATTATAATAGTCATAGCCGTGATTATATTGATTGCATTTCTAATATTGCGCAATAATAAAGATGAAAAACCTTTTAAACGGGACGAGGATGAAAACATTTAAGGTGATGTTTGGAAATGAATTGATTTCGGTCCAAGAATATAAATAGTCTGCTTCCTATAAACTTATAAAGTTGTTATACAAAGCTTATTAATATTCCCAAGTTTGTTGCTGGTTATTTAGGCCAATAGTTCTTTTATCCCATAAAAATAGGTAAAGAATTTGAATAGAAAATCAGCTTAAGTTATTAAAATTATATTCTTCACTTCAGTTTTTTTAAACTTTCCAATTCGTATTTAAATGCTTTTCTATGGGTTATTTTTTCGGTAAAGATTTTCCGGAATTGTAACTGATTAAGATAACCAAAAGCTTGCGCCGGTTAAAAACTAACCACTTAATTTGGCCATCAATTAACGTTACAGAAGAATATAAAACTACAAGGAACGCTGGTACAATAACTAAGCCCGCGTAACCAGAGCCTTTACCGCTGGTTGGATTATTAGCTGAATAACTTAATCTTGCAACTAATGCAGCAGCTACGCCACCAGCAACAGCAGGAATAACCGTTTCAATCAATGCTTTTTCTCTCTTTGCAAAAAAATAATTAACCAAAGCTTTGGTTGAATCATCTTTGCCATAATTTTCTAAAAAATATTGCCGGGAGTGTTTATAATTTGATTTATTGATACTTGTATCGGCAAGGTTTGTTTTGATAGCTGCCGGGGTTTTTGTACAATTTAAAAAAACATAAAAGAAAAAAAGTAAATAATGTTTCATGTGGATTTGGTTGATAATAAGTTTACAAGCAATTTAAACAAACCTTCAAAATATCACTTGACTTAGAGCCCGTTTAAATTTTGTCCAGCATGTTTTTCATGCTCCTTTTATGCCATAAAAACCTTTACTGTCCTGTTCCTTGGTTTTTTGGCTAAAGCCTATTGTTTGTTGTCCTTTGTCCACGGCCTAAAGGCCGTGGCAATTGCAACTTGATCGTAATTGCATTTTCCAAACCGAATTGATATCGGCAAATACAAAAAAATTTATAAAGTAAGGTGTCTAAATTGCCGCGTCCTTCAGGCCGTGGGTTATATAAGTCCGGGTGTTGGCTTTAGCCAAAATATCTGTAATAAAATTTATTTTCTATGCTTCTTTTAGCACCTAAAACTTTCAAATTCTTATGCTTTTTCTATCAGCATAAATTACAGCCACAAGATTTATAGGCATAAAAGAAGCATTATGAATTTTGATGATATAAATTTAAACAGGCTCTTAAAAGATTTGAACAATATATCAAATAAAAATAAAGTATAGAAACCATATTGCCTCCATCTGCAAGAAACAATAAACATTTTGAGCAGTTTTTATGCTGAAATAACTTGATGAATGAAAGCAATCGTGATTGCAAAACCCGACCAACCAGGGATTGTTAAATGTAAATTTCAAGCAGAACTAAAATCATTGATGAAAATTGGATTTAAAATAACATTTGGTTATCTAATCATGTAAATCACTTTTATCTTTTTATACAACTAAATTTTCATTCAATTAATTTAACAAAGCTTTCCTTTTTCGGGCATGGTTAAGCGTATGCCATTTAAGGAAATTGTAAGTTACATTTAAACCCATGTATTGTGTGCTTCTGTTGTCGTTTGTTCCGTCAATGAAGTAATAACCTTGCAAAAAACTGAGCGTCCAGATCTCTGTGATGTTAAAATTAATGCTGTTGCATATTTCTGTCATCATACCTTGTTTTGCTTTGAAAATATAGCCTGCCCCAAAACATAGTGCTTCTGAAAACCTGCCTTTTGAGAAAATGTTTATCGTTGGCCGCAATTCAATAAACCTGGTGGTATCCGCACCTTTTTTAACATAACTGAACCTACCGGAAGCCAGTCCGATATCAAAAATACCGTAAGTCCGGCCAAACTCAAAAGAGGGTGAGAACCTTTGTTTAAATCCGCCCAATGATTTAACAAAAACATTTGTATTAAAAGCAAGATAATAATTTCGTGGTTCCTGGCTTGTTTTTACCGAATCAAATAAAGGAACTTTAACCTTTCCTCCTGTATCGTTTTTGTGGATACCGGTATCAAGTTTACAAAATTCAACAGGCCAACTATATTTTTTATCAGCTTTGGTTAATATATGTTTAGCAACAAATCCACAGGATGGATTTTCAGTTTTATTTATAACTTTTTCCTTTTCGTCAGCTTTTGCATAAGATTGAATGACAAAAAGCAGTGTAGCAGATAATAAAAGCTTGATTTTTTTCATGGATATTATTTTGATAAATATTGTTACTGATGTAAAAACATGTTTAAATTTTATTAATTTGTTTACATGCTTCTTTTATCGACCAAAAAACACTGAGCTGTTATTGCTTTTTATATCGGTATAAATACAAAATTTAAAGGCATAAAAGAAGCACAATACTTCTTTGGTTATGAATTTAAACCAGCCCTAATTGATACTTGGAAAGATTCTATTTGTTTAAAAGTTGTATTTTCAGACTTAATAACCTAAAATTTAAGGATTAATGTCAGTTTCTGGGGGAAAATCCCTCGCCTTTAGGCGAAGACTTTAGTTTAATATCTTTGGGATGTGCAAAACTATCGGAAGACCTCTCATACGACGTACGATTGTAAATATCA